>ERZ808044.39-NODE-39-length-183370-cov-6.857856_pt1 | contig 183370 bp, 161 predicted proteins | sample MGYA00380195_ERZ808044 | MGnify/ENA primary metagenome ERZ808044 (study PRJEB31490, sample SAMN06133423) | mouse gut metagenome | isolation source: Z7_2 | host: mice | place: China: Chengdu | collected 2015-05 ...
GAACTGATCAATTCTTATAATATCGCGGTGCTTACGGAGGATTCTGTGTCTCATCTGCATCCGGCGGAGCATCCGCTAAATGTTATGGATCAGTGGATGTACCATTCCCGCCTGTATGCGGCAGCAAACTATGTGAAAATGACGGAGAATCTGGACCTTATCCAGCTGAATTCCTTCGGATGCGGCTTAGATGCAGTGACTACCGACCAGGTAGCCTCCATACTGAACGATTCCGACAAGATCTATACCTCGCTTAAGATCGACGAAGTCAATAACTTAGGCGCGGCGAGAATCCGCGTGCGCTCCCTCCTTGCAGCGATCCGCGTGCGGGAAAAACGCAACGAGAAAAGAACCATCCGTTCTTCTGCCGTCACCAGGACTGCATTTACCCAGGAGATGAGAAAGGATTACACCATCCTGTGCCCGCAGATGTCGCCGATCCATTTCGACCTGTTAGAACCTGCTTTCAGAGCTTCCGGCTACCGGATCGAGATCCTGCCGAACGACAACAAACAGGCTGTGGACGTAGGTCTTAAGTATGTTAATAACGACGCCTGCTATCCTTCCCTTATGGTGGTCGGACAGATCATGGACGCCATCTTATCCGGCAGATACGACACCGACAAGATCGCCGTGATCATCAGTCAGACAGGCGGCGGATGCCGTGCCTCCAATTATATCGGCTTCATCCGAAGAGCGCTGAAAAAAGCCGGTTATGAGCACATTCCGGTCATCTCCGTCAACTTAAGCGGCCTGGAAGGGAATCCGGGCTTCAAGCTGACGCCTCTTCTGGTGCTTCGCGGCATCTACGCAATCGTATTCGGAGATATCTTTATGAAGTGCGTTTACCGCATCAGGCCGTATGAAGCCGTCAAGGGCGCGACCAATGCCATGCATGATAAATGGGCCAAGGTCTGCAAGGATTTCCTGTCTGTCGGGTATCCTTCCAGGCATAGGTTCAAACGGCTGTGCCGGGAGATCATACAGGATTTCGACCAGAATATTGCAATGTCAGACGCCGCAAAGCCCAGAGTCGGCGTAGTCGGAGAGATCCTGGTCAAATTCCTTCCCGCCGCCAACAATTATCTTGTGGAACTATTGGAGAGCGAAGGTTCGGAAGCCGTTGTGCCGGATCTTCTGGACTTCCTGCTCTATTGCTTCTATAACCAGAATTTCAAGGTATCGCATCTGGGATTACAGAAGTCCAAGGCCGCCGTCGGAAACCTGGGAATCAGGGTATTGGAATGGTTCCGTGCCCCGGCAAGCAAGGCTTTCAGGGAAAGCAAGCATTTTGATCCGCCTGCGGACATCCGCAAGCTTGGCAGTATGGCTTCCGACATCGTGTCACTGGGAAATCAGACCGGAGAAGGGTGGTTCCTGACCGGCGAGATGCTGGAGCTGATACATAACGGCGCGCCGAATATCGTGTGTACGCAGCCCTTCGCGTGCCTGCCGAACCATGTAGTTGGAAAAGGGGTAATCAAAGAATTAAGACGGCGCTATCCTGAATCGAATATCGTAGCAATCGATTTCGACCCGGGCGCCAGTGAAGTCAATCAATTGAACCGCATCAAGCTGATGCTCTCAACGGCGAATAAGAATATGAGCGTTCCTATGCAAAGACGCAGCCGCGGCGAGTTACGCTGAGACTTTTACGGGGAGACCGGCTAATGCCGATTTCCCCGTTATTTTTACTGCAATTGACTATCTACTAACCGACAGCCCTTTCATGCCCCTCCTGACAGATCTCCAGGCATGCTTTAAACTGATCGCAGTCAATTCTGATATCGAATTCTCCGCCCAGCGCTTTCGCATAGGTGCTCACAATCGCAAGCCCCAGGCCGTTGCCCTCGCTCGTCCTGGCCTGGTCTCCGCGCGCAAAACGTTCTACAATATCATCCTTTGTAAAATCCATAAGATAGCCCGACGTGTTGGTAATTTCCACGCAGATCATTCTCTTCCCGATTCCTGACCGTTCCTTTTGCATTGCACCTGCTAATGCTTCCGTGCGCTCTCCCGGCTGCCCCTGTTCGCCTGCACCTGGCACGCTTTCCATCTGATCCGCCTGCGGCTTAGGCACCTTAGCCCCGGTCAGCGCATCCTTCAGATATGTCTTAACAAATACACGGGTCCCTTCCGCGGAATACTTCAATGTATTCTCGATCAAATTCTGGCAGATACGGTAAAAATATGAGTTGTCCGAATAGACTTGCGTATCTTCCTCTGTAAGCTGCATCACAAACTTAAGGCTGCTTGCCTTCACCTGGTCATCCATATCCGCAAAGATCTGCTCGATCAGCCGGTTCACCTGGAAATTCTCTCTCTTAAGCTCCACATTGCCGCTGCTTGCCTTCGCCAGAGAAAAAAGACTGTTGATCATCTCCTTAAGCTTCTCTGTCCGTGCCGAGATCACGTCAATATAATCCCGCACAACATCACTTAACTCCTCCTTCTTGATCAATTCTATATAACCGACCATCGAAGTAAGCGGCGTCTTCAGATCATGAGAGACGTTCGTGATCAGATCAACTCTAAGCTGGTCGCTTCGGGATACCTTCTCAAGGCTTTTTCTCTCTATTTCCAGCGCTTCCTCAAGACGTATCCGCGAAACCTCATCTTCAAGCTCCATGATCGCATCCAATCTCTCAATCCAGAAATTCCCGACCGCCTTCTGTGCAAGCAAAAACTGAATCAAGACGGTAATGACCATAACATATCCTGTGGCATAATTATAAAACCATCCGTTGCTCAATCCGCCGTAGACACCGTCACCAAAGACCAGATCATACAGATACCAGACCGCAGCCGCACCTCCAACCGCTCCGATCCTGTACAGCCGTCTGAAAGACTCCGACTCAGCTCTCTTCCACTCTTCATATTCCGTCCTCCCCTCCCAATCCCGGTATTTATCTCCCAGATAATGCTTCAAAAGAGCTGATATCCTAAGCCCGACACAGAGATTCCCTGCAAGCCCGAATTTAAAGACCGTCTCCGTAGGGTACGAACTCCGATAAGCGATCATGACCCCGAAAAGAAATATGCCAAGCACCGGCAGAACGAACCCAACAATATGCATCCAATTCTTTTCTATGAAAATATAAATCTTTTTAACTGTATTTTTCCATCTTGTATCCAATGCCCCACACCACCTTTACATATCTTGGTCTCTTTGAATCGATCTCCACCTTCTCGCGGATATGGCGGATATGCACCATAACCGTATTCTCCACCGCATAATCCGCCTGTTCCTTCCACACCATCTCATAAATCTGCTCAGCCGGAAAAATCTGTCCCGGATGCTCCATGAAAAGCTCTAATATCTTGTATTCTGTGGCGGTCAGCCGAACCTCCTCCCCCTCCACAATCACTACCCGCTGCTTCTTATCCAGTACCAGCCCTCCGTTGACAATCCGGTCTTCATCCGCCTTGGGCTTTGATTCTCCCCAGGCATGATACCGCCGCAGATGGGCCTTGATTCTCGCCGTCAGCTCAGCCGGCTGATAAGGCTTCTCCACATAATCATCCGCCCCCAGAACAAGCCCTGACACCTTGTCGCTCTCCTCGGTCTTAGCCGACAGAATAATCACCGGAATCCTGCTTTTCTCCCGCAGCTTCATCAATGCAGACAGCCCGTTGAGCCTTGGCATCATCACATCCAGAAGAATTAAATCAATCTTCTCCCTCTCAAGCGCCTCCAAAGCCTCCATGCCGTCATAAGCCTTGACTACCTGATAGCCCTCGTATTTTAACAATTCACTGATCGAGTACACAATCTCTCTATTATCGTCCACAACCAGTATGGTTTCCGTTTCCATGCGCGTCCCTCCGTTCCTGTCCCGATGTTCCTTACACGGTTACTATAATATAATTGCCTTAAAAGAAACTCAACATAAATCTTAAAAATTTCTTAACAAAAAAAGAGCTGCTGAACGCGACAGCCTCTCTTTTAAAACGATTTTATACCACAGCTTCTATCAAAGTCTTATCACCCAATATAATCTTATTCACACCTGTCGTCTTATTCCGGTTAAAATTAAAACTAACCATATATCCCCTCTTTAGGTGATATTCATCCAGATACTCTGCCAGTTGTTCCTCTCCCCGCCTATTATACTCTTTTCCATGCCACAGCTTAAGCTCTATAATAAATTGCTTCCCCCGAAAATCAATAATCAAATCTGTACGCCGCTTCGTCCTCGTCCTCGCCTCAATATAATAATTTCCCGTCCCATTGATAATTGGCTTCATGTAAAGCAAAAATATACACCGCCCATTGTCCTCCAAAAACTTTTCATTATTCTCTCCAAAAAGTTCTGTATAATGACTGACAAACCTTTGGAGTACTAATTCCATATCTAACTGGCCATTGGCAACAAACCAATTCTTTTCTTCCTCCGCAATCTCTGAAATTCCAAGATGCCTGGCTTCCTCCGCAAGAAAACCATTATAAAGCCGCGTTTCAAAAATACGGTTCGCCACAGACACAACCCCGTTTTCTAATTTGACAAACCCAAACATCACAGCCAAACGAATCCCCATGTCTCCTGGTACATATTCTATCATTCTGCCTTTTAACAGCAATTCCCTAAGCATCTCCTTAAGCTTTGGGAAATCCTTTAGCTTATTGTCAAGAGATTCAAACAGTGTACTCTCCTCCATAAGAAGGAGCCTGACCGCCGCCAAAAAACCCTCCTTCGTCCACGCGGCTTCTCCATCCGGAAAATCCTGGCTTCCCATAATCTTTTCATCCATCAGCTTACAAATTCGTGAAACCAGAAATGGATATCCAGACGTATATCCATAGACTAAAGACGCCAGTTTAAAGACGTCCATCCCCGTCTGATGAGTCTGCTCATACTCCTTAAGCATACCGGCAATCCCCTTCTTTTTCAGGCTCATATCTATATCAAAATCAGCCGCAACATTCCATGGGCTATTTGTTTTTCCTTCCTCATCAGGGCGCAGTTTAATCTTAAGGCTCTTGATATCATATACGCCTGCCAGAATTACTGAGTGAAAAATCGGCGTTTCATCCCTGTCAATGTAGTATCCTCTAAGCTGTGCCAGAAAATCCAAAAACACCTGATTATTTGCCGCGCTGTCTACTTCGTCAACCAACAGCACCACCGGTTTATCCGAAACTGCGCAAATCTGGCTCAGATGCCCAAACAAATCAAACAGCGTAAACATCTTAGGGCTGCTGCGGATAATATCTCCAAGCATCTCTATCTCTGTATCCATTTTTGCAGAACAATCCACACATTCTCTTTTCAATACCTGCAAAAAATAAGTGGCAAACGCCAACGAAAAAATATTCCCATCCTGAAACTTTGCCGCATCCAACTTCTGAAAATCAAGGCTTACCACCAGATACTCATCCCGAAGATATTTTTTCAATATCCTGAGGGTCGTAGTCTTCCCATACTGTCGGGCGCGGTTTATTGTAAAATACTCCCCTCTGTCTATCAATTCCTTAATCTTGCCAAGACGTTCGCTGATATCTACCATATAATGCAAATCCGGCTTACAATCAGCGCTGACATTAAATATTTTCGCCATATTACACCTTCCTCTCCCCGCTGTGCTCAAGGAAACACCCCTCCTCATGGGAATAGACCACCCCAATCGCCTGCAAATAGGCATAGATAATCGTAGTTCCCACAAACTTCATCCCCCGTTTTTTCAAATCTTTTGAGACCGCATCCGAAAGTGCAGAATGGGCCAAGCCCTTCTCATAGACCACCTTTCCATCCGTAAATCCCCAGATATAATCGGAAAAACTCCCAAACTCCTCCTGAATACTGCGAAATACCCTTGCATTTGTCACAGCGCTTTCAATCTTCCGCCTATTGCGGATAATGTTTGGATTCTCCCGCAGCTTTTCCATTTTCTCCTGGTCATAAGCACAGACCTTTTCCAAATCAAAGCCGTCGAACGCCTCTCTAAAGCTCTCCTGCTTGTTCAGCACACACTCCCAGCTAAGCCCCGCCTGAAATGCCTCTAAGACCAGCATTTCAAACAGCTTATGGTCGTCATACACAGGAACCCCCCACTCCTCATCATGATACCTGATATACCTTTCGTTCTTCGGGTTCGCCCACTGACACCTTGTTTTTCCGTCTTGCCATTCCATATTGCCATTCCTTTCCTCATAGATGTATCGCATACCGTAATACTTGCCCTGACGGGCTGGTGGACTCCGTCCATTAATTTATACCCAAGGGCACACCGTAATGCATACCCTTCGGGTAGGTGGACTGCGTCTAGTAAGGTACAATCTTAGCCCCTCTGCTCTCCATCTCCTCAATATACTGCTGTGCTGCCGGAATGATGCACAGACGCAGGCTTTCCCCAATGGCAAAATAAGGATACACAGCCACATTTCCTCTGCAATACACGGCATAAGGTACAGACTCCGGCGTATAATCTACCAAAGTAAGATGCTCATACGCCAAATCATTAAGGGTCGTGTATAACGTCACAATCTCCTCATCCGCCAAGTCAGGAAGCAGCGTCTTTAACGTGTAGAAGCACATGTCCTCATACGCCTTAAACAACGGCTCTGTGTAACTATGGTCATCAAAATTCAACGTAATCTCATGCACATTGTCGCTGCCCGACGGTGTATACACAGAAATGGTGGGAAAGGGCAGAATGGACTCGTCCTTGCTGTAATTATAATAACTGCACCCATAACCAGAATGGATTGCCCTGTCGTAATTGTAAGCCCGCCACTCAGAGGAAGGGGCAAGATAGGCTTCCCCTTTGCCTGCCTGGTAAATGCTGTTGTACCTGCCGATAAAATCATCAATGGAAAATGTAAACACGAATTCACCTGCCTGGTTTTCTACAATCCCCATCTCCAGCTCTTTATCTGCCGCCTCCTTCACAATCTCCTTAATTTTATCATCAAGCAGACCCGTACTCTCTGCCACGGCCTTCACAGGCTTGTGCATACGCGAAGGCTTCGCCCTGTCCGGCGCGCTTTCCACAGTTCTATAAGGTATCATAATATATTTCCCGGCAAATGTAAATCTCACGGCACACAAACCTCCTAAAAATAATACTGCCGCCGCAATCACCAATCCCTTTCTGTGTATCTTCAAACAATTTCCTCCCTTGTTCACTCTATGTCTTTAAACAATTTCCTCCCTTGTTTACTCTGTTCCTTCAAACTCTCTCCTTGCCCGATATGCAGGAATACAGTATGAGCGTTCCCTGTCCACCCGATTTCCCACATAGACACAGCGTCCGTCCTCCCTCCTTAGAAGCGTCACCTCATGGGCGTAATAACAGTCCATCCCTTCCTCGGTGGATATTGCCTCCACATAGGCCGTTACCGTCCCGTCCCCATTCTCTGTACACCGGATCACCTCCGGAAAGGACGGCTGTAACTGCTGCACTCGATTCCTAATCCCTATGGCACTCCAGGGGTAACTCCCCTTCGCGCTGTCATATCTGGCATACTGCTCTATCTCATCAACCGTAATATCAAAATACTGCCCAATCACGGCCTCAAACTCCTCTTTAGGAATCCCGTCCCCATAGGCCCCGTTTTCCAGACGTTTTCCGTATTCCCTTGCGTATAGAAACTCAAACAAATCATTAAATTCAATCTTCTCCATACACGACATATCCCAATCCACCAGAAACAGGTTATTGCAGAAATAACTGACAGGAACGATATACTCCTTTGTAATCTCCCTGCATTGCCCGTCAAGGGGCAGGACCCGACAGAAAATATGCATATCCATCTCCTGATTCCTGGACAGCGCCTTTTCCCAGATCAGCCACCCCTTAGGTGTGTACTCCCATTGATAAGCCAAAATCTTCTCCAACTGCGAAAGGGCAGGCTTCATTTCTTCTGTGAACACGGCGCTGGCAGATGTCACAGACAGCTCGTTCTTTTCAAAGACAAGATGGTAATACCGAAATACCCCTACGGTATTTACCTGGTAAATCTGCGCCTCTGCCTCCTTACCGGCTAAGGCGTCTCTCAAAGCTGCGTCCACCTGCCCATAGTTGGTCAGGTTATAGTCTCGGTTTCCGCAGGAGACAGAAAGTCCTCTGGAGGCGCCAATTTCAATCATCTCATGCAGGGCGTCCTCGTCCGTCTCACCTTTGTCTAACGTACTTTTGTAAATATTTTCGCAGCTTTCCATAAATGAAAACAGCTTTTTTATGGTTTCCTCCTTCTCCTGCTCATCCATTTCTATCATTTTAAGCTCATAAGCCTGATCGTCTTTGTCCGTCTGGTTTTGCGCATCTTCCCCGTCAGCAATGCTTTCAATACTGCCAGCGTCGCCATCCGGATTATTTCCTTCACTGTCATGAGCCGGCTTCAGACTCCACGCCAACACCGCTGCTGCAAGAACGAATACTCCTGCGGCTATAATTCTTGTTCTTTTCTTCATTCCATTCTCCTGCCATCTGAATAACCTTGGGCTGTTAATTTCGCCTATATTTTATATCTTACATATGTAATACTTGTATTATGCACTCTCCGATTCTTCTTGTCAACCCTCTTTCTAATTTGTTATAGCAGCAGGGAGTTGCCGTGTCCACCATAGGCGTGAACAGGGACAGCAGAAAAATTTCATTGCAAAGTTATTGTGTAGATTGACCTTTTTTTGTATAATTGGAGTATCGTAACCGAATCCAACTATCGCAAGAAGGGAGTGACTCACTATGTCCGGCAGACAGGTAAAACTAGAGCACGCCGAGAAGGGCAGTATCCTTTACCACTATACAAAAAGCAACGGCGTCAATGGCATTATTAACCATAACTGTTTTTGGGCGACTAAGAGCGATTTCCTCAACGACCCCAATGAATTTTCCCATATCCGTGGAATTATAGAAGAAGTGTGTCGGGAGAATATTAAGAACCAGACCTTAAGAGAACGGTTTCTGAAGGATTCCATTTACGCAGGCAGAGAAAAAAACAGAGAATATTTCGTCCTTTCATTTTCAAAATGCAGGGACAGCATTACTATGTGGTCCGAATTCGGCAATAAGACCGGCTACAATATCGGCTTCCGAAGCAATGATATTGTTGCGAGAATCGAAGAAGCTGCCGAGATTGCGTATCACGGACTCGTGGTTTACGATACAAGGCAGCAGAAGCAGTTGATTCGCAGGATTATCTGCGCTTCCCTTCCCCATCTGCTGCATATGCCGCTGGACGCGATTCTGGATGCCGGAAGCCGCGACCCAAAGGATATCAATTACTTAAAAGCCTGCCGAAAATTCCAAAAGACAGCAGAGGTTTACGCAATGTTCTTTAAACATGAAGGTTTTGCAGAAGAACAGGAATATCGGTTTATTTTTAAAAAACAGAAGGATACTACTGTATATTTCCGCCCCAAAGACGGTTTCATGCTTCCCTATATCGAGATACCCTTGAGTGAACGGAATCTGCCAATCGAGGAGATTATGGTGGCGCCCCAGAATCACATCGACCTGGCAAAAAGCGGGATGGAATATATGCTGCAGGCCAAGGGTTATGACGCGGACGTTTCTTTATCCAATATTAAGCTGAGATATTAGTATATCCAAGGGGCTGCCACATTGATGACAGCCCCCTTTTCTTTATCTCTGAAGCTCTAAAACATGCGCCCATGCCTCCTCGTCAAATTCCCGATCCTTAAAGTAGAATTTCCGGTCTGCCTCCGTAATCTCTCTTATGACTTTACACGGATTGCCCGCTGCAATCACCCAGTCAGGGATATCCTTAGTCACCACGCTTCCCGCGCCGATTACCGTATTACTGCCGATATGTACGCCCGGACAGATTACCGTATTGCCCCCAATCCAGACATTATCGCCGATTGTCACTTCAATGCCGTATTCATATGCCGTGTTGCGGGTATCCGGATGTACCGGATGGCCTGCCGTATAGATTGCCACATTGGGAGCCATCTGGCAGTTATCTCCGATTATTACCTTTGCCACATCCAGAATCATGCAATTGTAGTTTGCGAAAAAGTTCCTCCCTACTTCTATGTGAGAGCCGTAGTCACAGTAGAAAGGCGGGTTGATGAAAGCCCCGTCGGATTTGCCAAGCAGCTCTTTTACAATCTGGCCGATTGCGTCGAAATCTGAACGGTCTGCCGTATTAAGCGCCTGGGTCAGCTTTCTGGCTCTTTTTTGTTCCTCGAACACTTCTTCGTCTGAGATATAGGGGAGTTCTCTGTCTCGTCTTTCTTTATTTGTCATAGATATATGCCTTCCTTTCTTGTCTTGTAATATTAGTATACCCAAAGGCATGCAATGCGGTGTACCTTTGGGTATATCATAATACATTTTATGGCATATATCTATCACTTTTTTATTTTTCATAAATCCAGTCAGCAATTATGGGACTCTGGAACCTATTTCAATTCCTCAGCCAAATCCTCTATCATATCCCTATACATGTCCGCAAGCGTTTGCCTGGGTTTCAGCCAAGACTCTCCAATTTCTTCCCCGACAGCCTAAGCCCTGTATGAGCCGCATAGCCGTATCCTCCCTGTCTTGAACCCCCTTGTCCGGATGATGCGGGCACAAGCTTTCCCGGCAGGAGCCTCTCCCGCCCATACTATACCGAGCATGACCCGGCAACCCTTTCCGGCTTCATCGGTTATACGCGGCGAAAAATAGTGATAATCTCAATTATTCCGTCATTCATTTCGGCAAAAATATCCCCATCCATTTTGTGCATAAGTTGTCTGCAAATATATAAGCCAAGCCCGCTTCCTTCCACTTTTTCTGAATTTCTGCCGCGCCAAAAGCTCTCAAAAATATGCGGTAAATCCGATTTATCAAGGGTACAGCCGCTGTTTCTCACTGAAACAAAAATGCCCTCATCCTCATTGGTAAAAAGCAGAGCAATCCTTTTTCCATCTCCGTATTTCATTGCATTTTCCATTAAGTTTTGCAGCACCTCGACACTCCGGTCAAAATCACCGGAAAGCAGGCAGTTCTGATATTCTCCGATCATAAATTCTGTCTTGGCAAACGCTAATTTTTCACTGTAATATGCGGCAATATTTTGTACCAAATCAGCTAAATAAAACTCCCCCTCTTCTACCTCAAGACTTAAAAACTCTTCACGGGAGGCAGTGATAATCTGCGAAACATATTGTTGTATTTCGTCCGCCTTATCGTTTATTTTTTCGGCAGTTTCACACTGCTTATCCATATCGGAATACAGATTTTTCGACAGTGCCTTTGCATATAATTTTATAGCGGAAAGAGGCGTTTTAATATCGTGCGAGAGGGATAATAAAATCGTCTTCTTTTCCTTTTGCAGCTCAAGCTCCCGCCGTTTCTGCTGTTCCATACTTTCACGCAGCAGGTCGATTCCCCACAAAAATTTACCGAAAAAACGGTTCTTATTTTCCTTGACCGGAATGGTCAGATTGCCCTTTGAAAGCCCATAGGGAACATCCTTAAGCCGTTCAAACGGACGCAAAATTTCTTCTTGGATATAAAACAAAATAACGAAAACCGCAGCAGACATTACTGCCAATATTCCGTTTACCATAATAATTATTTTCTTGTTACCCATGTGGTTTTTAGCGTCGTAATCAAAGCGGTAAAGTTGTCCGCTAATTTCACAAATCACATAATCGCTGTCAGAATTGTAAAAGTCTTCACCGAACGCCTCAATATGATTTACATATTTACACTCCGATAAATCAACGCTTTTAAAACCGTTTTTCTCGATTTGAACGGCAATTCTGTTTATTTCAACCCGATATGGCCTGCCGTTTTCAACTGTACTCATATTTTTCAAAAGTATATTTGACCCTATAAAAATAATCGAGATGCAAATGAATGCTGCCCCAAAGACCTTCCTGAAAGCTTTCATATATACCTGTATCCCACTCCCCAAACAGTCAAAATTTTCTGCGGTTTTTTCGGGTTTTCCTCAATTTTTTGCCGTAGCCATTTTATGTGGACCGTAAGTGTCTGCTGCTCGGATAAGCTGTCACTGCCCCAAATGGTGTTGAAGATATATTCCTTGGAAAGCGTGCGTCCCTTGTTTTCAATCAACAGTGTCAACAGCTCCATCTCCTTGGCCGTCATTTCAATCGTCAAATTATTTTTGACTACGGTATGGTTCATTTTATTGATCCGAATATCGCCGTCAATCAGTCCGTCTGCCGAATATCTCCGCTTAAAAATTCCGCCGATTTTCGCAAGCATGATATCAATATCATAGGGCTTTTCCATGTAATCATCCGCGCCGAGATTCAGTCCAAGCAGTTTATCATCCTTGCCCGTTTTCGCACTTACAATCAGAATCGGCGTGTTGCTCTCTGTGCGGATTTTCTCGCAGATTGAAAATCCATCCTCGCCAGGCAGCATGATATCAAGCACGACAAGCCTTGCGCCGTACCTTCTGTACAGCGACAAGGCTTTTTCTGCATTTTCGGATGTAGACACCGTATAGCCTTCCGCACGCAGAAAATCACACAGCACCATTGCCAATTCTTTATTATCCTCAACAATTAAAATATCTATCAAAATATCACCATCCCATTTCGACCAACCAGCCGTTGAGCGCCCGTTCGCGTTCACGAAGTTTTAACTGATCGTATTTATCCAGTGTAAACTCACCTCTTATATTTCCGTCAACAATATACAGAATCCTTGTGCATTTCGCGGCGACCTTGACATCATGAGTAACTAGCATAATCGTCGTGCCCTCATCGTTCAGCCTGGCAAGCTCTTCCATGACCTCATCGGAAGAAGCACGGTTTAATGCGCCTGTGGGCTCATCCGCAAAAATCATCTTCGGCCGGTTTATCATACTCCGGCAAATGCATGCGCGCTGAAGCTGTCCGCCGGAAACTTCGTTGATATCGTTGTCCGCAATTTCAATAATCCCAAGCTTATGCATTAACTCGCATCCCCGTTCCACAGTCGTCTTGCGGCTTTCCCTGATTTTATCCGACTGACATGCAGGAAGTATAATATTGTCCAAAATCGATAGATTTTTAAGCATATACATCTGCTGAAAGATAAATCCCATTTCGTCAAGCCGAAGCGCAGCAAGCTCCTTTTGGTCTAAATTTGATATGTTTTTTCCACAGAAACGCACCTCGCCGGCGGTAATATGATCCATTCCCGAAACCGCATACAAAAGCGTGGATTTTCCTGAACCGGAAGGTCCCATAACCGCAACCATTTCACCCTCATAGATCATGAAATTCACATTTTTCAGGACGTTATTCTGTCTTTTGTTCACCACATATGTTTTGCAAAGGTCTTTCACTTCAAGAATATTAGCCATAAAAATTCTCCTTTATTCGATATTTGAAATTTCTGATGATGCAATCCTCCTCAGCCCCTGTGCCGCTAAAAATGCTGCGAAAGACGTTGCCGCAAGAATGATAAGCGGGAAAACAACATAGATTTCAACCGCTTTAATCTCATACTGAATGCTGTAAGCTCCCATCATGTGAAAAATCGGTGTAATGATCAGCGATGACAGCGGTGAAGAAATCAGCGCCCCAAAGACCACCGATGTTAAAAGCACGATTCCGATACGCATGGTCTGCCACAAAATAAGTGAATCATCTTGAAACCCCATCGCTTTCAACAACGCAATTTCATTCTTTTCCTTGATGATAAAGCTCTTCACCATAAGCACAGTCACAAGAGCATTAATCCCAAAAACAATGATCAGGATCAATATCTTCAAACGGTCAAGCTGTCCGACAACATCTCCGATCATATAACCGATATACTCGCCGGAGGTGTATACTTTCGCATCGGGATAAAGTTTTTCAAGCAGCTCTTTTCTTCTTCCAAGCTCCGCCTTATCCGGGCTGTCCTTGTAATTCACCTGAATTCCAAAGCTGCCCGCCGCATATCTGTAATCAAGCCCGGCATCCTGATGAAAACGCACGCCCTCGCCCATATTATTCATGCTTTGGTTTATCGCGGTTACAATATACTCCCTTGTGTCCTCACCCACCTGAATCTCCACGCTGTCTCCAATCTTTGCGCCGATCTGCCCCGCCGTAAGATACGTCAGCGCAACCTCATGAATATTCTGCGGGGGTGTTCCTTCCAAATAAACGTACTGTTTTGCCGTAACCTTTCCCATTCCCTGAAAAGACAAGGAATTTGTGAGTTTATCGCCTTTGCGGACATTGCTTCTAAACATAATTTCCTGAAAAACATCCACGTCTATTCCGTTTTTGGCAAACATTTCCCGCACCTCCAAAAACTGCCGTTCCACTTTCTCTACATTGTCCTCATTCGGATTAAAAAGCAGCTCCTGAGAAATAATGTGATCACTTTTCACCATATTAAACGTTGTGATCAAATCATCGGAGCACAGTGTATTTATTGTGTTCACAGGAATGATTACCAGCAAAGTCCCCAGTATGAAAATAATGATCATAGAAATATAATTCTTCATTCCGCTTAAAATATCATTTACCGCTAAAAACAAGGTTGCCGAAAATCTTGTTTTGCTTAAGTGTATCACGCCCTTTCCGGAATAACGCTCACCCGTCTCGCCGCTGTGTATGGCATCGATCGGTGAAAACCGGCAGATTCTTCGGGTGCAGAGATAACTGAACAATACCACGCTCATGCCGGTCAAAACCGCTGCCGTAATATTTATCAAAAAATGATCCTTGCTTGAAACTACAATCTTTTGCGAAACTGTGCCGATCATTATTTTACTCAACGGAAAACTGATTGCCAGACCAACACACGCACCGATTACGGAAATCGCCAGATATTTTACAATATACAACCCGCGGATATGATTGTTTTTTATACCAATCGCCTTCATCACGCCAATCTCGCGAAATTCCTCCGTAATCGTAAAATTGATAATAAACCGCAGAACAACCATTGAAATCAGGATCAAGCAAACGCTCACTACTAGCAGGACGGCCGCGATCAGTATATCCATAATGTAGATCATCTTAAACATCGAACGCTCGATAGACATTACGGTATTCATGCCCAGCTCGTTAAAACGATCGCGATAGCCAGGGTCATTTGTGTAAACCCCAACTGCGCAGCAGACCGACGCGTCCTTGCCGGCAAACATTGCCGCATCGTTTTCACTGATGAGAAATCTCGTCATTCCCACCATTTCTGTACCGAAAAGAGCATCCTTACAGTAACCCTTTATAGTAAATTCCTTTTTCATTCCATTCTGGCTTACAAATATTTTACCACCCTCATGAAAATCATTTTCCGGCGATACAAATATAAAATTAGGAACATATATCTCACCATCGTTAATATGCGTGATCTCCTCATTATTTTTATCGTAGACTTTTATTCCGCCAAGCTCGGAAAGCGACAGCGTACTGGAATAATCAAGCTTCTTTCCTTCAACAAGAACGTTTTTCGGATCGATCTGAATCAGTTGCGAAGTATGATAATCATATCCGTTTTCTTCAGCAAATTCCTCGAACCTTGCCATATCTAAGGCATTCATTGTTGCAAACCAGTAATCCGGTATTCCCGCCTTTTCGAAATAATGATCCAGTGCTGTGCTTACCGTAATCAGGTTATTTGCGCTGCTTGCCATGAATGCCACTGCCAAAATCACAAAAATCAGCAGGATGACATTCATAGTTTTTTTGCGCTTCATGTCTTTTTTTAGTATTCGTAAAAACATTTTGCCTCTCCTCTTAAATTTTGTGATTTCATTATAGCGCATAATTTATTAAATAATCCTTAAATGTTTATTATAGCCTGTCAATTATGATTATACAATAATATACGGTTCCAATTTAATGTTGTATAAAAAGTCTTTACTCCACAATCACCAATTGATATAATAAAGGCATGAAAGTAATTGGCGCTTTTATAGAAAGTAGGTGAGGATATGCCGACAAATGAAAAAGAGTATAATGGTTATCTTTTAGACCAACTGTCAGCAGTTGAACGAATCGAAAGACAGGTAAAAAAAGGAGATCTAAAAGCTGTAGAAGAAGAAATAGAGATTATAAAAAATGAAATTAATCGTAAACTTTATCAGAAACCGCCATTAACAGATAATTAAATAACATGGGGTTCTCAAGTTAGATGAGGGAATAAAAAAGGGGCTGTCCTGAAAACGTAACTTATTAGCAAACTAAAAACCTGCTTATTTCTTTACGTTTTTCAGGACAGCCCCATCCTTATATTAATATATGCCAACTCACAACGTTCCAAGATGTTCCATAAACCTCCGCTTATTCTCACACGGAAGGGCCGTCGGCCTGCCAAGGTCATCCCTTGCGCCGATTGAACATTTAACTTCAATAAAACACAGCTCATTGCATATCTTCGCTTCTTCCAAAGCCTCATCCAATTCATCGAACTCAGAAACACAGACTGCCCTCGGATAGCCGCATGCTTTTGCAACCGCTGTAAAATCAATGGACTCCGCTACCGTAGGCATCCCGCCCACCGTTTCATGGGCCCCATTGTTTATTAAAACATGAATCAGATTCTTCGGCCGATTGGCGCCAATCACAGCCATACTCCCCATATGCATAAGAGCCGCGCCGTCCCCATCTATGCACCAGATACGCATCTTTGGTTTATTGACAGCTACACCAAGAGCAATCGAAGAACTGTGCCCCATTGAGCCAACCGTCAGGAAGTCATATTTATGAGAAGCATTATTCGCTGTCCTCGTCTCAAACAATTCCCTGCTCGCCTTACCCGTTGTAGATATAACAGGGTCTTCACCTGAAACAGACACAATATGACGAATAACCTCCTCCCTTGCCATACTGTTGGCATTTTTATAAACAACCGGTACATGATAACTCAACGCACCTTTACGTATCACAAAGGCGACATCTTTTCCCTCTGAAAGAACACCACGAAACTTCTCCATAGCGCCCCTAACCTCATCCTCTGTTGTTTCCTTTCCGATTATAAAGCTGCCTATCCCCATATCCTCCAACAGCCTAACCGTCACCTCTCCCTGATAGATATGCTGCGGCTCATCATGAATCCCTGGTTCGCCCCTCCATCCTATGACAAATACTACCGGAATCCCATATACCTTATCATTCAGCAAACTTGCAACCGGATTCAGCACATTACCCTCGCCGGAATTTTGCATATATACGACCGGCACCTTTCCCGTAGCCAGATGATATCCCGCTGCCAAAGCCGTACAATTTCCCTCATTAGCCGCGATGATATGATGTTTGGGATTGATACCATAGGTGTTTATCAAATAATTACAGAGCGCCTTCAACTGACTATCCGGCACGCCTGTATAAAAATCAGAACCTATAATTTCTACAAGCTTTTCTACTTTCATTTACTTCTCTCCATTAAATCATTTACATTATTCATATCCTTGATATCCTCTGCTCTCTCAAGATTTTATGATACAGCATATCTATGGTATCCCCTGATAATTGAATGGGATGATTTTTAAGCCTTACTGGATTAACACTCATTTTTAATTCCTCAAACTGCGCCGCTGTCGCTACAGGTACAGGAAGTTTGAGCCTTTCAAATACCTCCTTCACCTTCCTTGCAGCCTCCGGCTCTGCCTCACATCCCATAGCTCTTGCAATCTCGCCAAACACAGATTTCACATATTCTTCCCCTCTTAAATCCACACACTTATCCGTGTTCTCAATCATCCATGGAAATAAAATCCTGTTGCAAAGAATGGCCGCATGACCGTGAGCCAAGCCAAAAAGGCTGGTAATCTTATAACACATTGCATGTCCAGCCGTAGTCTGGGTGATATTAATCGCCCTTCCCGCTAAATGAGATGCAGCCAGCATATTCCAGTTGCCATCCTCCGTGTTTGCCAGATACCCCTCCATATTCTTAAGCACCATCTCTATGGCCTTACGGCTGTAACCTTTACTCTCCTTTGTACTGTTTACACTCCAAAAAGACTCCAAGGCATGGCAAAACCCATCCATCATCGTTACTTTTTTCTGATACATTGGAAGGTAATTCAAAAATCTGCCGTCCATCAGAACCGTATCAGGAATCAGGCTTTCACTCATAACACTCTGCTTCACACCCTCATAATAGACCACCGCAAAACGAGTTGCCTCCGAGCCTGTCCCTGCCGTTGTGGGTATTGCGAGAAATGGTATCCCGTTTGGCACAATCTCCTGCCTAAGATAACCTCCATTCTCTCCGTCTCCATTCATATTACTGTACAGTTTTATGCACTTAGCCACATCCATGGCAGAACCGCCTCCCACGGCAATTATGGCGTCACACGACCTCGTCCGAAACCGCTTGACTCCTTCCATTACCGATTCGTACTGAGGATTCGGACAAAAATCAGAGAATGGTATTATCTCCACATCCCTGTTTATTCTATCCAGATGTTCTGTGAAAAATGACATCCGCTTAAGCGAACCTCCGCACACAAGCATTGCTCTTTTTACATCCTTTTTATTAATCCACTCGTCAAGCTTTCTATAATCACTCTCCACGACAATCATTTTCTGTTCCATAAACACGAATCTCCTTCCGTTATTCCTCCGTCGGAATCAGCCGGATAATATCCGAAAATGGCATTAGAATCTGATCACATTCCTCGGCTCTATGGTTTTCCAGTATCATTTCTGCTGCCTTTTGGATTGCCGGAACCGTGGCCCTCATCAACTGATTTGCATAAATAATCACATTCGCCCCCCGTTCCTTCCATTCTTCTTCTGTCACAGAATGAAAACTGGTAGGAACAAGAACAATCGGCGTAACCCCGTCTTTCTCTCGAAACTTCTCAATGAATTCAAAAATCTCAGAAGGCTCTTTCCTGCGGCTGTGGATCATAATCGCATCTGCGCCGGCCTCCACAAAAGCAAATGCTCTCTCAAGAGCATCGTCCATTCCACGTTCCAGGATTAAAGACTCAATTCTCGCACAAATCATAAACTCTTTCGTTCTCTGAGCCTTCTTCCCCGCCTTAATCTTCTCGCAAAAGTTCTCAATACTGTCCTGAGTCTGTTTCACCTCTGTACCAAACAGGCTATTCTTCTTAAGTCCCGTCTTGTCTTCAATAATCACCATAGAAACACCAAGACGCTCTAAAGACCTCACCGTATATACAAAATGCTCAGTCCTCCCTCCTGTATCCCCATCAAAAATGATAGGCTTTGTCGTCACCTCTGTAATATCCTCAATGGTTCGGAACCGGCTCGTCATATCCACCAGCTCTATATCCGGCTTGCCCTTTGCGGTACTGTCGCAGAGAGAACTAACCCACATAGCGTCATACTGCCTAGCGCCTCCGCCCTGATAAACCACCGTATTCTCCACAACCAGGCCCGTCAGCCCGTCATGAGCCTCCATGGCAGTCACAAGCCCTTTGGCAGAAAGCATCCGGCCAAGCCGTCCCCTGCGGACATCCGGCATTGCAAGATTAGACCTGGTCCTTGCATCCACCTCAATATATCTGTCATCTTTACTGTATGGATACTCAACCAGTTTTCCGCCGTAGGATGCCAGAACAGACGCCGCCTCGTCCCTCACAGGCTTCTGAAAACCGCTGCACCAATCATCCCCATGGACAACAATATCCGGACGATATTTTTCAAGATTCGCTCGGTACGATAGAGTTTTCTGCTCAACCACCTTATATACACCGGCAATATTCTCCAGCATCGTCTTGCGGTCTGTAAATGAAACCAAAGGGAAACGTTTATAAGAAGCTACCGCCTCATCTGACAACACGCCAATCATAAGTCTGCCAAGCCTCTGCGCCTTCTTGATAATCGCTATATGTCCCCCGTGGATAATATCCGTTGAGAAACACATATAGACAGTGCGCGACTCCACTTCCCTGAGCTTTAAAGATACAACTGCTAAATCCTCAGGATTGTCGATTTCTGCACAGAGAAGATTTTTAACGTCAATGGCGCGGATATTCGCCGCCCCGTCCAGTTCATTCAATGCATTTTCTGCATAACATTTTCGCCAAGCGTTCTCTTTCGACTCACAGTATGTTATAATCTGATTCATCCATAATTTCCAGTCGTGTACGCATAACTTGTAAAGAGGCTGCGCGGACACCGCATGGTTAAAGAATTGAGTCCCGACTTTTACAATTATCCCATCCTTCACAACCGCTTTAAAGTCCTTCTCAGGTAAAGGCAGAGCAGAGGACACGGTCATACACGAAGTATCGGACGCTAATATCTTGTCAAACACCTCATTCTCAAACACAAGATCGCCGTGCATTAAAATGATGTCATCATCCAGATACTCTCTCGCACAGTAGATAGAATAGATGTAATTGGTATCCTGATACGCAGGATTCTTAACAAATGTATAATTTAACTGCAGTTCAAGATTCTGGCAATAATTGACTAAAACCGAATCAAACAGACCTGTGGTTATGACCACATCATTAATCCCTGCCTCGGCAAGCATATGTAACTGCCGTGATAAAATCGTCTCATTAGAACTAACTTCCGTCATACACTTTGGATGCTCGGACGTGAGCACACCCATTCTACTTCCCATTCCGGAATTTAAGATTAACGCTTTCATTATATCTTTCTACTCTCCCTAATTTTTCATCTAAATATTTTGTCCAACTATAAGCAGCATTTCTTGTCATATGACATTCATCTATAAAATCACATGAACTGTTTGTAGGCGAATCGTCAAATAAATCTATTACTTTTATATCACGCGATACTTCACTCAAAATACTATAAAACTTTTCCTTCATTGCACTAATATCCCTTTTATGTGCCAGGCGAAATACAGGGTTAAATGGACAAATTAGGATAACTATGTCAATATCTTTGTCAATGTTCTCCAATAGCTCAAAAAACAACTTTTTATTTTCCTGTATTGTAGCATCAAATATATTTTTCCAAACTGCGTTAATATTTTTAATACACTCTATATTCTTTTTGACAGCTCTATATATCTTATGCAGATATCCTACACGCTCAAACTCTGCGTATGATAATTCATGTATCATATCATATGCATACATATCTCTCCCAAAAAGAAGTTTAAATCTTTTAAATTCTAATATATGATTTATTTCTTCCTCTGTTTTACCATAATTATGATAATCATCTATATCATCAAAATAATTCATCTTTGACAGAATAAATTTTTTATGAGCCGATAAATCATAATTAAATGCATAATATGGAAGTTCTATGATAATTCTTGAAACTTTTTTTAAATCAAAGGAATTTGAATTTAATAATCGGGTATATCTATTATGAAAGAAAATATCTAAACTTGGGCTTGCAAATGAATATGTTCTATGAGACAATTTTGATACATATATATCATTTCTTGCATGTGACATTCCAAAGATTAATTGCTCAACCCCCCCCCCCTATTTTCTTCAAGAAAAAACCTACGGGGTTATTCCACAAAACATTAGAAAAATTTTTATAAATAATTATCTTACTAAAAGAAATGTTATTTTCAAAAAGTATTTTTCTTGCAGCATTGATCTCTTTATCCTCTGCATAGGATATCAATATATAGTCACATTTAATATTTGATAAACTCTCTGGCGGATAGAAGGGTATATAGTCAAACTCTGTTATCTTTAAATTATTGTCAGAATAACCGATGACTTTACAATTTGAATGTAACTGCATTACTATCATTTCCCGATAATCATTTATTCCATAAATTATTATTCTTATTTTCATTTTTTCCTCACAAATCTGAAATTAAAAATTGAATAACGCCATTATTATCATTAGTATCCGTTATATAGGCAGCAATTTTTTTCAGTTGTTCGGGCGAATTTCCCATTGCCACACAACATTCAATTTTTCTAAAACAGCTTTCATCATTCATGTCATCACCAAAATAGAGACTATCCGATAATTGTATGTATTTTATCTTTTCAAGCCAACATAACATTTGGTTTTTACTCACACTTTTATGGAAAATTTCAATAATCCCATTTTTTAATTTATGCACTGTATATAATTCTCTCAGACGACTCAACTTCTCCTCAGGAACAAATTCATATACCTGAATTTTTTCTATCCCTTGTTTAATCGAAACTTTTTGCCTTTTTCCCATAAATTTTGCCTTTTTTATCCGTTTCCCCATAAAACCTTTTATATAATATTTAATACATCTTAAACGGCTGTTAGAGAGAATATAATCTATAACATCAGTATACGCAAAAACACTATTTACATTAAGTATTTTATATACTTTTAAGGCATCATCAGTATTTAAAAATTTCAATTCATGAATTTTATTGCCATTACCCGTATATGCATATAGACCATCACTTGAAATAATAATATCCTTTTCTGCAATACCTATCCTTTCCGCAACATCTTTTATTTCATCTAAATGACGTCCAGAGCACAAAATAATTTTTTCAAATAGATTTTTATGATTTCTAAAAAAGCAGATAGTTTCTTCTGATAATGTACCGTCAGATTTTAATAAAGTTCCATCCAAATCAGTAATTAAGTATTTTTTCATTTTTAACAGTTCTCCTTGATTCACTTATGATAAATCCTTTAAATCAATAAGGCTTGCCAAATAATCAGCATATTCTTTGGAATCAATATGAATAAATCCTCCGCCACTGTAAAATGTAATCTCTCCAAAATATATTCTACCATTAATATTATACAAATCTATTCTTACATGCTGCATATTCTTACATAATATTTTTACCATAGTAATCATATCATTAAGATTTTCCGGTAAGATTATCTCATTCTTTTTAACAGTCTCTTCTTTCTTAAATAAGTAATCTATTGACTTTCCATCCATATCAAACTTATGATTTCTAACATTATGGTCCGCTTCCCCTAAACTATACATAAAATATCTCGGTTCACCGCCATAACAATAAAACTTATAATCAACAAACGGCATTTTACCGCAATCTAAAAATTGCTCGGCAATAATCCTAGGCTTTACATTTTTATATGGCCACTCCCTTGCCACATAATAATAATTTTTATGTAGCCGTGAACTAATTTTTCTCTTTAAATCTTTTTTATTAATTCTATTTTTATTAAGTATAATAAAAGGACTTCCTGAATCATGCGTTGTTTTTAATACAAACCTTTCTGGAAGTTTTTCAAAATCAATTTCATCAAAATGCGTCCAGACACCATAATTCGGCACAACAATACTATCGTCAATAACTTTAGAAACATATTTCTTTACTTCATATTTATCTACCATTCTTGAGTATATTTTTTTTCTGTCATACAATTTTAGATACTGAAGTTTTTCATTTAAAGTAACCGGATTTTCTATATCCAACTTTTCTCCTGTACAGGATTTATATAATAGTTTTAGGTAAGTTTTATCGTTAATCCAATCTAATAGTCCTCTTCTTTGGATAAAATAAAACCTTTTTTCTCTGTCAGAAATTAATTCTATAAATTTATCAGTCATCTTTTCATCACTTTCTGATACTGTTCATGAATCCTTCTTGCAACAATTGTTGCAGATTTACTACAACTCACTATACCAAATTGCTTTTTTATCTTATTATTACTCTCAGAAAAATCTGCTTTATTTCGCGTCAATATGATTTTTTCTAATTCTTCCTGATTTCTGGCACAAATAAATCCTGTATTAAAAAAATCATATTTTAAATTTCTACAGTTATCCTGATAATATTTTTCGTCACTTAAAAATAATATAGTAGCCCCATCTTTATGCAAAAAATCTGCAGGTGAAGACGAGAAATCTGTTATCAATAAATCTGTTATCAGTAAAATATCTGTCATATCCGGATATGATGTAACATCAATTATTTTTTCGCTATCTGATAATAAAACATGATTGCACTCTAAAGTATGAACTCGGTAAAGGCATTTCCACATAACCCCTGTTCTTATTTTTAGAACATGCAATACTTTTTTTAAATCAATTTTCGTCCTTTCCGAACCGTCATCCCGAAATGTAGGGGCATATAACAATACTTTTTCATTTTCCTCTATATCAAATGTTCTTTTAAGTCTCAAAACATCTTTTAAGTCACTCAATTCTAATCTTGAATTTCTCGGAAGTCCAATCTTGAGAATTTCTCCACTATATCCAAACGCTGTATGATATACGCTTTCCCCAAAATCAGATCCGGCTATGCAAAGATCTGTAATTCTATCATCTCTAACCGATTTACATAGAAAATCTGCTTTCTCTGTAAGAAAGGCTGCCTCGCGTAATATTTTCTTAGGACTGACATCTGCATGCCATGTTTGAATGAAAAACTGTCCTTTTCGTTTGTAAATATTTCTCCCATATTCACAATTTGACACAACACAAAAAGAGGTCGATAATACTTTATAAAACTCAAGAGAATGTGATTTGATTATTTGCACATAATCTGGTACTAATTGATACTCATCCTTTTCCTCCCTTAAGGCCCAGATAATTCTATAACCAGGATATAATCTGTGTAATTCTTCACTTATTGCACGAGGGCTGTCAGAATACTGCTTTCCTCCAAAACTAATAAAAAGAACCTGTCTATTTATTTTATGACACAAACCATATATCCACGTAAATCCTCTTCTTAGAAAACTGCTTATATGTATTTTTAAATGTTCACTATTCATAATAACAGTTCCCCCTATTTTCCATTCCTCTTATCTGTAAAAGATAAAATATATTTTATATCTTTTCTGTAAAATATGATTGCACTCGATAACGTAATGACAGTAGAAATCAAAACAATTAAGATTCCATATAATATCCAATCTGCCCAATTTTCTATTTTCAGGAAAACCATAGACTCAATCGCATTATAGACACCCATAGATATCATCATATTAGCACACATCCAAATCATCTTTTTCAACATTCCTGTTTCTCTTTCCGGAAGTAATTCTTTATATATGTAATTAGCATAAAGCAACGTCCTAACCAGATTTGCAATTAGAGTTCCAATGATAACGCCATATAAATTTAATTTAATTGTAAGAATCATTGAAATAGCAACATTTAAAGCGGCCTCCAAATAATTAGCGCCCTTAGTTTCTTTATATTTCCCCGCTGCTTGTACAATGGTTAGATAGGGAAGCCTGATACAATACACAATTTGTGTCAACATCACTAATACAGCATATACTGGTAATATGTAATTTATATCCGTAATACCTTTAGTATATAAGGAAACAAACGGTACTATTAAGAGAAAAGCAGCAGAAAAAATAATACTTACAAACGCTGCAATTAACAGTTCATACACATGTAACCCTTTTCTTACCTTTCCATACTCTTTTAACGCCCATAGTCTCCCAAATAAAGGTTCTAAACTATTTGTAAAAACCGAAATAACCGATTTTAAACCTGCTGTTACCAAATTATATACTGAATAAACGGAAATCATTTTTGCCGTTGAAAAAAAAGTTAATATAACAACATCCGTGTTCTCATGAATGATATTTGCTATTGAGGATGCCATTACATGGCTTCGATTTTTCAATGCACTTTTGTCTGCAGCAACATTTTTCTTTAACAGATACATTTTAGGAACACATATATTTAGAATAATCGGGCAAAGCATAAATATAATGGTTGTCGTAAATTTTACAGAATAAATAGAAGTTCCGACAATCATCAGCCAGCTTACCAATACTGTGTTGAAAACCGTTAAAAAGCATCTAATGCCAGTATAAAAATACATTTTCTGATCCGCATCTAATAATGTCATATATGTGATACCAAAAAAGTACTCAGAACATGTCCCCAAACCCAGAATTAAAATGAGAGCCATGATTTCCTTTCTTGAATACATACTATCCATCATATAAGGATAGAAAATGGCCAAAATTCCAATATAAATCACAATGGCTAATGTGATTTTCCGCATAAACTCCTGAGTTGCCCTTATAATACCGCTAGTACCTTGCACGTCATTTATAGATAGCTTTTTATATAATTCTACTCTGGTTGAACCAGCAATCCCCAACCGCAAAATAGAAACTAATGACAGCATTTGTGTTATCGATGAAATTATTCCATTACATTCAGAACCATAATAAACCAAAATCAATCTGGGAATGATTAAATTACTGACAAATAAAACAAGCTGATAAATCCCTGCGCTTACAACATTCATCATGGTTTTCTTTTTCATTAATTTTTGTCCCTCCCAATACATTAAAGGAATTTACTGATTCCATAAAAGAATACCTTTCAAAATATCAAAAAGTATGCTGCAAGGATTCGTCAGCAAACTATTTGCAAACCACTGTCCATAATCTGCCGCATCTCTCGCGCCCCACCATTGTATAAATAAATCAGGAATGGCTAACAAAATAAATATCAGATACAAAAATCTAATAGATATTGTAAGCTGATGACTTTGATTTTTGATTTGAATAATCGCAAAACCACTTGTCACATACAGCGCCGCCGCAAATCTCCAATAATTAGGAACAGCAAAAACATTGCATGCCAAAGTAACTACACCTATTAACGCAATAAAAACCATATAATTCATATGATCCACGGAATCTTTTAATTGCATATACAATAAATATATTAATAAACACAATATAAATGCCCCTGCCATCATAAAATATCTATTTAACCGATATGTTAATCCAGTCGTTGCCTCAAGGGCGTAAGTCGATGTACTATCATGCATATAAGAATACATTTTAGCAATTATCGTTTGAACACCATTCCCAACATTACCTGGAAAATAAAATAACATCCGATACTTATATGATAAATCAATTAAATAGGGGAAAACAAAGGGGATTATAATCACAGCAGCCATATACTTTTTTACCACAACACACCCGACTCTTAAAAGAATAATAACAAATGATGAAAGATGAAAGAAAAGGCCAATAGCATATAAACAAATTACAAATATGTTTCTTTTCTTTTTCACCAAATCAAGATATACCGCCAATATAATCAATGAAAAGGCAAATACATTCCTCACATTGTTAATTACATTAACAAAAGGAATTGTCATTGTTTGAAATAGTAAAATTTTACCAATAAGTTTTTCCTGACGATATCGTTCTGCTGTGTCACATGTTATATACCCTGCAATAGCATATACGATTGTTGTAGTTATAGCCGGCAACAGATGCGGTATATTAAGATGTCCTATTAGCCAAAAGAGAAATGCCTGGCTAAACAAACCTGAGGCAAATTTATTTAATATCTCTGTAATCGTAAGTTTACCGCATAATTCTAACGTATAAAAATATGCATTTAAGTCTAATGCCGGATCATTGGGATAATATGCATACAAAGTAACAATAATTATTTCCTTCATATATTTAGCCATAATTTTGTCATCTTTCATGAAATTACTGTATGTTTCCTTACATACTCATTATATGTTCCTACTTTTCTTGCCGGATTTCCAACACATACACTATTCTCAGGTATATCTCTATTAACAATGCTTCCCGCGCCGATAATCGCGTTAGGCCCTATCTTCACCCCAGGAAGTATAATTGTTCCGGAACCAATAAACACATTATCAAACACCTCTATACTCCCCTTATTTTCCGCAATTTTTACCCCCCCCCCTCTACTTTGGCCATCATTGTTAATCACTCCATGGATCGCATCATGCACAACGAAACTGACTCTGCTAGCCACCTCAATATTATTATGAAATGTCACTAGCTTCGGATATAAAGGTAAAATCATAGCCGGTAATCTGACATGATTTCCGGTCATTTTAAATATATTTTTCTTCTTGGCATACCTTCCCCTCCCACTCGAAGAAAAATGCAAGTTATATCCGATATTTTTTATTAATCGTTTTACATTCATTCAAACCACCATCCTATCTGCTCTTCGTCCCTTCTTTTACCGAATCTATATAATACATAAAACTTTCTCTCTCCGCCATAATATCAAACTTTCTGGCGCAAAAATAATTCTCCTTTTCTATCTTTTCTCTATCAGTGCTCGTAATTATCAGCGGATGGTTCTTCGTAGCAAATGTTGTTCCGGCATTAATATACATCAACGATGGTTCCACACAATTCCGATACGGCGAATTCATCACAAGCGTCTGAAAGAAGAATTCATCCGGCGCTAATGCTTCTCTCCAATAATCAACATATTCCGGATGCAGTTTCAGATAATCCACAAAATACTCAATCACTTCATAAGGCATGATCCACCACTGTGAACCTATGTATTTTTTTAGTTGAAGATGATCAATATTTATCTTATTCCTGAACAGGATTATCCCTGCCTGACAAAGAAACTGCATCCCGATTCTGACAAAACGGTACGGATGTAAATCATTCCGCACCATTAAACATTTTGGCCAACGAATCTTATACCTAGCAGAAGCGCGCATTTCTGATGTCACTCTGCCCCCTTCCCAATACAAATTCATAAAAATTTTACCAGGATGGTTTTTCAAATACTCATAAAGCCCGTTTTTTACAAGCAAATCATTTCCTGAACCATAATAAACATGTGAATATCTTTTCTCCGATCCAACAACTAGCTTCATCAAATCAATAGTTGCCGCCATCATCTCAAAAGATGCCCATCTAATCTCATAATGACTGACCACCTGAATCCGAGGGTCAGACATAATCTTTGGAAGCATATAACTGCTCTTTTTGTCAACATGGATATAAATATCACAATCACCATAACCGAGTAACTGCTTCAGAAACAGATTCAACTGCTCCGCATGATTATGTACCAGAAGTAGATACGCCACTCTTATCCCTTCTCTTCTCACTTTTCCTACACTCCCCTTTTATCCCCATTTCTATATACTTATTTTGGGGTTATTAGTCACTCTTTGCGCAGACGGCTCATCAAATATACTCCCCCGCCGTAACCCGAAAGGTACTCCCCGTCATCATCGCCGACGCATCCGACAGCATATAGATAATGGCCTCCACATAATCATTTCTCTCACACATACGCCCCATAGGAAGAATCTCTGCCGCCCTCCTCCTGAGCTGCGCCTCAGACTCTCCTTGAGAATTCCTAAGGCTCACCTCCCCTTCTGTGGGCGTCCATCCAAGGGTCAGATAATTGCACCGAATCTGTTCCGACGCATAATTATGGGCGATATGCTCCATCAGCGTCCGAAGAACGCCCTTTGAGCAGGCATATGCCGCCCTGTCCTTCTGCCCTCCCCACGCATGGGCTGAGCCGGTCAATACAATAGACCCGCCGCCGTTCATCCGCATATACTTAACCGCCTGCTGACAGCAAAAGAAACAGGCGCGGAAGTTAATATTCATGACAGCGTCAAATGTATCCTGGTCACACTCGTCTAAGGGAGACACTGGCGTAATTCCCGCATAGTTAAAGAACCCGTCTATCTTCCCATAGGCTTCAAACGCTTTATCCATCAGTCCCTTACACTCCTTGACATTGTTCAAATCCGTATGGACAAACATCCCTTCCGAACCAAGAGTCCTGATATTACGGACAGCTTCTTTTGCCGCTTTTTCGTCTCTCCCGCCTATCACAATCTTTGCACCCTCCCGGCCGCACACCTCAGCAATGGCTCTGCCAACTCCCTTTGTACCGCCGGAAATTACGATAACCTTATCTTTCAATCTGAGTAATTCCATCATTCTCTTTCCTTTCCTGTTTTTTACGGAATTACTTCCTAAGCCCTAACGCATGTCCCACATCAAAGCCCTCAAGTAACATGTCATTCCCATTCTCATCATATACACAAACCTTTTCTTGATATTCCCTTAAACAGTCCGCAAGCTCCTCCTTACTGTCACACACCAGATACATTCTTGTCAGAACTTGTTTCTCATTTCCTGTCCATTCAGGCAGTACAACGTCCCCCTCTTGGAGACGCTGGATATTTGCCACGACCCTTGGGTCATCCTCTACGCCTTCAAGCCCTGAAATCTTTGCGATCCTGCCTTTCCTGAGAAGAAACCACAAGGTAGCCCCTTTCTTCCCCCGCAGATAGGCATCATCCTCTTTCTTTAAATCAATCTCACCTTCCGAGCCGGTGAGGGCAAAACGAATCAGCATCTCTCTCTGGTCAAAACCGTGTATGGCTTTCATCAGAAGATGGGGCGCCTCCCCCTGAAGGCGGAATCCTGTATCATACACATAAAATTCTCCGTTTTCATAGAATCCGGATAACATCAATACGCCGTTTTTAATTCCGATTTCCCTGAACATACGGACCGCATTTTCGTGCATTCGTGAAAAATATTCCTCCATATGCTTTGACGGATAAGTCCCGCCCAGACAGACGCGGCTTAAACCCGGCTGTTCGTCCGTAGTATACCTGTCATAGATACAGGACGCGCTGCACTCCCCGTCTTTGAAGGTATAGTACATCCCCATATCGTCACAGAGCATATACTTCTCCACAATAAACCGTTTCTGGTTGGAGGCAGCCAGCGCTTTTTCTACGCCTTTTACAAGCTCTGCCTCATTGTATGCCACCGTCATTCCCACTCCGCCGCCATTGTCAACGGGCTTCACCATCACGGGATACTGGATTTTGTCCAAATCCTCTCTATTCATATCTGCATCCAGATAATATTCCGGAATTCCATGTACGCCGTAGCGCTCGCAGGTCGCCTTAAACACATCCTTAAACGCAAATATTGCACCATAAGCGGTCTTGGCCCTACAATAGACATATCCCCTTTGATAATATTTATCAGTTCAGGAAGTTCGTCCAAAGATGTTGCGCGAAGTTTTTTCCCAAACGTCGTTAATCGAATCTCATCTGACAAGAGTTTACCGTTTTCATCACATTTATCTGTCATAGTGCGGAATTTATAATTGTCAAATATTTTTCCATTTTTTCCTGGCCTTTTCTGCATGAAAATAACCGGGGTTCCAAGCTTCACACGAACCAGAAAGGCTATAACTATCATTACCGGAGACAATATAATAAGCGCCCCTGTGGACAAGATTACATCCATAGACCGCTTTATATATTTCTCATATAATCCATACGGAATATGTGTATTTTCCGGATACTTCTCCTTATCTTTTCTTTGTTTACTCTGATCAGCCATTATTAATAAAATACCAATCATACATAGAATTATTCTCAGTCTTTTTCTCATGCGAACCTCATACTAAAATATTTTTATTCAAAGCACCTATGAATAATCTCAATCACTCTCTCCTGCTCATCAACGCCCATCTTGTTGTCACTTGGAAGACACAAGCCCCTCTGAAAAATATCCGCCCCCACATCGCTGCCTGTCTCTCCTTTAATGTATGCATTACTCACTCCCCTCCCAGAACCGCCATCTGTAATAAATCCATTATTCCGATAAACAGGCTGCATATGCATTGGCTTCCAGATTGGCCTTCCTTCCGCATGAAAATACTGTAATGCTTCAAGAATCTCCATAGGCGTTGATTTCCCCGCTTCTGTATTCCACAGTACCTCCCGTTCTCCCCGAACCTGGGCTGCCATGGCATTTTCATCAATCAAAAGAGCCGTCAGCCAGTAATTGGGTACGGATTCATCGACACTAAAGGGATTCACTCTTACGGGAAGATCTTTTAATCCTTCCCTGTATCTTTCATAAATTGTTTTTTTCTGAGCCATATGTTCTTCCAGATAGGGTAACTGCCCACGGATGACACCGGCAATCACATTGCTCATGCGGTAGTTGTAGCCGATTTCTTCATGCTGGTACCATGGGGCGTCTTCCCTGCTCTGGGTACTCCATTTTCTCGCCTTATCTGCCTCGTCTCTTGAATTTGTAAGAAACATTCCGCCGCTGCTGCCAGTCAGTATCTTATTTCCGTTAAAACTGATAATGCCATAATCTCCAAGCGCACCCGTCTGCTGCCCCTTATACGCTGCGCCAAAGCTCTCGGCAGCATCCTCTATCATGAATGCTTGGTATTTTCGGCACACCTGTCTAAACTCATCGACCTTTCCTGGCACGCCATACAGATGCGCAAAAATCACGAGCTTTGTATCCGGATAAATGCGAAACGCCCTCTCCAAAGCCTCCGGAGACATATTCCAAGTATCGTATTCCGAGTCAATAAAGACCGGTTCTCCTCCCTCATAGACAACAGGATTGACGGTGGCGCCGAAGGTCATATCCGAACAGAAAACACGTTTGCCGGATAACGCACCGCCGCACTTGATTCCAGAGGGTGTGTGTACTCCTGTTGAGCTGTTATAAACCCGCTTGGCTGCAAGCTTCACGGCAAGATGGAGAGCTGCCGTGCCTGAACTCAATGCAACCCCGTATTTCACGCCGACCTTTTCTGCTATTATGTTTTCGATTTCATTAATATTTTCACCTACTGTGCTCATCCAGTTTGTCTTGAACGCTTCCTGCATGTATTTTAGTTCCCCGCCATGCATGGTCGGCGAGGAAAGCCATATTTTTTTCTCAAAAGGCTGAATACCGACAAATCTGGAATCATTCTTAAAATCGTACATCCTTCCACTCCTGTATTTTGATCAATTTCATGAAAACTGCTCCACCATCTCAATCCCCAGATACACCACCAACTTATTCCCCATAAACTCCATCTCTACCTCTGCAATCCTCTTATGCAGATTCATTTTTCTAATCTGTCCCTTCAGATTCTTAAGGGGCCCAGACAAAATCTTAATCCGTTCTCCTTCTTCTATGGCAATCTGTGAAATCTTCACTTCGGATATCCCGCCGGCCTCTGTCTTGTTCTTAAACTTCTCCATTGTCTGTACATCTGCATCTGACAGCGGTGTAAAATAATCCCCGCACCTTCCCAGTATCTTGGTTAATGCAGGAATTCCTTTTAATTCTTCATACAATGACTGGGGATGGTCTGTAATCAGGAACACATAGCCGGGAAATAATTTCTCCGTCACCTCATGCCATGTTCCCTGATATTTCTTTCTGAGCCTTCGCACGGGAATAAAACAGCTTTCCAGAGTTTCCTTGTAAACCATCTTATCAATCATCTGAACCGTTCGATTTTCCTGTCCTGAAACTACTTGCATTACATACCACATACTGTTTCTCTCATACCTCATTCTGCCTGCTGCCTTCGCAGACACGCTCAATTCTATTCATAGCAGATTGATGTGCATAGCTTCGCCATCCATACCTGCATATCTATGCAGCCACAGTCATCGCCTATATGTCTATCACTCGTACGCTCAAGTGCCAATGCTTCAAGAGCTGCTCATGATATCCCATCAAACTTACAAAGGATCCCCTTCCATCCGGATTCCGAATAGCACATTCTCACACCGGTTAAACAACGGCACCTCTGCCGTTACATACCTGTGCCTAAGCCGCTGTCTTGTAATCCTTCCCACATAAGGCTTTAGCGCGCCGCTTGCGCTTCGCACACAGCCTTCGCCGTCCACCTGCACGGTTGAAAGCCCCATATCATGAGCCAGATTTTTACCGCATACATTTTCGAGAAAGCAAAGGTCTGCTTCCTCAACCGGTATAAGCTCGTCCAGCCAGCCGCCTACTAATTGAGGAAATTGTCTTGACTTCTTAAGTTCCTCCGCCAATTCCACAGGGAACTCTGTATAGATAAAAATGTACCCTGGAAACATATCTTTTCTGCTAAGCAAATAGCTTCCCTGGGTACGGAATAACTGCTGCTTTTTCAGAATCCGGCAACTCTGCCAGAGTGTATGGTCAATCTTTCTATCCAGAAGGCTAGCCGCCTCCTGTTCCTTACCTTTGATTGTCCGCATGACATGCCACCTTGGATGTATACGGCTTTCCCTGCAATCTCGAAAATATTTCTGATTCATACAATTTTCTCCGTTATCTCTAAGCCAGCTAAGATATAACAAAAACTGAATTCGTTGCCGTACATCCCATCATTCCCCGACTTTGCCACAAACCGAACTCTCGCCAGTCTCTTATGGCGGTCAATCCTGCTGATTCTGTTTTCCATACCTTTTAGCGGCCCTTCTATAATCTGGGTCTTACCCATGCGGATGACGCCTCTGGACATCTCCAGATGATGTTTTTGGCCGCACAGCCTTTTCAGAAATTGTTCTTCCTTTGGGAACATCCGAATGCAAAAATTCTCATGCCTGTCAATATCAACACATTTTTCCAATTCTTCTGACAGGATTTCCTCATTGTTACTTTCCAGAAATACGCTGCCTGGGAACAAAAGTTGCCGTTCCAGATGCCAGACGCCTTCATATTTCCTCATCCTGTCATAGGTCAGTACAAAAACATCCTGTAATACCTCTTGTGATAGATATCTTCTGCACATTGTTAATAATTCTTGTTCTTCCTCTATTTTACAGGTCAATAAGTACCAGATCTAAATCCCCTCTTTTCGTTGAGTAGATTACTCTGCGAAAATTTTTGAATGATAACTATGGAAAATTAAATGATTATTTAAGATAAATACAGATTATTTTGATAATAGAGTTGAATAAATAGATATCTTACTTGCTTTTCATTCGTGATTTTGCACCAAATTTTTACAAAAGGAAATTAAGTATTGATTTATGAGATTGAGATGGTTATAATAATTATGCTGTTGAAGCAAAAATCGCAGAGTAATCTACTCTGCGATTTTTATTCATTATTTTGTTTCCTCATGTTTCTTCTCCAAAAATAAAGAGCTAATATATAAACGGAATACTAGACCTGGAAAGTACAAGTCCTTTCTTCATAAAACGATGTCTTTTTATGTATTTTTTCAATCCTTCATTACATCCATCATTTTCACAGATAAAGCTGCAAACCTGCTGCATCTCTTCCCCCAAAATAATCTGGGCGTCCTCCAGGCACATTTTTGCAGTTTTAGCATCCTTGATATGACTCTGTAAATCATTATATATTTTAACATTTTTCAATTCATCAGCATACGGATTCCAGTATGCCTCTATCCGCTTCAGGTAATCTTCTGTATCCCTGATTCCCAATTTTACCTCTACATGGCTTAGAAAATGTTCCACACTATTATACACTACCTGCTGATTAAACCCCGGCCCAATCATAATCTCCCATATGGGCCATCCATCCTCACATACCATATCCAAATAAGGCTTCAACACCTTCTGATCCATTCGATATTGAACTTTAGGGAAATACGCAGTCTGTGTGGGCTGGAAAACCAGCCTGCTCTCAGCTTCCTGATAAAAATCATAACGTTTAACGAACGTACTTACGTATCTCCAGACTTCATCCTTTCCCTCAGTCTGGTCTTTGAAATCCCTGGCATACAGCTTGTCCAAAATCAAAAAAGCCTGCCTTTCATACTCATCCTCCTGATTTTTCATGGAATCATATGTAAAATAAAGCACTTTCTCCGGTGCAAGCTTCCACTCAGATTTTTTTCTCTTCTCCTCACCCTTCTCCTCATCCTTCTCCTCACTGTCCGTATAAAAATGGTAGGAGTCATTCTCAAAATTCATCTTTATACTCACTCCGGATTCTTTCGCATAGATTGCCCACTGACTGAGCAAATCATTCTTCTGGCAGAATGAGATGGAATAATAATCCATATTCCTCCTGCATTTTTCTAAATTTTCCTTGGTAAATGTCTGCCTGATATCTTCTATGCTGATATCGTTACGTCCTCTGTCACCTATCCATTTTTTTACCAAATCTTCATTTTTCGCTAATCGAAATAATTCCTCTAAGCCATTGGTATACTCTTCCGAATCATTCATATAGCGGATATTCGTTGCAAAAATATCCCCCTTATCCAAGATGTACCTCATAGTGTCTGTTGAGGTATAATAATATAACTCCATTGGTTACACCCCGCCTGCCCCGCTTTTTACTAAAGTACGAGTAAACTTATCGTCCTCCAAATCCAGCCGCAGAAAATCTATGCTTGATTCCTTCACTCCAAGCACATGTTCTTTCCCCACCAACTCGCATAATATATTATAATTATTGGTTCCTGTCCCCGTATAGAACCAAAGTTTATCCGAGTCGTCTCTGTTTCTTCTTGCATAACGGATATTTACCCTGCGCGTCGGGACTTCGCCTGAACCATCCCCGTCCAGTTGGAAATCCATAATAACAACCGAATGGGCAGAATTCCTGTATCTGTCCATTGTCTCATCAAAATTCCACAGAGAAACGGGCAAGACTTCAAATTCTTGTTTTCCGCACTTTTCAATCTCTTCTTTGGCCGCCTCCACATTGGGCTTAAAATAACACACTGTTGTCACTTTAAATTCTAAATCCGGTCGGTTTTTCTCTAACTCCTTAAACTGTTGTGCAAGTGAAATTCCTTTTTTTAGTTTATCTTCTACAATTACTATATCTTTCATTCTCATTCCCCCCTTTCTCTTCATAACTATAACTTATATTTTTCTATAAAAATCGGAATCTTCACTCTAAAGTAATTCTTATCCTTCTCTTCATAGCCTTCTGATTGAATCTCACATTCTCTGCCAGCCAGTTTCTCAATCCATCTTCCAAGGCTCTGTATCTTTTCAGGCTCTATTTCGCCTCTTTGGATATTTTCTTCTGTTTCTTTCATTTTTGACAATATTAGAGAATTTATGCACTGTTTTATATAACAATTAAAACTCCAGAATGAGATGCCATCCTCCTCTGACTCAGGCACACGGTCCTGATAACGTTCTATCTGTTCAGGATGTACAGGTTCTTCACATTCATTCTCTATTATAAGATCTCCCCCTTCCTTTTGTAATTTTACTATAACACATTTCTCGTCCTTTTGTACATCCGGATTGGAGATTTTCTTTTCAGTTTTTCTCATTCCCCGTCCCTTCTCTGCGGCATTCAAAATCAATGAATAAATCAGCAATGTCAGTTCCTGTATGGAACGTCTGCTGTCTTCACACAAAATATGGTCTTTTTCGTCAATTTTCAAAACCTCTAGCTTCACAGATACCTTCTCGTTATCACTTTCACGATATACGAATGTTTTGCCGTCTCGCAGTACCGCTGAGAGCCTTCCCCAAGCCGCATATTTTTCTATTTTTTTCTCATACTTATATATTTTCTTATGCAGCCCATCCCGATAATATCTGCTTACATTAATATCTGCCAGCAGATTCAAAATATAGGATGCATAGTTCTCCTGGATGCTCTCCTTTTCATGCCCCTCATCCATATAATATCTGGCCGCATGTTCAAACTGCATCTCCTGCTGATAGTCTTTCGTATGGGTATAAACCTTATTGCTATTATAAATACGCATCTCCTTGCGGAAACGTGATATCTCATTTAGAAAATCATCATTCTCTGGATTAAATATTTTCTTCTTCAACTCCTGATAGAATACCATCACCCTCCGCAAATCTCGTGCAATCCTAAGCTCTCGGCCTGCTTCATCTCCAATCCAGCTTTTATTCTCGATACAAATCCAAATACTCCTATGGCTGTTTTCAAGCTCCCATATCACAATCCCATGTTTCCTATCCATTCTATAATTGTTCAGTCTGTCCTTGCTCTGAACCATGGCAGACAGTAATATATCCACTTCCTGGGATAAATCTGTATTACAATCTTCATTATCCGCCTTCTCAACAATCACGGAATAGTGTTTTTTCCCTCTTATATGGAGTTCAGGCAGGTGTTCACTGCCGCACTGTTTCACAATCTCATTATATTTGTCTTCTATATTTCCTTTCCATTCATCCAGATTGTTATCGTCCTCATTTTCAATAATAAATTGGACTCTGTCCGCTCTAAGAATCGTCTTAAACAACGCCGCAAGCTCCTCTACCTTATCCAGCACCTTTGTCTCCGACTCTCTGCACAGCTTCAGTATTTTCATACAGCATGCAATCATATCCGCGCCGTCCGAAGAAATCTCTCCACTGTCCATGTATCCATCCTGATTTAATATTTTATAAAAATTACCATACTGATAACTGTCACATTCTTGATTGATTAATCTCTTTAACTGTTCGCTTATGTCATGTTCGTTTTCTTCTTCTATTTCGTCTTCCAACATTATTTTCACTGAATAAAAAATTTTACCCCAATTTTTATCCCCACATTCAAGGCTATAAGCAGTTTTCCGGAAATCAATCGTCTCAAGCTTGGGCAAAGCTTTTATGAAACGCTGAATCCGTTCTTTAATCTCAAAGAAATTTTCACGTTCCAAATCATCTGCGGCTCTTTTGTATGCTTCTAATTCATCGGCATTTTTATTGTAAAAATCTTCAAACATGGAATATGCCCTATGATAGTCATATCGCTTTTTCAAAACATCGATTCTTTTTTGTGAAATCTGACGAAATTCCTTGGATGCCATGATATATAATTTTTCAATACCATCGCGGAAAGCCCTTGTATTCTCTAATATTATCCATCCCCTGTAATCCTCAGTGACATACTGAAATTCATTGCAAGTTATCTGGTTATCCAGCCAAATACTTTTATTTGTATCAGAACTAGAACTTACCAGGCGGTCAATTAAAGTCATATAATAAATTGCAAACTCTCTCTTTTCGGCATCCATCTCATCCATAAACTGAAAGATTGCTTCCATCTTTTCCGGACGGATAATGTAATTACTCTTTAACTCTGTCAGTTGTTTCATCAGAAGCCTTACCAAATCCCGTTTGTCCTTCTTTGTAAGCTCGGCATCATTCAAAATATTCTTGTCAATCCAATTGAATAGAAGGATCAACCGCCTTTGCTTTAAATAAGTTTTCTCACCCTCCACAGTTTTTATCACGTCACGTAATGCTTTGCCTTTTATAACCGTCTCTATTAACAATAGAAGGATATCAAATATTGCCTCCTTAACAGCCCTCCTAAACACCAGAAAAGGACGCGAAATACACTTAAGATACGACAAAAAATACTCATATCTGTCCTTGCTATTTTCTTCTCTACGGCCTTCATAGTCTTTACACACTAATCTTAAAATCAGATAGATTGTCTGTTCATGGTCGTTTCCATGGTTTTTTTCTTCCAGGATACTCTGCGCCATATGAGTACAAAATAATCTTCTAAACGCCCTGTCCGAATCTTTTAATGGCTTATGATTGTATTCGTCCAGTTGATAAAGCTGAAACTTTTCTATACAGTGCTTCCAGTATTCTGCAATCTGCTTTGTTGACGCTGTGCTGTAAAGAAGTTCCGCTTCATTTTTCAAGTTGCAAAAAATACAGGAATCTCCATAATTACGGAGAGATGATATATTAATGTGAATAAACGCATAGAAATCCACATTACAATTTTTTACATACTGCCTTCTGCTATGCATGGAATTGCGGTCTACTATAACAAATACTTTATCAAAAATTTTTATCTCGATTTTGTACGAATTTTCATCAATTCCCAGTACAGATTCAACCAGGCTTTTTGCCCTGTGATAAGTACGTCCGCTGATAATTGCATCATCCACAAAATGAACACGGATGACTCCTTTTTTGTCTTTATTATATAATTGTTCCACATAATTACGCAGATAGGAGAACTTCGTATAGGCATTACACCGATATTCTTTATCAAAATCTATTCTCAGCAGGATAGCGTTCCCACCAAAAACCTCCTGATTGACCAATTCTACAAATCCAGCATTGCTAAAATGCATTGGGGCCACGATTATATTATATTGCAGCCGTTCCTCCCGCTTCCATTCCTGTTTCCATTCCCGCAGCGAACCTCTGATCCTTTCCTTTTCACACATCCACAAATTTTCTGTCTTGAAATAATAGAGAAAATGGTTCTCATTCCTCTGTATATGACCATATATGAACTTATCCTTCAGACATTTAAATCGGTCTTCTTCCTTCTTGATTAGCTGATAGTGAAATCTTAACTCTTTTACTTCTTTTATGATTCCAAATCCCTGATTCGGAATTGTTGATGCCGCGTTTACCTCAATAAGAGGAATCTCTGCCAGAGGATTTTCCGGAAAGCAATAATCACACTCTGACGGCTCCTGGTAATTAGCATGAGCATGTACAAAATATCTCGGCGTTGGATTGATGACTCCATTCACCAGCTTTACCGTCTTATCTTCCAGTGTCCAATAACGGTTCTCCGTTGCATCTCCAATCAGCAGCACAGCATAATTACAAAGCAGCCAGTTCTCATCCGGCTCCTCCTTTTTATTCTCCTCTTTAAATAAACTGATTAACCGTAAATGGGTCTTTAATGTTGAATTAATCAATACGATTGTAGCAATCTTACGGTCTTTAAAATAATCTATCCGGTCTTCTTCTGATTGAAACAACCGGTTATAGCGGATTCTGTCTTTATGGAGAAATCCTCTTTTTTCTTCTTCTCTCTCCAGAATAATATAATCTACGTCTATCTCTTTCGGATAAATACCCTGAATCATATCAATCATCTGTACAAGGACGGTCTCTGAATAGGTTCCATATCCATACAGAGTCAATTTTTCAACGCTTTTCAAACTGTCTTTCATATCTTTGACCAGAAGCAATGCAAAACGTGAGACAAATAGTTTATTCTCAAATAAAATCTCGGCTTCATAAAACTCGTCGATATGGATCGTAGAGCCTAGCCTCATATGCGTATGCTCCAGCTTACATCCAAAATCAGGCGTCTGGATGCTCTGATTCAATATGACTGCCGTATAATGTTCAAATATTGTTCGTTTCTCATTATCAATCTCGATTTCATACAGAATATCATACGGTATATAACTGTCTGCTCCTTTACTTAAATCATATCTTTTTTTGTCCTGATTAAAATACCATTCCGTTGAAGTAATACATTTCATATTTGCAATATATGCGTTAATATTATCCGTATTACTTTCACTTCCCAAATCAATGATTAATTCCTCAAACTCTTTTGAATAGAAAGCAATCTGAACCTTCCAATTATAAAACATTTCTTCAATGCCCACATTTCTGAAAAAAATCCTCAAAGTTTCAAACATCCTCTTTTTCAGGTTGTCTGAACATTGATAGAAAACGACAGATATATCCCTTTTCACCTGACAAAGCGCCATAAGCAACGCTTTCGTCAGAATCTCTCCGCTGCTTTCTGTCATCTTCTCCAGAGATACATATACAATATCATAATCTTTCAGATCATTGCGTATATTGTTCGCCAATTCTACAATCTGTCTGTCCTTATGCTCTTGCGACAAGAACTCCGCAGAAATTTGCTCAATACTCATATCCCCGATATCATATTTGAAAACATTATCTACCAGTTTACCGATATTAATCCCACTGTCTAAGCTTAAATCCTGCTTTCGGATTACCGTCTGAAGCTTCTCTAAAGGCATAAGAATATGGTATCGCGTACCCGGCATACATATTTCTGAGCCTTTGCGCCGATATGTAAAAAAATAATCTCCTGATTCACATCTGTACCCACTATGGCTCTCTGCCCCGAAAAAACCTTTGAACGTTGAAACAACAGACTGGAATATCCGAAGTCCATAATGTTTTCCTATATTTTTCGGTTTCCGGTAAAAATACTCCCAAGCACTGGCTGCTTCTCCTTCCTTTTCATATTCAAAAAAAGAGCTCGGTTTTAACCCGTTAAATACCTTTTTATCATCCTCATCTTTAAGATTGGCAATAAAATTCTCTGCAATATTTCCTGACAGATTATTCCCACAAAAATCGCTGACTATCACCTCTAAAAAAATACGTTTATTCCCTTCGCCAGACACATGATATTTCTGTTTCATATGAATAGAATTGGACTTATGTACCCTGACTGCAATGACCCCAAAGCCAGTCCCTGAATGGAACACGATATTTTCTGCCAACTGCCGAATTGCCATGGAATACTGCATCATCTGAAAAGCATACTGCTCTAACAGTGATAAATCAAAAACTTCTTTTTGCTTCATACCGATTACATAGCATAATAAGTTAAAGGCAAAAATATCCATTTCACGTAAAACGTGAATAACCTGCTCATCCAAAATTCCGGACAGTCGTCTTCGGCCATCCTTCAGCAGCTTAATTCCGCCTTCTACAAGATCTCCTTTTTCTCCAAGTTCTTCTTTCCCTCTATTGTTAAGTACTTTACGCAAATACTTTTCACTCAATACTTCCTTGCTGTTCCCAAACAAACGCGCCAAATTATCCTTATCCACAATCTGCAGCGAGATAAAGCCTCTTGAGTGTTCAATTTCATTTAACTGTGCCCTCTTTTCCTTTCCTTGGCTTACAAAATAGCAGGAATTATAAAAATCAATATCATGGCTTGTAATTCGATATAAAAATTGAGAAATCTTATAATAATTAGCACTGCTGTAATCCTCAAACAGAACTAAAATCTTAAGCTCGGCGTAATAATGCTTTATCAAAAACAGGTTATAAAATTCTACAATGTCACTGTTCTCACTGACACATACGCAATATATAATTTCATATTTATCTGTTATATTTTTAATTTTTTCAGGCTGCTTCGCAGAATGATATGACGTTCTGTCCAGCGAGATTCTATGCGCCCAACGTTTAAACTCTCTATATGAATTGTCAAGATAATATCTATAAGTTACACGCCGCATCTCCTCCTGCGAAAGTTCCATATGCTGTTCCCTCTTATAGATAAAATTTGCCAGCAGCGCATAGCTTTCTTCATCAACTACCTCTATACGAAACACAATCGTATCCTTCATAACTCTCCCGTCCCCAACAATTTTTCAACTCTATCAAAAAATGGTAAGCAAACAAGGGGAATTATCTTCCCCTGATTTCCTTACCATTGATAAACCACTTATATACTAACATACTTTATGTATATTTTCGACACTTTTCGTAAACTTTTACGAACTTATTTCAGTTGATGATACAGTAACCGCCGGCCTCTTGATCTGCCCGCAGAACATCCCGCTTCCGCACCAGTCTCCGCTACGCCCCCATACTCTCATACGCCACTTTCAGCATTTTAACAATCTGCGCTTCCGCAAACCGGCTGCTGTCAATACACAAATCATAGGTACTCATATCCATCCACTTTTCATCCGTAAAATATTCATAGAAGCTGCGCCGTTCCTTATCCGCCTTCTTCACATATGTACGCGCATCCCTCTCCGGAATCTCCATACGCTTAGCCGCCACCTTTACTCTGTATTCAAACGGTGCATGGATAAAAACCTTCAGACAGTCTTCTCCCAAAATCTGTCCTGCACAGCGCCCGATAAAGATACATTCCTCCCGCTTGGCAATAAACCTGATAATATCCTGCTGAGCCTGAAAGAGCACATCATTCATCGGATAAAAACGGTACTGAGACTCCATCTGTGCCGGCTCCTCCAACGGATAACGCCACTGACTGGCACGCTTCTCATCCACCTTCAGAAGCTCCTCATAAGGAAGCCCCTGTTCCGTACTTGCAATCTGTATTAAATCTTTGTCATAGCAGTGAATTCCCAACTCCTCAGATAAAGCCTTTCCAATCTTTCTCCCATTACTTCCATACATCCGATTTATAGCGATGACCCGTTTTGACATAATAAAAACTCCTTCCTGCTATATATTTTGCTATTACTATTATATCAAAATATTCTGAAAATGGCTACACCGAAACCGGAATTGAGCAAATAAACTATGGTATATAACGTCAAACCGTTGGACAAGCTGCCATATTCCACCGTCAGATAGGAGCCCTTCCTCCCTGATTATATCCACTCTGCCGCCCAGTCAGCGAGGGCTTTTCCGGATGTAGCTGCCGCAAACCGTTTTCCATCCATTACTTTTGCTCCCGGCGCCAAAGCCTGCATATTTTTTCCTGAATTTCCAATCGGACTCCCGCCGGATGTGGCAAATGGAATCACCGTCTTTCCCTTAAAATCATAAGCTTCCATAAATGTGTCAATAATGGACGGTTCTCTGTACCACCATACCGGAAATCCGATAAACACAATATCATACTGAGCCATATTCTCTACTCTGGATTGAATTGCCGGTCTACACTCTGGGTCATTCATTTCAACAGAGCTTCTGCTCGTTTTATCCTGCCAGTTAAGATCCGCGTCCGTATACAAAACTTCCGGTACAATCTCAAAAAGCTCTGCCTTTGTTTCCTCTGCCAGCCTCTCTGCCACCCGCGCGGTCACTCCGCTTGCACTAAAATAAGATACCAACACTCTACTCATTATTAATCCTCCTGTCTGTTTTCATTGACTTTCATTTTTGTAATGTTCATGTTAATCATACTACTTAGAGTGCACTTTAAGTCAATAAGAGATTTTATCAATCACAACAAGAAATATCATCTCCAGATTACATTCGCTTTCTTTCTAGGCGCCGTCCTTCTGTAATTTCTTGCAGGATACCCAAGCAGCATACAGACCTGTATGGTCTTTCCTTCAATCCCAAGCCATTTCTTCAATTCTCTGTCTGCTTCCACGATTCTTGCCAGATAACCATTGTACAGCACCCCTATTCCCAAAGAAACCGCCATCATCTCTATATTCTGGGCGGCCAGCCCTGCATCCAGCGGCCATTTCGATGTTATGAATAATACAGCCGGCGCATTCCGAAACAGAAAATCATCCGAGGAATCTGCTTTCCTTCTCTGGTTGAAACGAATGAAGGGACGCTTATCTGCAGAAATATGTCCCTTATCACACTCCTCCATCTCATCAATAAACCTCCAGACCCTCCCTTTTAATTCTTCACATTCCTTCTGGACGATTACAAAAAAGTTCCCCTGATTATTTACTGCCGTCGCAGTATAACGCCCCGCCTGCACCAGTAATTCCAAATCCTCCTGCGTAACCTGATTCGGCTGATAACTGCGGATACTGCGGCGGAACTTAATGGCGTTTAATACGTTTCTGGGATTCAGCCGGAAACACTCCTCATGATATTCCGCTACATCGTCCATATCATATTCCGGAATGGATACCGCATTCACGGGACAGACGGCTACGCAGTGGCCGCATTTAATGCAGTCTGCCTTCACCTCCGCCTTTTTCTCTTTGATTTTTATATTTCGGGCAACACAATCTTCGGCGCACTTACCGCAGCCAATACATTTCTCCTGATTAATCTCAACCATTAAATTCATCCTCCTATCCGATACTTGATGGACAAAGTCCACCCGCCCGCGGGACATACGTTACAGCGCGCCCTATGGGTATGCTTTTCCGAATATTTTACCATACCCACACATTTGTAACAAGGAAAATCCTTCCTATATTATACCATTCTGTAACCTGAACTGCTGGTGAATTAAAAAATATTATATTTACCTATTGCAATAATTCACAATCTATATTACACTACAAAATACAAGCTAGCTCGCATCAGGGCATATATTGTAATGGTATCGTTTCAAGAGAGGAATGCAAGAATGGAAAAAAAAGAATTAACAGAACAGGTCATGAAATTAATCACAGACAATCCGGCGAAGTTTATCAAGATTCGAGACACCTTTGAAGAAATGTTTGGGAACCGTGACATCAGCAAGCCTGAAGCCATCAGCGACCAGGAGTATAAAAGGCTTCGCCTCAGATTTCAGGATATTGACGTTCCCTTCAGTTGGTGTAACACGAAAGAAGCTGTCTGCCAGTTATATACGGCAATCGACAAGCACCGCAACAGACACGGCGGCGACGACTATACTATCAAGAAATCCACAAAGTCCAAAAAGAAGGGGCTGTTCGGTCTATTCAGATAGCGAATTTCACAGTTAAAACAAAAGATAGGGGCTGTCGGGAAATGTGATTTGTCCACAATATATTGTTGCGAGATATGATGAATCATAGCAACATATTGTAGATACACCGTCATTTCCCGACAGCCCCCATTTAGCATATACTGCCATTTTGCTTTAGCAGAACAAGATAATCAACTGCGAAGCTAGCACCACCGCAATCAACGCGATAGGATAAGTCGCCGCATATGCAGCCGCAATATCCTCTGTTCCCGCCATATTAATCAGCGTCCCAAGAGCCGGCGTACTGGTCATGCCTCCGGTCAGTGAACCCAGATTATTAAGAAGCGGCAGCTTCAATATCTTCTTCGCAATAATGAACCCGATAATCATCGGGAGAATCGTCATGATTGCCCCATACAGGAAGTAAATAGGCTCGAAGTATTGCACGAATTTCGCGCCGCCGGACACTCCCGCGCCAATCAGGAACAGCATCAGCCCCAACTCCCGCAGCATCTTAAGGGTAGAGCTCTTAGGCACTATGGAAATCTTTCCGATATGCCCGTAATGCCCGAACACCAGCGCCGTCAACAAGCACCCGCCTGTCGTGGTCAGGGAGAAATTCCTGTAACTGATACTTCCCACCAGGATTCCTACCACAGCCGCCAGTGAAAATGCCATGAATCCGAACTCATCCACCTCTGTCAGAATCAGAGTCTTCTTTTTCGCACTTCCGCCTTCCTTCGCGGCAATCTTTGCCACTTCCTCGTTCATATCTGCTTTCATAACCTTCGGAACGATCTGCACGAACAGTACGACTCCGATTACGCCAAACAGATAGGCAATTCCATATCCTACGGACACCAGCGCCTCAAGGTCTGCGCCTACTGCCGCCTTTGACGCGGAAAATGCCGGCGTACTGGTCAGCGCGCCTGACAGAATCCCTACCAGGATTGCCTTAAACTGCTCGTGGTCAAGCTCAGTAAAGTTACCGCCAATGAAAATACACAATACGCAGGTTGCCGCCGCCGCAAGGATGATTACAGCCCCAAGAAGGACATACGACTTAAAATTCCGCTTCAGATTCCCGAAAAAGTTTGGTCCTGCAATAAAGCCTACCGAAGTCACAAAGAAAACCAGTCCCATATTCTCGACGATTTTCAGCGCGTCCGTGGCAAATGACACATCTCCTGCCATCAGGTTATCCGACAGCTTTCCGTATAACAGACACCCATAGACCAGAGCAACGATAAATACTCCGGCAGTTCCAAGGTCGATTCCCTTTACTTCAATCCTGCCGATGGAATAGCCGACGGCAGCAATCGCAAAGATTGAGAATGTCAGAAATACCACAGCCTTAACTGCCAATATTCCTCCAAATAACTCCATGTCATATGACTCCCTTCTATATCGTAACGAACCCCTGTTTTAAGCCTCATGCTCTTTTAGATAAGCAGCACGCCCACTCTCATACAGGTTATTTCCCTCGCTGTCAATGATAACCACCAGCGGCATATCTTCTACATACAGTTTCCGAAGGGCCTCTGCCCCCAGGTCTTCATAGGCAATCAGCTCTGCCTTCTTGATACATTTCGCAAGCAAAGCGCCTGCCCCGCCAATAGCCCCGAAGTACACTCCGGAATATTTTTTCATTGCGTCAACCACCTCAGGAAGACGCGCGCCTTTTCCAATCATTCCCCGTGCTCCCACGGACATCATGGTCGGCGCATAGGCATCCATACGCCCGCTTGTGGTCGGTCCCGCAGAACCAATGACCTGTCCTGGCTTTGCCGGAGTCGGCCCCACATAATAGATGGTAGCGTCTGTCGGGTCAAACGGTATCTTCTCACCCTTAGCAAGCGCCTCGCACATCCTCTTGTGTCCTGCGTCGCGGGAGGTATAGATTGTTCCCGTCACCAGTACACTGTCGCCTGCATGGAGCGTCTTTGCAAGTTCTTCTGTCAATGGTAATGTAATCTTCTTTGCTGCCATCTAAATCACCTCCGTTTTGTGGCGTGTGACATGGCAGTTAATGTTGACTGCACATGGCATGCCTGCAATGTGGGTCGGGAGAGTCTCAATGTTTAATCCGATTGCCGTAGTCTTTCCGCCGAAGCCCTGTGGTCCGATTCCAAGCTTGTTAATCTTCTCTAACATCTCTTTCTCCAAATCTGCATAGAACGCATCCGGATTGGAGGAATCGATGGGGCGCATCAGCGCTTTCTTTGCAAGGAGAGCCGCCTTATCAAAGGTTCCTCCGATTCCCACGCCTACCACCATAGGCGGACATGGGTTCGGGCCTGCCGTCTCTACTACCTCCAGAATGAAATCCTTGATTCCCTGTAACCCATGGGAAGGCTTGAACATACGAATCTGGCTCATATTTTCACTTCCGAAGCCCTTTGGCCCTACCGTAATCTTAATCTGCTCGCCCGGAACGATTTCCGTATAGAGCATTGCCGGCGTATTGTCACCCGTGTTTCCACGGCGCACCGGATCCTTTACAACGGATTTCCGAAGGTATCCCTTGTCATAACCACGGCGCACACCCTCGTCCACCGCATCCGCAAGGTTGCCGCCAGTCAGATGTACATCCTGGCCAATCTCAAGGAATACGCATGCCATACCTGTATCCTGACAGATTGGTACGCACTCATTATCCGCAATCTCGAAGTTCTCAATAATATTATCAAGAACTCCCTTTGCAATCTCACCATCCTCGCACGCGCGGCAATCTTTAATCGCACACTTTACGTCGTTGGGAAGATGATTATTTGCTTCGATACAAAGCTTTTCTACGACATCCGTAATCTTGCTTACTTCTATCTCACGCATAGTCTAATCTCCTTACATATTTTTCAGCGCCTGTACAGTCCGTCTATTTGCCGTCCTTTCGTGAAATCAACTGTACAGGCAAATGATTTCCTATCTCTCATGCCGGGCATATTTCGGAAGCAAAAGCGGTGATACCTCTCCTGAAGCTACGCCTGCCCCCTTAAGTTCTTCCTCGTAAGCCGCTACATGGTCGATATTCATAGCGCCAAGCTCTACTTCTTTTGCTTTCGCCGCCGCCTTCTTACCTGCATTGCGCCCAAATACGATCACGTCAAGAAGGGAATTGCCCATCAGCCGGTTTCTTCCATGAATACCGCCTGCTGCCTCTCCTGCTGCCAGGAGATTCGGGATTGTCTTGGTAAAGCCTTCCCCGTCAATCTCAAGACCGCCGTTCTGGTAATGCAGCGTCGGATAAATCAGAATCGGAACCTTTCTCATATCAATCCCATAATTCATATACATACGGAACATTGCGGGAATTCTCTTTTCAATGGTGCCCTCTCCGCCAATCAATTCAATCATTGGGGTATCAAGCCATACGCCCTTCTGTCCGCCGGGAGCCTCTACGCCTCGTCCCTCCCTGCACTCACGGATAACGCCTGACGCATTGACGTCGCGGGTCTCCAACGGATGGATATATGCCTCACCCTCGGCGTTGACAAGCTGAGCGCCCACAGAACGAACCTTCTCAGTAACAAGCGCGCCGCGAATCTGTACAGGATGGGCTACGCCTGTCGGATGGTACTGGATGGAATCCTGATAAAGAAGGGGTACTCCCGCCCGATATCCTAACACAAGTCCGTCTGCCGTTGCACCATAGTGGTTGGAGGTGGGGAAGCCCTGATAATGCATTCTTCCGGCGCCGCCTGTTGCGATTACGACTGTCTTAGCCCTTGCCACAGAGTAGTCGCCTGTCTCCATGTTGAGCAAGACCGCGCCTGCCGCCTGCCCCTTGTCGTCTTTGATAATCTCTACTGCGGAGGTAAACTCTACCACCGGAATCTGACGGTTCAATACTTCGTCGCGGAGGGTACGCATAATCTCTGCGCCGGAGTAATCCTTACATGCATGCATTCTCTTTCTGGAGGTACCGCCGCCGTGAGTCGTTACCATGCGTCCGTCTGCATCCTTGTCAAACATAACGCCAAGCTCATTAAGCCATTTGATTGCGTCAGGAGCCTCCATGACAAGACGCTTTACCAACTCCGGCCTTGCCGCAAAATGTCCGCCGCCAAAGCAGTCCAGATAATGCTGTACCGGAGAATCATTTTCCTTATCCGCAGCCTGGATACCGCCCTCCGCCATCATGGTATTGGCGTCGCCGATCCGAAGTTTTGTGACAATCATAACGTTTGCCCCTGCGTTGTGGGCCTCGATGGCACAGGAGGAGCCGGCGCCGCCGCCGCCGATGACAAGTACGTCTACGTCGTAGTCGATTTTCGTGATATCAATCTCCTCATTTGCAATACGGCTGGTAGAATGAAGCATTTTCGTAAGCTCTAAAGGCGCCTTCTGTCCTTTGTTCGCCCCTACTTTGATTTCTGCAAACGCATCAGGATTATAGTCCGGATGGAATTCCTTAAGGAGAGCATCTTTTTCATCAGCAGTCAGACGTCTAGGTTCCGTAGACATACGTTTTTCTCTTGTAGCCTCCACCTTTTTAATGGATTCCATCATATTCTCTGGATATGGTGCATACATATTTACGCCCTCCTTTACTTCTCAATCTCTCTGGTATTATAAAGTTCCTGCATCTCTGTGATTGGCTTCTGCATAATCTGCTCAATCAGCCCGTCATACTCACCTTTGTTAATCTCCTCTACACGGTTCGCAAGATGCTCGGTCTTCGGTGCAATGTATTTTCCTGTAAGCCTCCTTGCCAGAACACCTACGTGGGGATGGGAGATACCTGCGGGACATCTTACGGTACAGCAGCCACAGCCGATACAGTCGAAGGATTCCTCCGCGCACTTCGTAAACTCTCCCCGCTGGGCATATGCGATATACTGCATAACATTTAAGTCCTGGGTACACGCCTTTGTGCAGGCATTACATCCGATACAGCTATAAATTTCCGGATAAAGCTCCATCATAATCTGCTGAGTCGGCTTGATATCTTCAATCTCATAGGTTCTCTTATCAGTCGGGAAAAACGGAATGCTTGCCACATACATTCCCTCCTCTACCTGAGTCTGGCAGGCAAGGCAGGTCTTTAATTCATTCTTTCCCTTGATACGGTATACGGTTGCACAGGCACCGCAGAAACCATGGCGGCAGCCGCATCCTCTTTTCCATGTATAACCGGCGTATTCCATGGCGGTCATGATTGTCAGGTCTGCCGGAACACTGTAACGCTTACCGCTAAAATATACATTTACCATATTTTCCATGTTATTCGTATCCTTTCTCTAAATTATATGGCTATCGGATGCCATCAATATTCATTAGGAAGTTCGTCAATCTCATCATACCGGAATACCGGGCCGTCTTTACAGACATACTTCGAGCCAATATTGCACCGTCCGCATTTACCGACCCCGCACTTCATGCGCAGCTCTAACGTGGTATATACCTGCTCAGTCGTAAATCCAAGCTCTTTGAGGCCCGCAAGCACGAACTTAATCATAATCGGAGGGCCGCAGACCAATGCTGTCCTGTCCGTATCAAATCCAAGCTCTTTTACGTAGTTTGGAACAAATCCCACATGTCCGTCCCAATTGTCCTGCTCTCTGTCGATGGTCAGATAGACGTTGACGCCCTCTGCCTTCATCCAGACCTCCTGAATCTCTTTTAACTGCACCAAATCCTCCGCGGAACGTGAGCCATAGACAATATCCACCGTCCCGTAATTTTCACGGTTATCCAGCACATAGTTAATGACTGAACGAAGGGGCGCAAGCCCGATACCGCCTGCGATGAATAGCAGGTTCTTTCCCCGAAGCTCTGTCTCTACCGGAAAAGAATTACCGTATGGCCCGCGGACCGTAATCTCGTCGCCCACCTCAAGGCTGTGGAGATAGTCCGTCAGAATTCCGCACTGTTTAATACTGAATTCCTGGTATTCTTTATTGGTCGGAGAAGAAGTAATGGAAAACATACCCTCGCTGATACCAGGCGCGCAGACCATGGCGCACTGTCCCGGCATGTGCTCGAACAGCTTGCCGCCCTCCGGTGCATTTACACGAAATGTCTTTACATCCGGCGTCTCCTGACGGATATCCGTAATCACGCCCACCTGAGGGATGAGAGTATCTAATGTATAATTCTTATGACATGTACATTCACCCATTATTTTTCACCTCCCTGATTCTGAAATGCCTTCACAACCTTCACAATGTTAAGTGCCTGGGGGCATTTCTCCACACAGCGTCCGCAGCCCACGCAGGAGTACATTCCGTCGTTATTGGCCGGATAGTAGACCAGCTTGTGCATGAATCTCTGGCGGAATCTCTGCATCTGGCTGGTACGGTTATTGCCGTGGGCCATCATTGTAAAGTCTGAGTACATGCAGGAATCCCAACATCTATAACGGGATACGCTGTTTCCTGCCGTATAATCCTTGATATCATAACACTGGCAGGTAGGGCACACAAAGGTGCAGGTGCCGCATGCCAGACATGGCTTGTATAATTCCTCCCAGATTGGAGAATCAAACTTCTCGGAGAGGGCGTCCCCGTTCCAGCCTTCCAGGGAAAGGTTCATATATGGCAGCTTCTCCACAATCTTATGGATATTTTCTTTTTCCGCCTCTACCTTCGCCTCGCCGTCTGCATCGTCTGTAAAGAGCTCTTTCACAACCTCAGTAAGAGCTTCTCCTTTTTCTGTCAATGCCTTCCAATAGAGATCTTCCCCTGACGTCCAGACTGCCACGTCGGAAGCGGGATTAGCAGCGTCCACGCCGAACACCTTACAGAAACAGGTTTCCTCCGGCTCATGGCAGGCAAAAGCCACAATCGTCCCATGATCCCTTCTTGCCGCATAGAACGTATCGACTGGGTCTGACAAGAATACTTTGTCCAGCACCTCCATGCCTTTTACGTCGCAGGCTTTCATGCCGAATACCACAAAATCCTGCTCTTTTAAGCTCTCCGGCTCAATGGACATCTTTTTTCCTTCTTTACGGACGGTGTAAAGCCCTTCGCTCTGAGGGAAAAATGCGTCTTTTGCCGATTTAACGGTCTTTAATGTGTCAAGGTCTACCTCTGCATCTTTACTCCACGCCCCGAAGTTGGTCTGCCCCGCGGTCTTTACTGGAAGATACAGCTCTTGATTATCCGCGATTAACTGGAATAATGCGGAAAGATTTTCTTTGGCTATCTTATACATACATTATCCCCTCTTTCCTACAATACTTGGCTCCGCGTCCTCAAACGTATAGTCGGTAAGCGGCGCTGTTGATTCGGTATCTGCTCCCGCCTGGTATTCGCCGTATAATTCATCAATATCCTTGATAAACTTGCGGTTAAACAGGTGCAGCGGGATTCCCTGAGGACATACACGGCTGCACTCGCCGCAGTCCGTACATCTTCCTGCCACATGGAACGCGCGGATGATGTGGAACATCTTCTCCTCGAAGGAGTCAACATTGGCCTTCTGTGAGCTGTCAAACTTCGTACTGTCGAACACACACTTGCGGCAGCTACATGCCGGACAGGCATTTCTGCAGGCATTGCAGCGGATACATTTGCTTAACTCACTCTGGAAAAACGCAAATTTCTCCTCCGGTGTCATGGCCTCAATCTTTGCGACCTCGTCGAAACGCTCTGCGTCCTTGGTCTCCTTGGATTCACCAATCTGCTCGTCAAAAACCATATGGTCTTTTCCCTTGCAGACATGGCATCTCTCTAACATGGCGTCTGCGTAAGCAAGGGTTTTCTCCCCGTAAATGGTCTGGATTTTTAAGCTGTCGGCCTCGTCTGTAATCTCGGCGCCCTCGATGCTCTCGATTCCCTTAATTCCCTGCTTTTTGATTCTTTCAATATCCAGCTTTCCTTTGCATCCCACGCCGACAATGTAAGCCTTGTCTCTGTCTACCCGATGCTCTTTGATTAACTGGTTGAAGCTGTATGTATCGCACGGCTTAAGACAAACCATGGTCTTTCCTTCCATTTTGGAAGCCTCAATCATATATTTGCTTAAATTTGCCCCACAGAAGCCATTGTAAACAAAATCTTTTAAATCTTCTTCTGTCTCGAAATAAGCCGGTTCCGGATTGTAAGGCAAGTCTCCGGCTCTCCAGCCGAGAACCCGTGCCACAGTTCCGTCTGCCAGCAGCTCTTTTGCACGGTTAATTAATTCTTGCATCTCAAATCCCCCAATCTTACGTTTTCACCGAGAGAATAGATTTTCTCCACAAAACTGTTCATGGTTTCAGAGAACTTCACACCCTCTGCCGCTGACACCCACTCCACGCGGGTACGCCCATTTTCCACGCCGATGTAATCAAGCATGGAGAACAATAGCGTCATACGCCTTCTCGCATAGTAGTTGCCTGTGCTGTAATGGCAGTCTCCCGGATGGCATCCGCACATGATGACTCCGTCCGCGCCTTTTTCAAATGCCCTTAAGATAAACATAGGATTCACACGGCATGAGCATGGCACACGGATGATCTTTACGTCCGCGGGATAGGTAAGCCTGCTGCTCCCCGCCAAATCGGCTCCCGCATAGCTGCACCAGTTACAGCAGAACGCTACAATCTTGGGTTTGAATTCTTTATTTTCTAACGGCATATTGCATCCACCTCCGCTATAATCTGTCTGTTTGAGAAGCCCTTAAGATCCATGGCGCCTGACGGACATGCAACGGTACATGCGCCGCAGCCCTGGCAGAGTGCGTTGTTGACTACTGCCACACGGCGTATCTCACGGATTCCATGGTCATTGACCTCCTGGTCTTCATAAGTAATCGCACCGTAAGGACACACATTCTCACAGGTAGAGCATCCGTTACACAGTAAGGTATCTGCCTTAGCGGTACATGGGTTAGTGAGAAGCTTATCCTTTGCAAGCAGCCCAATAGCTTTCACGGCAGCGGCTCCTGCCTGTGCAACCGTCTCCGGAATGTCTTTTGGTCCCTGGCATACTCCTGATAAGAAGATTCCGGCTGTGGGCGATTCTACCGGACGGAGTTTTGCATGGGCTTCTGTCAGGAAATTGTTGGTATCAATACTTGCGGTCAGCATGGTGGCAATCTTGCGCACGTCCGGATTCGGCTCGATGGCTGTGGCAAGAACTACCATATCTGCCTCTTTCAAAATCTGCCTGTTGTCAAGCAGGTCTGAACCCTGTACCAATAACTTTCCGTCAGGCTGTGGAATAACCTTTCCAACCTGTCCCTTAATATAGTTTACTCCGTACTGCTCGACTGCCCTTCTGTAAAACTCGTCAAAATTCTTACCTGGCGTACGGACGTCAATATAAAATACTGTTACATTTACGTCCGGATACTTGTCTCGAATCAGCATCGCGTGTTTTGCTGTGTACATACAGCAAATCTTAGAGCAGTAAGGTTTTCCTCTGTCGTCAGAGCAGCGGCTTCCCACACACTGGATAAACACAATCTCCTTAGGCGCTTTTCCGTCGGAAAGACGCTCTAAATGTCCGTGGGTCGGCCCTGCCGCGTTCATCACACGCTCTAATTCCAGGGATGTGATGACATCCTTGCTCTGGCTGTACGCATACTCGTCATATTTGTCAAGATTGATGGTGTCAAATCCTGTGGCAACCACAATAGCGCCATATTTCTCTGAAATAATCTCATCCTTCTGCTCATAGTCAATGGCTTTCGCCTGACATACTTTTGAGCAGATTCCGCATTTTCCGGTCTTGAACTTGATACACTCATTGCGGTCAATCACCGGAACGTTGGGTATTGCCTGTGCAAACGGCGTGTAAATTGCGCTTCTTGTGTTAAGCCCCCTGTTAAATTCGCTCGGCGCTTTCTTGGACGGACATTTCTCCTGGCAGACACCGCAGCCCGTACATTTGTCCATATCCACGCTTCTTGCCTTCTTGCGGATATCTACGGTGAAATCACCTACGAAGCCGCTGACTTTTTCTACTTCACTGTATGTATAGATGGTAATCTTCTCGTGGGCTGACGCCTCCACCATCTTAGGTGTCAGGATACATGCAGAGCAGTCCAGTGTAGGGAAGGTCTTGTCAAGCTGTGACATCCTTCCGCCAATGCTTGGGGTCTTCTCCACAATATCAACTTCATAACCTGCGTCTGCAATGTCAAGGGCAGTCTGGATACCTGCGATACCGCCGCCGATGACCAGGGCGCGCTTGGTAACGCGGCTCTCTCCCGCCTGAAGGGGTGTATTTAAGTTCACCTTGGCAACTGCCGCCCTCATCAGGATAACCGCCTTCTTGGTGGCCTCGTCCATATCCTTGTGAATCCAAGAACAGTGTTCACGGATGTTGGCGATTTCCACCATATACGGGTTCAATCCTGCGCGCTCAGCCGCCTTTCTGAAGGTCGCCTCATGCATACGCGGTGAGCATGAGCATACCACGATTCCCGTCAAATGCTTCTCCTGAATCGCCGCCGCAATCTTCGCCTGGCCTGCTTCGGAACACATATACTGGTAGTCCTCGGCATGTACAACGCCTGGCTCCATGAGCGCCATCTCTGCTACTTTGTTTACGTCTACCGTAGCGGCAATATTACTTCCGCAATGGCAGACAAATACTCCGATTCTCTGCACTTTTCTTCTCACCTCCTGTATCTTCTATATGCGCTGACTAACAACTGCTGCGGAAGTTCTGGGTCTAAAAGCTGTGGAATCTCGTCTGCCAGCAGGTAATTCTGGCCTTTTTGGCGCACCACAGCCTGTCTTGCCGCGTCAATCAGCTTCCCTGGTTTTACGTCGCGGGGACATCTCTCCACACATGCGAAGCAGGAAAGACATTTCCACAGGGACTTAGAATTTACCAGGCTCTCAATATCTTCATTGATTACATAGGACACAAACTGATGAGGCTTGATATCCATCTCGTTATAGGATGGGCAGGTCGCAGAACATTTGCCGCACTTCATACATTTCAGCGGATTCACACCGCTGATTTCCTTAATCAGCTCTGCCTGTTTCTTTTCAGAACTCATGACTTTGCCACCTCCTCTTTCACTCCCAGGGCCTCGGCAAGCAGCTCGGTGAAGTAGACCACCGGAAGTTTTTTGCCTGTGCTCTTATTCAGGTTATACAGACATAAGGGACATGCCGTGGTAAGCATTTCTGCGCCGAAGCCCTCTGCGCTTGCCATGATTTTTTCACACATATTTTTGGACATTTCCTTTTCCTTCAGGGAAATGTACCCGCCGCAGCATTCGTTGCGGTAGGGATAAATGACCGGCTCGGCACCGATGGCGCGGATAAAGTCTTCGATAATCTTAGGGTTCTCCGGATCGTCAAAGCTTAACAGCTTGCTCGGACGAAGAAGGAGGCACCCATAGTACGCGCCAATCTTCTTTCCCGTCAGAGGCTTCGTCACTTTTTTCTTTAATTCGTCAAATCCTACTTTGTCGCGAAGGACCTCCAGGAAATGAAGAACCTCCGTCTCGCCTGCATATGGCTCGTCTAACTCCATATAATTGTTTGCCCTGGTGCGGATGTCCTCTACGTTCTTCATGTCGTCGTTGACACGCTTGATAACATGATGGCATGCAGAACACATGGTTACCAGGTTCTGTCCCTTCTCCTTCGCCGCATTCAAGGCGCGAACAGAAGACAACTTTGTGGCGATTTCGTCAGAACCAAGGGGATAGACCCCGCCGCAGCATTGCCAGTCGTCGATTTCCTCTAGCTCGATTCCCAAAGCCGCTGCTGAAGCCCTTGCATAAACATCCAGATCCTTTGCCTTTGTTCTCAAAGTGCATCCCGGATAATAACTGTACTTCATAGTTCTCGCTGTCCTTTCTTACTATATTTTGTCGAAACTTCATTATTTATATTAATATGAAGTTTCCTATTCGTCAATGATTCTGTGGCAGTCACCAGTAATCCCCTGCCTGACTGCATAGAATCCCTTAATTACAGTTCAATCTGTGCGATGACAGCTTTTAATGCGTCTGCACTTGCCTTTAGCTTTCCTACCTCCTCCTCGGTAAGCGCCATCGGAATCTTACCCTGGATACCGTTCGGCCCAACCAAAGCCAGTGTACTTAAACATACATCCTCGATTCCATATTCTCCGTGCATCATAGAGGATACGGTGGTAACGGACTCGGAGGCGGACATCAGGATGCTGCATAATCTGCAAACGCCTCTGGTAACCGCATAGAAGGTCGCCCCTTTGTTGGCAATAATCTTGCCGCCGGACTTCTGTACGTAGGTAAGCATTGCATCTTTGTCCAATTCTTTGGCGTCTTTTCCAAGGTGAGGCATCATTGCCACAAAATCGTCTACATTGACGCCTGCAATTCTTGCCGCTGACCATGGGATAAAGGACGTATCTCCATGCTCGCCAAATACGTATGCATGAATATTTCTCTGTGCAACTTTAAAATGTTCGGAAAGTCCGCAACGAAGTCTCGCGGAATCTAAGACAGTTCCGGAACCGATAATCTGATTCTCCGGAATACCTGAAATCTTTGTGAATACATAAGTCATAACATCAACCGGATTGCTTACAATGATGTAAAGCGCCTTCGGTGCCGCCTTTACAATCTCCGGTGTGATCTGCTTTAAGATATTAACGTTGGTCTGTGTCAGCTCGATTCTTGTCTGACCTGGCTTACGTGCAATACCGGATGTGATGATTACAATGTCGGAATCCTTCGCATCCTCGTACTCGCCCGCAACGATAGCTACCGGATCTCTGAAACAGGTGCCCTGCTCAATATCCATGACCTCGCCTTCTACCTTCTCCTTGTTGATGTCGATCAGAACGATCTCAGACGCCATGTCCTCGCCGGACAATGTGTACGCAATTGTGGAGCCTACGCTTCCGGCTCCAATGATTGTGACTTTGCAGCTCATGTTTTCTTCTCCTTCTCTATGCATTTTCTACTGATTCTGGAATACTGGTTCTCTCTAGCTTATGCCAGTACTCCTGGCGTCAGAACATCTGTGTAAATTGTCGTTTCCTGCCGCCTTCTGAAAACATCATAACACATTGATAATAAATTAACAAGCATTTTGATTGTAGAAATTTTAACAATATATTTGCCTTATTTTATCCAATTTGACGAAAAACATATATTCTGGTCGAAAAAAGAGCTGCTCATCCAGAATCAACCGGAAAAGCAGCTCATCATTCCTTAAAAATACTTCTACTCTCTTACCTTGTCATCATTGACGCCATCGTTGTTGTTATCTACATTGTTATTGTCCTTATTCCCATCCAGGGCGTCTCCCACATCGTCCATGCCGTCGCGGACATCATCGCCAATCTCATCGGCTATATTGTCGCCGTCATTACGGTCACGGTCCGTACCATCGGTAGCGCCGTTGGTATTTCCGTTGTTGGTGTTGCCATTGTTGGTATTGTTAGTATTGCCGTCGTCTGCCGCATTGTTGTTAGCTGCATTGTCATCGGCGTTTCCATCGCTGCCGCAGGCAGTCATGCCAAGCATTGCGCCTGTACACATAAGGATCAGTACCATTTTCTTTAACTGTTTCATGTCAAATTCTCCCTTTCATGTATCTTTATCTATAATCAAGTAATACTTGTTACCAGTAATATCTGCAAAATAAAAAATAGTATACTGGTAGTTTTTTACAAAATATTCTGACGCCGTCCTTGAAAGGGTTCTGTTTATATGCTATGATTTTCATACCTTACAGTGTGCCAAAAATATATGGAAAGGAGTCCGGAAAAATGCAGAAAACATTTAATGTAACGGGTGTGTGCGTCCCGACTAAACACTATATGGTCGATATCAGCAGACAGCTTTGCCAGATACAGGAATTAGTTAAACAGGGCGCATATTTTACCATAAACAGGGCAAGACAGTACGGCAAGACAACCACATTATATGCTCTGGCCAAGTTACTGTCAGACGATTACCTGGTGGTAAGCCTGGATTTTCAAGCCTTAGACACAGCGAAGCATCCCAGAAGGACAAGAGCCAGTTTATTGCAGGCGGACATCAGATTGTGGCCGGCAATAAGACAATCATAGAGGCTGTGGTATAACCTCCACAGCCTCTGACTTTATCATACTTTCTCCGCAATCCGCCCGCTTCTATACGCACGAAGGAGTACCTCCAGATCCGCAATCTGTTCCCTTAAGTCCCGTCCTACATCCGTGTCGCCTACCAGCTTCCTCTCCAGCACCCGATTTACGATCACACTGTCCGAATGGATATCGCTCTCCTTCTCAATAGCCGCCTCCGTAGACTCAAAAGGCTCATGGGCAACCAGAATCAATCCATAAGAATTAGAGATAAGCGTATACCCTGCAATCCCCGTCTCCTTCTGGTACGCCTTGGAGAAGCCCCCGTCAATAACCATAACCTTGCCGCCGCATTTCACCGGGTTCTCACCGTTCTTACTCTTGACCGGAACATGGCCGTTGACTATATGGGTTCCCTCTGAGGGCAGCCCAAATTCCTTCAGGATTCCGTTCACCACTTCCTCCTCCTCCAAAAGGCTGTAATAGGGATTCTTCTTCTCCTTGTGGGTCTCCTTCTCTGCAAGGAAATACCTCTCAAACGTGGCCATCTTATCCTTTCCAAACAGCGGAGAGCCTTCGCTTAACCAGATATACCACATCATATCCTTGCCCCTCTCCCGTTCCTCGTCGTCCAACGCATGGAAGCCCTTTCTCACATAGCTCTCCAGAATCTCATACAGACTCTTTCCCTGGTATGACTTTCCGTAAATGCACACAGACTTCAGGCTTCCGTCCTCATTTAGCGGAACGCACCCATGGTAAAGCAGGTTATTGTTATACACCTTGTACAGGGCGCCTTTATTCAGCAGGAAACGCATATGCCTCTGCAATTTCTCACAATTTAAAAACGCCTGCTCAAGCCGTTCCATAATGTCTTCTTCTTCCTTGGTCAGCTTATAGGGATTCTTGGGGTCAATGGTCGGGAAATTCTTATCCAGCAGCTCGTAGGTCTTGCCCTCAATCTCAATAGTGCCCTTCTCATAGTCAATATGGTGCAGGAGATTGCGGTCCTCCATCTTAAAGCCCGGATTCTTCTTAATAATCTGTCCCTCCACCTTGAACTGAATCACAGAAATCGCCTTGTGCATCTTGATATCCATCAGCGTCTCATTCTTTCCATGGCCGGAATCTCCCTTGAGCTGGAAGCATTTACAAGGGTCGTCCTTATAGGTATTCAATGCAAATGTAGCCAGAGGAAGCAGATTAATTCCATACCCCTCCTCTAAAATATCCAGATTACCGTATCTTGCACAGATTCGGATTACATTGGCAATGCATCCCCTCTGGCCTGCCGCAGCCCCCATCCACAGCACGTCATGGTTTCCCCACTGTATATCCACAGAATGGTACTTCATTAATTTATCCATAATAATATGAGGCCCCGGCCCTCTGTCGTAGATATCCCCCACAATATGGAGATGGTCCACCGTAAGCCTCTGAATCAGCTCGCTTAAGGCAATGATAAACTTCTCCGCCTTCCCGATTCTGATAATCGTGCTCACAATAGAATTATAGTACGAGCCTTTATCCATGATATCCGCCTTCTCTGTGATCAACTCCTCAATCACATAGGCAAAATCCTCCGGCAGAGACTTTCTCACCTTGGAACGGGTGTATTTGCTCGCCGCCCGCTTGCTGATCTCAATCAGACGGTACAGAGTAATCTTGTACCAGTCCTCCATGTTGTCTTCTTCCCTCTTAATCCTGTCCATCTTCTCCTTCGGATAATAAATAAGAGTAGCAAGAGCCTGTTTGGTCCTGCTACTCATAGTATTCCCGAAGACATCATCGACTTTGCGGCGTACTGCGCCCGAACCATTCTTAAGCACATGGGAAAATGCCTCATATTCCCCATGGATATCCGTAAGGAAATGCTCGGTTCCTTTCGGAAGGTTTAAGATGGCCTGCAGATTGATTATCTCCGTCGATGCCATTGCGATGGTCGGATATAATTGAGAAAGCCTTTCCAGATAACGTTCTTCCAAATCTTTCATGATTATCCTCCCATGTAAATAATATTCTTCTGTATACTATGCATGATATTTTAGAACCGGATTACATCCGACATATCATACGCCCCCGCCGGCTTTCCCGCAAGAAACTTTGCCGCCTCCACGGCGCCCTTGCCAAACACTGTCTTGGAATAAGCCGTATGTTTGAATTCAATCACCTCGTCCGCCCCTGCGAAGATCACCTCATGCTCTCCCACAATGGTTCCTCCCCGGACCGCCGAGATGCCGATCTCCTTTTTGTCACGCTTCTTTCGCACCTGGCTTCTGTCATACACATACTCATAAGTATGGTCCATGGCCTCATTGATGGAATCTGCCAGCGCCAGCGCCGTCCCGCTGGGCGCATCCACCTTCTGGTTGTGATGCCTCTCCACCAGCTCGATATCGAAGCCCGCCGTGCCAAGCACCTTCGCGGCATCCCAAAGCAGCTTTAATAAAAGGTTAATCCCAAGAGACATATTGGCTGATTTTAACACCGCCGTCTTTTCGGACGCTTCCTTTACCCTCTGAAGCTGTTCGTCGGAAAGCCCCGTGGTACACAGTACCACCGGAACCCTCCTGTCTGTACAGTAGTCAAGCAGGTCATCCACCGCCTTTGCATTGGAAAAATCGATGATGACATCCGCCTTCACATCGCACTGATCTATACGTTCAAACACCGGATAATCATTGTTTATCCCTGTATAGGTGTCAATTCCCGCTACTAATTCTATCCCCTCGTCGGCTTTGATAAGGCCGGTAATCACCTGCCCCATCTTGCCGTTACATCCATGCATGATTGCACGTACCATCTTTTGTCCTCCTATATAATTCCGAATTCTCTCATTGCGGCGGCAAGCGTCTCCTCATGCGCCTTAGTAAGCTCTGTAAGCGGCATACGAAGACCGCCGCAGTCCATACCCATCAACTGCATTGCCTTCTTAACCGGTATAGGATTGACTTCACTGAACAACTGCTCTACCAGCGGAATCGCCCGAAGCTGAAGTCTGGCGCTTCCCTCCACGTCTCCCGCAAAAAACTTAGCGCACATATCATGAGTCTCCTTCGGCGCCACATTGGACAGCACAGAGATGACACCCTTGCCCCCAAGGGAAAGTATCGGAACAATCTGGTCGTCGTTTCCCGAATACAAATCCACATTCCCATCTGTCAGCGCCATAATCTTAGCCACCTGGGAGATGCTGCCGGAAGCCTCCTTCACGCCCACAATGTTATCCACCTCCCTGACAAGAGCCGCCACTGTCGCCGGCTCAATATTACATCCTGTACGGCTGGCTACACTGTACATGATGATGGGAGCCTTCGCCTCCCTGGCAACCGCCTTGTAGTGGGCCATAAGCCCTGCCTGGGTCGCCTTGTTATAGTAAGGCGTCACGAGAAGAAGCCCGTCCGCCCCGTACTGCGCCGCCTCCTTAGACATGTCGATTGCCGTCCTGGTGCAGTTTGAACCTGTTCCGGCAATCACCGGAATCCGTCCCCTGGCACGCTCAATGGTAAACTTCACACACTCCAGATGTTCTTCCTCCGTCATCGTGGCAGATTCCCCCGTCGTGCCGCAAATGATAATACTGTCCGTCCCGTTCTCACAATGGAAATCGATTAATTCGTCCAGTCTATCATAATTAATACTCTCGTCTTCGTTAAATGGTGTGACAATCGCCACTCCGGCTCCTGTAAAAATAGCCATTCGTAATCCTCCTGACATTCATATTCATTTTATAAAAATTCTATCATTAATCAAATATGATGTCAATGAAAGTTCTCTAATCCTCCAGACATTCCAACTTGCTGACCGATACTTCATAGGCGACTCTTTTCTCCGTCTCTGTCTCCGTCAGCTTCTTTATATATTCCCTGCTTTGAATCCTCCCGATAATCTGGACATGCTCGCCAACTTCAAATCCCGACGCAAATCTGGCGTTCCTTCCCCAACAGATACATGGTATGTAGTCCGACTTTCCATAGGGCCTGTTCACAGCAAGCAGAAGATCCGCGATCTCCCTGCCAAGAGGCGTCTTGCGGTAAACCGGCAGCTTACATATGTAACCGTCCAGGAAAATATTGTTCGTCTTTGCCCCGTCAAGCTCCTCCTCAATAAAGGACACCTCTCTCACAAACACAGACAGCACCAGGCGGTTCTTCTGCTCGTCGTGCCGGTTGTACGACCTGAACTGCCCGCTTACCATGATAAACTCTCCTGTGTAATCCTGCGTCACGTCAATAAGCCTCTCCGATATCATCAGAGGGATATTATCCTCCGAGTTACTCAGACGCTTCACATGCACATCTACCATATAGAAGCCTTCTCCGTAGACCTCATGGCTGAAAAGAAACGGTGACGCAATCTCTCCCATAATGGTTACCTGGTTGTTTTCAATAATCTTATCTGACATAATTCTACAATCTCCCTTCCTCCGAATCGTATTTTGAGTTGTCAAGCATTCCCGCCCATTATCGCGGGGTCAATACCTATTCTATGACGCTCATTTCTATTTTAGAACCAAAATACTTGTAAATTTTTAAAAATATGGTAAACTAACGTGTGAGTTTTAGTTGCGCATAGAAAAGGATGATGATAATAATATGAAAACAAAACGTGAAGATGTGAGAAATATTGCGATTATCGCACATGTAGACCATGGTAAGACAACCCTGGTGGATGAACTGTTAAAACAAAGCGGAGTGTTCCGTGAGAATCAGGCTGTGGAGGAGAGGGTGATGGACTCCAACGATATCGAACGGGAACGTGGAATCACTATTCTGTCCAAGAATACAGCCGTCTATTATAAGGGAACCAAGATTAATATTATCGATACGCCGGGACACGCGGATTTCGGCGGCGAGGTAGAGCGTGTTCTCAAGATGGTAAACGGAGTGATTCTGGTGGTGGACGCTTTCGAGGGCGCTATGCCCCAGACGAAATTTGTCCTGAGAAAAGCCCTTGAGTTAAGTCTTCCTGTTATTGTATGTATCAACAAGATTGACCGTCCGGAGGCGCGCCCTGACGAGGTTATCGACGAGGTGCTTGAGCTGTTCATGGATCTGGACGCCTCCGACGAGCAGTTGGACTGCCCCTTCGTGTATGCCTCCGCCAAGTCAGGCGTTGCGGTCTTAGACCTCACAGACGAGGAACGGGACATGATGCCTCTGTTCGAGACGATTCTTGACTATATTCCGGCGCCGGAGGGAGACCCCGACGCAGATACCCAGGTGCTGATCAGCACCATTGATTATAATGAATATGTCGGCAGGATTGGAATCGGCAAAGTTGATAACGGTACAATTAAGGTAGGAATGGACGCAGTAGTGGTGAACGAGCACAATCCTGACCGCCAGGAGAAGGTCCGCATCAGCAAGTTATACGAATTCGACGGATTGAATAAGGTGGATGTGAAGGAGGCTTCCATCGGCTCTATTGTAGCCATCTCCGGAATCGCGGATATCTCCATCGGCGACACCATCTGTTCTTTGGAGAATCCAACGGCAATCCCCTTCCAGAAGATCTCCGAACCTACGATTGCCATGCAGTTTATCGTCAACGACAGCCCCTTTGCGGGATTGGAGGGAAAATACGTCACCTCCCGCCACTTACGTGACCGTCTGTTCCGTGAGTTAAATACGGACGTTAGCCTCAGGGTGGAGGAATCCGAGAGTACGGACAGCTTCAAGGTATCCGGACGGGGAGAGCTGCATCTGTCTGTATTGATTGAGAATATGCGTCGGGAAGGGTATGAATTTGCAGTCAGCAAGGCAGAGGTGCTCTATAAAAAAGACGAAAACGGCAAACTTCTTGAACCTATGGAGACTGCCTTTATTGATGTTCCCGATGAATTTACCGGAACCGTCATTGAGAAATTAAGCCAGCGCAAGGGCGAGCTTCAGAACATGGGAACCTCCAACGGCGGTTACACCAGGCTTGAATTCCTGATTCCTGCCCGCGGCCTGATTGGATACCGCGGGGAATTCCTGACCGACACCAAGGGGAACGGAATCATGAATACCGCCTTTGAAGGGTATGCGCCCTACAAGGGCGACATCCAGTATCGGAAAAGCGGGTCGCTGATCGCATTTGAGACAGGAGAGTCGGTCACTTACGGATTATTCGGCGCCCAGGAACGCGGAATCCTCTTTATTGGGCCAGGGGAAAAGGTATACTCCGGCATGGTAATCGGCCAGAATGCAAAAACGGATGATATTGAAGTCAATATCTGCAAGACCAAGCATCTGACTAACACCCGTTCCTCCAGCGCCGACGAAGCCCTCCGCCTGACCCCGCCCAAAATCTTGAGCTTAGAGGAGGCTCTTGACTTTATCGACACCGACGAATTACTTGAGGTCACTCCCAAGTCCTTAAGAATCCGCAAGAAGCTTCTAGACCCTAAGATGAGGAAACGAGGAAACCGAGCATGACATTTTTATTTCTTTTAGAAGGCTTAAGAACTCCCTTCTTAAATCAACTGATGCAAATCATTACCTATTTCGGACAAGAGCTGATTGTCATAGCGGTTATCTGCGCATTTTACTGGTGCGCGGATAAACGCTTTGCTTATCTTCTGGGCTTCACTTATTTTACAGCCGGACTTTGCGTGCAGGCATTAAAGATTACCTTCCGTATCCCCCGCCCCTGGATCCTTGACCCAACCTTCAGCCCCGTAGAGAGCGCCCTTGAAGGCGCCACCGGTTATTCGTTCCCAAGCGGACATACCCAGAGCGCCACCTGCCTTTTCTTTCCTTTGTCCCTCTATACCTCCAGGATCTGGGCGAAAATTTTATGTGTGTCTGCCTTTCTGCTCATTGGATTTTCAAGGATGTATCTGGGGTGCCACACGCCAAAGGATGTCCTTACGTCTATGGGGCTTTCCCTTATAGTTGCCTCTGTCATCTGGCGGTTTCAGGAGGTTCTTCTGGATGACAGCCGGCATCTGAAGCTGATTGCAGCCATACTGGTTTGCCTGTCCCTGGCAACCGCCGCCTATTCCCTTCTGCTTCTTAATAGCGGCGTTATTGAGACAAAATATGCTATGGACTGCTGTAAGGCCGCCGGCGCAGGACTGGGCTTTTCTATCGGCTGGTATATTGAACGGACAAGGTTGAATTTCGACACACGGACAGGCAGAATCGGGACACAAATCCTGAAACTCCTGATAGGGCTTGTCCTGGCTCTCTTAATCAAAGAAGGGTTTTCCCTGATATTCGGAAGTTCCATCTTGGCAAAAATGACGGAATACTTTATACTTGTGTTATGGGTGATTGTTATTTACCCCTGTTTATTCCAAAAAGCGCTCAACCGGAATTAGAAAGGAGTCCCATATGCAGCAGATTATAGCCCGCTTTTTAAAGAAAGTGACCGAGGTTCTGGAATTTGTTATTTCTATTATATTGGCAGTCGGAATCGTCCTGCTCTGCTTCCGTATGATCGGGGCCATGAGCAACATTCCCAATCTGGAGGTATGGCCTAATTACGATGATTTGCTTGAGACCTGTTTTAACCTGATTATCGGCGTCGAGCTGATCCGCATGATGTATTACCATACGCCGGATACGGTATTCGAGGTTCTGCTTTTTGCCATTGCCCGCCAGATTATCACCGACCACTCCTCTATCTGGGGAAGTTTAGTCGGCGTCACCGCCATTGCGGTCTTATTCGCCACGCGTAAATATCTTTTCTGCGAATTTGACATCTCGGATGCAATCATCTTTCGGGCAAGCGCAAAGGTCAAATCCATCAACAGCCTGCTAAGCCTTGATATTCCCCATGAGCCAGGCGAGACGCTCATGGACGTGGTAAACCGCCAACTGGCAGAAAATGAGCAGGTTGCACGTATCGGCGCATGCGTCTACTTCCACGACTGCGGACTCCGAGTTGCCAAACTTCACAATGAAAAAATTTCGAGAATTGAGGTAATTCGTTCTATACATTAGTAATCAAACGTGATATACTACATATATCAGATAGATTACCAGTCGGACTAATAATTATCAGACTAATCTTTTTGAAATGCAATCGAAAAGGAGTTGGGCAGTATGAAGTTTATCATTATTGGAAAGAACATCGAGGTAACAGAGGGCTTGAGGGAGGCCGTAGAGAACAAGTTAGGCAAATTAGAGAGGTATTTCACCTCCGACACGGAGATTCACGTGACATTGAGCGTACAGAAAGGGCGTCAGAAGATTGAGGTGACGATTCCTGTCAAGGGCGACATCATCCGTTCGGAACAGGAAAGCAACGATATGTATGTCTCCATTGATCTTGTAGAGGAAGTAATCGAACGCCAGCTTAGAAAATATAAGAACAAGCTGATTGCCAGACACCAGGAGGGCGGTAATTTCAAGCATGAGTTCTACGAAGGGGATGAAGCCTCAGAGGATGATAACGAGATTAAGATCGTCCGCACCAAGAGATTCGGCTTCAAGCCTATGTATCCGGAGGATGCCTGCGTACAGATGGAGCTTTTGGGACATGACTTCTATGTATTCTGCAACGCGGAGACTGACGAGGTCAATGTTGTATACCGCAGGAAGAACGGCTCGTTCGGACTGATTGAGCCGGAATTTTCATAAGTGTATGCCAGGAGATGCCGCATTGCTGCGGCATCTTTTTTGCCTTTAGATACTATACTATCTGCATTTTCCCGTCAATCTCTGCCAGATAACAAAAATCCCCCTCCTCAAGCACAGCCTGTCCGTTCGTTCCCTCCGTAATCTCTGCCTTTACTGCGTCCGCCTCTTTCTGAGGAGTCAAAACCACCATTTCCACCTTATCTGTATAGACCGTATCCAAAACAGTAATCCCCCGCTGTCCCAGGATATACTGAATCTTCCCCAGGCCCGTATAATCCGTCGCAATATGAAGCTTAAGCCCTGGGAGCTTGCTTATAACCAGCGACGCGGCAAGCCCCGCCTTCGCCGCAGCCCCGTATGCCCGAACCAATCCTCCGGTTCCTAAAAGCGTGCCTCCAAAATACCTGGTCACTATGATTAGAGTGTTGCTAAGCCCTTCCCCTGTCAAAACCTCCAGAATCGGCTTCCCCGCCGTCCCGTTCGGCTCTCCGTCGTCGCTGAACCGCTTAAGCTCTCCCCTCTCTCCGATTACATATGCAAAACAATTGTGCCTGGCATCCCAATACTTTTTACGGGCTGCTTCGAGCAACTCCAATACCTCCTCCTCTGACGCTACTGGCGCTACGTTTGCAATAAATCTTGACTTCTTTTCAGTAATTTCCCCTTCTCCGCCTCTATATACAGTCTTATATTCCGGTAACATTCTTCCTCATCCTTTCCATACTGTTACATTCTTATATACTACTATAACGAATTTCTTAAGATTTTCCTACTGAAATATGAAGTTTTCATTTTTTTCTTTATTTCGCCAGATTTGTTTGTTATAATAACGTGGTATAAAGGAGGCTTAACATATGAACTATGGTAAGAAAAAAGCTTCACAAAAGCAAAAAAAGATAACGTCCAAGTCCACTATGCAGGGGAAGCGGATTGGTGTACGGCTTTTTAAAGCATTTCTTCTCTGCCTGATTGTGGTGGCAGTCGCCGGAGTCGCCGGAGTCGGCGTATTTGCCAAGAAGATTATTGACAACAGCCCTGAGATTACCCCCGACGACGTCAAGCCTAAGGGGTTCACCTCCATTGTGCTTGCAGACGACGGTACGACTGAGACTGCGCGTTTCGTAAAATCCGGCGCTAACCGTACCTCAAAGCCCATAAGCGAGATTCCTGAAAACCTCCAGCACGCCTTTGTTGCAGTCGAGGACGAGCGTTTTTATGACCACAATGGAATCGACCTTCAGGGAATTATCCGTGCCGGAGTGATCGGACTCACCTCCGGAGACTTCTCCCAGGGCGCCAGTACGCTGACACAGCAGTTGATTAAGAACAACGTCTTTCCGGATTTCGTGAATGAGGACACCTTCTACGACAGGCTTGAGCGTAAGCTTCAGGAACAGTTCCTTGCAGTCCAGATCGAAAAGCAGATGGATAAGGATGCCATCATGGAGAGCTATCTGAATACCATCAATCTGGGCCAGAATTGTCTGGGTGTACAAGCTGCCGCCAAGCGGTATTTCGGCAAAGAGGTGAACGACCTGACCCTCTCCGAATGTGCCGTCATCGCCGGCATTACACAGAGTCCTTCAAGGCTGAATCCCATCACCAATCCGGAGGAGAACGCCAAACGAAGGAAAAAGGTTCTGGACGATATGTTAGAGCAGGGATATATTGACCAGGCTGCCCATGACGAAGCCATGGCGGATGACGTCTATGCCAGAATACAGACTGTCAACAGCGTTACCAACGACAACAGCCCTTACAGCTATTTTGTGGATGCCCTTGTCTTACAGGTAATTGACGATCTGATGGGACAGCTCGGATATACCGAGACACAGGCTTACAATGCGGTATACAGCGGAGGCTTGAGTATTTACTCCACCCAAAGCCTGATGATGCAGCAGATCTGCGACGAGGAGGCCAATAATGACGCCAACTATCCGAACCTTAAGGAATATGGTCTGGACTGCGCCATCACCGTGACCCGTGCCGACGGAACCGTGGAGAATTACAGCTCAGGACACATTAAGCAGTATGTAAAGAATACACGGGGAGACCCGCAGGGCCTTGTCTACTCCAGCGAGGAGGCGGCACGCGCCATGGTTGAAGAATGGAAATCAACCATTGCCAGGGAAGGGGACACCTATGATGAGAATATCAATATCACGCCGCAGCCCCAGGCTTCCATAACCATTATTGACCAGAATACAGGCCAGATTAAGGCAATGGTGGGCGGACGCGGCGCGAAGGCAACCAGCCTTGGATTGAACCGAGCTTACCAGGGGTCAAAGAGACAGCCTGGCTCATGCTTCAAGATTCTTGCCGCCTACGGTCCTGGTATGGATTCCTGCGGGAAGACCCTTGCCACTGTCATTAAGGACGAGCCCTACACCTTGCGGAACGGAAAGGTCTTAAGGAATGCCAACGGACGTTACGGCGGGGACACCACCATCCGCAAAGCGATTACCTGGTCCAACAACGTGTGTGCGGTTAAGTTAAGCGATGAGATTACACAGCAGTTAGGTTTTGAATACTGCGAGAAGTTTGGTATCTCTACTCTGGTTAAGAGCAAGACGACAGAGGCCGGCGTGTTCAGCGACCTGGACAACCAGACCCTTGCACTCGGAGGCTTGACAGACGGCGTCTACAATTACGAGATCTGCTCCGCTTACGCGTCAATCGCTAACGGTGGTGTTTATAACTCGCCTACCTTATACACTAAGATATTGGACCATGACGGCAACGTGCTGTTAGAGGGAACCGGCGAGACCCGTACCGTAATCAAGGACAGTACAGCGGCCCTTCTTACCAGCGCCATGCAAGATGTAGTGAACAGCGGTACAGGCTCACGGGCACAGCTCCCCAACATGCCGGTTGCAGGCAAGACGGGTACTACAAGCGACAACAAGGATATCTGGTTCTGTGCATTTACACCATACTATACCTGTGCTGTCTGGAGTGGATATGACGATAACAAGGAATTGAACAATACGGTATTCCACTTGCAGCTCTGGAAAAGCATTATGAGCAGGATTCATGCACCCCTGGAGAGAAAGGAATTCACCATGCCTCCATCGGTAGAACAGAAGACCGTGTGCTCAATCAGCGGTATGCTTGCCATACCCGGAAGCTGTCCGGGAATTACTGAATATTTTGCTACGGACATCCTTCCCACGGAACGCTGTACCGGACATGGATACAGTTATGACGAGAGCGAGGAGGGCGAGGAGGAAGGCGGGGAAGACACAACAACAGAGCCTGGTACATCAATGTTCCCGGATATGGTGAATCCGGATACACCGTCAGATACGACGCAGACACCGGATCCGCCGGTGACCATAGATCCTCCAATCGATGAACCCGTAGTACCGGATACATCCGAATGATAAAAAAGAGTTTGTTATAATAAAAAAACAAGATATGGTAGAATCTGATTTTCAGAAAATGCCATATCTTGTATTTTTTTAATTTAATAAAATGTTTACAGGATTAACTTTGCCGCGCCGCAGATTCCTGCGTCATTTCCCAACTCTGCCAGGACAAACTTCGTCTCTTTGTTGGCAAAAAAGGCTTTCTCCATGAAATACTTCTCAATATATCCAAGGAGGATATCTCCCGCCTTGGACACACCGCCCCCAATAACAATCACAGCCGGGTCTGTCACCGCCGCAAGGTTCGCCATGGCATGCCCCAGATAAGAGCCGAATTCCTCCACAATCTCCTCAGACAGCTTATCCCCTTCTTTCAGCGCATCGAACACCGCTTTTGCGTCTACCTTCTCTACGCTTCGAAGGGCGGAAGGCGCATCATCTTTTTCAAGCCGTTTCTTCGCAAGGCGGGCAATTCCCGTTGCCGACGCATACTGCTCTAAGCAGCCCTGCTTCCCGCACCCGCAGCTATCCGTCTCCTCATAGTTCACACAGAGATGTCCAATCTCACCGCCTGCGCCGTGGGCGCCTATCAACGGCTGACCGTTCACGATCACACCGCCTCCCACACCGGTTCCAAGGGTTACCATAATCATATTCTTGTTGCCTTTGCCCGCGCCTAACCACATCTCTCCAAGAGCCGCCATATTGGCGTCATTGCCTGCCGCTACCTTCATGCCGGTCAATTCTTCCATCTCTTTGCTCACTTCTTTATAACCCCATCCCAGGTTCGCCGTATTCTGCACGACTCCCTCCTCGTCAACGGGCGCCGGAATTCCGATTCCGATTCCTGTCATCTGGGATATGGTAAGCTCTTTTTCCTCCATCTTTTTTTTCAAGGCTTCTGCAATATCTGGAAGGACGGCTTCCCCTCTATTCTCGGTACGGGTCTTTATCTCCCACTTATCCAACAACTCTCCATCTGTCTGAAAGAGTCCGAGCTTAACCGTAGTCCCCCCAATATCAACGCCAAAACAATACTTCATTCTCATTAACCTCTCTTTCTATTTTTTCGTTAGATTCTGCTGTACACGCTTATACAATTCCTGCGCCGCATTATAGCCCATCTTCTTCTGCCTGTAATTAATTGCCGCCGTCTCTACAATGATTGCCAGATTCCGTCCCGGACGGATGGGAAGCTGATGGCACACGATCTTATTACCCAGAAACTCCGTGTACTCCTCCTCCATACCGAGCCTGTCATACTTCTTCTCCTTGTCCCAGTCCTCCAATGTAATAACCAAATCAATGTTCTGCGTCTCCCGCACACTCTGGACACCGTAAAGGGTCTTGACATCCACAATGCCTATTCCCCTCAATTCTATAAAATGTCTCGTAATATCCGGCGCTGTTCCTACAAGCGTCGCGTCGCTGACCTTGCGAATTTCCACCACATCATCGCTGACCAGACGGTGTCCCCTCTTGATTAACTCCAGGGCAGCCTCGCTCTTTCCAATCCCACTCTCACCCATAATCAAAACTCCAACGCCATAGACATCCACCAGGACTCCATGGATAGAGATGCAGGGCGCCAGCTCAACATTCAGCCACCGGATAATCTCAGCCGTAAACTGGGCGGTCTTCTTCTCTGTATTAAAGACCGGAATATTCGCCGCCTCCGCCATCTCAAGCAGCATCTCCTCCGGTTTCAGACTCCTTGAGAAAACGATACACGGAATCGGATAGGACAATAACTGCGTGTAAATCTCCCGCTTATGCTCCTCATCCATCTTTTCCAGAAATGTATACTCCACATATCCGATCAGTTGTACCCGATCAGAATCAAAATGTTCAAAATATCCTGTAAGCTGCAGCGCCGGACGGTTAATGTCCGGAATCTCGATGGTCTTATCCCCGATATCCACATTGGGAGTAAGATTCTTAAGATCCATCTTCTCCACAACCTTTTTTAACTCAACTCTACCTGCCATATTCTTCTCCTTTCCTTGTTAAGATTATATCACATCAATGAAAAAAGTCATAGACATCATGTGCAGATTTTTCATTCATTGACGGAAGCTCCTTCAACTGCTCTACCGTAGCATTCCTTATGGCGTCAATATTCTCGAAATGGCGCATCAAATCCTTACGCCTCGCGGGACCTACCCCCGGAATATCGTCCAAAATAGAATGTACCTGGTTCTTTCCCCGTAGCTGCCGGTGAAAGGTAATGGCAAATCTATGGGCTTCATCCTGAATCCTGGTAATCAGCCGAAAGCTCTCGGAATTCTTATCAATGTCTATTTCTTCATTCTGATAGTACAAGCCCCTGGTACGATGATTGTCGTCCTTTACCATGCCGCATACAGGGATGTCCAGTTGAAGCTTCTCAAGCACCTTAAGAGCCACATTCACCTGCCCCTTTCCTCCGTCCATGAGAAGCAGATCCGGAAATGCGGTAAATCCCCCCATATCCCTGCCTTCCTCCTGCTCACGCATCCCATGCTCGAAGCGGCGGGTCAGCACCTCCTCCATACTGGCGTAGTCATCCGCCCCCTGAACTCCCTTAATCTTAAACTTACGGTAATCATTGCGCTTCGGCTTCCCTCTCTCATAGACCACCATAGAGCCCACTGAGGCAAAACCGCTGGTGTTGGATATATCAAACGCCTCCATCCGCACAATCCCCCGAAGCCCTAACATTTTTTCAAGCTCTTTTACCGCGCCAATAGTCCTGCCCTCCTCACGCTTTAGACGTTCCTTGTCTGTGCTTAGTACCAGCGCAGCATTTTTCCTCGCCAGCTCTACCAGCTTCTCCTTTGTCCCCTTCTTGGGAATCCGCAAATGTACCCTGTGTCCCCGCCTTTTGGTAAGCCACTCCTCAATGACCTGCATATCCTCCACCGCCTCCGGCAGCATCAGCTCTGCAGGAATATAAGGCGTTCCCGCATAAAACTGTTTGATAAAACTGGACAGAATCTCGCTCTCCTTCTCACCTTTTACAATCTTAAGATAAAAGTGATCCCTTCCAATGAGCCGTCCGCCCCGAATGAAGAATACCTGGACAACTGCATCCTCCTCCTCGACTGCTGCCGCAAGGATGTCCCTGTCATCTCCCGCCGTATCCGTGATCTTCTGCTTCTGGGCAATCTTCCGGACACTGGTAAGCAGCTCGCGGTACTCGATGGCCTTCTCAAATTCCATGGCCTCCGACGCCTCCTGCATCTTCCTTTCCAGCTCTTTTAAGATTACATCATAATTTCCATTCAAAAAATGAACCACCTCATGAATGGACTCTCGGTAATCCTCCTTTGAAATATATCCCTGACAGGGCGCCTTGCACTGATGGATATGGTAGTTCAGGCATGGCCTCTCCTTTCCGATATCCTTAGGCAGCCTCCTGTTGCAGCTTCGGATGTGGTAAAGCTTGCGAATCAGCTCTATGGTGTCCTTCACAGCCCCCGCGCTGGTGTAAGGGCCAAAATATCTGGCCTTGTCCTTCACCATCTGCCTTGCCAGCATCACCCTGGGAAACGGTTCGTCCACCGTCACCTTGATAAAGGGATAGCTCTTATCATCCATCAGCATGGTGTTGTACTTGGGGCGGTGCTCTTTGATAAGATTGCACTCCAGCACCAACGCCTCTAGCTCGGAATCCGTGACGATATACTCGAAACGGACAATATGGGTCACCATCTGTTCAATCTTGGCGCCCTTATTGCGGCTGCTCTGAAAATACTGGCGGACACGGTTTTTCAAACTAATCGCCTTTCCCACATAGATGATTTCATCCTTCTCGTCATGCATAATATACACGCCAGGCTTGCCTGGCAGCTTCTTTAATTCTTCTTGAATATCAAACATAAGGACTCCTTATTTCAATAAAAGTTTTTCACGCATAAAAGCCCGGAATGATAAGATTCCGGGACTTTTCTATTAGGTTTTATCGATTTATACCGGATTCATGGCAATCCGTTCTTCTGTCTTTTCTTTCTTTTCCTCCGGATCGATTCCTTCTACTTCGTGGAAAATCTCCATGAATTCCTTTCCGGTGATGGTTTCCTTCTCAATCAAGAACGCGGCAATCTTATCCAATGCCTTCCTGTGCCCCGAAAGCAGTTTCTTAGCCGCCTCATAGGAATCCCTAAGAAGCTTCATCACTTCCTTGTCAATCTCAGAAGCCGTCTTCTGTCCGCAGTTGGAAACTGCCCTTCCGTCCAGATAGCGGTTCTGAATGGATTCCAGGCCAATCAGCCCAAACTTCTCGCTCATACCATACTGAGTCACCATTGCACGCGCCACTTTGGTAGCTTTCTCAATGTCATTGGAGGCGCCTGTGGTCACGGTGTCAAACACAATCTCCTCCGCAGCCCGCCCTGCCAATAAGCCTACCAGCATTGCGTCTAACTCCTTCTTGGTATTCAAAAACTTTTCTTCCTCCGGAGTCTGCATCACATATCCCAAAGCGCCCATGGTCCGCGGCACAATGGTAATCTTCTGCACCGGCTCTGCATCCTTCTGCAATGCGCTCACCAGTGCATGGCCCACCTCATGATAGGAGACAATCCGTCTCTCCTCCTGGCTCATGATGCGGTCCTTCTTCTCTTTTCCTACTAATACTACCTCCACAGCCTCAAACAAATCCGCCTGTGATACGGCAGTCCTTCCGTTCTTCACGGCATTGATTGCCGCCTCGTTAATCATGTTGGCAAGGTCAGACCCTACGGCGCCGCTTGTTGCCAGAGCAATGGCCTCCAAATCCACCGTCTCGTCCATACGCACGTCCTTTGAATGTACCTTAAGGACGTCCACCCTGCCCTTAAGGTCAGGCTTCTCCACGATAATACGCCGGTCAAAACGCCCCGGACGAAGAAGGGCCGGATCCAAAATCTCCGGTCTGTTGGTTGCCGCCAAGAGCACAAGCCCCTTGTTGCTCTCAAAACCATCCATCTCCGCAAGAAGCTGGTTTAAGGTCTGCTCACGCTCGTCGTTGCTGTTCAACTGATTGTCACGGCTCTTTCCGATAGCGTCAATCTCGTCTATGAAAATAATACAGGGCGCCATCTGCTGCGCCTGCTTGAACAGGTCGCGGACTCTGGAAGCGCCTACGCCCACATACATCTCCACAAAGGCAGAACCACTCAGAGAAAAGAAGGGTACCTTCGCCTCTCCGGCAACCGCCTTGGCAAGCAGAGTCTTACCGGTTCCCGGAGGCCCCACCAGAAGCGCGCCCTTGGGGAGCTTCGCACCCACACTGGTATATTTCCCCGGATTATGCAGGAAATCCACCACCTCCTGCAAGGACTCCTTGGCTTCATCCTGCCCCGCCACATCCTTGAAGGTAACGCCGGTCTGCTTCTCCACATACATCTTGGCGTTGCTCTTGCCGATTCCCATCATTCCGCCGCCTTTTGCCATCTTTCGGGTCATCCAGACGAAAACGCCTACCAGCACCGCAATCGGCAAAAGTGTCAGCAACGTCTGGGCCACAACGGCAGACGTGGTATCCGGAATCTGCTGGCTGAACTTCACTCCGGCCTTGTCAAGACGCTCTGGAAGCGACTCGTCTCGAACCACTCCGGTGTAATACTCCTTTGCTATCTTCTGGCCTTTCTCTTTCTTCTCTGTAATCACGATTCGGGTGCTGTGGATGACAACTTCCTCCACCTTCTTATCGTCTACCATCTCAAGGAACTCATCATAGCTGATCTCGTTATCATCTCCCATTCCCTGAAACTGGAACAATGCCATAACCATGACCGACGTAACCAGCGTCACCAATATGATAAACGATAAGCCCTGCTTATTGTTTCTATTATTCTGATTCCTGTTATTCTGGTTGTTATTATTCTGGTTGTCCATCTTCTTCCTCCTGTACTACCCTTACATTATACGGACAGCCTGACCGGAAATCAATACAAACATTGTCCGTGACTGATTTTTTAATGGTTTTTATGGAATTTTTACAATTAAATTGTTTTTCATATTAAATTATGTTAATATCAAATCAGTTGTGAACATTGGAAATAATATATTTACCTGGGTAGCCGGAGGACGTGCTCTCACCCAATCCGAGGTCCTGACGGAAGGGGTGATTATTATGAGTACATACGAAGAATTTATGATTCTGCTGACTTTTATGTTAGTGATAGTAGGAATTCTCAATTTGAAAAATAAGAAATAGCCGTCCTGCTCTCTGTAAAGTAGACGGCTATCTCCATATAGTTTTGTTGTAAATCTTCGCCGGGACGGGTGAGAACCAGTCACCTTCCGGCTATCCTGTTAAGTATATTATAACCATATTTAATAAATATGTCAAATATTAAGTAAGGGGAATCATCTATGAAAATCGGATTTGACAATGAAAAATATCTAAGGACACAGTCTGCCCACATACGGGAACGCATTGAGCAATTCGGCCAGAAGCTCTATCTGGAATTCGGCGGCAAACTATTCGACGATTATCACGCCTCGCGGGTTCTTCCGGGCTTTCAGCCGGACAGCAAGTTAAGGATGTTAAAGCAGCTTTCCGACCAGGCGGAGATTATCATCGCCATCAGCGCCGAGGATATCGAGAAAAACAAGGTCAGGGGCGATTTAGGCATCACCTATGACTCCGATGTGCTCAGATTGATGAACGCATATCAGGAGCAGGGGCTCTACGTGGGAAGCGTCGTAATCACCAAATACAGTGGCCAGGAAAGCGCAAGCCTGTTCAAAAGCCGTCTGGAAAAGCTCGGAATCAAGGTGTACAGGCACTATGTTATTCCTGGCTATCCCTCCAACGTACCCTTTATCGTCAGCGACGAGGGCTACGGCAAGAATGATTACATCGAGACCTCCAGACCTCTTGCCGTCGTGACCGCCCCAGGTCCCGGAAGCGGCAAGATGGCTGTCTGCCTGTCACAGCTCTATCAGGAGCATCGCCGCGGTATCTCCGCAGGCTACGCCAAGTTTGAGACATTCCCTGTCTGGAATATTCCGCTTAAGCATCCGGTAAATCTTGCTTACGAGGCCGCCACGGCAGATTTAAACGACGTAAACATGATTGACCCCTTCCATCTGGAGGCTTACGGAGAGACTACGGTAAACTACAACCGTGATGTGGAGATATTCCCTGTGCTGAACGCCATGTTCCAGCGCATTTACGGGAAAAGCCCCTACAAATCTCCCACCGACATGGGGGTAAATATGGCCGGAAACTGCATCTGCGATGATGAGGCATGCAGGGAGGCTTCCCGCCAGGAGATTATCCGGAGATATTACGACTCGTTAAAGCGGCTGCTTTTCGGAACCTGCTCAGACTCCGAGGTAATGAAAATCGAGATGCTGATGAACCAGGCAGGAATCAATGTCCATGACCGTCCGGTTGTGGACGCGGCCATGGCACGGGCAAAGGAGACTCAAGGCCCTGCCGCCGCTTTGCAGCTTCACGACGGACGGATCATTACAGGTAAGACCTCCAACCTTCTGGGAGCCTCCGCCGCCCTGCTTTTGAACGCGCTGAAAGAGCTGGCAGGGCTTGAGCACGAGCGACACGTCATTTCCCCAGAGGCAATCGAGCCGATCCAGAAGCTCAAGACACTGTACCAGGGCAGCAAAAATCCCAGGCTTCACACAGACGAGGTCCTGATTGCGCTCTCGGTCAGCGCCGCGACAGACCCGTCGGCCAAGCTTGCCTTAGAACAGCTTCCCAAGCTAAGAGGCTGTCAGGTTCATACCTCCGTCATGGTAAGCTCGGTTGACATGAAGCAGTTTAAAAAATTATCCATCCAGGCCACCTTTGAGGCAAAGTACGAAAAAAACTCTGTATTTTTCGGCGGCAAAGGTATATAATGCAACTTGGAGGTGGATGCTATGGCAGTAAAATATGTATTTGTAACTGGCGGTGTTGTTTCGGGACTTGGGAAAGGGATTACAGCCGCATCCCTGGGTAGGCTTTTAAAGGCCCGCGGTTATACGGTAACCATGCAGAAGTTCGATCCTTATATTAATATTGACCCAGGCACCATGAATCCGGTTCAGCACGGCGAGGTGTTCGTTACCGACGACGGCGCGGAGACGGATTTAGACCTGGGGCATTATGAGCGCTTCATTGACGAGAGCCTGAGTAAGAATTCCAACGTTACCACCGGTAAAATCTACTGGTCGGTTCTTCAAAAGGAACGGAGGGGCGATTTCGGCGGAGGAACGGTACAGGTTATCCCTCATATCACCAATGAAATTAAGAATCGCTTCTACCGCAACCCATCCGCAGAACACACGGAGATTGCCATTATCGAGGTTGGAGGAACGGTAGGAGATATCGAGAGCCAGCCCTTCCTGGAGGCCATCCGCCAGTTCCAGCATGAGAAAGGCCACGAGAATGTAATCCTGATCCATGTGACCTTAATCCCCTATCTGCGGGCATCCCAGGAGATGAAGACCAAGCCCACCCAGGCAAGCGTCAAGGACCTTCAAGGAATGGGAATCTGGCCGGACATTTTAGTATGCCGTTCTGAACATCCACTCGACGTTGGAATCAAGGACAAGATTTCCCTGTTCTGTAACGTTCCCGCCAATCGGGTACTGCAAAACCTTGATGTTGAGTATCTGTATGAGGCGCCGCTGGCAATGGAGGAGGAAAATCTGGCCGGCGTTGTCTGTGACTGCCTGCACCTTGACTGTCCTAAGCCGGATCTCAAGGACTGGACCGAGATGGTGGACTATCTGAAGCACCCCACTACCGAGATTACTGTGGCGTTGGTGGGGAAATACATCCAACTCCACGACGCCTACATCAGTGTGGTGGAGGCTTTAAAGCACGGCGGAATCTTCAGTCGGGCGACTGTAAATATCAAATGGATAGATTCTGAGACTGTGACTTCTGAAAATATTGACTCTGTTATGCAAAATGTCAGCGGAATCCTGGTACCCGGCGGCTTTGGACACCGTGGCGTTGACGGCAAATTAGAGGCCATCCGCTATGCCCGCACCCACGGCATCCCGTTTCTGGGGCTGTGTCTGGGGATGCAGCTCGCCATCGTTGAATTTGCAAGAAACGTACTGGGATACAACGACGCCCACAGCGCAGAATTAGACCCAGGCACCACCCATCCCGTCATTCATATTATGCCTGAGCAGATTGGGGTGGAGGACATTGGCGGCACCCTGCGCCTTGGCTCATACCCTTGTGTTCTCGATGAAAACTCCAGGGCTTACCAGTTGTACGGATGCAAAGAGATAAAAGAACGGCACAGACACCGGTATGAAGTCAATAACGATTACCGCGAAAAACTTACGGCTAATGGAATGAAGCTCTCCGGACTGTCGCCGGACGGGAACATTGTGGAGATGATTGAACTGACGGAACACCCATGGTTCATCGCCACACAGGCACATCCGGAATTAAAGTCCAGACCGAACCGCCCACATCCGCTGTTTCGCGGATTTATTGAGGCGGCGCTTGAGTACCAAGAGCAGCAGGATAAATAGATATAAAGGGGGATGTCATTTCCGGCATCCCCCTTATATACAACCCTCCTGTCCAGCCTATATATTTTCCCTCGCGCATGCAAGCGCCGCTGCCACAACCTGATGCATATCATAGTAGCGGTACATTCCCAGACGGCCTCCGAAGATTACCCCTTCTTCTTTTTCCGCCAGCCCCTTATATTTCTCATAGAGGGCATTATTCTTCTCATCATTCATGGGATAGTACGGCTCGGCTCCCCTTGTCCACGCCGCCGGATATTCTCTGGTAATGACCGTCTTTGGATTCCTCTCCCCTGTATTGCCGTACCCGCCCTGGCATCCATATTCAAAATGCTTATGCTCAATAATCCGCGTGTAGGGAATCTCATATTCCGTATAATTCACCACGGCATTCCCCTGATAATTCTCCACCTCCAATGTTTCCGTCTCAAACCTCAGACTACGGTATTCCAGCTCGCCATAGCAGTAATCATAATAAGCGTCAATCATTCCGGTAAATACAATCTTATCCGCCTGCTGCTTAAGCGCGTCACGCTCATCAAAAAAATCCGTATTCAGGCGCACCTCAATCCCGTCCAGCATCTTTTCAATTATCTGGGTATAGCCGCCAATAGGAATTCCCTGGTACCTGTCGTTAAAATAGTTATTGTCATACACGAAGCGCACCGGAAGCCGACGGATAATGAAGCTTGGAAGCTCTGTGGCCCGCTTGCCCCACTGTTTCTCCGTGTAGCCCTTCACCAGCTTCTCATAGATATCCTTCCCCACCAGTGAGATTGCCTGCTCCTCCAGATTCTTCGGCTCAGTGATGCCCGACTCCTGAATCTGCCTGTCAATCATCTCTTTCGCCTCCTCAGGCGTCTTGACTCCCCACATCTTACTGAACGTATTCATGTTAAAGGGAAGATTGTATAATTCATCACCAAACCTCGCCACAGGACTGTTGGTATAACGGTTAAATTCTGCAAACTGCTGCACATAATCCCACACAGCCTTATCCGACGTGTGGAAAATATGGGCGCCATACTCATGTACCTGGATTCCCGCCACTTCTTTCGTGTAAATATTCCCTCCAACATGGTTCCTTTTGTCAATCACCAGTACACGCTTGCCCGCCCTATCTGCCTCATAAGCAAAGATTGCGCCAAAAAGCCCAGCGCCTACAATCAAATAATCATATTTCATTTCGTCTTCTCCTCTCTCTTTTAAATAATATATCCTTTTTTGCCGGTATTTTCAACTAGGAAAAATCACCCGTCACGCCCACTTTGCCTTACTCCCTTTCTCCGATTTGCTGACCAGAAGTTTACATTCAATCTGCTCTTTTAACTCATTTACATGGGAAATAATTCCAACCAGCATCTTCTCATCTGCAAGCTCTGTCAAAATCCGAATCGCCTGCCCTCTTGCCGTATCGTCCAGAGAACCGAAGCCTTCGTCCACAAACATGGTATCCAGACGGATGGCGCCCGCCGTATTCTGGACAATATCCGAAAGCCCCAGAGCCATGGACAGAGACGCCATAAACGACTCGCCTCCGGACAATGTCTTAACGTCACGCACAGAACCACTCGCCATGTGATAGATATCCAGGTCAAGCCCTGCCTGTCCCTGGCTTGCCAGGTTCTTCACCTCACGGCACTGTAAAAGGAATTCCCCTGACGTCATGCGGATCAGCCTTTTGTTGGCGGCGCTTATAATCTGTTTAAAATACTGTCTCTGCACATATGTCTCGAAATCCAGCTTTACCGTGCCGTTTAAATTTCCGTTGGCAGTTTTGCTTAGCTTCGCCATCCTCTCATACTGCCTCTTAAACTCCCCGTCCTTCTTAAAATAGACCAATAAACGATTTCGCACCTCGCGATTCTTCTGATTCCCTGTATAAAGCCGGATATATTCCTCCTGTGCCTTCTTCTGTGCCTTCTCTGCCATCTCAAGTTCTTCCTCAATCTGGGAAAGCCCGACTCTCTCCTTCCCCTCCAACTGCTCATTAAGAGACTTTTTCCTGCCGGCAGTCTCATTTGCCAAGGTGTGGAATTCCTTAATCCGCCCCTCCAACTCCTTCATATCCTCCGGTGATAATTTCCCTTCAAAATATGCCGTCTCATCCCCAAAGCCCTGCTCATTAAGGGAGGTCTCATAATCCCCCTGGCACGACTTTACTTCCTCCTCCTGCTGCCAAAGAGTCTCCCTGCCGCTTGTCCTCTGGCCCTCCAGCTTCCGCAGTTCTTCTACGGACTCACGCTCGTTCTTCTCTGCCTGAGCATAAGAAGCCCTGGCTGTCTCAAGTATATTCTTCAATTCATCTATCCGTTCCTTTGCTTGCATCTCTGAAGGAAATGGCAGGCCCTCCTCCTTCATCCGGATTTCTGTCTCCAAACGCTTTCCCTCTATCAAGAGCTTTGCATACTCTGATTCTACCTGCTCATAAGACTTTTCCAGACCTTCAAGCGCCTCCTTCATTCCCTTTTCCGCCTCCGCCGCCTGTCTGAATTCTTCTGTCTCCCGCTTCACCTGCCGAAGCTCTGCCCTCGTTTTCTCTGCTGCGCGCTCATTCTTGGCAACCGTTTCCTGTATCGATGCCCGAAGCATACCGTCGCTGTCTTTTACGGACGCCTGCCATCTCTCCCCCATTACTCTTTCATATTCTCTGGCAAACGCCCCTCTTGCCGCCTCACATCTTGCCGCCTGCTCATGAAGCCGAGCCACAGACTGTTCCCTATTCTCCTCGGCCAAATCTCTTTCCTTCTTCGCCTTCTCCACCTCTGCCTGGGTCGGCGCGCCCTCTGTCAGCTTACGGACATTGGGATGCCCGCATGAGCCGCATACCGGGCATGGCTTTCCAGGCTCCAACTGTCCCGCAAGAATCCCCGCCTGCTCAGCAAGAAATGCCTGATACCGTTCCTCGTAAACCTGAAGCGCAGCCAGATATGATTGCCAAGCCTTCTCTGCCTGTTCCTTTCTTGTCTGCCCTTCTTTTTCTTCCTCCTCAAGCTGATTCCACTGGCTTTCCAACTGTTGAAGGTCACGGCTCTTTTCGTTCTGCTGTTCCTCCCGAAGAAGCAGCCCCTTAAGCTTCCAAGGGCTCTGGGCGTATTTTTCCTGAAGTCCTCTGGTACGCTCTATCTTCTTCTTCAAGTCATCAAGAGCCTCCTTCTTCATTTCCTGCTCTTTCTGCTTCTTCTGAAGCCTAGAGTCCTCCAAAGCAAATGTCTGCCGGAGTTTAAGAAGCTGCCCGTATTGGGGCAGCACATCCTCAAGCCTTATAAGCTCGGCATTACAGGCTTTCTCCTGCCGTAAAAGCTCGTCCTTCTGCATTTCCTTTGCCTCTTTTGCTCTTTTAGCACAAGCCTGCGCTGCTTCCCATCTTTCCTCAATCTCCTCTATATTTCTCTTAGACTTTTCCGCTGCTTCCCTACTTTCGGTAAGCTTAGTCTCATAAGCCCTCACCTTTTCCGCCCTCTGAGCAGTCTGAAGGTTTGCTTCCCACTCCCTGCACTCCTGCTCTTTTCCTGCGATTTCCTCCGCCTCACGGCAAATCTGGTCAAATGCGTCAAACAAACGATTTAAAGTCTCTCCTTCTTTTTTTCTTCCGTTTAACTCCTCCATCTTCTTCTGCAATGCTTCCGCCGTCTTTTTCTTCACTTTTTCCAATAAAGTTCCCGCTTTTATGATTTCTTTTAACGTCTCAAGCCCTTCTTCATAGGGAATCACAGCATAGTTTATTAACTCCCTCCACCTTTCCATAAAGGCGCCCTCATCTAATAATGCAAGATTTCCTGCAAACTCTACCCGTTCCATCTCCTGTTTTGCAGCTCGAAGATTATCCTCCAACTGGGTATACAGCTCGCCTGCACGCCTTTTTAACTCCTCCTGCACCCGATGATACAGTTTTGTCTTAAAAATCTTTGAAAATATCTTCTTGCGCTCCTTTGATTCTGCATGAAGCAGCCTCAGAAAATCCCCCTGGGCGATCATGGCAATCTGGGTAAACTGGTCGGCGTCCATACCCATAATCTCTTGAAGCTTCTGATCCGTCTCCCGCTTCTTCCCGCGATACACGCTTCCGTCCGGAAGAATCAGCTCAACCTTCGCAGCCTCCTTTACGTATCTTGGAGAGCCGTCTGCATACCGCCGCTTGCCAAGCCTAAGATATTCCGGATTCCGGCGTACCGTATATATTTCCCCACGGTAGGAGAAGGTAAATTCCACATAGGTATCCGCCTCCTCCGACGCGTACTGGCTTCTCATCATATTCCCGTCCCGCGCCTTGCCGCTGGTCTGGTCGTACAGGGCATATGTAATCGCGTCAAATACCGTCGTCTTTCCTGCGCCCGTATCCCCTGTGATAAGAAACAGGCCATGCTGCACCCCTTGAAAATCAATCTCCGTCTTTTCTCCATATGAGCCGAATGCCGACATGACTAATCTGACTGGCTTCACCCCTTATTCCTCCTTTACCTGCTCAAAAATCTGACGCATAATCTCCCGTTCCTCCTCCTTAAGCTTTACCCCTTGAATCTCCTCATAGAAATCCTCAAAACTTTGAAGCGGGTCCTTCATGGTTAATTCCTCATCCAGCCTGCGAAGCTTTTGTCTGGTCCTTGCGTTATCCACACGCACCTCCAGGATATGCCCAAACACCTTCTCAAGCTGCTCCTTCGGCTTGTAGGCTTCGGTATCCTCCGTAAGGGTCACGCTGATAAAATCCTCCCTCTCGTCTGCCGCCGCCTGCCCTATAATGTCCTGAAGACTGCCTGTCTTTTTCTTCACATCCCGCAGAGGATGTAACGGAAGCAGGTCAATCAAAGGGGGCTTCCCCTTCTCGCCAAGAGTCACCACGGTAAGCGTCTTTACATGGCTGCACTCGCTTACAGAATATTTCAGAAGCGTCCCGCAGTAACGTATATGGGGGCTTCCCACGCTCTGAGGGCTGTGCAGATGGCCAAGAGCCACATAATCAAAATCCTTTACCACACGGATATCCACATTTTCAATCCCGCCCACGCAAAAAATTTCCGAATCACAAGTCGCAGGGCAGGCGTCGGACATATTTCCTGTATAAAACTGATGGGAGACCAGTACATTTCTCCGGTTCTGATAATCAATTTCCTCTCTCTCAAGAATTCTTTGAACTGCATCTGTATAGGTGTTTGGCTGTTCTCCTTCAAACACATTTCTCACATAAGAAGGCTTCAAAAAGGGCAAAAGATAAAAATCAACCTCGCCAAAGCTATCCTTAAGCGTCACTTTCCTAAGCCTTTCCTCCCTGTCCCTCAAAGCGTTTCCCGCCAGATGGATATGATGCCTTTCCAGTATATTAGACGCATACATAAGCCTTTCCCCTGAGTCATGGTTTCCGCTGATAATCAACACCGGAATCGAGGGCACAATCTCCGACAACTGGGTCAGAAACTGGTCAAAGACCGTCACAGCCTCCGCCGACGGCACAGAACGGTCATAGACGTCGCCTGCAATCACCACAGCCTCCGGATGGAGGGCTTTGGCATAACCGGCCACCTCGCTAAGAATCGCCTCCTGGTCCTCCTTTAAACTGTAATGATGGAGTTGTTTGCCGATATGTAAGTCCGACAGGTGAAAAAATTTCATAAAATCGTTCCTTTCTCTTTACATGTAAAGCCAGTGTACCTTATAATTTTGAATACGATATGATGAAAAGGAGAAATGATATGTTACGAGATATTGACCTTGGTAAAGTGTCAGACGGGAAGCTGTACAGCAGCAACGATATGGCAAAGACAGACTGTAACGGCTGCAAGGGCTGCTCCTCCTGCTGTCAGGGTATGGGCAGCTCTATCGTCTTAGACCCTCTGGACGCATACAGACTTTGCACAGGACTAAAAAAATCCTTTGAAGAATTACTTAACACGTGCCTTGAGCTGAATGTGGTGGACGGCATCATCCTCCCTAATCTTCGGATGACAGAAAAGGAGGGCACTTGTGCGTTTCTCAAAGACGGGCGCTGCAGCATCCACTCCTTACGCCCTGGCATCTGCCGCATCTTTCCCCTGGGGCGTTTCTATGAGAACCATTCCTTCCGGTATTTTTTACAGATACATGAATGTCCTGCCCCTGGTAAAAGCAAGGTTAAGATACGCAAATGGATTGACACTCCTGATATCAAACGCTATGAAGCATTCATTGCAGACTGGCACTATTATCTGAAGCCCCTGCAGGAATACGCCATGGATTTTGAACACGGAGAGAATATTCAAAAATTGAATATGTATATTTTAAAGCAGTTTTATCTGAAGCCCTATGGTGAAGAAGGGGATTTTTACCAGGAATTTTATGAAAGGCTTCTGGCTGCCAGGGATTTCCCTTTAGAATAAGCCTATATTCTCTCTGACAGCCTCAGTGCCTCCTGCACGCACCACATGCGGTTTCCGTTCTCAACAACATACTTAAGACAGAGCCTGGCGCTCTCCTTTTCACCCAGTCCAAGATAAATCTGAGCCTCCTTCAAGGCAAAGATTACGCGGGTCCACGGCCTGCTGGCATTTCCATTCAGGGCTATCCTCTCCCCAAGGAAACCTGCCGCTGCCTGGTAATCCTGATTCTCAAGCGCCCTGGTCAGATTATTGCCGGCACAGAGTGTCTCAAAATACTTCCATTCTCTCTTATTCTTTGTTTTCACGCTTTGGCGGTATCTCTCCTCCAACTCACGGACCTGCTGCCCCATCCCTCTTTTAAAATACTGGTCGGACATTAAAATATAATAATTCGCCCTGTGTATCCCATGAAGCTTATAGACGTTAATCCCCTGAAGCGTCTCCCATGCCCTGTCAAAATTGCCCTGGTAATGCTGCGCCAGAGCAAGGCTGCACAGGAGTCTGTCCTTATACAAAAGCCTGCTGTTCTTCTGGATACACGCCTCATATAAAAAGGGGTCACATTCCGTAGCGAGAATCTCCGCAATCTTAATCGAGCCTAAACGCATGATAAGACATGCAATCGCAACCAGAAGCGCGTACACGATACAGATGCTTACTGTAATTAGCGCAGAGCTTCCTATGCCAAATTTCCACCGTATAAAATCAGAATCAATTTCCCATACCATATAAAACAGATAGAAGGCTGCAAGGATGCAGATTCCGGCTCCTACTCCCTGATACCGATATAGCTGTGCCCTTCTCTTTCTTACTTCTAACTCCACAATAAAATCCTCCTGAAACCTTCGATAAAGTATGCCACTTTTGGACAAATCTATTATATCACAGACCTGTCCAAAAAGGGTGGAATATTTACGTTTGCTGTTGAACATCGAATAGGGTTTACACCTTGTTCTTAATCCGCTATAATGCTTGATTATCAGATAAAGGTAGTTATTGCAAAGTTGTCCAGCTTCGGAGTAAATATTGAGGACTTAACACTACAATAGAAAAATATCTCTTTTAGAACAAGCGGACTTGCAAGGTTTCTGCCTTTCAAGTCCTCTGCTGTATCCATAACCATCAAACATCTCAAATAATCCATTTTTCTAAATAGACGGCTACACCGTCCTCCTCATTTGAGAGTGTAATATCATCAGCAATGTCTTTGACCTCTTGTATTGCATTGCCCATTGCTATGCCTGTCCCACACATCCTTAACATACCTATATCTGCATAATCATCCCCAAAAGCAACGATTTCGGATACCTCCATATGGCAGGCTTCACATACCGCTAATATTGCCTTTTCCTTTGTAATCCCACTTTTTGTAAACTTATACCAATCGCCATCCGAAAAACGCTGACTGTCATACTCTGAAAAATGTTCACATAATTCTTGTGCCAGATTAGGGTTGGGTATCTCGACACATATTTTCAAGGCTTCGTACTTAAAGTCCTTAAAATCCGTATATATACTGCCACCCCAACTTTTGTCCTGCTCTGTTGGATTGGTTTTATAATTCCAATAATGTGCGTCTAATGTATCGACAGTAATCTCACAATCCTTACCGCATATATTTCTTGCTGTTTCAATAAAGCTTTTTGTCTCTCCCGCCGAAAAAGAAGAACAGAACGTTTTCCCGTTTGCCCGTATTAATGCCCCGCCGCTGGAAATAAGGATATCCGGCTTCATTTCTCTTAAGAAGCCCAAACAATTATGCTCGCTTCTTGATGTTGAAATACCAATCAGATGCCCTTGCCTTCTACATTTGGATAATATTTCCAAAGTATACTCAGATAATGTTTTATCATTTCTTAATAAGGTGCCGTCTAAATCAAAAAGCAAGATTCTTTTGTTTTCCATAATATGTTCCTTTCATACTTCTTCAGACTCTTGAGCTTCTTCATCCATTTCTTGAACCTGCGCATAACTTGTTTCTGAAAAAGCTTCAAGCATCTTGCGTATCTCATTTTGCGCTAAAGAGCCTGAACCCAAAGACAGAGCCACCATTAAGATAAGAACTAATTTATATATCTTTTCTTTCATCCATTTCTCCAATTCAATAAAAATAATTACTCTGGCAATTCCATTTCATGATTCATTTTTACAAAACCATATTTTTCATATAACGGCCTCCCCATATCGGTTGCCTCTAACGAAATAGCCGTAACACCCCTCTTTTTAATATCTCTAACCAGCATATCTAATGTTTTACTGGCAATACCCATTCTTCTATATTTAGGATTCGTATACATATTCATTATATAAGCCTTATTCCCACTTGGATTGTGATAAGTCGGCATGACTTGAAAAAAGCTAACCCCGCCAGCTCCCACAAAACAATTTCCCTCAAAAACTAAATATGCAATATGAGAGCCGTCACAAATCGCCTTTCGGTAGTAGTTATAAGACTCTCTTTCTACTTCACTCATATCGGTATCATACGAAAGCTAGACGTTTCGTTTGTTAAATGCACAAACCATATGCGTTTTCCCTTGTTTTTGCCCTTACGAGCCGAAACAAGGGAAAATTTTTATCTGAACACCAAACTGCTTCTTCGGCGGGTAATAAGCCCTCGGCGTTTGAGAGCGAAATACACCCTTGGCACAAACCTATGGTTTGTGCCAAGCGCCATTTGTTCCTACAATTTTCGCGCAAGATTCAGGTCAATCATATCTCGAATTGTAATTTTCCCTCCATATTCGTCTACGACATCCTTAATATCTTTTAGAAATTGATTTCTCACATGACTTTCTAAAGCAATTTTATCGCTTTCTATTGCCAGCCGGTTTATGTATTCGTCAGAACGATAGATCAGATCTCGATAATACACTTTGGTTTCAATATCGACAAAGCCATATTTTTTTGCTATATCGGATCGTCTTTTTGCATCTTCCTCCGTATATCTTCCTATCGGCTTCGGCGATGTCGCGCCGGTTGGATTTGGATAATGTCTGAAATAAACATATTGGATTCTGTCTGCCAATTCTTCCTGCCCCTCAAAACAATAAAACGGATGACTTGCAAATCTTGCGAATGTACCGTTAGATTTCAGAATATCATGTACCCTACAATACCCCTCCTCCTCATCTATCCAATGAAAAGCGCTGGCAGAATAAACAAGATCAAATGAATCATTTTCACAGACATAAGATTGAAATGATGAATTCACTATCGAGATATTGCTGTAATCTTTAAACTTGTGTCGTGTAAGCTCGGTAAGATTTTTTCCAATCTCAACAGCCATAATATTACATCCTTTTTCCAATATAGGCTTTGTCGCCTGCCCTGTACCGATTCCTATTTCGAGCGCACAGCTTTTTGAGGATATATTTGAATACTCAAAAATATCATTAAACAATTCAGGAACATATGTGGGTCGCCACATATCGTATTGTTCTGCTACTGTATCAAATGTCCATCCCAGTCCTTTTATTGCCATATTCTTTACCTCCGCTTTTTATAGTTATAACCATCTGTTACCAGATTTAACTTCCCTTGTTTTTGCCCTTATAAAGTGTGAGAGCAAGGGTAAAATTGTGTAAAACCGTATAAAGGGATAAGGTGGGCAAACTGCGATAAACCCTTTGTTTTCAAGGCTTCCCACAGATTTTAATATCATCCTATAACGGGTGGTAATAGACTAAGATTTTAACAGATTCAAATTTATATTTTACTCTCTCCTGCAGAACTCGATTTGTTTATCTAATATTTTATACCCAAGGGCACACCGCAATACATGCCCCTATCGGGGCGGGTGGACTTCGTCCATTAAGGTATAACAGCTTACAGTATTTACTTTAAAAAGGCGCAGATAATGTTTGCACTATCCACGCCATTTCTCATTGCACCTTGAAATATCTTCAAGCCCTATATTCTGTTATGAGATTTTCTCTCAAACTACTTCTGCACAATATTAATAATCTTCTTCGGAACATAGATTTCTTTCACAACCGTCCCCGTCAATTTATCCGCTACTGCCGCCTTACCCGCAGCAATCGCATCCTCTTTAGAGATATCCGCCGCCACAGAAATCACGGCTCTGGTCTTACCGTTAATCTGCACAGGCACTTCAATCTCGTCGTCCTTCATCATTTCTTCATCATAGGAAGGCCATCCCGCAGCGAACACGCTTCCCTCATGCCCTAACTGCTCCCAAATCTCCTCCGCGATATGGGGGGCAAAGGGAGACAGCAGCACAGCCATCGTTGACAGTGTCTCTTTGTCAATGCCGCCCTCCTTCTTAGCAATCTCAATCAGGTTATTGTTATGCTCCATAAAACCGGAAATCGCTGTATTCAGGCTAAAGCTCTCCAGCCTCTTAGTGATATCGTACACCAGACGGTGACGTTCCTTAATCATAGCCTTGGACGCCTTGACTTCCCCGTCCTTATTGTCCATCACAAGGTTCCAAACTCGCTTCAGGAAACGATTCACACCGTCAATCCCACGGTCATCCCATTCAGCATCCAACTCCGGCGGCCCCACGAACAGCTCATACATCCGCAGAGAATCACAGCCGTAATCCCGCACCAAATCATCCGGTGAAACCACGTTACCCTTGGACTTACTCATCTTAATCCCGTTCTTGCCTGTAATCATTCCCTGATTGAACAGCTTCTGGAACGGCTCGTCAAAATCAATGGCCCCGATATCACACAAAAACTTGGTGTAGAAACGGGAATACAAAAGGTGCAGTACCGCATGCTCTACGCCGCCGATATACATATCCACAGGAAGCAGCGCGTCTGCCTTCTCCCTGGAAACCAATTCTTTATCATTGTGATTATCCACATACCGCAGGAAATACCAGGATGAGCCTGCCCACTGAGGCATGGTATTCGTCTCACGCTTCGCTGCCTTTCCACAGACCGGACACTTGCAGTTCACCCACTCCTCGATTCCGGCAAGAGGCGACTCGCCTGTTCCCGTCGGCTCATAGGATTCTACCTCCGGCAGACGTAAGGGCAATTCATCCTCCGGTACCGGCACATTGCCGCAGTCCGGACAATGCACAATCGGAATCGGCTCTCCCCAATAACGCTGGCGGGAGAACACCCAGTCGCGCAGCTTATAGTTCACGGTGGCACGCCCGATTCCCCTCTCCTCGATGATATGGGGAGCCTCTTTCTTAAGAACCGCAGACTCCATCCCGTTCCATTCTCCGGAATTAATCATGGTTCCGCTTGCCTCGGTGTAAGCCTCGGTCATATTCTCTATCTCTTTCCCATCCTTGGCAATAACCTGTACAATGGGAATTCCAAACTTGGCCGCAAAATCAAAGTCACGTTCATCATGAGCCGGTACGCACATAATCGCCCCTGTACCATAGTCAGCCAATACGTAATCAGACAGCCAGATTGGCGTCTTTTCGCCATTCAATGGGTTGACGGCATAGCTTCCGGTAAACACACCCGTCTTTTCCTTATCCTGCATACGGTCTACATTGGACTTCATGGACGCCTCGAAAATATACTTCTCCACAGCCTCCCTTGTCTCCTTGGTCGCCAGGCTCTTTGCCAGCTCATGCTCAGGCGCCAGTACCATGAAGGTAGCGCCATACAGAGTATCCGGCCTTGTGGTATAAACCGTAATCTTCTCGTCCCTTCCCTCTATGGGGAAATCTACCTCCGCACCGTAGGATTTGCCGATCCAGTCTGACTGCATCTTCTTAACCTTCTCAGGCCAGTCCAGCTTGTTAAGGTCATTGAGAAGCCGTTCCGCATAGGCCGTGATCTTCAGCATCCACTGGCGGAGATTCTTCTTCGTAACCTCAGCCCCGCATCGCTCACATTTCCCGTTCACTACTTCTTCATTGGCAAGTCCGGTTTTACAGGACGGACACCAGTTAATGGGAAACTCCTTCTCATAGGCAAGCCCCTCCTTGAACATCTTCACAAAAATCCACTGGGTCCACTTATAGAATTCCGGATCAGTCGTATTCACCTCCCGATCCCAGTCGTACAGCGCCGCAATCTCATTAATCTGCTTCTTAATATTCTTCACATTCTCTGCCGTGGAGATTGCCGGATGCACACCCATCTTGATGGCATAGTTTTCAGCCGGAAGCCCAAACGCATCCCACCCCATAGGATGGATGATATAGTAGCCCTGCTGCAGCTTATATCTACTCCACACATCAGAGATCACATACCCTCTCCAGTGACCGACATGAAGCCCGTTCCCAGACGGATAAGGGAACATGTCCAGACAATAATACTTCCGGCGTTCCTTCCCGTTCTCATCCACCTTGACATTGACCGGCTTCTTCTCCCAATTCTCACGCCATTTCTTCTCAATCGCTTTATGATTATAAGGTATCTTCGACATAATATTCATACCTCTCTTTCTGAAAAATGAGTTTCTTACTTATTATATGAAGAATGTAAAAATAAGTCAAGTAATATTTTCTTATACAAAAGTCACAATTTTAGTTGTTCCAACTCCCTCTTTAGTGTATAATAGTTGTACACAGATCATACTGATAATTTCAGTAAATGAATAATACATAAAGGAGAGGTTTACGATGGTAAATTTATTGACTGGCCCAAAAGGGAGTGGAAAGACACAGAAAATGATCGAGCTTGCGAATAAGAAAGCAAAAGAATGTAACGGTAACGTAGTATTTATCAAGAAAACCCATAGAGACACAGCAAGTGTTACGTTTGATATCCGTACGATCTGTATGGATGATTTCACCTCCATTACGAACACGGATGAATACATAGGCTTTTTATATGGTATGTACAGTTCTAACCATGACATTGAGTGCGTGTTCATTGACGGCGTTATGAAGCACGCCGATATCTCCCTTAGCAATGTACCGGATTTCGTCGAGAGACTTAAGAAGATTTCGACTGAGTGCGGAATTGAGTTCTTTGTGAGCTTAAGCGCTGACAAGAGCGAGCTGACCGGAATCCGCGAAGGTGGGTACAGCTATCTGAATTAGTACAGTTCAAAGGAGTATCACGGCGACACGCGAGAATGTATTGCCGTGATACCTTTTTTTCTCCCGGCTTCTTAATTAAGTCTCCATATCTCTTTTCAGAATCCCAAAGCCTGAGCCGACTGTCCCGCCCTTTTGAAGTAGCGCCTTGACCTTTTTCTGTAATCCGGTTACGGCTTTAAGCCCGCAATACTCCGTATCTGCCGGAACCTGAAACAGCCATTCCAGATATTCTTTATCATTCGGATTTTCTTCTATTATATCAAATCTTTCCTGAAAGGATAAGATATTTGACTCCCTCGGCAGTAATGGCTTTAATGCCGGTGACAGCAGCCAGGAATTGCAGGTATATTTGCAGTATCTGTAATCACTGTAATATGTCCGGAAAAACAGCTCTGCCTGCCCTATGGATTGACTCACACAAGCCGGTGAGAAATCTGCATCTGAAGGTATATGGACTGCGATTACATTTTCATGGTTATATTCCTTGAACTCATATTCCAATGCCCCGATTCTAAACAGCCTCATACTGACCTGCCTGTATGTCCACCATCCTCTGTCAAAAAACATGCGGCCATTTTTCTTCTCACATTCCCCCATAAATCTTGTGAAGCATTTCATGGTATCTATGTAAATAATTTCCGGAATGTTTCTTTCCAGATATTGCTCATATATGCGGCAGGCACATTCCAACTGGCAATAGAGCATTCTCAAATGATCTTCATCCTCCTGGAAAATAGTTTTAAGACGCTGGTAAGCCTCCCTGGGCGATTTCCCGTCAACCATTTGGTTCAACTCATATTCCACCGATTCCATATCCATAAGGCTGCCGATTCGTTTTAACTCTTTAATTATTTCAGGCTGTAATTGAATCAGAGCATATAATTTTTCCTGCGTCATTCCCATGATAGCCACATCCTTTTTCCGAATTTTTAATATCTTCATTATAGCGCAGTGGATTTTTTCTTGACAACCCTATATTTATCAATTACACTTTATTCACAGGCAATGGTTGCTATATAGCAGGACTGTCTTTTAGATATCTTCTATCGTATCATTAGTCTAATCTTTTATTGAATCCTCCTTATATTTCAGCCTGCCCCTGAAAACAGTTCAGCAGTTGAAAAGGGATTATTTAAAACATGATTAAAACACAATTTGGAATTATTGACGACATAGAAGAAACCCAACACTATTCTTACAATCCGGTAAAATACCATTGCGTACCCATTGACGATACCACCTATATAGACGACTGGTGGGACAGGCTGAAGCTGATGAAAACATATTTCCACAGCCTGAAGCGTCCGGAATATGGTCTTGCAAGATACGGGATTACCCTGATACCGCCAGAATCCCTGCCGGCCTTCCAGGATATCGTACTCTCTGACCAGCGTATCCACAAGGACATGTGCCTGGTAAAATTGGCAGAACGGATAAATGATGCCATAAACCAGAATAAATTTATGATACATTTTGGAATATAATTTCAGACAGAATAAGGGATGCCGTTTTTGACATCCCTTTACCTACCTATTCCTCAGTTCCCTCAATCCGGTTTCCCCGAAGCTCAAGCGACATGACGAGATTCGCTCTTTCGTCCTCCTTATACTCCATAACAATCTCCTGCCCCACTTCACAACGGACCACATCAATAAAATCAACCACAGAGATGTCAAAGATATCCTCCGAGCCTTCCACCATAATATAATAATGGGACGTCCCGTCAATGACTGCCTGGGCAATCTTCGTAATTCTTCCGGAAACCTTTTTAACCTCCCGCGTATCCTTCTCTGCCTCTTTAACCCCGTTGCTGAACAAAAGCTCCAGATAATTCTCCTCACACTGGCTCACACTGTCGCCAATAGCAACAATCTGGTACTTCTGCACATTAACCATGGCATATTTCTTCACCAGCCCCGCATCATCCTTCAACGCGATAAAATAAGTCGGCTCATCCGAAATATTTAAAAGCAGCGGGAACGTTGCCTTATACTTTAGGTTCTGCACCTGGCCTTCAGCAGAGGACATGGCGGAAGCCTCCGTCGCACCCTCCACCTTGAAATACTTTGTCTCCATGGTTCTCTGATTGGACAGCACGAACCCAACATTCGACTGGTCGCCGTTTACCGAAGTTACACCTGTATACATCCACACATCATCATCAAGCGCCAGATAATTATACCCGTCCGTAGTCTTTAAGCAGTCCTTCTGGCTTAACACACTGTTGAAAAAACCATGCTTCAAAGTACCGTAGTAGTCAAACAACTGCACCAAAAGGTCTGCCGAGTAAGCCCTGTCCACCCACTGCGGAACCTCCTCGATATCATAGGTCTTCATATCCCCAGTCACGGCGTTGCACAATACCACCTTGCCTACCGTCTCCCCGCCAAAAAGGCCGATATTGAACTTCTTGACCGGCGCAATCCAGTAAGGGATACCCTCCTCGTCAATCTCAAAGCTCAGCTCACCGTAGATGTATGTGGGATGGGCAAACCGCAGATGCCGGTAAATATTCCGGTTAAAGTGCTCGCTGGTGGTGTAACGGATTCCTTTCTCAAGCTTCACAAGCTCGGTAGTCTGAGTAGCCATATTGATACGGATATACGCCGGAATACCATTCGAGCGATTGGTAAACCATTTGATCAGGCTGGCATACCGAAGGGGAGATACTCTGACAGGATTATCTTTATAGTTAATCTGGCTGTAAATATTGTCCACCTCAAACTGAGAAACCATATCCACCATACTTCCCATCTTCCGGTCACCCAGGATCTCAGCAGTTTCCTTATCCAGAAGCGGAATCTTATCGAAAGAAAGCTCCTCTATATCCTCCGTAAATTCTCCCTCTTTTACTGTCAGCAGCTTCTGGTATTTCTTCGCATTGACAATGGGTGATGAGAGCAGCGAGCCAAGGAGATACACGATTCCCGCCCCCAGTATCAGCACGCCAAAAAATTTCATTACCTTGCTCTGTTTTAACTCCTTCCTGCCAAGTTTTCTGCGCAGAGCATAGGCAGCCGCCAGAACGGCCAGCAAAAACATACCAAAGAACCACGTCTCAGACGAATGGATATTAATCGCAGGCAGCGCCGCATAATAATATCCCCCCGCCGCCACAATCAAGGCTAACACAATCAATAACTTTTTCTTAAAATTCATATAATCTCCTTTTTAAAATTTCCTGTTCCACGCCGAAGCGGTAAACAGCATCAGGAACGGGAAAATCTCCAGACGCCCCGCCAGCATGTCGCAGCAGAACACTAGCTTTGACAACGGCGAAAATCCGGCAAAATTCCCATTAGGACCCACATCATTGATTCCAGGCCCAATGTTGTTAAGCGTAGTCAGAACCGAACTGAACGTTGTGCCAAAATCCATATTATCAATGGATACCAGCAGCACCGAGCCTGCAATAATCCCGATATAAGCCATCAGATAGACATTCAGGGTTCTCAATACATCTGTATCTACCTTCTTCCCATTCATACGGATGATGCTGACAGACTTGGGATGCACCATCTGCATAATCTCACGCTTAATACATTTCATCATCATCATAAAACGGGCAACCTTCATACCTCCGCCAGTGGAGGAGGCACAAGCGCCAACCATCATCAGAAACAGCAGTACGCACTGGGAAAACATGGGCCACAGCGTATGGTCCGCCGTCGCATATCCAGTCGTAGTGATGATGGACGCCACCTGAAAAATGGCGTACCTGAAAGCATGCAGAGGATTGCCGTACAAATGGCTGATATTAATGGTAATCAGGCAGGCCGCTGACAGTATCATCAAAAGATAAGTCTTCAACTCCTCATTCTTCCAGACCGGCTTAAAATCCCTAAGCAGCAGGAAAAAATACAGGTTAAAGTTAATTCCAAACAATATCATAAATACCGTGATCACACCGTCAATATATGCGCTGTCAAAGTGCCCTACACTTGACGAATAGTTGGCAAATCCTCCTGTTCCCGCTGTACCAAAGGAAAAAATCAGGCTGTCGTACAGGTTCATCCCTCCCAACAGAAGAAGAATCACTTCAATGGCCGTCAGCCCGAAATACATTCCATACAGGATTCTCGCCGTGGACATAGTCTTTGGCACCAGCTTATCCTTCTCCGGCCCCGGCACCTCCGCCCGTATCAGATACATGGTATTCTTCTTGTCCAGCTTGGTGAGCACCAAGACAAACACCAGCACTCCCATACCGCCGATCCAATGTGTAAAGCTTCTCCAGAACAGCATCCCCTGGGGCAAGGCTTCGATATCCGGCAAAATGGTAGAGCCTGTGGTGGTAAATCCGGATACCGTCTCAAAAAATGCATCCACATAATCCGGAATACTTCCGGAAAGGGTAAAGGGCAGAGCCCCCACCAGCGACCAAAGAATCCATGCGCTGGCTACAATTATCATGCCCTCCTTCCCGTAAATGTTTCTGTTCTCAGGCTTCTTCACCCCTGCCAGCAAAAAAACCACCCCTGCAATGGCTGCCGAAATCAGGAAAAACACACCGCTAAATTCTCGGTAGATTAGGGAAACCAACGCCGGAAGCAGCAAAAGCACCGCCTCCACCCCTAACATTTTCCCCAAAATATACCGTATCATCTTTGTATTCATAACTAATTCCCGTCTCCCCTACGCAAGTATGTCAGTAAATTTATTGATAATATGCTCTTTCGTAACCACAATCACACTGTCGCCCACTTCCAAATGGTCGTCGCCGCCCGGTATGATAATCTTCCTCCTCCTGCCGATACACGCAATCAGATGGTTCGGCTTTGTAGGCAGGTTCTTCAGGGGAACGTTGGTAAAATCGCAGGCTTTCTTGATGATAAACTCCATGGCCTCCACCTTACCGCCAAGCAGGCGGTAAATCGTCTCTACGTCTGCATTACTGTAAGAATTCTTCCTCGCCCGCACATAATTCACAATCTCATCCGCCGCCGCGCCTTTCACGGAAACAATACTGTCAATTCCAAGGCCCTCCACCATCTGAGCCCGTGAATCCTCATTTACCTTGGCGACAATCTTATCTACCCCCTGTGCCTTGGCAAACAGGGACATAATAATATTCTCCTCATCCATCCCCGTCAGCGCAACCACGGCGTCCGAATTCTGGATTCCCTCCTCCACTAACAGATCGTGGTCTGCCGCATCTCCATGTATGATGGTTGCTTTGGGAAGCATCTCACAGAGGTATTCGCATTTCTCCGGATTCCGTTCAATAATCTTCACCTGCATCCCCGCCTCAAGAAGCTGGCGCGTCAGGTAGAAGCATAAATTCCCGCCGCCGCAGATTAAGACCCGCCGAATCTTGGTGCTCTTACGTCCCAGGGACTTAAAAAACGACCTGAGGTTCTGGTGTCCTGCCGCAATATGCAGCCGGTCATCCTCCTGCACCACAAAATCTCCGTCCGGAATATAGACAGAAGCTCCCCGCTTCACGGCACAGACCAGGATGTTGATGCCGAATTTCCTGCCGATTTCCGCCAGAGAAAGCCCGGCCAGAGGGCTGCCCGGCTTTAACACATGCTCTACCAGCTCTACCCTTCCCTTCATAAATGTCTCCACCTTGCTGGCCTCAGGGAACAGAAGGATTCTTGCAATCTCATTTGCCGCGGACAATTCCGGATTAACCGCCATACTTAAGTGCAGATCCTCCTTAAAGAAATCAATCTGTCTGTAATAAATGGGGTTGCGCACCCTGGCAATGGTATGCTTTGCGCCCAAACGTTTGGCAAGGAGGCAGCTTAGCATATTCATCTCGTCCATAGACGCACAGGCAATCACCAGATCGGCGTGGGGAACGTCCGCCTGCTTCTGAACCTCGATATCCGCGCCGTTTCCCGGAATACAGAAGATATCGAGCTGGTTCACCGCATCTTTTAGTTTTCCCGTATTCTGATCAATTAAAACAATATCATAGTCCTCCTCTGATAACTGGGCTGTCAGTTTATGCCCAACCTTACCGTCACCAATAATTACTATCTTCATTTTTTTGATCCTCATTCATGTCTCTCTTGTATTTGCCATAAGTACCGTATGATTACAATATTCAGTCCATACACTACTATGGCAAAAGAGATTATAGCACTTTTACTATAAGAAAAAAAGCCCTTATGGGCTTTTCTTCTATTCTTAAGTATTTTGTTTTATTCCTCAGCAGCTCTCTTGGCAATCTCTGCCTCCTGAACGTCAGACGGCGCCTGCTCATAGCGCGCAAACTCATAGGAGTACGTTCCTCGCCCGCCTGTCATAGAGCGCAGTACCGTACAGTATCCAAACACGCCTGTCATCGGGATATCAGCAACGATCTCCTGTAATCCGCCTGCAATGGGGTTCATGCCGAGCACGCGTCCGCGGCGTTTGTTCAAATCACCCATAACATCTCCGGTATAATCATCCGGAACAACCACCTTAATAGAAGCGATTGGCTCTAAGAGAACCGGACCTGCCTCCATGAAGCCTTTCTTAAACGCCTGGATGGTCGCAGTCTTGAACGCCATCTCAGATGAGTCTACCGGATGGTAAGAGCCATCGTACAAGGTCGCCTTCACGCCCACTACCGGATATCCCGCAAGAGGTCCCTTAATCACAGATTCCTGAAGCCCCTTCTCTACTGCCGGGAAGTAGTTCTTCGGAACCGCGCCGCCTACTACCGTTTCCTCAAAAATGTACGGTGTATCCAAATCACCGGAGGAAGCGAACTTCATCTTAACATGACCGTACTGTCCATGTCCGCCGGACTGCTTCTTATACTTGGTATCCACATCAGAATTCTTTTTAATTGTCTCACGGAACGCAACCTTCGGCGTCTCTAAGGTCACCTCGCACTTGTATCTCTCAAGCAGCTTGCTAACCGCAATCTCCAAGTGCTGGTCGCCCATACCGTAAATCAAGGTCTGGCGGTTCTCGCTGTCATTCACCGCCTTCAGGGTAATATCCTCTGCCATCATCTTCTGGAGAGCCTGGGACACCTTGTCCTCATCGCCCTTGTTCTTGGTCACATACTTCATATATGTATACGGCTTGGAAAACTCCGTCTTTCCGAACAGTACCGGCGTTGTCTTTGCGGAAAGTGTATCCCCTGTCTTGGTGTTGGTGAGCTTTGCAATCGCACCGATATCGCCTGCAAATAATTCCTTCACCTCCACCGGCTTATTTCCAATCATGGTATAAATCTTGCCAAGCTTCTCGTCCGTCTCGGAATCTGCATTATAAAGAGTATCCTCACCCTTCAATACGCCAGAGCACACCTTCACAAAGGAGTACTTACCGATGAACGGATCCACCATGGTCTTAAATACATAGGCAGACTTAGCCTTGGCAAAGTCATAGTTCGCCTCGTATATCTCATTGGTCTTGCGGTTGATACCTGCACATTCTCTCCAGTCCGGACTTGGGAAAAATCTTACGATATCTGACAGCAGGTTCGCAACGCCCTGAGCCTGTACGTTAGAGCCCATGGCAACCGGAACAATCCGTCCCTCCATAACCTCGGTACGCATCGCCGCACGAATCTCCTCCACAGAGAACTCCTCGCCTGCGAAATAACGCTCCATATATTCATCACTAATCTCCGCTACTGCCTCTAACAGCTTCTCGCGGTATGACTCAAGATTCGGCTTACAGTAATCCGGAATCTCACATTCCTCTCTCTGTCCAATGCCCGTGTAGCGTCTTCCTGCATTCTTGATGACATTGACATAGCCTACCAGCTTCTCATTCTCTCTGATTGGCTGGAAATGAGGCGCGATTACCTTGCCGTATCTCTCGTTCAAATCCTCAACCACCTGGCGGAAGCTTGCGTCGTCCACATCCATCTCTGTCACGTAAATCATACGCGGCAGCTTGTACTTGTCGCACAACTCCCATGCCTTCTCTGTCCCGACTTCCACACCAGCTTTACCGGAAACTACAATTACCGCAGCATCCGCCGCGCTGACTGCCTCCTCGACCTCTCCTACGAAATCGAAATAGCCCGGCGTATCCAGTATATTAATCTTCGCCTTCTCCCACTCGATTGGCAACAGAGTCGTACTGATTGAAAATTCTCTCTTTTGTTCCTCTTTATCGAAATCACTGATCGTATTGTGGTCTGTGATCTTCCCCATACGGTTTGTTGCTCCTGATACATAAGCCATCGCTTCAGCAAGGCTTGTCTTGCCGCTCCCCCCATGTCCTAAGAGAACTACGTTCCTGATCTCGTCAGTTCTGTAAACCTTCATATTTTCGGTGCCTCCTTATATTTGGTAAAATCTCATGTTTACATTGTACTAAAAAATTGGGGGTATTACAACTCTTTTATACAGGTTTTACAAAGATTTACATGAAGCCTACTAAACACAAGGACAGGGCTGCCGCACTAAGTAAGATAAATACTTTATACTTAATGCGGCAGCCCCATGCAAATCACTCATATTTCGAGAATATCCTGCAAAGTATGCTAACACTTGTCAAGTTGTTCATTTCCAGAGATTTGTTGATGTGCTGGATGTAAAAGCAGCATAATCGGACTCACACAAAAAGGGACCCGCAATAATGTGAAAGCCCCATAAATCTTGAATTACTATATCAATTCTTTCATCCACACAGACATCTCCCCCATGCCTCTGTTGTTCCAATACGCATACGGAACCGCCTTCAAACTGACATCCTTAAGGCTTAACGGGTACTCTCCATACAGCTCTCCATTCCCCCACGCCGCTTCATCGATTCTCTTTCCTTTAAAGGATATCTCCGTAATGCCTCCAAACAGCTCTGAGTCCGTCTCCTCTATCTTCTGTTTCGTATCCACATAGATTTCAGACAGGTTCTTCCCGTTGTCAATCTCCTCCAGGCAGTACACCAGAGGTCCTTTGGTAACGGCCACCTTTCCGCAGTCCGCCCTGACATTGGGATTGGCACGGATGAATCTGGCAGGCGCGTCAAATGAGACGGTAAGCTTCGCAGCTTTACGGAGCATGAGTACCGCATATCCCTTTTCTTCCCTGTATTCTGCCTCATTGCCCGCCGATACAAGCTTGTACCCCCGTGCATAGTCCGGTATCCTGACCGCCAGCTTCATCCCCTCCTGGGGTACTCTGTCTACTGCTATATGAATCTCATTTTCAAATGGAAATCTCGTCTCTATGGAAACTGCCGCCGTCCCCCCTCCCAGGTCTATCTCCGCCTGATTGGAGATAAACAGATTCACATACAGCTCTCTCTCCCCTGCCGAATAGATATACTGTCCCATAGATGCCAGCGTCCTTGCAATATTCGGAGGACAACACGCCACCCCAAACCATTTCTGCCGGACAGGCTTCACATGCTCCTTTGAAGTGCGCTCCATACAGTTATCCGGCCACACCTCCAGAGGATTCACATAGAAGAAGCTCTTGCCATCCAGCGCGATCCCCGCAAGCACCGTATTATACAGCGCCCTCTCCACCGTATCGACATAAGAAGCATCCCTCGTGATATTCGCCATCCGTATACCGAACATGGCAAGCCCGATAGATGCACAGGATTCCGAATAATTACAGTCATTTGGCAGATCATAGTCCGTAGTAAACCTCTCTAAGATACCAGATGCACCGATTCCGCCGGTGATGTACATCTGCCTCGTGACGATATTATTCCAAATTCTAATACAGGCATCCTTAAGCTCACGGTCCTGATACTCGTAAGCAAGATCAGCCATGGCTGAATACATATACACAGCCCTGACCGCATGGCCCTCTGCCGCCTCCTGTTCTCTCACCGGCCGGTCAGACTGTGAGTACACAGGCTGATACCCTGCAAATTCTGGGAAAATGTTCTTATATTCAGGCGACTGCATCTCCTTCAGGAAATAATTCTCTCCCACGCCTCTCGCATCAATAAAATATTTCGCCAAATCCAGATATTTCTTCTTGCCCGTCACACGGTACAGCTTAATCAGCCCCACCTCAACCTCCGGATGTCCCGGATATCCATGAATCTTTCCTTCCTCCGTACCGAAGGTCTCACAGAGCAAATCCGCCATCTTCTGCACTACATCCAGAAATCTGCGCTTACCGGTTCCCTGATAATATGCGACTGCCGCTTCCATCATATGGCCCGCCGTATACAGTTCATGCCCTTCACAGAGGTTTCTCCACTTACGGTCAGGCTCCTTGATGATAAAATAAGTATCCAGATAACCGTCCTCCTGTTGCGCCTCAGAAATCAGTTCAATTACCTCATCAGCCTTCTTCTCAAGCATCTCATCTTTGTGGGCAGCCAGAGAGAAACCAACCGCCTCCAGCCATTTGGCAATATCCGTATCCTGGAAAACCGCGCCATAGAACTCCCCTTTCTTCCTGCCCGCCGCAATCTCGAAATTCTCCAGGCAATGGGATGCCTCTGCATCCGGAATCAGGTCGTTCATGGCATTCCACTGATAAGGAATAATTGCCTCCCTGACCAGATTCACATGCTTTGACCAGAACGGGTCATTAATCTTTATCTTTGTCAAATCTATGGAATGTAATCTCATTTATAGCCCTCCCTATGCTTTCACGGCACCGTTTGTCAAACCACTGACAATATATTTCTGCATAAATATGAAAATCAGAACAACCGGAAGGATTGCAATGATACCGAAGGCCATCGTCGCATTCCACAAGGTTTGATACTGCTGCACGTAATTATAGATACTGGAAGTGATTGGCCGCTTATTGGGATCTGTGATAAATGTAATACCATAAATCAGGTCGCCCCACGCATACACGAAGGAGAATACCGCCGCTACCACGATACCAGGCTTTGCAATCGGCAGCATGACCTTTGTAAATGAAGTAATGCTGTTACAGCCGTCTATCTTCGCCGCCTCATCCAGCTCTTTTGGAATAGACAGGAAATAGGTTCTCAGTATAATGATACTGAACGGAATTCCAAGAGTCGCATCTGCAAGGATTGGCGCCAGATAAGAATTCAAAAGTCCCATTCCTGAGAACATGATATATAAAGATGTAAGAATCAGCGTAGACGGAAGCATCTGCGTCATCAGGAAGTACAGAATCAGAATCTTCCTGCCGCTGAACTTGAACCTCGCAAGTCCATAGGCCGCCGGAATCGACAGTATTGTAGAGATGACCGTAGCTCCGGCTCCGATGATCAGGCTATTCTTAAATCCCCGCAGGGTATCACTGGAGGACGACAACTGATCTGCAAACGCATCAAAAGTCAGGTCTTTAGGCCACAGCGGTGTTGGAATCTTAAAAATCTCAACCTGAGTTTTCAATGCAGTAACAATCATCCAGTACAACGGGAAGATGAAGATTACAAAGACAATTGCCCCTATGATAAAAAACTTCCAATTTCCTTTCTCATTCTTCATCTTACATTACCTCCTCCTCATCATTAATCAATTTAATATAGAAAATACCTACTACAAATAGTATCAGGAACAAAATATTCGCTGCCGCCGCACCTTTGCTGAACTGGAACTGTTCAAAGGACAGCTTATACGCATAGGTGGATACCAGCTCAGTTGCATTGATTGGCCCTCCCTTCGTCATAACCCACACAAGGTCGAATACCTTAAAGGTATATACGAAGCCCAATGTCAGCACTGACATGATTGCCGGCCGGATCATAGGAATCGTAATCTGGAACAGTGTTTGGAGCTTATTGGCTCCGTCAAGCTTCGAGCTTTCGTAGATTTCCTCCGGTATGGTGGTAAGCCCTGTAATCAAAAGCATCATGTTAAATGGGATTCCAATCCAAATATTCGCCACAACAATGGCAGCCATGGCAAGCTTCGGGTCCAGCAGCCACTCAAGAGGTGCGTCAATCAGCTTCAGGGACATGAATAGCTGATTGATAATACCGCCCTTGCTCGCGAACATAAACTTGAACAACAGACCCGCAACCGTAACCGGAAGCAGCCAGGAAATCATCGTAACACCTCTAAAGAAAGCGCTTCCCTTGAACTTCTTATTGAACAGAAGCGCTAACCCGAAGCCGATAAAAAACTGGAAGAAGATCGATACTACAGTAAAAATCAACGTATTGACTATGGCTGTTGACAGGATCGCATCCTCTCCCGAAAACAACTCCGTATAATTACTAAGTCCTACAAACGCCTGCTTGGAAGCATCTGAGAATGTATATACATCTACGTTTTTAAAACTTAAGATAAAGTTCTGTATCATCGGATAACCGACGAATATCAGCATATATATGGCAGCCGGAAGCGCGAACAAAAATCCTGCCCTGACACTTATATGATTCTTTTTCTTCATCTCATTCCATCCTTTCTGAGTGGAAACCTCCTATGTGGAAAAGGGACAGGGTTCTCCTGTCCCTCATATGTTCTATGTATTATTTTTCTCCTGCCTTCACCTTATCAACTGCTGCCTGCGTATCTGCTGCTGCCTTATCCGGAGTCTTCGCGGAAGTCATTACCTCCTGGAAGCCTGTCTGGATCGCATCTGAATATGCAGGCCAGGACGCGCTTGGTCCTCTTGGGATTGATGTGTCAAGCTGCTGGATGAATGCTTTCTGAATCGGATCGTCTGTCCAGTAGGAATCCTGAGCCGCCTCTGTCTTTGGAGGGAAAGAGCCATACTGTTTCATGCACTCTACCATAACGTCTGTCTGATCATAATATTCCATAAACGCAATCGCGCCACTCATGTCATCCTGCTTTACCGCGCCCATATTCTCGCCGCCGAGAATGGATGTTGCCTGACCGGAATCCGCATCCTTTTTCGGAAGAACAGTCACACCATAGTTAAGGTCCGGTGCATCCTTCTCTATTCCAGGAATCTGCCACGGTCCGTTCTGCTGCATAGCAAGGTTACCCGTCACAAAGTTGTTGTTGGCATCTGACTGTGTCCAGTTTACACAATCCTTAGACCAGGAGCCCTCTGCTACCATCTCCTGCATCAGTTTATAGGCATCCACACCGTCCCCGATATTCTGATAGTCGCCGCCTGCCGTGTATAACCACTGCAAGCACTGGAACGTACCTTCATCTGTTCCCGTAGCCGCATTTCCAAAGCCCGTTACGCCGTCTTTTGTCAATTCCTTTGCCATCTCACGGAATTCTTCCCAAGTTGTGTTCTCATCTGGATATTCCATCTGCGCAGCGTCAAAGATGTCTTTATTGTAGAACAGTGCCGTACAGTTGGTTGCAAACGGGATACCATAGTGCTTTCCGTCTGCCATCGTGGAAGACATTGGGCCTTCCATATATTCATCCCAGTTGATGTCCGCATTAGACACATCTCCAAACAGATCCATCTCTATGAAGGAGGCCATCCCACATCCATCCAGAATAACCAGATCCGGAAGCTCTCCGGAGGCCATACCCAGTGTCAGTTGCTTCTCATAATCAGCAAACGGCACATAGACGTGGGATGCTTCGTATTTATCCTGTGATTCATTGAAGCCGTCGATCATATCCTGCATCATATTTTTCTGGGCGTCTGTCTCAAAATAATCCCAGATTACTACGGAGTCCTTACCGCCGGTTGATGCTTCCTTCTTGTCCGATGAACCCTGGGAATCATCCCCGCCTCCGCCGCTGCTGCATCCTGCCATTAAGCCTGCTGCCATTGTCAGGCACAAGAGTGTACCTACGATTCTTCTTTTCATAATTTTCCTGCCTTTCTTGAATCATTTTAGATTTGTTTCATTTGTTAGATAAAGTATAAGAAATTATGATTCTTCTTTGTACTCTAAAAAATTAAACAGGGTGGAGATTCTTTAACTGAATTTTCCACCCTGTCTTTTTACACCCTATCTTTATCTTGTGTTTTCCTTCATTGCACGTATTTCTTCACATACTTCTTCCGGCGTACTCTCCCCCGTAATAACACGGAACTGTCCGTCAACAAGCTTCTCGGACAACTCCGGCCAGTTATCACAGCCTGTCCTGGATATACAATTCTCCATCTGTGACAGGATTACTTCATACCTCGGATTGACCTTCAGGGACAGCCTTGCGACGTCACGTCTGGGCGGAAGGGAATTGGCCATCAGATTCGCATTCAGCATTGCCTGGGTCTGACTGTAATATTTCAGAAAAGCAACACTTCCCTCTACATTTTTCCCCTTAATCACCACAATATCCTCTCCGCCAAGCAGCCCCATCTGCTGCTCTCCGGTGGGAAACGCCGCCACGCCATAATTAATTCCGGATTCCTCCAATGCCGGAAATACCCACGGTCCATTCTCCATCATTGCACATTCCCCATTGATAAATGTCCTTGCAACATCGTTCTGGGACCAGTTCACACAGTCGCGGGACATCCAGCCTTGCTCCACCATATCCTGAATGAACTGAAATGCGCTAAGTGTGCCTTCTCCCCCTGCCTGATTCAAACTATCCCCTGCCGACAGCATAAAAGCCCCGAACTGAAACGCCCCCTGTTCTCCGTCTATGGCTGACATGGCAAATCCATATCTTTCTGGGGACGACAGCTCTCTCGCCGCTGACTGGAGTTCTTCCCACGTCCCAGGCACACTGACTTCTTCTTCCTCCAGGATATCTTTATTGTAAATAAGCACAACATTATTACAGCAGAATGGCAATCCGTAATATCTTCCGTCGGATATCACTGATTCCATCGCACTGGGAAAATACTGCTCCAACCCCTCTATCTCCTTCACATCTTCCGTGATATCCTCAAGCTTCCCCATATCAATGTAAGACAGCATATCCGGATTATCCAGAATAGCCATATCAGGAAGCTGGTTCTGTGTGATGGCGATTGCCAGTCTCTTATTAAACTCTGTAACCGGACCGTGGTATTCCCAAGTCAGATGATATTTCTCCTGGGACTCGTTAAACCCTGCCACAAGCTCGTCCATAGAAGCCTTCTGCATCTCAGTCTCATAGTATGTCCACAGGACGATATCTTCTCTTTTTCCCGCTTCGCCTTCTGCTTCCTTTTCTGCCGTCCGTGTACATCCCGTTAAAACTAACACGCCAGACAACACGCCAAACAGTATTTTTCTGATATAAGCACCCATTTTCTCCACCTACTTCATCTGTCGGTACTCTCCGGGCGACACTCCCACTACCTCTTTAAATACTCTCTGAAAATATTTTGGATCACTGTAACCGACTGCGTTTGCAATCTCATATACTTTCCTGTCCGTTCCCTTCAGCATCCGTTTCGCATGGCTGATTCGGAACTGTTTCAAAAACATAGAGAAATTAATCTCCATCTCTCTGTTGAACAGGGTGCTTAGATACTCCGGAGTGATATCCAGGACAGCCGCTACTTCTTCCTGCGTCAGCCCCTCCTGATAATGCTCTCTGATATAATTGATTGCCCGTTTGATCACATAATTACTGATATCCTCCCTCTTTGTCTGCGCTCCTGCAATCGCCTGGAGTACATCAAGGTAAGCATTCTTAAGCTCATGCCAGGTGACGGCACTCTCGATATTGCGCAGCAGATTCTTACTTCTCAAGTGCTGATACCTGGTATGGTCGATCTCCTGTATCGTATCGCTTACCAAGTAATAGCTCTTGACAAATGCCTTCCGTATCTCACCAGTCTCAAAGTGTCCTTTTTCCATATATGCAAGGAAATCCTCCACCCCTTTCTTAAGCCTGGACATATCTTCCCGACAAATGGCATTGCGAATCTGAATGTTGATCGAAGCAGGATCTGAAAAGGGCTGCGGGCAATACTCATCCGCCTGCCTGGCCTCCAACCAGCCATCCGGTTCCAACACAAGCGCATAAGTAAGCAGCTTATCAAGCTCATTCGCCGCGTCCCGAATCTGTTCCGGCCTTTCAAATCGCCTTCTGGTCCATATAGCTTTTTCCGGCTTGTCCCGCCATCTTAAGATCATCCTGTTATAGAAGGACTTCTCAAGGGCTGCCATCTTGCCTTCATCTTCCTCTCCACATCCCAATAAATATCCTTTCTGCATGTTCTCCATATAGATATAGTGAATCTTAAGCTCACGGTACTTCTCCTTAAGTTCTTCCACTGTATGCTCTATCCTATCCCGATAGGACGGCTCTGCAGACCCGATATACCCTGCAAAGAGCTCATATACTCCCTCGGATGGAAATCCGCAGATATCCTTCAGAATACTGCAATTCTTCTCAACCTCCTTGCCTTCACCAGTGATCAGATTCTTAAGGTGCAGCTCAGGCGTCCCGTTGGTCATCTGTTCTCTCTGGATCTTCTTCTCCACCTTATGGAGCATCGTCCTAATATCATCTATATCCAGAGGCTTCAGCAGATATTCATCCACACCATACCTGATCGCTTTCTGGGCATATTCAAACTCCGAATAGCCGCTTAAAATCACCGCATGCAAAGGAACCTTTCGCTCGTAAAGGTTCTTCACCATCTCAAGCCCGTCCATCTTAGGCATCCTGACATCTGTAATCACCAGATCCGGTTTGAATCTCAGGATCATTTCCAGACCTTCTTCCCCGTTCACGGCTTCCCCCTGAACCACATGCTCCGTCTGGGAGTCTATCATCTTTGCTATTCCTTCTCTGATCCTGACCTCGTCCTCAACAATTACAATTCTCATTTGACAGACTCTCCTCCCTCTCCCACCGGAATCTTAAGTGTAATTACCGTGCCTACTTCCGGAATACTGCTCACCTTCCACGAGGCGCGGCCTCCATAGTACATACGCATTCTGGAAAACGCATTGGAAAGCCCGATACTGCTCTCGTCATCCTGTCCGTCATTTTCCAGATTATTATACCTTTCTGCAATCTCAGGGGGAATTCCCCTTCCATTATCTTCAATGATAATAGAAAGCTCATCCCCAATGTCCGAAAACATGACATCCACCCGCAGGATTCCTCCATACTCAATCTCCTTAAATCCATGAAGAATGGCATTTTCCACAAAAGGCTGCAGCAATAGCTTATGGATACGCACCTTTTTTGTCTCTGGCTGAATATGGATTTCACAGACGAACGCATCATTAAACCTCATACGCTGAAGGCTTACATACTTCTCCAGCCAGTCCGCCATCTCGGCTACCGTGGCCATCTTGTTGCTCTTATCCACACTGTAACGCAGGATTACCCCCAGATTTCTTACCATCCGGCTAATCTCATATTCTTCCTTCTCGATTGCCATCCAGTTGATAGAATCCAGCGTATTGTAGAGAAAGTGCGGATTGACCTGAGCCTCCAGCGCGCGTATCTCCGCCTCCTTCTGCTTAACCGTCACCGTTTTCACTTCCTCAATCAGACCTTGTACCTTCCCTGTCATCGTATTGAAGTTCTCAGCAATCTGTCCCATCTCATCCTTGCCTGCTACGCTCACCTTAACATCCAGATTGCCTTGCTGTACCTCCCTGATTCCCAATACAATACTCTGTGTCGAGTTCTCAATCAACATTACGGTATAACGAATGAGGAAAAGTGAGAACAAAAGCAAAGCCGTGCCTATCACAATCGTAAGATACTGTATGTGCCTGACATCCCGCAAAATATAATCTTCATCATAAACATTGTAGAAATACCATCCCAAATCCTTATTCTCATACTGATTAACGGCAATATTTTTTCCCTCTAATACGCCTGTCCTCTCCACAAACTCTTTCACGGACCTTCCCTCTGACAGCCTGATTCCGGAATAAAAGGACTCCGGATAAGTCAGGATATTCCCCTGCGTATCCGTGATAAAGTTGACCGTATAAAGCTCTCCTTCTTCCTGCGCCGTACTGCATACGGCATTAAGAACTGACTCGTTGATACTCATAATAACCGTACCAACCGTACCTCTTTGTATATCCGCAAAGTCGTACATCTGCATGGAAATATGGAAGATTCTCTCCTCCCCGCCTCCCCTGAAAACCCGTTCCGTAGGCGAGACAACGATATTGGCAGAGCCCTCCTGTGCCAGCCTGTATGGTACAATGCTTTTTTTATCTGTGTACCCCTCCCACAGATTGTCCACCGCGGATGCCAGGCCAAAATCATATGTAATGTCCCATCCATCCTCCAGGACAATACTGATGCACTCAATCCCGCTGGTAGATAGTCCATACTGTTGTAGCTTTCCGCAGATCTCCCTGTATGCGCGGGCACGTATTTCGGAAGACGCATTCCGACAGCTTGCTATACACTCGATGATCTCATCATCTGAGTAAATCTGATAGACCAAATTGGTATAGACATCAATAGTCAGACCTGTCCTTTCTGATATCTGTGCAAGTTGGTTTACCATGAGTTCGTCCACCTTTTCCCTCATGTTATTAGAGATTACATATAACATCAGGATTTGCGACACCAGCAGAGGAATCACAGATGTAATCATAAATGTATACATAATCTTCTTTCCCACCTTCTGATCCGCAAACCATTGCAGGAAACCTTTTTCAGCTTTCATGATTTCCGCACCCTGGCAAGAATCTGTGCGTATTCTCTATCCATAAAGCACTCCTCCTTCTATTTTTTATTATTATACTACTCATTATATATTTTAACAATTATCGTTAGTCAGCTTCATTCTCGTGTAAAATTGGATGTAATAATGCAAGTTAGGATGGGGAATACCGGCATGACAATGTTGAAAAATGGGACGAATTAGCAAATACCCGTTCATCCTTGTGTTGCTAAGGATGAACGGGCATTCTATTTAATAAAAGAGAAATCTCTGAGCCAGCTTACATTTCACGGACAATCCTTCTTACCTTTAACACCATAGACGGCGCCACGGACAATTCATCCACACCCATATTTACAAACGTCTCCGTCAACTTTGTATCCGCGCCCAATTCCCCGCATATACCGACCCATTTTCCTGCTCTGTGGGCATTTTCCACCACCATATGTATCATTTTAATAACCGCCTTATGACGGGTATTAAAAAACTCCTCCAGTCTCTCATTCTGCCTATCAACAGCTAAAGTATACTGGGTCAAATCATTTGTCCCGATACTGAAAAAGTCCGTAAGCGCCGCCAGCTCGTCGCTAATCATAACTGCCGCCGGCGTTTCAATCATAATTCCCTGCTCAGGCATTTTATAGGGAAGCCTCTCCGCCTCCAGTTCTTTTCGTACCTCCTCCACAAGCCCATAAATCTGCTTTACCTCCCAAACAGAGGTAATCATAGGATACATGACCGATAAATTCCCAAAAACCGCCGCGCGAAGCAATGCGCGAAGCTGTGTTTTGAATATCTTTGGCTGCTTTAGGCAGATACGGATTCCCCGAAAGCCCATGGCCGGATTATCCTCCCGCCCCAGATTAAAATAATCAGCCTTTTTATCCGCGCCAATATCCAACGTCCGGATAATCACCTTTTTTCCTGCCATCATCTGGACTGCCTGTCTATATGCCGCAAACTGTTCCTCCTCTGTGGGGAAATCCCTCCTTCCCAGATACAAAAATTCGCTGCGGAATAACCCGATGCCTTCCGCGTCATTTTCCAGTGCGTATTCCACATCGCCGACGCTTCCGACGTTGGCATAGATGCGGATTTTTCTTCCGCCAGAGGTTATACTCTCTTTCCCCCTCAAGCTCTTAAGCAGCAGAAGTTTTTCTTTTTCCTCATGGATTCTCTCCCTTGCCTGTATGCAGATTTCCTCGGTAGGTTCAAAAATAACCTCTCCCCTTAAACCGTCTACCACTACCTTCATTCCTGTATGAAGCTCGTCTAAATTTACAGGCACGCCAAGCAGCGCAGGAATATTCATCATTCTCGCAAGAATCGCCGTATGAGAGTTTAAAGAACCGTGAACGGTTACAAAGCCAAGAATTTTTTCCTTATCCATCTGGACCGTTTCGCCTGGACTCAAATCCTCTGCCACAATGATTGAAGGCTCTGTCAATACCGGCTCATTTTCCTCCCCTCCGGCCAGGCTACGGATTAGGCGGTCAGAAATATCCTTTATATCCGCAGCCCTGGCTTTCATATATTCATCCTCCATGCCGGAAAACATCTCGGAAAAATGAGCGCCGGTAACGAAAACCGCATACTCCGCATTTACCATTTCCCTGCGAATCATGTCCTGGACGGCGTCAAGGTAATCCTCGTCCTCCATCATCATCTGATATACCTTAAAAATAGCCGCGCCCGCCTCTCCGGCTTCCTTCAGCGCTTTATTATAAAGCAGTTGCAGCTTAACAGCCGCCAGTCCTGCCGCTTTCTTTAAACGTAAGATTTCCGTATCCGCATCCGCCGCCTTTATTCTCTGAACCGTATATTCATTCTTTTTAAAGACAATGGCCGGACCAAGCGCAATCCCTTTATATACAGATTTTCCGGATAATCTTTGCATATTTCCCCCTCCCAATGCCAAACAAATACTTACAATTCATTAATCGTGTCCGTGATTGCCATATTCCGAAGCCGTTTTGCCGGAGTATATACAGAAACGGCAACACAGACCGCCACAAATACAATGAGCAGGCAAAGCAGCGCCACCGGCGGATGCCATATTGTCCCAAAATACCGTGTAATCAGCCGGGCATACAGAAAATAACTAAATGGAAGCCCAATCCCAAAGCCTGCCAAAAGGCCGGACACGGCATAGGTAAACGCTTCTGCGGTAATCATCCGCGTAAGCTGCACGCCGTCCATACCAACCGCCCGCATTGCCCCATACTGCTTTGTTCGGGCAGCCACACTGATGGAAATACTGTTAATGATATAGAACATCGTAACCATTCCAACAATCCCCAAAAATCCATATACGCCAACCTGTACTATCATATACGTGGTATTTGATTCCTCAATCCTTGCCCTGTCATCCGAAAAAAACACGTCGCTCTCGGCAAAGCCGCTAATCTGCCGTACCGTCCCCTCATTTGCCCTCTCGTCAAGCTGCACGCCAATCATAGTAAGTCCCTGCTCTCCTGTCAGTCTCTCAAACGTCTCCTGAGAGCAGATAACCAAAAGCTCGCCTGGAAACAGGCTGCCGGATACAGAGCAGGTAATCTCAACCTCTTTTCCCGCAATCTGGAGGGTATCCCCCACCTTCAGAGGATTATCCTTATTATAGACAGTCATAACCTTATCGCTGTCACCATAGATATCCGATAGCTTCCCCTCAACCACATCATCTTCTGCGTTTCCCAGTAAGCTCTCATCATAGGATTCCAGATTAATATAATCAATCCCCTGCCTTGAGGAGGTCACCGGAATATGAGCCAGATACGCGGTTCCAAAGACACGCCCGACTCCGGAAATACCGCTAATCTCATCTTTTATATTCTGTTCCAGCGTCAGTGCATTTTCATAACCATTAAGCACAATATCCGGATTCCAGGATTTTAAGGAGGGCATCAATCCCCGCGCAAAATCCAGGCCAATCGAGAAGCATAAGACCATGATAATCGTAAGTGCAAAGGAGGCTGTCATCAGAAGCCAGTTTTTTCTAGAGCCTGTCGCATGATAAATTCCCAGGGTTCTTTCTACTTTTCCAAGCTTCTGTTTGACTGCACGCATCTTCGGCGGCGCTGCTTCTGAATTGCCGGAAACCGCCGACATGGGGGAAACCCTGGAAGCCCGCTTTGCAGGCGCCTGCGCCGCTAATAAAACCGTCAAGGCGCCAACCAGCACACCGCTTATCAATCCAACAGGGCTTAAGGCAAATACATGCATGGCTGCGAATTCGCCTCCAATACCATAACGCAGATATGCGCATATTCCCCAACTGGCCAGCGTCCCAAGCAGCAGCCCGACAGGAATTGCCGTTTTACACCAGTTCAATGCCTCCAGCCGCACAAACCGGATAATCTGCTCTCTGCTTGCACCGATACAGCGCATCATACCAAAGAATTTTGTCCGTTGGGAAACATTACTGTTCAGACTGCCGGAGATCATTAAAACTGCTGCCAGTAATACCAGAACAAACAACATTGCCGCTATCTCATAAATACCATTCACGGACTGGTTGCTGCTTTGCCCTGAGAATCCCATAGCCGCAACATTTTCGGAAATAGTCTCGTCTGCCAGGCCATATTGCTTTTCAATCTCCGATACCGCTTTTGACGCGCCTGATACCTTTTCAAACTGCACAAAACAGGACGGCTTCTCCTCCAGGGCGTTTGCAGCCATTATTGTATGAAACGAATTCCTTGTCATATACACGGCAACCATATACGTCTGTCCCTGGTAATATTCCTTATCATCCGAGCCAAAGCCAGACACAATAAAATCAGTATCCCCGCCAGGCGTACTTAAGGTCACATGCCCGCCGGCCTGTACGCCCAAAGCCAGCTTCGCATTGCTGCTAAGCATGACCTCTTGGTCGTTTTGCGGGATTTCTCCTTCTTCAAGGCTGTTTACTAGCTGCGATATATAGGTCTCATCCACACCATAAAGCGCGGCCTCCTTCTGGCCGATATAATAGGGCAAATTCCCGTCCACATTGAACGAGGCCATCCATCCGACAGCCAAAACGTCAGGGCGGCGGCTGATATCCTCCCCAATATCCTGCGAAATATTGTCAAGCCGGATATGCCAGTACCCGTGCTTCTCCTGCATTGCTTTGTCTGTGGCCCGGACAAAAGTGTCTGCCACACTGAAAATAGCCGTCACAAGAAACACCGAAATAATAATGCACAGAAGCGTCATGCGGTTCTGCCGCCTGTGGACACGCGCTGAAATCGGAATAAGGCTGAGATAACTTTTCATTCCCTGCACCTCCCAAAATCTGTCAGCTCACCATCAGATACCTGGAGGATGCGGTCCGCTGTCTGGGCAATTCCCCGGCTATGGGTAATCATAATTATGGTCTGCTCATATTTTTTAGAAGCCTCTTTTAGGAGGGCAATGACCTCTCTGCTGTTCTGTGTGTCCAGATTCCCCGTGGGCTCGTCTGCCAAGATGAGCGCCGGACGGGTAATCAGCGCCCTTCCAATCGCCACTCTCTGCTGCTGCCCGCCCGATAGCTGGCTTGGCAGGTGATGCCGGCGTTCCTGAAGATTCAATACTGCCAGCAGCTCGTCCAGATATTTCCTGTCAGGCTTCTGGTAATCAAGCAGTACCGGAAAAAGGATATTCTGCTCAACCGTCAACTCCGGAATCAGATTAAAGCTCTGAAAAATAAACCCGATATTCCTGCGCCGGAAAACCGTAAGACTTCTCTCCTTCATTGCAAAAATATCTTTGCTGTCAATATAGACCTTTCCAAAGGAAGGCACATCCAGCGCGCCAATCATATTCAGAAGGGTGCTCTTGCCTGAGCCTGACTCCCCCACAATCGCCACAAATTCCCCCTTCGGTACCGAAAAGCTCACCTTCTTGAGAGCGTGTACGGCTGTATCCCCTTCTCCATAGGTTTTGGAAATTGATTTTACCTCCAATAAATTCATAAAATAAATGCCTCCTTTCGCACATTTCCAATGCACGAAAAGCATACCGCGCCAACCCTACTGTAATATTACAATTATCCTACAATTTTGTAGGAATTGTTTTAAAAAGCAGGAAATTCAGATAAAATGTGGTGCCGCTTCCCCATTCGCTATCAGCCGAAATACTGCCCCCATGGGCTTCAATAATTGACTTTGCAAGAGGAAGCCCAAGCCCGATTCCCTGGGTGTCCTTAGAGTACCGGCTTCTGTAAAACCTCTTAAAAATATAATACAGATCCTCCGGGTGGATTCCCGTCCCGTTATCTTTTACAGCTATCTGAAGCGCTGACGCTGACAATTTCCATTCAATCCAGACAGAATCGCCTTCCTCCGTATGATCTAAAGCATTTTTCACAATATTGACCATTGCCTCCATCATCCAGTTACGGTCACAGTTAAAATCTATGGCTTCATCTCCTAAAAGGATAATCTCCTTCCCCTCCTGTCCGGCTCGGAAAGAGAAACGCTTTTTGATACACTCCATCATCTCAGATATATTTTCAGAAGCCTTCTCCATCACGATTGTACCCGCATCAAATTTTGAGATTTTCAGAAGCTTCTGTACCAGTGTTTCAATCCTCTCCAATTCCTGCTCGGAAAGCCCGACAAACTCTTTGACCGTAGGCAGGGCTTCTGCCTCCCCCTGCAAAATTCCGTTATAGATATTTAATGCCGCCAGGGGCGTCTTCAACTGGTGGGAAATGTCTGATATCGTATTCCTTAAGAACTCCTTCTTCCTCCCCTCACTCTCAATGTGGGCGTTCAGGATGGAGGCTAATGAATTTACCTCATGAAACAGCCTGTAAAGCTCGCCCTCCTCATAACATTCGATACGCGCGTCCTTGCTGCCGGAAATATATTCCCTGATCTGTCCTATCGCATTTTCCATAATATCATTCTGCTCTTTAAAGTAAGCATAACAAGCCAATAAGATTAAAATACACATCCCCAGGGCGCCGAGCCAGACATAAACTGCCGCCTGTCTCGGAAGCAGCCCTATCACAGTTACAGAAAATATTGAAAACCCCAGGAGGTACAGCAGAATTTTATAAAACAATGCCTTGATTTTTCTATTTGCCAGTATCTTCATCTTACTTCACGTTCCATTTATATCCCATGCGGCGGACGGTCACGATTCTTTCCGGCTTTCCCGCATCATCCTCAATCTTTGTGCGCAGTCTACGTATATAGACCGTCAGAGTATTATTATCTATATAGTTTTCATTACAGTCCCATAGCCTGTTCAAAATCTGCTCTGGCGAAAGCACCTGATTGGGATTCTCCATAAAAAGGCACAGAAGCTTATATTCGCTTGCCGTCAGCTCAATCAGCCCGCCCTCTTTATAGACTTCTCCTTTTGTCAGCTCTACCCTGATACCATTAGAATTAAGCCTAAACATCTCCTGGCTGAAATTGCTGCTTCTGCGAAGCAATGCGTTGACTCTTGACAGAAAAACTGCCAGCTTAAACGGCTTTGTAATATAATCGTCTCCGCCGATGTCAAGCCCCATAATCATATCCGTTTCTTCATCCGCGGCAGTTAAAAACATGATCGGAACCTTAGAGGTCAGGCGCATCCTTTTACACAGGTCAAATCCTGAACCGTCAGGGAGTGAGACGTCTAAAATTACCAGAGCGTATTTCCCATCACACCAGAGCGCGTCTGCCTCAAGGCTTGTACGGGCAACCTCTACCTCGTATCCTTCCTTTTTGACGGCGAAAGTAAGTCCGCCAATTAAACTCAAATCATCCTCCACCAGCAAGATTCGTTTCATTGTATCATCACCTTCCACCGGTTATTTATCTTTTATCATTTTACCACTTTTCTTTGGATATGAATAGTAAGTTTTGTATAAGCGTCATTTTCTCTCCCCCTTTGCACACTGGATTTTTAAAACAAAATATGTTACTATATCCGTGAAATATTTGTATTGCCGATATAATCGTATCAGTAGTTTACTGAATGTCAGCAGGAGGAGTAACAGCACTATGAAGGTAATAGATTTAACACATACTATCAAAGAAGATATGCCAGTGTATCCAGGTACGGATACCCCCAAATTCATTCCGGCGAACGGCTACGAAAAAGACGGCTTCAAAGAAACTCTGGTGCAAATGTATACGCATACCGGAACTCATATGGATCCGCCGGCTCATCTCTACGCAGGGAAAATGACACTTGATCAATTTCCAGCAAGCCAATTTATCGGGAAAGCCCTTGTAATAGAATGCCGCAATCTAAAAGAGGGCGAATTTATCACTATGGCTTATATCCGAAAATATGGTGAGAAAGCGGAAAAAGCAGATTTTCTTCTGTTTAATCTGGGATGGGATAAGTTTTGGGGAACAGATGCCTATTTTGGCAATTATCCCTGCATTGACGATGAAGTATTGGATTATATTATACATAGAGCTTATAAGGGCATTGGCTTCGACGTGATTGGGCTGGACCCCATTGCCGACACAAATTTAACGCGGCATAAAAAGCTGTTCCAAAATTGTAATATGGTAAATATTGAGAATCTTAAAAATCTTGAACTATGTGGAGATGATCTTTTCTGGTTTAGCTGTTACCCGTTAAAGCTGGAAAACTGCGACGGTTCTCCAATCAGGGCTATTGCATGGTTTGAATAAACAAATTTATTTTTGAAAAGGGCAGGCAACTATGTTTCTTCATTGCCTGCCCTGGTTCTCAGCGAAACTATGCTAATTATTATTTTCTGCCGGAGTATTCGGGTCTTGATCCTGCACCTTTATAATTGTTACCTCCGGATCTGCAAGATTTCCTGCATATGTAATGGTTACAATATTTCCTACCTGTATTCCATTTGCATATTCGTGTGCCGCATCCATAATATTGAATGTATAAACCTCACCGTTTATATCAACAGTCAATGTGTTCATGGAAGCGTCCACAACTTTACCATCTACCGTCTGCTGCTGTTCTACCGTCTGGCTGTCCGGCTTCTTAACTTTAGCAGGCTCATTCCCCTGCTGTGGCGTTGCCGGCGCTGAACCGTTGGTCTTTGCAGGCTTCTTCTCCTTTGCGGGCGCAGTCGTTGTCAAATAATCTCCATAGATATAGGCGTCCTGATTGTTATATACAACGCGGGACCATCCATTGTCACAGACGCCGGTACGCCGGATAGACGCCCCTTTTGCCAGAGAGCCTATCACGTCGGACGTCGTAGAATAAGAACCCCTGATATGGACGCCTGCGGTTGCATAAACCGTCTCGTCAACCGCCTTGATTTTCATTTCCTTTTTCGTCTTTTCGATTTTATTCTCATCGTTATCTGTTATTTTTATCACAGATGCATTCTGGGTGTTATCCCCTTGAATTTCGCCGGTATAGGTAACCACAATCCAGTTTCCTTCCCGAAGTCCGTTCTTAAAGTTGTGTTCACAGTTATTTGACAGAAACGTAAGCTCTGTCCCGTCGTTCTGCCTGATTGTAATCGTATTCATGGAGGCGTCTACGAGTGTGCCGACTGCCTCTTTTTCCTCCTGGTTATCCTCATTCTTCCCGCTGTCTTTTCCTTCCTCCACAGACGTTACATTCACCGTAATTTCTTCTTTTTCCTTCTCCTTTTCCTGCTTTTCGCATCCACTCATAAGTATACTCAGGCTTGATACACCCAAACACAAAAGTATTCCATATTTTTTCAATGTTTTCATTCCCTCATTCTCCTCAAAATCATTCTTCACTTTTCTGGCGGCCATCAAAAAAAGACAGTCCTCTCAACAACTTTTTCACGGTTATCTCCTCCTTCCAAACTATTTTTGACACACCTCCTCACTTTACGGTTTTGTAGTGAGTAAACGTTCATTTACATAATAACAAAAAAAATAACGCCTGGCAACATATTAAAGGCGAAATAGTAAATAAACATTCATTCTCTTATATAGAAAAACAAACCACCTTCCCGTGGAATGTTTTAGCACTGTTCACTTTTTATCTCCTCCAAATTCAGATAGCCACTCAATCCCTCGGTCAGAAACCGAAACACCGTATCTTCAGTCTCCTGATTATCCGGAAGCACTCCCTCCACCACATATTTGGCGTACATTACCGTACTGGTAAGTACATGAAGCCACAGCAAATCCTGGTTAATCTGTCTCAACTTTGGAAAAACCTGAAGGAATATCCGAACCATCCCTGCAAAAGTATCAAAGTAGCTTGCATCTCGGTTCTTGTCGTATGACGGGAAAAAGGCGCTGTCCCGAAACCGATGGTAAAAAACGGTCTCGTCCGGCCTTGCCAGCCAGAAGCGGAAATAAGGCACCCACAGGCTTCTGACCGCCCCAACCGGATCGGTCAGCATGGTCTGTGGGTCGAACTTCAAATGTTCAAAAACGGCTGCCGCCTGCCTGTCTATGTGCGTGAAGCACTCCATCATCAACTGATCCTTCCCGTTGAAATAACGGTATAGCGCCCCTGGAGACACCCCTGCCAACTCACTGATTTTCTGAATTCTCACACCCTCAAGGCCGTACTGGCGTACTGCCTTGATTGCTGCGGAAATGATTTTGATTCTTGTGTCATCCAATAGCGATCACTTCTCCTCAAAATAACCGTTTATTTAAAAGTTATCCAAATTATACACTACTGTGTTTCTGTTGGCAATACTTTTCTCCATCATCCCAAAATCTGCACTCCGCCAAGCAGTACATAGGAAATAAACCACATAATCACCGTCGCCATACAGATTCCCAGTATAACCGCCGGAAATGCCTTCTTAAACTTCACTCCAAGCAGCGCCGCAATCAGCGAGCCGGTCCAGGCGCCGGTTCCCGGAAGCGGGATTCCCACAAACAGCACCAATCCCCAGAACTCATACTTCTCAATCTTATCGCTCTTGCTCATAGCCTTGGCTTCCAGCTTATCCACCATAGGCTTAAACAGCTTCGTCCCCTTCATCCATTTAAAAATAGGGGTAATCAAAAGCAGGATGAACGGAACAGGTATAATATTTCCAATGATACATAAGGGTATCGCCTTGGCCACCGGTACGCCAAGCAGCGGCCCCGCGACCAGAAGCGCGCCTCGAAGCTCAAGAATGGGTATCATTGATATGATAAACACAATGGCTTCTTTTCCCACGCTTCCGCCTAAGGCGTCAATAATACTCTGCACTAATGTTTCTGTCATAGACCTTCTCCTTTATTTGCGAATGATTGGGCTTCTAATTTCCCACGTATTTCTCAAGGAACTCAAACAGAGCCTCCATCTCCTCCCTGGTTCCAACGGTAATCCGCAGATATTGTTCAATCCTCTCACTTCCCCAGTACCGGACATAGATGCCGTTTTCCTTAAGGGCCTCAAACAATTCCCTGGCATCATACTTCGGATGCGTGGCAAAGATAAAGTTGGCGCTGGAATCAAGGTATCGGAAACCAAGCTCGCCAAGCCTTACCTTGGCCCATTCCCTCGTCGTAATAATCTTATGGAGTCCCTCCTCAAAATATTCCCTGTCCTTCACAGCCTCCACACCGCAGACAAGAGCCGCCTGGTTCATGGTATAAGAATTAAAGGAATACTTGGCGTCATTTAGGTAGCTAATCAGCCTTGGATTGCCGACGGCATACCCAATCCTCATTCCCGCCATAGACCTGGCCTTGGAAAAGGTCTGCACCACAATCAGATTCTCATACTTATCAATCAACTCCATGGCAGAGCGTCCCGCAAAATCCACATAAGCCTCGTCCACAATCACGACGGAAGCCTGGTTCCTCCTGACAATCTCCTCCACCATATCCAATTCCTCATAGATCCCTGTGGGCGCATTGGGATTGGGGAAAATAACGCCGCCGTTCTCCTTGGCATAATCCTCCTTCACAATCCGGAAATCCCCGTTAAGCTTCTGGCACTCATAGGGAATCCGGTAAAGGTTGGCCCATACTTTATAGAAGGAATATGTAATGTCCGGAAATAAAATCGGCTTCTCGGAATTAAAAAAAGTCAGGAAGCACATAGACAATACATCATCAGACCCTACCCCCACAAACACCTGCTCAGGCTTCACATGATAGAAATCCGCCAACGCCTCCGTAAGAGCCGCGCATGCGGGATCCGGATAGAGCCTCAGCCTGTCCGTATCCATCTCCTCTAAGGCTTTGGTAACCCTGGGAGACGGCGGATAAGGATTCTCGTTGGTATTCAGTTTAATCACTTTATTCTGAGGCTGCTCGCCCGGAACGTAAGGCTCTACCTTACGGATATTTTTCTCAAACTCTCTCATAATCCTCCACCTTGTTTAAAAATACTCTTTTGCTAATTCTTTAAACTTCGGCAATGAATTCACAATCGTCTCATATGCCACACAGTACGCAAGCCTAACATACCCTGGACACGCAAACGAGCTTCCCGGCACCAGCAAAAGATTATACTTCTTCGCCGCTGCGCAGAACTCCTTCTCGTTTGCAACCGGAGACTTCACAAAAAGATAGAAGGCTCCCTGGGGCTTAATGCACTCAAAGCCACACTTCCTCAATCCCTCGTACAGCGTCTCTCTGTTCCTGTCATAGTAGGAAATGTCCGTCTTTTCGTTGATACATTTGGCAACTAACTTCTGCTGCAGCGTAGGCGCATTGACAAAGCCCAGAATCCGTGTCGCTACATTGGCCGCCGCAAGAACCTCAACGCTTTCCTTCACCTCGTCCGGAATTACCAGATAACCGATTCGCTCTCCGGGAAGGGACAGGGATTTGCTGTATGAATATCCCACAATCGTATTGGCATAATATTTCGTCAGGTACGGAACCTTCACCCCGTCATAAACCAGCTCGCGATATGGCTCGTCGGAAATCAGGTAGATATCTGTCCCATACTCCTGCTGCTTTGCGTTCATAATCTCTGCCAGCTTCCTGATTGTCTCCTCAGAATAAACCACTCCCGTAGGATTATTAGGGGTATTTACAATGACTGCCTTGGTCTTAGGCGTAATCTTCTGCTCAAACTCGTCAAGCTTAGGCTGAAAATCCACGGTATTCGGTGAAATTTCCACCAGAACGCCGTCATAGTTATTGGTATAAGAACGGTATTCACCAAAATAAGGCGCAAAGGCAATGACCTCGTCCCCTGGATTGAGAAGGGTCTTTAGGATAACATTCAAGCCCCCTGCCGCGCCCACAGACATGACAATATTCTTTCCCTCAAACTTCGTTCCGAAGCGCTCATTCAGGGACTCTGCCACCGTCTCCCGCACGTCTGCGTAACCGGAATTGCTGTTGGTGTATCCATGAAGAACTACGGGGTCGCTCTCCTCCAGTAATTCTATGATTGCCTTCTTTACCGCCTCCGGCGCCGCTACGTTGGGATTGCCAAGGCTAAAATCAAACACATTCTCGGCCCCGTAAATCTGCGCAAGCCGGTTTCCCTCCTCAAACATAGCGCGGATTGCCGAGCTGTTTGCAACCATATTTTTCATCTTCTCTGCTATCATGTTCTTCTCTCCTTCTTCATCCCATCAAATATCCGTCACGCGTCTTTCTCTGTCACGAGTCCCTTTTCTACCATGAAAACCGGACGATAGGACAGCTTCGCCTTCCTGAGCCCTTCCGCCCCTGTGTCCTCCTCGCGGTTCACATAAGGGTAATCCGTACATTCATGCTCTACAAACTGCTGGTTAATCATAGGGTAAGCGCCCTCCACATCTGCAAATGCCTTCTCTATGTGAACGACAAAGGTATCTGAGCAAATTGGCTCTCCGATGGTAAACGCCACCACTTCCCCGTCAATCCGCAGCACCCCGCCTGTCAGCTCTAATTCCCTGAAAAGTCGCAGAGCATTCATCGTCACACAGATCTCTCCGCGCTTCTGCGGGTCGTCCTCACACCCGTTCTGTTCCCGCCATTTTAAGGCCATCTGGAAACATTCTTCTGCATTTTCAGGCGTAATAGCCTCATACGACCACCTGTCGCCATACAATGTCTTAAACTTATTGATATGGTTCCTCTTGCTGTGTAGCTTCTTCCCTGACAGCGTGGCGAGCTTCTCCGACTCATAGACATAGTCCGCGCTGTCCCTGTCATATTCAATCTGGAACCTTTCCGGATACCATTCCTCCAACTGTGCAAAATGCTCAGGCGTCAGGTTATACATCTGAAACGGAACGCCCCGCTTTTTACAAAATTCCATCTGCCATTCAATGGCCCTTCTCACATCCCCTGGCTCTCCCGCAGGATAAGCAAAAGCCAGATGCTCGTCATCCTCGCTCTTGAACACCAGGGCATTCTCTACAATCGCCCATTTTACCGGATACTGGCGCGACCACAGGTACACATTGGCAAAAGTCCTCTCGCAGCTTCGGCTCGTATGATGTTTGAAATAGCGTGAAATAATATCCTTATCTTCCAATTCTGCTCTTTTAAATTGTATCTCGTCCATATCCTGACCTTCTCTTTTTACCATTTTCTTTAGTATCATGCCTCATAGGCGGCATATATATTCATTTTCCAATTATACCAGACACATTCATATTTCTCACAATGAACGTGCCAATACAAGCGTACAGTATGTTAGTATGATGTTTCACAGCTCACATAGAGATTCGCCTCCTGCTCGGCTTCTGCCGCCGCAATCCTTTCCTCCCTCGTAAGCACCGTAGACACACATATCACACAAAACATAATTACAATAAGCATAGAAGCTCTCATCCTGTTACTAAATTCCATCTTCTTCTCTCCCCTTATTATATATTTTACATTGATACAAACGACTGCTCAAAGCGCAACCGCATTTTAAGCCCCTTTTCTTAAAAAGCGGTATCCTCATACTCTACCAGTCTGTATAAATATCAATCGTTCCGCTGGCGCAGCCGCTGTCATAGACAACTCCCGTACCAAGAGAGGTCTGTACAACCGTTCCCTTGGGATGGTCGCTGCTGGCAAGACACAGATTCCCGTTGGCGTCGCGGATCGTACCGTCAGACGCCACATGCCTCCCCGGAATATTCAAGCCATATCCCGGAAGAACTCTCTGTGAATAATAAGTCTCCCTGTGGCCGTTAAAATAGACGACGCCCACCGTAGGATTCAGTTTTCCCGAACCAGACGGGTACACATAACCGCCTCCGGAGGATTGTGAACCAGAGGGCTTCGATGAACTCCCGCCGCCTGACGAACCTGCTGATGAAGCCGTCTTATCTGCTGCGTCCTTTTTCGCCTGGGCCTCCTGGGCCGCTTTCGCCGCTTCGGCCTCCTTAGCTGCTTTTGCCGCCGCCCGCGCCGCCTCAGCCGCTTTCTCCTCCTTAAGCTTCTGAATCTTATCTGATAAGACATTCAAATCCGTGGAGGTTTCTTCTGCTTTAGCGCTCAGTTCTTTTTTCTTGGCGCTTAATTCCTCCTCCATCTCGGCATACAGCTCTTGCTGCTCGCTCAGCCGTTCCTCCTCTATCTCGATATTCTCCCGAAGGGTCTGAAGCTCTCTGACCATATTCCGGTCATACTCGTTCAAGGTCTGGACAAAATCAACTTTATTCACCAAATCTGCCAGGCTTTGGGCGGAAAAAATCAACCCTAGCCAGGATTCCCCTTCATTCTCATAGATATACTTGATGCGCAGCTTCATATCTTCATACTGCCGTTCCTCGCTTTTCCTTGCGATGGCAAGCTGCTCCTGGTTCTTCTCAATCTCCGCATTCACCTCAGCGATGTCCACTTCAATCTCTGCAATCTGACCGCCAATCTTGAGAAGCTCTCCGTTAATACTCTCTAACTCATTCTTCAATTCAGAAGACTGACTCTCCATGGTATCCAAATCCGTCCCGTATACGGTCAATGCCGGACAAGCCAAAGCTACGGCGCATACGCCTGCAATCCCTTTCCTTACCCACTGTCTTAATTCTGATTTCATGATCACTCACCTTCAAACATTTTCAAAATTACGGTGATACAATGCTTCATAGATTCCTTTCTTCTGAAGCAGCTCATCATGCGTCCCTTCCTCTGCGATTCCGTCTTCTGTCAGTACAAGAATCTTCTGTGCATTCTGAATCGTAGTCAGCCTGTGGGCAATCACGAAGGTGGTTCTCTCCTTCGCCAACCCCTCCAGAGACTTCTGGACAACCTGCTCGCTCTCATTATCCAACGCAGACGTAGCCTCGTCAAAAATAAGTATGGGCGGATTCTTAAGGAACACCCGCGCAATGGACAGCCGTTGTTTCTGGCCGCCGGAGAGCTTCACTCCCCGCTGGCCGATATCCGTATGATACCCCTGGGGGAAGCTCATTATAAAATCATGGGCGTTGGCATTCTTTGCCGCCCTCACAACCTCCTCATCCGTAGCGTCCATCCTGCCGTAACGGATATTGTCGAGAATCGTTCCTGCAAACAGATACACCTCCTGCTGGACGATTCCCACATTGTTACGCAGATCGTCTAACTTAATGTCACGGATATCAATGCCGTCAACCGTAATCGAGCCTGACGAAACATCATAAAATCTTGGTATCAGACTGCAAAGGGTGGTTTTCCCGACGCCGGAGGGACCTACCAGAGCCATATAATCCCCTGCGTCCACCTTCAGGTTAATGTGGTTTAACACCCTCTCGTTCTGTTCCTCATAACGGAAGGACACATCCCGAAACTCAATCTCTCCCCGCATCTGTCCCACCGATACTGCATCCGGCTTATCCTTAATGTCCGGCGCAATGGACAGAATCTCAAGAAATCTCTCGAAGCCTGAATATCCGTTCTGAAACTGTTCAGTAAAAGTCACCAGCTTCTTGACCGGATCTGTAAAATTATTAATATATAGAAGAAATGTAATCAAATCCGTCAGCGCGACCCGCCCCGACAGCATCATGCTGACCCCCACGACCAGCACAACCACCGTAATCAGCGTGCTCATAGCCCCAAGACCGGAATTATAGATTCCCATGTACTTGTAGCTCACCTTCTTAGCCGCCACAAAATTGTCGTTCCCCTGCTTGAACTTCTTCATTTCTTCTTTTTCGTTGGCAAACGACTTCACCACTCGGATTCCCGACAGGCTGTCTTCAATCTGGCTGTTAATCTCCGCAATCTTCTCTCGGTTCCTCTTAAACGCCATACCCATCTTCCCGTTAAAATAGAATGCAAATACAGCCATAACCGGAATAAAAGCAAACGCCACCAGGGCAAGCCTTACATTCACCGCCAGCAAGATGGCAAACGAGCCTATAATCTTAATGACCGAGATAACCAGATCCTCCGGCCCGTGGTGCAGAAGCTCGCTGATATCAAACAGGTCGCTTGTGATTCTTGACAGGAGATGCCCCACCTTCTGGTTGTCATAGAATGCAAAAGTGAGCTTTTGATAATGGCCGAAGATGTCCCTTCGCATATCCGCCTCCATCTTCGCACCCATGATATGGCCGAAATAGGCAATATAAAAATTACAGAAAATCTCCAACAATACAAGGGCAACCATCAGCGCGCCGAGCATCAGTAAGGCTTCCCTGGCCCGCGCCGCCTCGAAGTATACGACCTCGTTGGTAATGTACCTTACTATCAGAGGGATAATCAGAGTCACAGCCGCCCCAAGGATGGCAAAGAACATATCGCTGTAAAATAATCTCTTATATGGACCGTAGTAGGCGAATAATTTCTTTAATTTCTCCTTCATTGATATTGTATTCCTCTTTCCTCATACAAAAAACCTCCCTGATTGCTTTTGGAAGGTTTCAACTATTCTATTTAGTTTTATTATTGTACCAAGATTCTTACAAGAATACAAGGTGGAAATTTACTATAAATTGTTAATATGAATTCCTTATCTCTTAACATATTTCTCAATTACGCAGTCATGAACTTTTTCCTTCTTTTCATAGCTGATTCCTATCAATAAGATATCTCCCGTATATTCTTGAACCCATGAAACATATTCCTTGTTTTTAATCTGCCAAACAGCCCCTTTGGCAGATTGATTCCATTTCAATTCTACTATAAGGGCAGGATACTCTGCCTCCCTCTTTGGAAGATAAACCACATCTGCAAATCCTTTGCCGGTTGGAAATTCTAAAACTGGGTTCATATAATACTCTTTAGCGCTATAATATGCCATAAGTATCGTACATGTAAGCGAATTTTCATTATTATATTGGAGTACTGACGCCGCTTCATTGTGAATGGCAGCAATTCCATCTGCTACTGCCTTTCCATCCATAGCCCACGTACTTTTAAGCAATTCTTCTGAACGATTTAACGCCCTGGCTACGCCTCCCCATCCTGGCTCGTCTACCACATTCAGAAATTCCTGCGTAATCTCCTGGTTCGGTATATAGGCTTCCTCTGTTTTTTCATCATAAGCAAGATACCCTAAATGAATGAGCAACGTCAGCACATCATCCTTCGACTTAAACGTAGTCATGTCATTCTGGAACTTCCGCGTATTAATCCTAAATTTTCTATTCCCAAGCATCTGAATAATAGATTCTTTCAGCCCGTCAAAATTTCTGTCGATATAAATTTTCAACGCCTCATAGGTTTCTGTTCCAGTCCAATAACTTTTAATCTTCTTTCTACGCATTACATCAACAACCGACTTAGGATTATAGATGTGCAGCCCATTTAACAGATATCCGTCATACCATTTCTGTACTTCAGTAAAATCCACGCCATTCTGGTCGCACAAATGATGAACTTCATCCTCAGTAAAACCAAAATAAGCAGACAAATCTGCCGGATCTGTCATGGAATATTCATCAAAAATATTGATTGCAGAATGATCTCCATACTTTTTAATTGGAAGGATTCCTGTCAGATAGGCCATTTCCACATAAGCAGAGCCTTTAAACAGTCCCCGCAAAAAATTCAAATACTTCTTCTGGCAGTCGGTACGCTCTTTTGCTAAGCGGAACACACAGTCCCACTCATCGATAATAAAGATAAACTTTTCCCCAGTCTTTGCATATATCTGTTCCAAAATGCTAGGCAGCCCATATTGATCCGCCTCAAAACAATCTCCATACTCATCCTGAAGTTCCTTGATAATTACTTGCTGAATCCTATCAACAAAAATATCGAGATGCGACACGTCAAATAAGAATCGCTGGACATCTATCCTGATAACATTATGATGGTTTAAGTGGGCCGTAAACGAACTTTCACTTTCAGCCCCTCGTCCGGCAAATAATTCTCCGGATTCGCTGCCACGGCTATAATATGCAGTCAGCATATCGGCAGCCATGGATTTCCCAAAACGGCGTGGTCTGCTGACACAGACATATTTCTCTTTTGTATTTAAAATACGGTTCATGCACGAAATTAACTTACTCTTATCCACATAAATCAAGGAATCTACCGCTTCTTTAAATGCAGCATTTCCTGGATTCAAATAAATAGCCATATACCCACACCTCCACCATCATTATAAGCCCATTTCCCCCAAATGTCACTCCTTTACTTCAGCCGGTACTTACCAAACGCCTTCTCCTCATCCAGATGCACATCCCGAAAAAATACAACCAGCCAGATAAGCATTGCTATATCCGCCCCATATTTCCATGAAAAAAGGTAAGACAGGACACCGCCGGCTCCAAGAATCACCGCCCACAGAAGGAATATATTTCTCTGGTCCTTGCTCATCCTCTCCCTGTCATACTGCTGCCTCTGCTCTTTGGGCATCGTATTAAATCCGGCAATCAGGATTGCCGCCTTCCCCTTCATAATTCCAAACAAAATCGCCATTCCCAAGAAAATAATACTCAATACTCCGCAAATCTTCGCATCGATACCCATACATATCACCTTTATTTAATATAGAAACCGCCCACCTTCATATCTTCGTCAAAGGATATGGTAAACTGTGCCTTTCGCTTCTCATACTTTCCTATTATAATTGCAACCGCAAATTCCTGCTCAGTATCCTTGTCCTTGTTTCCCGTGACCGCTTCCTTGTCAAATTCTTCAAACGCGCCCAGATCCTCCATAATTGGAAGCACATCCTTTGTTATCATATCCTTATCCGCCATACTTTTCATCGTAGAATTCCATTTCTCATCCACAAGAGTATCCACGTCCCCGTCGTTCAGAAGTTCTACTACTTCTTCTGCCGCTGCTTTCACCTCCTCCTCATCGAATTCATCCGGCAGCTTTTGGCTCCCCGCGCATCCCGCCAACATTCCTGCCAGCATTAAAATACCTAGAATATAGCCTGTTCTTCTTGTTTTCATAAATCCTTCTCTCCTTTCTCTGAAATCCTTTTTCCACTAGTCGGGAATCGTTAGCTTCACGACAAACTCATTCTCTGATTCCTCCGTCATCATCCCCCCGCCGTATATCTCCAGGGTATGGCGCACATTGATAAGGCCAATCCCCATGTGCAGCCTTTCGCCCTCCTTCTTTCTTCCCTGCCACAAACCTGCCGTGTTCCAAATCCTCACCGCCGCAAACTCATGAAATCTGTCCGCCCGAAATTCAATCCGCCTCTCCCCTTTAGCCTGCGCCGCCGCCTCAAGCGCATTGTCCAACAGATTAGCAAATATGGTCGTGATATCCATATCCCGCATATGTCTAAGGCTAATCTCCCCGATTCGGATATCCATCTCAATCCCCGACTCTTTCGCTGCCTTCGCCTTTTCATTCAAAATAATATTCAGCATACGGTTATCGGTATAACTGACCAGCGCAAGGGAATCCAACATCTGGTGCATATCCCTCAAATATTCCCTTCCCTTTGCCCCGTCCTGCTCTTTCAGAGCCTCAATCGCCGCAAGATGATTCCTCATGTCATGAATCATTTTGCGGGATGCCAGATATTGCCCCTCCACTCTCTCATAGTATTGATACTGCATCTCACTCTGCTTTCGCCAAAGCTCAAGCTCTGCCCTTAACTTCTTATTCCTCGACTGGTAGGAAAATAAATACCAGATATAAAGATTCATAAACACCAGAAAGAAAATATCTGCAATAATAAGGAAAATTCCATACATCTGCATGAATACATTTCCTATACAAATCAGGGAAAAAATAATAAATACTGTGATAACCGGAGGAATGAACAAGCCCGCGAACCACACTCCCTTCACATCCTCGTATTTTCGTCTGTTGAGCAATACCACCCAAACGCCGGTCAAAAGAATTTCCGTCAACTGCCTGATCATTAACACCACATTTTCCAGATAATAATCAAAAACAATCGTTCCCCATCGAGCAGACATATACCCATACATCAAATAGTTAATAAATATCTGGGCAGCTACAATGGTCACAGGAAATAAAAAGTAATAAAAAACATAGATTGTTCGGCGGTTATACAGGCTATGTCCTGCCGCCATTGTCATTACAGTCATGTAGGCCGGAAGAACCAGCGTGATATAGCTATTATATTTCATCCCAAATGTAATTCCTGCAAAACCAGCCCAGTAAAGAAGCAGCGCTGCGAAACGATATCGCCTTTTCCCCTCAACATTCTTCTCCGTATGGCTCAGGAAATACCAGGTACACAGAGTCAGCACGACTGTTTCCATGGTTATCAGGGTTTCGTTCCACATGACCGTTTCTTCCCAATTCACTGTTTCTCCCCTCCTTCGGCCCGATACGGCTTCGTTTCTGAAACTTATAGCCGGTCTGCCTGATATTTGCCCAACAATCCCCGAAACTCTACGGACCGTTTCTGCGACAGCGGAATCCTCTCTCCGTTCATCATGATAATATCGTATCCCCGTATAGACTTTACATGTCCAAGATTGACCGCAAAACTCTTGTGGGGCGAGGCAAATCCATAGGGTTCGAGCTTTTCCAGGTATTCGGAAATCTTCCCGCGAACCAGACTTTCCCCCTGTTTCGTGACAAAACGAAGCTTCCGGCTCTGGTATTCCAGATAATAGATATCCGACGCCGTAAATTCCTCCACGCCCTCTGTCGTCTTAAGCCGGAGGAGAACCTCTCTTTCTTCTTCCCTGCTGTACAGCAGCGCTTCTCTTATCTGCCTGACAATCTCCTCCTTTTTGACAGGTTTAAGCAGGAAGGAGAATGGATGTACCTCGAAGGATTTTCCCATATAATCCTGATAACCTGTTACGTAGATAATCTTCACCCTCCGGTCCATTGTCCGGATTCTTTTTGCCGCCTCAATTCCATTCATCTTTGGCATGTCAATGTCAAGAAACAGGATATCATACCCTCCATGGCCGGACGGAGAAGATTCATCTGAATCAGCCCACTGGGTATAACCTTCAAGCAGATTTACTCCGTCGGAGAATTCATCCACAACACAGAGAATTCCTGATTCTACAATCGTCTTCTGTAAAAATCGGCGTATCCTGCTGTCGTCATCACATATGGCAATCCGATACATCTTTCTCTCACTCCTTGCTGTCTCTAAGTTATATTATAAGCTTTTTTAAAGAAACGACAATATGAGATTCCTGTCATATGGTTTTGGGAACATAACATACAGAATTCCCCACAAACACATACGACAGATACTCCCTTGCCTTCTGCGCAAGCCCATATACCCGCTGAACCTCCGTTGCCTCCCTGTCCCTCATACGATACCGCGGGAAAAAGCGCGTAACATGGAGAGGAAGCTTCTTTCCAACAGATTTCTCCACAGAAGAAATCCACCTCGCCTCCTCCTCCATCTCCTTTACACCGTCATTCTCCCCAGGCACAATCAAAGTCGTTAATTCCACATGGCAGGACGCTGCCGCCCTAACAATAAATTCTTTGACTGTCTCCAAATCTCCGCCATACTTTCGGTAAGTTTCTTCTCGAAATGCTTTCAAATCAATATTCATAGCATCCATATACGGAAGTATTTCTTCCAGAACCTCTCTGGACGCCGTTCCGTTCGTGACCAGCACATTAACCATCCCCATATTCTTCACCAGCTTTGCCGTATCACGGACATACTCCCATCCCACCAACGGCTCATTATAGGTAAATGCCACGCCTATATTTCCCATACTCCCATGCCTTGATAGCTGAGACTCTCCCGCCCTTTGAACGTACTTTAGCGCTTCTTTCGCCAATGCCTGCGGAGAGACAAAAACCGTCTCCACCCTCTGCGAAGTTTCCATTGCGTTATCATTTTTCTTATACGCCATAGAAATCTCATGATTTTGACAGAACGGACACCTCAGATTGCAGCCGTAGCTTCCGACAGAAAGAATCATACTTCCCTGCCGGAACATCCCAAGCGGCTTCTTTTCAATCGGATCCAATGCCAGTGAAGTGACCTGCCCGTAATTTTCACAGATAATCTTCCCTCCTTCATTCTTTCTGGCTCTGCATATACCCCACTGTCCAGGCTTTAGACTGCAATGGTGCATACATACTGTGCATACTGTCTCCATGACCTCTCTCCTACTCAATTTTCTTTGTTTCTTAATGTAATCTGCTTTAAAAATAAGTTTATCACAAAAATTTTTATCTGGAAACCCGTATCAAGATGCGTTGACTATTATGAAGACCTTATTTTTTATCCGATTGCGCAGGAAGAATGTCCTATTCAAAAATTACCTCTCTTACAAATTTAGTGCGAACATATTATCACCTCTGAAGTATTGTATTATATTTTTTATTGTGATAATATATAACATGAGTATAAATCATTACGTTTACCCAAAGAATTAGTTGAACAAGCCCAAGATGTTGCAAAAAAATATGAGTTATCTTTTAACAAAATAGTTATTCAATAATCACTAGCGAATTCCAATATAGCCAGAAGCATAAAGAAGATTTACAGCGATTAAAAAATTTTCGGCTATTGGACGACGATTTTCTGACAAAAGTATTTGAAGATATTGAATGTGTAGAGTTGTTGCTGCGTATCATATTAAAAAAGGATAATTTAAAAGTAACAGAAGTACATTCCCAACATAATATGAAAAATTTGCAAGGACGTTCCGCAAGGCTTGATATATTTGCCGTGGACAGTACCGGAGATATATTCAACATTGAGGTACAGCGTAGAAATCAGGGTGCAATACCAAGACGGGCAAGATATAATTCCAGCTTAATTGATGCGAATGTCACAGAACCTGGCAACGAATATGAAAAGCTGCCGGAATCATTTGTTATCTTTATTACAGAAAATGATGTTATGAAAGCCGGACTTCCACTTTATCATATTGACCGTTTTGTAACGGAAACCGGACACCTTTTTAATGATGATTCACATATTATATATGTAAATTCCCAAGTCAAAGATGAAACCACTCTTGGGAAACTAATGCATGATTTTTCATGCACAGATCCATCCGATATGAACTATAAAATATTGGCTGACAGGGTACGTTTTTTCAAAGAGAGTAAGGAAGGAGTGTTGGCTATGTGCCAGATGTTAGAAGAAATGCGGAATGAAACAGCATTAGAAGCAACACAAAAAGCGGCAAAAAATTTCGCCCTCCGCCTCATTATCAGGGGGAAAGATTCCCTCGAAGAAATCGCAGAAATAACAGAGCTTCCGCTTGACGAGATACATCATTTAGAAAAAACAAGAAGAATTTAACTTAAGGCTGCCGTACCAGACGCAAAGTAACCCTTTCGCCAGATACGACAGCCTTTTCCACTTTCAATAATGCCGGACCACCTCAAACCTTTCTAACTGCACATCTTCATATTCCCCGATTCCCGCCTTCTGCTTCGCAATCCTAACCTGTTCCTTTACAGTATCGATTCCGTCCAGATTAGGCAGAAGCAGTCCACGGCGGTACCCTTTCGTCACGACCACGCCATACCGTTTGACATCCAACTGTTCCGGCGAATCAATCTTCTCAGTCTCCCCCAATACATCCACACTAATCGAGAGCTTATCAAGCTCGTCCGGCTCAATAGGAGAAAATCTCGGATCCTTCACAGACGCACTGACAGCATTCTCCCTGATTTCCTCCGCTATTGAAGGCTGTACCGCCTGAATGGTGCCGATACATCCCCGAAGCTGCCCTTCCTTCTTTATGGAAACAAATACCCCCGCCCTCTGGGTATACATCTCCTTAGAGAGCTTCTCCGGTATCTCTTTCTTCCTGCCTGTACGCACATATTCTTCTATAACCGCCCTGGCAAGACGTACATAATCATCCTCCCTTGCCCTCTGCTTGCGAAGCCGTTCACGCTCTTTTTCTTCGTACTGCTCTTTAAAATTCCGTGTCAAATCCCTGCCGCCGATCTCATAAATACAGACGCCGTACCCTACTCCAAAAGGTCCCTCATAGGAAAGACGCTTCGCCTGCACACTTGTCTGATCCAACGCCCCTGCCATCATCGTGAAAGACCTGTGGCCGCATTCTCCCGCTTTCTCACAGAAATCCTCCGAAAACTCCAAAAGCCGTCCGAAATCGCCCTTCTCCATCACCTCCATGAGACGGCTATCGTACTGCGGCCCTTCCTCCTTATATCCGTAAGGCCCCTCGGCGGTAAGCCTGTGGGACAGATCTCCGCTTCCGATTACCACAGTATTTCGGTCAAGGACTTCGGCCGTCTCCTTGATACGCCGTCCCAGTTCATAATGTGCCGCAAGCGAAAGCCCCGACAGGCCAATCCTGACCAGCTTATAATCCCTCCAATACTGATTTACAAAATAGAGAGGAACCATCGTCCCGTGATCTAACCGCCTGTCACGCTCTCCCTGGGTTCCTGCGGGAAGCTCTCCCGCCTCCGCAAATTTGCAGAGCGTCTCCACAAACTCCGTGTCATAGATGACCTCCATCTTCACCTGGCCTGCACGGAATTGCCCGAAATCGCCTTTCCCCGCATTTCCCGGTGAAATATGGAAATAATCCGCATACATAATCTGATGGGGCGAGATTAACACGATTGTCTCCGGCTTCAACTCCCCTATCCTTCGCCCAACCTCATGGTATGCGTCAATCGTTTTCTGAATGTTTCGTTCCTCGCCCCTGCCAATCTCCGGTATAATCAGGGGAGGATGGGGAACCATAAATCCTCCTGATATCATATCTTTCATCTCCTTAACCTATTCTTTTTGATATTTCTTCCTCAGCCTGTGGATTCCTCTCCCACAATGGATAAATAACCACACATACAGGACAAAAAGCACATCAAAGATGATTAACAGAACCTTTTCCCCCATATCCCCATACTCTCTCCATCTAACATATTGGGTAAAAAGCTGCGGAACCAGACAACACAGGAAAACGCACAGAAGCGGCACCATTCTCCGCCAAAAGATACGCCTTACCATCTCAAGCCTTGAGTCATTGTCACTGAATATCTCTGTCTCCTTATCTAGGCCCTCCGCAGGCTTCCGGAAATAACTGAACCCATTCACATCAAACAGATATTCCCATCCATAATCCCGATACATCTTAAGATATCCCATCTTTTCACCCTTAACCGCCTGATCAAAATCCAGCCTGTACACCATATCCTTGGGAGTACACCTGTCAAATAAATAAAATCCCGGAAGAACATATCTTTTAAACCTCCACCCTTCGCGATGCTGTTCTCTTAAAAACTGTTCCTCCTCCTCATAATCCGTAATTGTCCAGAAACGGAACCTGACCCTATCCGCCATAACCGTACTCTCCTTTACTGTTCTGGTATAATCTTTCAATCCTGTGAAGCTCTATGTTCAATACCTCCCACCCAAGCTCTGTAATCACATACAGCTTTCGTTTATCTTCTTCTCTTACAAATCTGATTAATCCGTCCTTCTCCATCTTAGACAGTGTTCCATACATGGTTCCGGGGCTGATGGTCACTTCCCCGCCCGTCATCTGCTTCACCTTCTGCCCGATGTTATACCCATGCATCTCATCTTTCAGACAATATAAAATGTAGAAGCCGGTTTCCGTCATGGGAACATACACTCTTTTGATCCTGTCTGTCATCCCTTCCTCCCATTCTTATAACATTTTAGCTCGATATATCTTATTCCGATATATCGAATCTCACTATATCTCACTTCGTTATATATTTTATATCACACCTCGATATATTTGTCAAGGACATTCCGTGATTTGCATTGACCATGTTAAAATACTGTGATACTATTTTTTTATCAAAATATTTAGGAGGTTTTATTTGCATATTATGCTAAGAAAGGAAAATATAGATAATTTAGAAGTCACAAAACGCAGACTCACCGACAATATACTTGTATTGTACATTCTTACAATACTGCTCATCCTACTTGGACAATTTCTGGGAATGTTATTAGGTTTCCTCCCCTTCATGTCAAGTACAGACATTGCAACAACCGTCTATATGTATCTGAGTTTTATCGGCATCTGGATACTAACAATATTGTATCTGCGGTTTACGAAGAAAAACCGCCCTATCCTGAAAACAATAGGAAGAAGGGCATCCGGCAACAACGGCAAGAACCTCGTTATCGGGTTTGTAATGGGCTTTGGCCTGAACGGCGTCTGTATCCTTGCGGCATGGCTTAACAAAGACATTTCACTACAATATAATTCTTTTCAGCCGATTGCTTTTGTACTGATCTTCATCGCAGTCTTTGTACAGTCCTCGGCAGAAGAATTGGTCTGCAGAGGCTTCCTGTACCAGCGGTTAAGGCAAAGTTACAGACATCCGGCAACGGCTGTCATAGGAAATTCCCTGCTTTTTGCCATCCTGCACCTGATGAATGAAGGCGTTACGGTTTTGTCCGTGCTAAATATATTTATTGTTGGGATTTTGTTCTCATTCATGGTCTATTACATGGACAGTATCTGGTGCGCCATGTCCATGCATGCCATGTGGAATTTTACACAGAATATCATTTTTGGACTGCCAAACTCCGGTATCGTATCCCCATATTCTGTCTTCCGTCTGGATACCTCCACGGCAAATAACAGTTTCGCATACAACGTAGGTTTTGGCATTGAAGGGACTCTATTTGCTGATATTCTGCTGATAGCGTCGTGTATCTGCCTATATCTGTGGGGGGAAAAGCATTCGCACTCCTAAAACACCACAGCCGACACAACGGGAATCGTCACGACGGACAAAAGCGTGGTAAGCGCCACGCCTTTTGCCGCCTGCTCCGCGCTTTCTTCATCTCCATACTGCTGCGCCAGCATGGCGGTCATACTCGCCGCCGGAGTCGCAAGCATCACCATACACACCCCGCACAGCATTTCGTTATCAATCACCCTGATAATCACCTGCATGGCAAGAATCGGAATCACCAAAAGCTTTGTCAGAGAATACAGAAGCAGCCTCTTATCCAGAAACAATTCCTTCAGCCTGATACTGGTCAGAGAAATACCAATCACCATCATACTTAAGGGGGCAGTCAGCCCGCTTAACCCACTCATAGTCGTATTGAAGAATTCCGGAGTGGGAATCTCAAGGAGATAAATCGCAATCGCCAAAATACTGCCGATTACCCCTATGTTAAATACCTTTCCCCACTCAATCCCCTTTGTTCCCTTCTGTACAGTCTGAATCCCATAAGTATAGATTAAGACATTAAACAGCATGGAAAATATGGCCGCATACAGAAGCGCCTCCTGCCCATACACCGCCACAATCACCGGAAAACCCATGAAGCCGATATTGTTAAATGCACTCATCAGCCGATAAACGCCCCTCTGTTCTTTCCTGACACGAAACATGAATGGTATTGCAAGCGATAACAATACCATTCCCCCAAGAATCACCAACGCAATCACCGCAGTCAGAAGAAGCTCTTTTCCTTTAATCGTCCCGTCTCCGTTTACCACGGCAGACAGCGTAAGGGCAGGATTGGCAACATTTACCACCACCCAGGAAATCTTCTTACTGAAGGTCTCATCCATGACCCCCTTTTTTGCCGCCCCATATCCAAGAGCAATATAGATAAACAAAACAATCATCTGTTGTAACAGTAACATTTTTTACTCTCCTTTAACCACGGTGCTCTGAATACGCTCATATACTCTGTGCATAGTCATCCCCTGGACAATCGTTGTAAAGAAAACAATCGCATAGGTTCCGCCAAGGATAATCAAGTGAAGCTCATCAGAAACCATCCCCTGGGCGCTCATGGCAAGGGCGACTGAAAGCCCTCCCCGAAGCCCTCCCCAGGTCAACAGCTTAATGAACTGGGGTTTGTTGTACCCGTCAGGCAGAGAGCCAATGAATATGGTTGTAACTCCAAGGCTTCCCGCCCTTCCGACGAGATTTGCAGCAATGGCAAGGAGTGACAGAACCAGAACATGAGGCATCTGTAAAATCCGGATAAATGAAAGCCCAAGCATAACATACAAGACGGAATTCAGCAGCGTATCCAATATTCCCCAGAAGATATCAAACTGACGAAGGTTTAGGGGCTTCCCCTTATACTCCGAAAAATTCCGAAGCGCAGAGAATAAAACTCCGCACACAACCGACGCAATCGCCCCGGAAAATCCAAAATACTCGCACAATACATAGGACAGGGACACCGCCAGAAGGCTGGTAAATATCTGCCTGGCCTCATCCTCGGTACGGCTGAATATAGCGAAGCATAAGAATGTTACTACAATTCCCACAACCACGGCGCCCAGTATCTCCTTCGCCATCACAGCAATAAAACCACCGCTTTCCTTTGCAGTAACCATTCCCGAAAAAAAGATGAACAATGCCACGCCCATCCCGTCATTCAGCAGAGACTCCCCCTCTATGATGAAGCTAATCCCTTCGGGAAGGTGAAACCTCTTTAAAATACTGGTGGCGGCAATCGGGTCCGTAGGCGCAACGATACTGCCGAACATCAGACAGACAGGAAGGGTAAACGGAAGCCCCAGAACCTTGCCTGCCCCATAGAAAATCAGTCCATAGAACACAGCCCCCAGAAATGTTGCGCCCACAGCCAACAGCGAAATTGCCCTCGCATGCTTCTTAAAATCCAAAAGCCTCATATGGCATGAGCCTGCGAACAGCATAAAGCACAGAACCCCCTCCATCAAAAATCCTTCCAGATTGAAAAACTGTAATTCCTCAAGCACCTGTGATGCCGTCCCCGTACCCTTTAAGACCGCGCTCAACACCAGAAGCACACCGCCGGCAATTACAGTAAACAGCATTAGTGCAATTTCATGGGTAAATTTCGTCACCTTCTCATTAAAAAATCCCAACACTACTACAAGCGCCAATAAAATAACCGTATTTAAAAGAAATGTATCCATCCTTCTTCTCCCTTCAATTTTCTGATTCTCCAGACGGAACCTGCAGCAAAATCTTAACTGTAAAAATCTCCCCGTCTGTAAGCACCTCCATCATATCGCCATACTTCATGGCAATCATATTCACAGATTCTAACCCCTGGCCAAAACCTTCCCTCTTGGATGAACGGTAATGCCTCCCCTCCTTCTTAATCTCTCCCTGATAAGGGTTCTCCACCTTCACCGCAAGCATATTAGACGCCGTCTGCCAAATCCTCAGCCTGATATACGGCTCCTCCATATCCCTGACGCCGTCCATGGCATTTTCCAGCAGATTACCAAGCATCACGCAGAAATCTTGATCCGACACCTGTTGCTTCTTCGGCAGGGAGACAGCGAAATCCGTCTTGATATCCCTCCTCTGGCAAATGGACTCATAATATGAAATCAGAGCATTCAACGCCGCCGAATAGGAGTACAGCTTCATCTCCGCCTGCTCCTCGTCGATGTATCTGCTCACATACTCCTTTAGTTTCTCGTACTCCTTCTGCCCCACCAACTCGGAAATCACAATGAGCTGATGACGGAAATCATGGCGGATTCGGCTGTTTTCCTCCACATTCCTTAATAACTGCTGATACTGCGCCCCCTGCATCAAAAGCATCTGGTTGGCAATCTCCGTATTCTGTTTCTCCACAAAAGAACGTGCAACCACATAAAACAGAAAATAAATCAATACCACAAAAAAAGTAAAGAACAACAAAACGAACGGGTAGAGCTGCCGCACGTACCCAACATACATGTTTCGATATACGCGCGGGTACATAAAATAGGTAGACGCCAAAAAAAGCGCCGGAAAACACCATACCCTTTTCCAAACCGCTTCTTCATGAAAATTCTCCATCACCCACCCCATATATCTGGTAAGAGGCAGATACAGAATAACATCAGCAGCCAACAGAAACAAAACCTGCACTCCCAGTGCTTCATAGGAAAAGGCAAGGGAATTTCCAGACGGGTGCAAGGTATAATCGAACATTGTAGCATATAACTTTGAAAATCCTCCCATAAGACAGGCAGTAAGAAATGCAAACAACTTCTTGGGAAATGAAAGCCTGACCTCCCTGTTATACAGATAAAGGAAATAAATACCTGCCGGATATATGATGATATCCGTCACATCTCCCAGAGGATAAATACTCCCAACCAGCACCACACAGGAAACCACAACCAGAAGCGCTATGGCAATCTTACCCGCCAACACGGGCAATCGGTTCTTCACATATCTATGCACCGGATAAAAGCATAAGGGAATCATAGGGAGAATAATCGAACTATATAACAAATCTTCACATACTTCCGGCAATTTTCTCTACTCCCTTCTCACATTTCGCTGCCCGATACGTAAACTATATACGTATACGAACTATCTGTCCGCTTTCCTCAGATAAATATACCAGTATACGCACCCGACACAGACCGCGCCTCCGATGATATTGCCAATGGTTACCGGCAGCAGGTTTGCCCCAAAGAAATTCCCCCAGGTAATGGCGCCCATATCCACGCCTGCCGCAGCCGCAGCATCTCCATACTCCTGTATCCCCTTGGCAAAAATCCCTGCCCCGATGTAATACATATTCGCTATGCTGTGTTCAAACCCACAGAGCACAAACATCATAATCGGGAAAAACAGTCCCATAATCTTGCCCGCCACATCCTTTGCCGCAAAGGAAATCCACACGGCAATACAGACCAGGAAATTGCACAGAATTCCCCGAAGGAACGCATCCCCAAAAGACAGCGAGCACTTGGCGGCAGCCGTTGAAATGACGGACACTGCCATCTGTTTTCCAAACAAATCCGGCTGGTGGGAATATACGACGCCGGCCGCCACCAGAAGGCCGCCGGCCAGATTCCCAAGATATACCACGCCCCAGTTCTTAAGCATCCCCGCCGGAGTAATCTCCTTTTGAAGCAGCGGAATCACCAGCAATGTATTTCCCGTGAATAATTCGCTGCCCGCAAGCAGAACCATAGTAAGGCCGCCCGGAAACACGCACGCGCCGACGAACTTTCCCACCGACGCAAGCGGAACCGAGACTGCTACGGTTGTCGCGCCCACACCGCCCATTGCGATGAACGCGCCCGCCAATACCGCCAGAAGAAGCATCTTGCTAACCGGCGTGTTCACCTTCGCTTTACCTGCTGCAATATAGTTTTTCGCCACCTCGGCAGGTGTAAAAAAATTCATCCTCCATCCCCCTCGTATCAATAAATTCGTAAGTAAGAAATAAATTACCTACCCTGCTTACTATCATAACATAAATCTCTTATTCTTGAAACAGGCAAAAAAACATATACGGAGGGAGCTTCACCATATCCCCATCTCTCATATAGCTCTTTGGATGGATAATGTAAGACTGGCTGATTCGTTTCAGATAAATCGAGCGAAATACATCCAATGAGGTAACCGAATAATTCTTAGAAGACTTTACCTCAATGGGATATATTTTAAAATTCGTCTTACTCTCGTTTGAAAGCAGAAAATCAATCTCCATATCATTCCGATGCTTTTCCTCACTGTACCGTGTATAAAAATAGAGTTTTCTGCCTTTCGCCGCAATCATCTGCGCAATAACATTTTCATACAACATTCCTTCATTCAAAGAAAACCTGCCGTTCATAATCAACCGATAAAGCTGCTGGCTGGCAATCTCATTTTCGCTGAATGCAAGACTCACTAACAACCCAGTATCCCCCATGTAACATTTTACGGCAGAGTCATTCTTGTTCAATGCAAATCCCACATTCGGGTCATTGCATTTGTAACAGACATTACAAATCATCGAATCCTCCAGCCAAAAAAGCGGGTCGTCATACTGACTGAACGTCGCATTGGTATCAATCTTGCTTAACACTATCTTTTTCTCGTGTGTGGACAGATAAGCCGGTATATTGTCAAATAATGCCGACACTTTTGAATGATACCGCTTTGATGCTTTTTTAATATCATCCCGATATAATTCCAGTATGTCACGCTTTTCCACGTCGCTCGCATAGAAATCCCGCCCATTTTCCAAATATGCGACCACGCTCTGGGGCATGCCCCCGACCAAAATATATTCCCTGAAAATCCGCATCACCTTTGCATGAAGCTTCTGCTCTAAAGGTTCCTTTCTCCGATAACACCCCTGAATATGTTCCAAAAGAAGTTCTTCCCCCTGGGCAGTTACAAATTCTTCAAAATCCAAAGGATACATCTTAATCTTTCTCTCCTCTGAGGGAATTGTAATATCCTGCACGTTTTCACGGATTGATATCAGGGAGCCTGTTTCAATATAGTCATATCTGCCGTCAGCCACCAGATACTTAACGGATTCCCGCGCCTTAGGGAACCTCTGTATTTCGTCAAATATAATCAGAGATTCCCGCGCATAAAGCCTTACATTGTATTCCAAAGACAGATTTTGAAAAAATATATCTAATTGATTCAGGTTGTCAAAATTGTCCCTGATATTCTTAGGCGCTTTGTTGAAATCAATCAAAATATATGACTTATATTCATTTTCTGCGAAACGCTGGACAATTGTGGACTTTCCTACCCTGCGCGCACCTTCTATGAGGATCGCTTTTTTCCCTTGTGCCTCCGATTTCCATTGGAGGAGTTTTTGATAAATCTTTCTCCTAATTTCCATACTGATTCTAATCCCCTGCATGTATACTAAGTTAATACCCATGTTATATTTTACCACTTCTATATACAGTACGCAAGTTACTCTCTTTTAATTTTATATATAATACGCAAGTTATTTCAACACATTTTTATATATATTACGCAGGATACGTCTGTTTATACAAAAAAAGAACGGATGTAAAAGATTTCTATATCCGTCCCCTTTTCATATCGTGTGCCAATTTTCAATGCAGCGTACCTTAATTCCCTCTAATATCTCCATCATCAAACGGATCCCCGCACTCCGGACAGAACTTCGGCGGCTTCGTCGGATCCTCCGGCTCCCAACCGCACTTATCACACCGGTATTGCGGTATCCCCGCCGGCTTTGGTTTTCCGCACTCTGAACAGAATTTTCCCTTATTCACAGTACCGCATGAGCACGTCCATCCTGCTGCCTGGTCCGGCTTCGGCGCGCCACATTCCACACAGAATTTCCCTGTATTACCCGAAGCCCCGCATGAGCAGATCCACCCCGTATCGGAAGCCTTGAAAGCCGCGCCTCCTGCCTGACTTTGCACTCCCTGGCCTTGCACTCCCTGACTCTGGCCCATAGCATACAAATCCTTAAGATTCATGCCTCCTGCCTGGGATGCCATACCCATTCCCATAAATCCGGACATGGCTCCGTTCTTATTCCCTGCCGCCGCACGCATAGCGTCCGCCTGGGCGCCCACAAGGGTAGCCGCCGCCATATTGGGATCACGCATGACTGCCGATTTCTGAAGCTGCTTGATCATCTCCTCGTCTTCTTTAGACGCCGTCACACTATTGACACCAAGAGAATATACCATGATTCCCCGAAGCTCAGTCCATTTTTTTGACAAAACATCATTGAGGGCGTCCGACAACTCCATGGTATGGCCCGGAAGGGCGCTGTATCGGATTCCCATCTGCGAAATCCTGGCGAACGCCGGCTGCAGGGCCGTAAGAAGCTCTGATTTCAGCATGGAATCAATCTCATCCCTGGTATACACATACCCCACATTTCCGCAGACGTTGGCATAGAATACCATGGGATTCACAATCCGATAAGAATACTCTCCGTTACACCGTATGGAAATGTCCACGTCAAGTCCGATATTTTGGTCAACCACACGGAAGGGCACCGGATTTGGCGTACCGTATTTATTTCCGGGAATCTCCTTGATATTCACATAATAGATTCTCTGGTTCCTCCCTGTGCCGCCTCCAAACTGAAAACGCCTCCATGCCTCCTTGGCGATTCCCTTCAAGCCTTCCACAAAAGAGCCGCCAAACACGGAAGGGCTGGTACTCGTGTCATAAGTATACGCGCCCGGCTCGGCACAGGCATCAATAACCTTTCCATCCTCTACGATAATCATACACTGGCCGTTCGCCACAGCAATATGGGAACCGTCTGTGATGATATTGTCGTCCCCCTTTCTGTTTGACGAACGCCCTGATACCTGCTTCACACCCTTTGCCACCAACACATCCGCATCCAATGCGTCACAGCAAAAATATTCCTTCCACTGATCCGCCAGCGTCCCGCTTGCCGCTGACAATGCTGCCTTAATTAATCCCATAATTTTTCTCCTCCTATAACTTATATCTTACTGGACAAAGTCCACCTACCCGAAGGGTATACTTCTGTCAGAACTTTCCACTGGTTCCCGAACTGTTAGAATGCATCCCACTGCTGCCCCCGCTGCTGGAATTATTCTCTGTCTGCCGCTTCGTCCTCGTCATTGTATGGTATAAAAACCGGTCTGTCTGGTTATACAACTGGAAACTGTCTGCTCTCATATATTCCATTGCACCGTCCCTTAACACTCTGGTATTCATACTCTTTTTCCACGAAAGCACCACTCCTAAGGACACGCCAAACGACAACAGAAACGATACCCCAATAATCAGCGGTATCCGCCATCCTTCTCCATATGGATGGTCCTCGGTGTAAGGCTTCCCTTTCTCTGCCGCGGTCAGATAATCCTCTGCCATAGAGACATATTTTTCAAATGCGTCGAAGAATTCTCCGTCGGACAAATCGGAAAGTATCTTCTCTCCGAGACGTTCTCTCCCATATGTAGTAAATGCCTCCTGCGCCTTTCCGAAGCCCACCAGCCCCCAGTCCCTCTCTGCCATGCTGATGGCAAGCATCACGCCGCTGCCTTTCGTATCTGTCCCCAGTCCATACTCCGTAAAAATCCGGCTCTGCCAGTCCTTAATATCCCCTCCTCCAAAATCCGGCGTGGTAATGATATAAACCCCTGTATTGTACTGCTCGGAAACTCTGGCACATTCCCTCTCAAGGTCTTCCTCCTCCTCGGATGTGAGTAGTCCCGCATCATCCTGCACCCATCCCTGGAAGTTCGGAGTATTTCCCGCAGCAGACACATATGACATTCCAATCTGTCCCCAAACTGCAAATCCGGCTATGCACAGCACCGCCATACACAAAAAAACCTTTACCGCATAAAATATCTTGACCCTGGCGCCATCCAAAGCTTTCATATTCCCCATCATAGCACACCTCCAAACAGCAGAAGCCCAAGAATAGAACAAACTAAAGTTCCAACTGCCGTGAAGCCGCAGAGGTATTTCCAGAATGCGCCTTTATCCACAGGTAGCTCTCCTACCATCTTTCCAGTCTGTCCGTTGATGGCAAACTGATACTTTTTCCCCCCGTAAACCGTCTCAAACAGCCAGACAGGTAAAAGGGCATACAACACTTTGCCGTTCTGGGATGTCAGATGCCGCCGCTTTACAATCACAGACTCATATCCCTGTACCGTGCCGCGTAAGACCTGTTCGGCAGTATTATATAAACGCTGCTTCGCCCTGCCCTCGGCTGTCTTTGCGTCCACGTCATATTTATCCGTCTCATAGCCAGCCAGATAAGCAGGCTGGAAACTCGTCAGCCCATTGTAATCAAAAGGCTCAATGGACTCCGTCGTGCTGTCGTCCATCTCCACGCTGCCATCCACAGGCACATGGATGAACTCCATGGTTCCTGCCCTAGAAACCAGATAGTAGGAGGTGTCCACATAGTCATACTCGCTGTCACTCCACATTCTGACACGCGTTGCATTAAAACTCATATCTGCGCTTGCCTTACAGTCAAACAGCCAGTAAGGGACGTAGCACCCTCTCAGATTTTTCAGATAACTGCGGTCCCGGAAGTTTTTTGGAAGCAGACGCTTACCCTTACAGAAATTAAGCAGCTTCTGACGCGCCTCGTCACCTTTTACCTGAAACGGAATCATAAGGTCGGGTTCAAACTCTCCTGATGAAGCAGCCTTGATTACCACCACATTGTCGCAGTATGGACAGACTGTACTAACCGTATTCTCATCCGCTTCAATTTCGGCGCCACAGGAGGGGCAGATATACAAGCCGTCCTCCGTCCGTTTAGCCCCTTGTGCTTCCTTTCGGTACTCCCACTCTAAGTCCTGCTCTCCCTCCAGGCGTTCCTCCCGTTCATACTCCTCCATTACCTCTAAATCATACTGATTACCGCAGCTATGGCAAGTGAGCTTCTGCGTCTTAGGGGAAAACTCAAGAGACGCCCCACAGCAGGGACATTTATATTGTACAAAATCCATTCCTATCTCCTTCTTAAAAATCAAAAAACCTACGATAAACTGCCTAGCGTGGCAAAAAACTCCGGATAAGAAACCTCGACGCACTGACTGTCCTCAATCACCGTCTCACCTTCTGCAACCAGTCCCGCAACGGCGAATGCCATTGCGATTCTATGATCCAGATAACTCCTAATATGAACTCCGGTAAGGGTTTTTCCCCCCTCAATAATCATCCCGTCCTCCGTCGGGGTAATATCACATCCCATTGCCTTGAGATTCTCCGTAACCGTATCAATCCGGTTTGTCTCCTTCACCTTCAGCTCAGCCGCGTCCTTAATCACAGTCGTACCCTCGGCACATGCCGCCATGACCGCAATCATGGGAAGCTCATCTATCAAAGTCGGAATCATCTGCCCTTCTATGGTCGTTCCGTGAAGTTCACTGAACCTGACAAGAATATCGGCAATCGGCTCGCCGCCAATATTCCTTAAGTTCTCATAAGTAATATCCGCCTCCATAGCTTCGCAGACCTTGAGTATTCCCGCCCTGGTCGGATTCGTACCTACATTGCGGATTAGAAGCTCAGAGCCTGGAACCAAAAGTCCGGCTGCTATAAAATATGCCGCAGACGAAATATCGCATGGCACTTTAATCCTCTGCCCGGTAAGCTCTTTACAAGGCCGTATCCCCGCCGATGCGCTGCCATCACTATGCAAGATTGAAGTGACGTCCGCCCCAAACCCTCCAAGCATCAACTCCGTATGATTACGTGAAAGGGCAGGCTCAATCACCGTCGTCTCGCTGTCAGCGTAAAGCCCTGCAAGAAGGATTGCAGACTTGACCTGCGCAGACGCAACCGGCGACTCATATCTGATCCCATGAAGCGCACCTGGTTCTATCTTAAGGGGAGCACAGCCATTATCCCTGATACTCTCAATATGCGCCCCCATACGGCTTAAGGGCGTCATAATCCTCCCCATAGGACGGGAATTCAAAGACTCGTCTCCAGACAGGACAGATGTAAAGTCCTGCCCTGCCAGAATACCGGACAAAAGCCTTGTGGTCGTCCCGCTGTTTCCCACATTAAGCGTCTCCTTAGGGGCAGACAGAGCGTGAAGCCCTTTTCCATGTACCAGAAGCCGATCCGGCTTCTGTTCAATCTCAATTCCCATTTTCCGGAAGCAATGAATCGTAGACAGACAGTCCGCACCCTGTAAAAAATTCGTAATCTCCGTAATTCCCGATGCGATAGAGCCGAACATGACGGAACGGTGGGAGATAGACTTATCTCCCGGAACGCTCACCTCTCCTTTAAGGCCGGTTTTCGGATAAATGGTTTTAACGCTCATAGACAATATACCTGAATTTCTGCAGTAATTCCGCCGCCCGTTTAGAAGACGACTCATCATAGAATTCAATACGCAGAACCCCTTCTTCAAATTCTCTGTTATGGACAATCCCGATATTCTTAAGATTCAGATTGTTTGACGCAAGAATGGTCGCAATAGCGGCAATCCCTCCTGCCTCGTCGATAATATCGCAGTAAACCTCATACGCCTTCTTAATCGGTCCCGCCGAGGATGAGGGAATGGAATTCCGATAATTTCTTGAACTGTCGAACAGATTGTATATCCCCTGCTCATCCTCCCGGTCAATCAATTCCTTCGCCCGCCCTAACGCCTGGATATATTCTCCGAGAATTTGGGAAATGTATCCCTTATTCTTCAGACAAATATGCTGCCACATGGTCGGTGACGAAGAAGCGATACGGGTGATATCCTTAAATCCTCCGGCGGCAAGATTCTTCATCAACTCCTCCTTTGTATCCGTATCACGCACAAAATTCACCAGGCTTGCCGCAATGATATGCGGAAGATGGCTGATGGTTCCGGTTACATAGTCATGCTCACGGTAATCCAGAAGAACCGGAATTGCCCTCAAAGCCTGCACAAACTTTACATAGCGGTCAACCTTCTCCTGTGCCGCGCCCCTTGCCGGCGTCAACACATAATATGCATTCTCAATCAACATTGCCTTGGAATTCACATAGCCGTTCTTCTCAGAGCCAGCCATTGGATGCCCTCCAATGAAATACGGCTCAAGCCCCAGAGCCTCAACCTCCCTGTGGATATTCGTCTTCACACTCCCCACGTCTGTCAAGATACAGTCATCATGAAGATACCCTGCCGCCTGCTTCAAATATGCCGTATTATAAGAAACCGGCGCACACAGGAATATATAGCTGCAATGATGGAAATTATCATCAATCGTAGTTGCAGCTACATCAATCACAGATTCCTGCGTCGCCAGCGCCAGCGTTTCTTTATTCTTATCAAAAGCCACAATCTCATAATCCGGAAAATACTGTCGAATCGCCCTTGCTATGGACCCTCCAATCAGCCCCAGACCAATAAACCCGATTTTCTGTCTCATAATTCTTCTCCTTTGAGCGCTATATCAGATTTATTTTACCTCAACCTCCCTGTTTTTGTCAATAATTTGCCGTTTTAATGCATTAAATTAATCCTTATTTTTCACATGCCTTTCCCCTGAAGATTCAGCATTATCCTCGTCACAAATCTGCCCTCCTCCAAAGCAAAATCAACCTCGCCGTTATAATGAGAAGCCGTCTTAATAATACTGGTTGTACCAAGCCCACCCCCGCTGACGGATTTTGGAAGCCCTTTTTGAAAACAAATATCATCGCCACAAGTATTGGTGCACTGAATAATCATCTTATTTCCTCTTTTTGCAATATAGATATCAATCTCCTGTTCTATTTTACCCGAATTCGTACACCCGTGAATTGCATTTTCAAATACATTTGCCAAGATTGCAACCCAGTCAATATCACGGATGGTAACGCTTAGCGGTACTGCCACATCTATATTCACAGCAATCCCCTTCGCCTTTGCCTGCCTTGCATAGACAGACAGGATACTGTTCACAGCCGGATGCCCGCAGATCGGCCTTGCCCTCCTGTTTTCCACATCCTCGCCATATTCATCCAGATAAGCCAGCAGATTTTCCATATTCCCCTTTTCTACATAATCTCTGATAAGCAGTATGTGGTGGCGTGCATCGTGGCGAATCCGCGCCGCCTCTTTCTCTGACTCTCCCACAATGTTAATCTGGCTTTTCAGAAGCTGTTCATTCAGCTCTAACAACTCCTTCTCCGTCTGGTAATGATGCTCCTTGCCCAGATGGATATAAAGGTGGAGTATCGTATACTGGAGAAAACCTGCCATGGCAAGCACGAAGAATGCCCGCACCATATTAAAAACGGAAAATCCCTGGAGATTCGGCCAGTACGCTATAATCGCGCCGAGAAATATAGAGATAAAGAGCGAAAATGTACTGAACAAATCCATCTCCTCAACCAGAAAATCCAAACCATCCAGAAATTGTTTCCTGAATTTTTTCCATGTGAAAATCAGAAAGACTGTATAGCACAGAAATCTTACCAATATATCCGCCCACAGATTTCCGCCGAACCACCAGCGCGCCACATCCACGCCGAGAAACGTCCCCACAGAAAACAGATAAAACGATGCCGCAATCTTATATAATGACACATAGATGACCTCCTGACTCATCAGGCTGCAGAAAATCCCAATGACTGGAAGAACTGAGAGCGCCGCAAGCTTGACAAAGCTTGCATTTAAAAAAAGATACCAAAGGCTATATCCGGTCAGCAGCAGTAATCCGAAAACAACATAATAAAAGACCGTCTTTCTCATAGGGAATCTGGGGCGATCCAACATCAGAAAAAAGGACAACATCAATGTAATACTCATACCATTACGCAAAAATGCAACCCAAAAAGAACCGCCTAACATCTTTTAGCTCCTCCTTTTTCGGAAACTGTCATTTCATGACACTTTTTACATAATATAACATAAAGATATTAATATTTTTAACGCATGGGATAACTCGTTATTTATCTGGGACAAAAAAGAGACTGCCGGAATACATTTCCGGCAGCCCCTCTAAAGCTTTTCTTCACTGTTAAAATAATAGGCAAAATAGACTTTCTTAAATTCGGAAGACACATTTCTCGGAATATAGATTCTGCTGTCATTATCCAACAGAATCTCCTCCTTCTCCACGGATACCACATGGTTTAGATTCAAAATATAAGAACGGCCACATCTGCTGAACTGATTGAAATGCTCAAGCATCTCCCACAACTCCTTTGCCGTCATACGTACCCGGCATTCCTCTGTATCCAGATACAACATCTGATAATTCTTCTGTGATTCGCAGTAGACGATGTCATCCGGCCTCATCTGCCGGATTCCGCCTCCTGCAACCTTCATCACAATCTGCTCGTCCCCCGCCTTCTTCATCTGCTGGAACACAATGTCCATGGCATGAAAGAATCTCTCCTTCTCAAGGGGTTTCACAAGATACTGAAGGGCATCCACTCCGTAGGCTTCCAGAGCATACTCCTTAGACGTGGTCAGGAAAACGATGAACGCGCCGCACTTTTGTCTACGTAATTCCACCGCTGCCTCAATACCGGTCTTTCCCGACATAAAAATATCCAGAAGCAATAGATCGGGCACATATTCCTTTTGTGTAATCTTCTCCAAAAGCTCCTCCGCACTCCGAAACCGGTCTATCCTGTATTCATCCGTTTCTCTTGACTTCTGATATGCTGTCAAAAAATCTTCAATTTTGTCGAGTTCCCTCTCATCATCGTCACAAAGCGCAACGAAATACACCAGACGACACTTCCCTTCTAAAAACCCCCTCAATTACTCAGAGGTATATTTCTCTATGATTGGCGGAACCTGAGACAGCAGATTGTCGATATCCTCAAACATGGCGCTCTTGGTGGTGCCGTGCCGCGCCGCCTGATTAATATGCTTTATGACCTCCTGGTACTCGCCTCTTACCTGGTCGAAGAACCCGCACAAAATCTGAAGCGCATTCTTGGATTGGTCAATCACTCCTGAAATCTCTGTATGTACGTTGACCGCACCCTCCGCAGACTGGGTAATCTCATCGAACATGTCATATGTTTTCTGCACCTTCTGAATACTCTCTCCCAACGCCTCCTGGGAAGTAGTGATACTGCTGTTTAAGTGGTCCGTTCCCTGCTCTACGTCTCGGATTCCCAAATCTACTTCCTTCGTCAGATCCTTAATCTCGTCCGCAAGCTTCTTGACCTCTACCGCCACTACTGCAAATCCCCTTCCCTGCTCGCCTGCCCGCGCCGCCTCAATGGAGGCATTGATCGCAAGGATATTGGTCTGGTCAGCGATTGATACAATCTTATCGGTACACTGTTTAATCTTCTCTACCGCCTTCTGCAGCTCTACAAATGTGTTCTCCATCTCACCGAAATAATCAGCCACCTGCATGGAACTGCTCTTAAGCTCTGTCACCTCGTCCTGGGCATGCTGAACCGACTGAGCAACCGTATCCTTGACATCTGCAAATCCGCTGGATGCCTGCTCAATACTCATAAAATTCTGCTCAAAATCTGCAAGTCTCTCCTGAAAACTCTCCGTCCCCTTCAAAACCGTATCGAAAGAGCTGCGGATCTCGTTCAACTCCCACAGGGAATCTACTTCCTTCTGGACCATCTCTTTCTCATAGTCTTTCAATGTATTCATGACATGCACAACCGGATACAGATTATCCTCATTCTCCGACGCAATGTCTGCCTCATATTTATTCTTTTTCCAAAATAGCATTGCCCTCTCCTCCTTTACTCAAATACCACGCAGGTCATAGACTGGTTCACAAACCGGTTGTTGTAATGTTCCCCATATCCAACAAGACCGGCATGGTTCCCCACCTTTTCCATATCCTTAAGATATTCCTGCATATAGTGGTTCTGGGTAAAGAGCAGATATCGAAACAGGCAGTTTACAGAAAATACCGCCGAAACCTTCGGAAAATCCTGCCTGATCGTCTGAATCGTATTCTTCACAATCGCCTTATAATCCCCAAGCTCTAAAAGCACCAGAACATCCGAGTCATTTACCTGCCGGAAACAGACCAGTGCATCTCCCTTTACTTCCTTGATGGAAACGATACAGACATCATCGCCGTTCAATTTTCCAAAAGGATTCTGGAAGGTACGAGTCGTAATCTCCTGCTCTGTCACATGGAGGATGTCCTGATAAACCTGCTTCGCCGGTTTGCCGTTCAGAGCACCAAGCACATAGTTTGCTTTGTCTGTACGGGATGCAATAAACCGATAGTTTTCCATCTGATGATAGATATTCTCTTTGTACGCTTTCACTCTGCCGCCATGGTTCCTTACCACGGCATAGGCTACGGCGTCCTCATAAACCCTTCCGTTTGCAGACACCTTTCCTCCGTCGCCGGTGCCGCCCACCAATGAAATATTCCTGCGCTTCAGTACAGAATAAATAGTGGTCAGCACACAGGCATCATTACCGGCACAGAAATCAATACAGACTGTATCATTCTGGGCTGCCTTGACACTGTTCACGTCCTTCAGCAAACGGTCAATATATCTGACTGGCATCACGGATACCTGCTCTAATACATTAGCTGCAACAGTGACGCCATCCGAAAACGCAACGACGCCAACTCCTTTCTCTACCACACTCGAATCATAACACATCCCGATACATCCGATACTCGGTATGCCCGGATAGAGCTCCTCCAACTCTTTTACATGTCTTTCAAACTGCTCACTGTTGGAAAACAGCATGAGAAGCTGCGGACTGCTAATGCCGCGGACCGCCTCCTTAAGATTTCCACTCTGGCTTTTTCCAAAAATCTGTTTCATTATGTAGCTCCTCTCTTTACTAGTCGTAATTACACATGAATCAACCGTCAAAAGCCCCTGTAACAGATATGGTCCTTTGACGGCTAATTCATATATGAAAATCCTGTAATGGAAAATGTAATGAATATATTATATGTGATAATACTACAAAACGTCAATTATATTTTTTTGCTTTTCTATTAATAATATTTTACATTGACTGTCTTTCCGAGGTTTCCGGCACATTCCTTTAACTGCTCTACCAGATTCATACGCACGCTTAAGTCGAAAGGCAGGTTCGAGTTCTTATGGGCCACATTCATGGCTTTCCCCACGAATAGATTCAACTCCGTACATTCTTCTATGATCAGCTTCGCCAGCTTCGCCGCGCCATTATCCGCGTCCAGCTCATCAAAAAAAGCCTCGTCAAACTCATCCTTCTCATACCGCTTCAGAAGGCCGAGCGACTTTCCGATAGTCAATACGCCTTCTGTCACCAGATCCAACCCTTCAATGGTTGCAGTAGGCGGAACTGTGGGGTCGGCATAATTGACTGCTGTGACAATCTCTCTTTTTAATACCCGTGAGGTGATATTGGCGCTGGTGCCTCCGCAGACAACCTTCTTTCCCTCCTGCTTCATGAAGTCGCGGACTACCCTCTCGTCGTCCTCCTTATGTGTCGGAGGGCCTGTAAATATATTGACAATCCGCCGTTCAATCACCCTTGCCACGGCAACCGTCGTGTCGTCCCCCGGCTTGTTGCCGTACAGGTCGTCGCAAAGCTGGCTCAGCATGGCGGCAAGGCGGGATGCCGAAAGGGTCTGCTTCGTACATTTCAGCGTGTAATCCGCCATATCCTCCCAGGTCCAGCCCAGGTTCATCAGCTCTCCCTCGCCCGCCCAGATTACCCCGTCGCTCATCAGCACAAAGCAGTCCTTAAGGCTTACGTTAAACCGGTACTCACGGATGGATTTTCCCTCAATCAGCCTCTCCTGGTACGGATAATTCACAATCTTGCCGTCTCTTACGAAAATACACAGGGGATTGTCAAATTCCACCAGATACGCTTCCCCATTGTGAAAAATCTGCAGGATACTAAAGGTCGCATACGCTACCTCCCGAACCTTACAGACTGGCAGCGTCTTAGCAATCGTCTCCACGCAGGATTCGATTGCCGCCCCTTCAAGGAACATGGTTCCCAGTATCTTGGAGGTAAGGGTCGCCAGAATGTTGGCCTTAACCCCGCTTCCCATGCCGTCTGCCAGAATCACAATCTGGGAATCCTTTGTCTTTAATATCTCAACCTTGTCCCCGCACAATTCTTCCCCATGTTTGTTCAGGCTTTTCCAGGATATATCTACACTCACACTCATACTATTCTTCCCCTTCAAACAGAATCGAATCCCTCAGTTTTGACAGAGTCACCTTTGTCTCCGCCGTTGTCTCCCCCAACAGACCGGCTATTTCCTGGGCCACCATCATCTGTTTGTCAATAACCTTCTGCGCCATCTCTACCGTCTCAATCTTCAGGTTATAATGCTGTTCCTTCGCCTTTTCTTCTTTTGTAATGTCCTGGTAGGTCACAAGCACAGCCTCCAGGCTGTCGATATAGATAATGGTTTCCACCACCTTGAGTTTTACAGTCTCCAGATTCATCTTCTTATGAATAATCTGCTTCTTTGTAGTCAGGACTTCAGATATATCTTTATCATCAATGAACTCGAAAATATATCGCTCTAATGCCTCCTCCCTGGATACGCCAAGCATCTCCATGGCCTTCTTGTTACATTCGCGAATCCGCATATCTTTGCCGATAATCATTATCATACTCGGCGTCACATCCATGACGATATTCGACATGGATTCTGCCTGTGCAAGAGCATAAGGCAGGCACATGCTGATCTCCGCCTTCTTCTGGAACACCGCCACGGCCTTCGCCCGACAGGTGGGATACCCGCAGGCGCCGCAGTTCAGTTCATCCTCTCTGGTGTATTTACCCATGGCATGGAGAACCTCCTGCATCTCCTTATCATCTGGCTGCCTGTCAACCACATGGCGGTCAGTAAATTCCTTATACAGCTCAATCGCGCTGCCATCAATTCCCTCCGCCTTTTCCCTGTGCTTTACCTGGCTTTCAATATCCATCTTCGCACGGATTAGGGACTGCTGCCATTTATCCGACGCAGGCCCTTTAATACATCCGCCCTCGCACACATTTACCTCGAAAAAGCAGCCCCGAAGCTCACCCTTCTTCAATTCTTCAAACAACTCCATACAGTTCTTAAGACCGTCAATATGTACCTTATAGTAAGAATCGTCCGCCGTTCCCTTAAGCACTGACTGAATCACGCCGCCGCTTACGGGGTAGAGCCTGTTCACCCTGGGGCTTGGGTTCCCCATAGGCTGGTCGGCACACTGATGGATGTCGATTCCTTCTGCCCTCCACCATCTGGCGATCTCCTCAAAGGTCAATATCGCATCGATAGCGCCTCTCACACGCTCGTCTCCAATCGCCTCCTCTTTCTTGGCGATACATGGGCCTAAGAATACAACCTTCACCTCCTCCCCGTAAATGCTCTTAATCAGCCTGCCATGAGCCACCATGGGGGATACCACCGGCGCCATCATCGTGACCAGGGAGGGGTAGTATTTCTCGATGAGGTCATTGACACTGGGACAGCACGTGGTGATAATATTCTCCATCTGCCCTTCCGAAAGGAGCCTCGCATACTCCGCCGTGACAAGAGCCGCGCCCTCCGCCGTCTCCCGCACCTCATAGAAGCCCAGACGCTTTAAGGCATCCACCACCTGCCCCGGCTGGTCGTACTCAAGAACGCCCAGATAGGACGGCGCAATGGAAATGATCGTCCTCATCCCCTGCCTCAGATAGCCCTTCACCCGATCCATGTCGCTTGCAAATGTCTTTGCATTCTGCGGACAGACCTCAAGACAGTGCCCGCAGTTAATACAGTGGTCCTTCATGATGTGCGCCTGCTCATTCACTACCGAGATTGCCTTTACCTCGCAATGGCGTACACATTTATAACAATGTCTGCAGCTTGCATCTCTAAAATCGATTACCCGCATCTTTTCGCCTCCTGTATGATTTCTTTCTTAATTATAGCAAAACAGTGAAGCCCTCTCAAGTTATTTTGACAGGATTTTTACGCTCTTGGGAATAAAAGAACAACTGGCGGCGAATCGTGAAAGTTCTTGCATCCTGATGGCAGATATGCTATATTAATAGCATGTTAAATATCTATTTTTCTTTAATTTTCAAAAGATAAATTCCCATTGGTTTAGAATGAATTTAATTGTACATTGATAATAATATATTTGCCAAGACGGCTGACAGGGTGCATGCTACTTTTTCCGAGCTTTGGGGAAAGGAGTGTCGCTTATGAGTACATATGAAGAATTCATGATTTTACTTACTTTCGCTTCATTAGTTATAGCAATTCTGAATATAAAAAATAAGAAATAGCACCCCTGCTCTGACAAAGTTAGGTGCTATTTCATTAGTAAACTATATTGCCGGAAACGGATAGGTTTGTTCTATCGTGTCGGCTGTCTTGTTAAATATATTATAGTCAGAACAAAAACATCTGTCAAACATTTTTTCATTCTAACACTAATTTACAGACCTCTTTACGTAGCTGGTATGCAGAGTCTCATGTGCCTTATGGCTTCCCGGCGCACCAAGATACTCCTCATAGAGCTTCTTAATCTCCGGATTCTCGTGTGACTTACGGATTGTCTTTGCCGCGTCGTTACGGTACAATACTCCCGCCCTAATTCCACGTACATCTGTAAAGTTGCGGACATCGCCGGATACCTGCGGCTGTCCTCCGCCGTTGACGCATCCGCCCGGACATCCCATAATCTCGATGAAATGATAATCTGCCTCGCCTGCCTTTACTTTGTTAAGCAATTCTCTTGCATTGCCAAGACCTGACGCAACGGCAACCTTCACATCCATGCCTGCCACGTTATAGGAGGCTTCCTTGATGCCTTGCGTTCCACGCACATCTGTGAACTCCAGACTCGCAAGTTCTTCACCTGTCAGCGTCTCCACAGCCGTACGCAGCGCCGCCTCCATGACACCGCCGGTAGCGCCAAAGATTACGCCTGCACCAGTGGACTCGCCCATCGGGTTATCAAAACCTTCATCCGGCAAAGCCGCAAATTCAATACCACAGCGCTTAATCAGCCTTGCCAGCTCTCTGGTGGTAATCGCGATATCTACATCCGGAACGCCTGCCGCGCTCTGGTCCGGCCTGCCAATCTCAAACTTTTTCGCCGTACAGGGCATTACGCTGACAGAAACAATCTTCTTCGGGTCAATACCCTCCTTCTCGGCAAAATAGGTTTTCAGCATTGCGCCGAACATCTGCTGCGGCGACTTACAGGTTGACAGATTCTCCGTCATATCCGGGAAATAGTGCTCGCAGTATTTGATCCATCCCGGTGAACAGGAGGTAATCATTGGCAGCACGCCGCCGTTCTTAACTCTGTCAAGCAATTCGTTCGCTTCCTCCATAATGGTAAGGTCTGCCGCCCAATCCGTATCGAATACCTTGTCGAAGCCGATCCGGCGCAAGGCTGCGGCCATCTTTCCTTCTACATCCGTTCCCATAGGATAGCCAAATTCCTCGCCCAGTCCTGCACGGACAGAAGGCGCGGTCTGTACCACCACATATTTTTCCGGATCTGCAATGGCCTCGATAATCTGCCTCGTATAATCCTTCTCATACAGTGCGCCTGTCGGACAGACTGCAATACACTGGCCGCAGGATACGCAGCTTGTCTCTCCAAGCCCCATCCCGAACGCAGAGCCGATCATTGTGGCAAATCCACGGTTGTTTGGCCCAATCACGCCGATTCCCTGTGTCTTTTCACAGACAGCGACACAGCGGCGGCATAAGATACATTTATTATTGTCACGAATCATATGAGCAGCGGAATCATCCAGTTCATAGTGGTTCATCTCACCCTCATAGAAATCCTCATCCTCCACGCCATACTCATGGCATAACTGCTGAAGCTCACAGTTTCCGCTTCTTACGCATGACAGACACTTCTTGTCATGGTTAGACAGAAGAAGCTGCAATGTCTTTTTCCTGGACTCAATCAGCTTCGGGGTATTGGTGTATACCTCCATCCCCTCATTGACCGGATGTACACAGGCAGCCACCAGGTTCCTGGCGCCCTTTACTTCGACCACGCACATACGGCATGCGCCGATCTCATTGATTTCCTTCAAATAACAAAGTGTCGGTATCTTGATTCCTGCAAGGTGCGCTGCTTCAAGGATCGTAGAGCCTGCAGGAACGGATACATCAAGACCGTTGATTTTAAGATTAATATTTTCCATATTCTCCATCCTCCATTACTCTTTATAGATAGCGCCGAAACGACATTTTTCCATACAAGCGCCGCATTTTACGCACTTATCCTGGTTAATCACATGCGGTTCCCTTACAGAGCCGGTGATCGCGTCATTCGGACAAGTCCTTGCACAAAGGGTACAGCCCTTACATTTGTCCGCGTCAATCTTGTAAGAAAGAAGGGCCTTACATACGCCTGCCGGACATTTCTTATCAACAATATGTGCTATGTATTCATCCTTAAAGTAACGCAGGGTGGAAAGTACCGGATTCGGGGCGGTCTGACCAAGCGCGCACAGAGAATTGGACTTAAGGTGCGCCGCCAGATCCTCCAGCTTGTCCAAATCCTCCATGGTGCCCTGTCCGTTGGTAATCTTCTCTAAGATCTCCAGCATACGCCTGGTTCCGATACGGCATGGCGTACATTTTCCGCAGGATTCGTCTACCGTGAATTCCAGGAAAAACTTTGCAATATCTACCATACAGGTATCTTCATCCATGACGATCAATCCGCCAGAGCCCATCATAGAGCCGATTGCAATCAGGTTGTCATAATCAATCGGCACGTCAAAATGCTCTGCCGGAATACATCCGCCGGATGGTCCTCCGGTCTGGGCTGCCTTAAACTTCTTGCCGCCTGGGATACCGCCGCCGATTTCTTCTACGATCTCACGCAGAGTTGTTCCCATAGGAATCTCCACAAGTCCGGTATTCTTAACTTTACCGCCAAGGGCAAATACCTTCGTTCCTTTGGACTTCTCTGTACCCATATCTGCAAACCAGCCTGCGCCGTTTAAGATAATCTGAGGGATATTCGCCAGAGTCTCTACGTTATTCAGGATGGTTGGCTTCTGGAACAGACCCTTAAGAGCAGGGAACGGCGGACGCGGGCGCGGCTCGCCTCTGTTGCCCTCAATAGAGGTCATAAGAGCAGTCTCCTCCCCGCAGACAAACGCGCCTGCCCCCAGACGAAGCTCAATATCAAAATCAAATCCTGTATCAAATATATTCTTTCCAAGTAAGCCATATTCCCTTGCCTGGCCAATGGCAATATTCAGACGCTCTACTGCAATTGGATACTCGGCGCGGACATAGATATATCCTTGGGAAGCGCCGATGGCATAGCCTGCAATGGCCATCGCCTCCAAAACTACGTGGGGATCGCCCTCCAGTACGGAACGATCCATGAATGCGCCCGGATCGCCTTCGTCAGCATTACAGCACACATACTTCTGATCCGCCTGGTTCGCTGCTGCAAACTTCCACTTTAATCCAGTGGGGAAGCCTGCGCCTCCACGCCCGCGAAGCCCGCTGTCCAGGATAATCTGGATAACCTCCTCTGGCTTCTTCGTTGTCAATACTGTACCCAATGCTTCATAGCCGCGGGTTCCGATATATTCCTCGATATTCTCAGGGTTAATGGCGCCGCAGTTGCGCAGGGCAACTCTGTGCTGCTTCTTATAAAATTGTGTCTCCTGAAGCGGCAGAATCTCGTTATTCCCTTTGACTGTCTCGTCATACAGCAGACGCTCTACTACATTCCCCTTTAGTAAATGCTCGGACACGATCTCCGGTATATCTTCTTCCTTCACCATGGCATAGAAAGCGCCTTCCGGATATACAATCATAATCGGACCTAATGCACACAGACCAAAACAGCCGGTCTTTACTACCGCAACTTCTTCTTCCAGCCCGTTTTTCTTAATTTCTTCTACTAATTTTTCTCTGATCTTCTGGCTGCCGGAGGAAGTACATCCTGTTCCGCCGCATACCAGAACGTGCAGGCGGTACTTAGAACCTGTCTGTACTTCATGTCCGGAACGAAGGTTGATTTCCCCCTGATTCTTTTCTCTTATCGCTTTTAATTCTTCCAGAGATTTCATTCTATCCTTATTCCTCCCTTATGGTCGTCATTGTATTCTTCCTGTTATTACTCATACTTTGCCAGAATGTCGTCGATATCGTCCACGGTAAGCCGCCCGTATACCTCGTCATTGACCATCATGACCGGCGCCAGACCGCAGGCGCCGACGCAACGGCAGGCATCCAGAGAAAATTTCCCGTCCGGAGTACACTCTCCGCCGACAATCCCCAATTTTTCCATCAGCTTATTATAGATGTCCCCAGACCCTTTGACATAGCACGCCGTTCCCAGACAGACGGAGATGCGGTAACGCCCCTTAGGACTTAAATTAAACTGTGAATAGAACGTTGCAACTCCATAGATCTTCTCAAGCGGAATCCCCGTCTCATCCGAAATGATCTTCTGCACCTCATAAGGCAGATATCCGTAGATATCCTGCGCTTTCTGCATAATCGGCATCAAAGCGCCCTTCTCATCCTTCAGTTCATGGATTACCGCCAACAGCTCTTTCTCCTGCTCTTTTGTTCCATTAAACTGAACCGTAGATTTGTTAGAAAGCATTCGTATTCTACCTCCCTTGATTGTTATATTTTAGTAACGTTTAAAACACATCCACTAAACTTCATTCTATCACATAAATTTTCAAAAATCTACAAATTTCGACTCCAAATTGCGTTAATTTTCTGACATTTTCGTTTGATATTTCACTATCAATTTTCCTGTAAAATCTGCTCAACCTTTTCCCTTGCTTCTTTGACCCTTCGATGGTTCTCTCCCCCAGAGCAGAACCCTGCCACCAGGTCATCTAGGCGGAGGATTCCCGGAAAATAGAAATCACACAGCTCTTTTTTGTGCGCGGTGTTTACCGGAATCTTCAAAGCCCTGCAATCTGCTACAATATGATTATTACATTCTGCATTGTCCGTTGCCGCCAGTACAAAATCCGCCCCCTCTATTATTTTCTTATGGTAGACCTCCGAAATCCAATGAACCTGTTTTCTTTGGCTCAGCTCTATAATCCTCTCGGATGCCCAAGGCGCGGCCACAGTAATGTTATCGGCGAATTCCACAAGCGTATTGATTCTTCTCGTAGCAATCTTTCCGCCGCCGATTACTATTATTTTTTTCTCCGATATATCTATAAACAGCGGGAAATACGGTTTCTTCATATTTTTTCCGCCCATTCCTTAAGCTCCCTCCTTCGCGTCTGATAATCCGGCAATACCTGCCCGACAATCCTCCAGAAATCCCTGGAATGGTTCATTTCCCTTCGGTGCGCCAGCTCATGCACTACCACATAGTCCAAAAGCTCAGCAGGCATCAGCGTGAGCTTCCAGTTAAAATTCAAGTTTCCCTTACCGCTGCAGCTTCCCCATCTCGTTTTCTGTTCTCGGATGGTAATCCTCCCGTAAGAGACTCCCATCAGACGGGCATAATGCCCGACACGCTCTGGGATTATTTTCATCGCCTTTTCCACGCCTTCCCGGCGCATTTCCTCAGTAATCGAAAGCTTTTGTTTCTGTGCCTCTCTAAGCGCCTTCTGATTCTTAAGAATCCATTCTCTGCGTTCCTTTAGGAATTGCTCTACCTGCGCGCGGGAGGCAGAGTAAGGGGTACGCACCACCACACGTCCGCCCTCCTTAATCTGAACTGCAATCGTCCTGCGGCGAGAGCGTATCCATTCATATGTAATCATTTCCATTTTATATTTATTTCTCCTTCATTTATGCTATTATATATACGATTTCTCCGAAAATCATAACACATAAAACGATTTCTATATAGAAATTTTTCTGAAATGTATGGCAAAAAATATAGCAAGCTATTTATTTTTATCCATATATTTTTTAATAACACTAGTTATTTTTCTGCCATCTGCTTCGCCTGCTACTTGGCAATTTTAGATAGCGTGCTATATAATAAAAGTAGGATTAAGGAAAATGTTTGAGACGCCTCATTTTCCTTAATCCTACTTTTTAAAAGTTTATTCCACTATTTCTTCCATAAGCATATCTATATACTCGTCTATATGCTGATCCAAGCTGCCTTCATACTCCTGTGAATCTATATTTCCCATAAACGCATTGATGAATTCCTCCGTAAGCTTAAGCTTCCACACGCCCTCCTCTTTGACCGCCGTAACGGTCACCTCCTCTGTCCACGTATGCTCTGTCTCGTCTATGAACCGTATCAAGTCGTCGTCACACTCATTCACAGTCAGCGATATATTTTTAACGATTGAAACGGCTCCAATTCCCGCATCCCTCACGGCATCCTCCACGACCCACATCGTATAGTTCTCCATCGCCTCCGCCATATCCTTATTCGTAAGCGTCAGCTCAATACTTGCTTTCTTACCGCCCTTTTCCTCCTGAACCTCGCCAATCTCCCAGGTTAAGTTTTCTACGACCTTTTCTGCAAATCTGTGTTTTTCTTTGTACCATTTATTCTCATAAATATGAGGCTTAAGCAGCTCTTGAAAAACCTTATATTCCTTTTCAACCGGAAATCCAAAAAAACTCCAACAGACTCCCTCATAGTTATCCGTATATGCATTGAAGGTCTTTAAGTCTAACTCCTTAATGGCGTTCATCACCTGCTCTGCCGTCTCCTTTGGGGTATCTGTTTCCATATTCCTCGTCCTTCCCCCACAGGCAGTAAAAAGGACTGCGCCAGCCAGGAATAGGGCGATTCCCTTCTTGCTGTTGAACATTCTCATGCGTCTTCTCCTCCTTTTTCGCGTGTTCTATCTGCATCTTATTCTTTCCTGGCAGACATGGCAACCCACAGAACACGAATAGGCGGTTGTACGGCACAAAAAGACGCCTATGAAAACAGTTCTTTTGTTTTCTTCATTCTCTCTGTTATTGGAACCTGGAACGGACATCTGCTCTCACAGCCTTTGCAGCCGATACAGTCGGAGGCATCTGCGCCAAGCTGTCCGTAATGCGCGCGCACTGTTGGAGGAACCTCCTCTTGCATAACGGCAAGATCATATAATTTATTCACCATGGCAATATCAATCTTACTTGGACACGGCGCGCAATGTCCGCAATAGGTACATTGTCCCGTAGAAAATGCATGGCTTGGCGCTGCCGCCAGTACACTGGCATAGTCTTTCTCCAATTCTGACGCACTCTCATATGCTACGGCCTCCGCCACATGCTGCGGATTGTCAAACCCGACCATCACAGAAGCCACCGCCGGACGGGTCAGTGCATAGTGAAGGCACTGGACAGGCGTTAAGGCAACCCCAAAGGGCGAAGTCTGAGCATGAAACAAACGTCCTCCCGCATATCCCTTCATAACCGTAATCCCCACCTGGTTCTGCTCGCACAACTTATACAATTCCTCCCGTTCAGGCGCGATTCCTCTAAGCTTCTCATCGTATGCCTCCGCGAAATATTCCTCTAAGTCTGTCACAGGCGGCATCATATCAAATGCAGGGTTGATGCTGAACAGAAGCATTTCTATTTCTCCCTGCTTGGCCGCCATCCTTGCAGTCTCCGGATTGTGGGTACTCATACCAATGTGACGAATCTTACCCTCATGTTTTAACTGCCTCACATATTCCATAAATTCTCCGTTTATCACCCTGTCAAATTCTTCTTTAGTATCGATGAAATGAATCATCCCCAGGTCTATGTAGTCAGTCTGAAGCCGTGCCAGCAAATCCTCAAAGGCCGGCCTTACCTTCTCAAGCTCTCTTGACCGGACATACTGGCCGTTCTCCCAGATTGATCCGATATGCCCCTGTATCATCCATTTCTTTCGCCGCCCCTTAAGAGCCAGCCCGATATTGGACCTGACGTTCGGCTCGGACATCCAGCAGTCCAGAATATTGATGCCCTCCTTTTCACAGGCGTCAATAACCGCCTTCACCTCCTCCGTATTGTGGCGTTCCAGCCATTCTCCGCCAAGTCCGATTTCGCTTACCTTTAACCCTGTCTTTCCTAACTCCCTGAATCTCATAGCTTGTCCTCACTTTCAAAAAATTATTTTAACATATCACATACCCGAAATTACGGCAGAAAAATAGAACCATCCATCCTGACATTTTAGGATACTCGTCCCCTGGTTCTTTTCGATTACCTTATTGATATTTAAAATTCCCAGTCCATGACCGTTTTTTTCCTTTTTTGTCGTTGGAATTCTTTTCCCCTTTACCTTAACCGGAGTTTTAACCGGATTACGCACCGAAATTGTCAGCTCTCCCTCCTCAAGTATCATTTTAAATTGTATCACCTTGCTCTCCTTAAGCTTCTCACAGGCTTCGATTGCATTATCCAGCAGATTTACCAGAAGCGTCACAATATCCTCCCTGCTCATGAGAAGCTTTGACAGGTCATTAACTTCCATTACAAGCGCGATTCCCTTCTCCTGTGCGCGCAGGTACTTCTGGTTCAGCACAGTGTTCACCACGGGATGATTGGTATCCACATGATCCTCACCCTTCCTGATACTCCCGTTCAGTTCTTCGATATAGAAAAACGCCTCCTCTGTCTGCCCCGCCTTTAACATCCCCTGGATACATCCCAACTGGTTCTTGTAATCATGAAGGAACTGGCGATAACGCATATCATTTTCCTGTATATTCTCAATCAATTCCATCTGGTTTTGAAGTCTTAGCTGCGTAAGCTCCATATTCCGAAGCTTTTCATCCTTCTTTAGTATATTGACGATAAAATAGAAAATCAATAGGTTTATCACACTGTACCCGGCTGCAAATACCAAAACCCCAGTTTTATCCAGTGAATCCGTATACCACACCGTAATGCTTGACAGCGTCGTCACAACCAGGCTCAGCGCCGGAAGCCATGCAAAACGTCTCCATCCCGTCCCTTCCCACCCCTTATACCATCCCTTATATTGACGGCGGAAAAACAGGGAAAAACAAAGAAGGAAAATATTACAGAACCATTCAGACACTCCTTGTCCTCCTCCATACTGCCAGGGCAATGCATAGGCTATGGACAAAGCCAACAGATTCAATCCCCAATAGATTGCACACCAGACAGCGGCGAGAAAAATGGTCTTCCCGATTCCTGCCTGATAAAAAATCTGAATAATCGCACAGAGAACTACCATCACCCTGATAGGCTGAAGCAGGTAACCGGGCGCTTCCGAAAACGCAATTACCAGAAATCCGACTGTAAACACCAAGGACGGCCAAGCCTGCGTCACAGCCAAGGATACCGAGGAAGCCTTTCTTTGGGGCTTTAAAGGCAGCAATGTTCCGAAGAATATATTACAGCTAATTCCTGTCATCAGGCTAAGCGTCAGACTTTTCATGAGCATTTCCATCTACATCACTCCTTTATACTCCACAAATGCCTCCCTGACTTTTGCAAACTTAAGACGAGGTACCGAAAGCACTTCCCCGCAGTCCAGCACCGCCTGGTAATTGCTGATTCTTTTGACATGCTTCAGGTTTACAAGGAAACTTTTATGTATCCTAAGAAACCCATAACTTGACAATTCTTCTTCCATCTCATCAAGCTTCCCATACATCTGGTATGTTGTCATCTCCTTCTCCATATAGAAAAAAATACATTTATGCTTTCTGCTTTCTATGTAGATAAGATTGTCTGTATACAAAGTTTTCTCACCTTCCAGAAAGGAAAATGTAACCTTCTGAAGCTGCATTTTCTTTAGAATTGCATCCATACACTCTGGCATCTGCACGTCAAGAGCGTCCTTCATAATATAGCGGACTGCGCCTACCTTATATCCCTCCAGCGCATAATTAATAAATGCGGTCACGAGCACGATACAGGTTCCTGACTGGTAACTGCGTATCTTTTGAGCAGTCTGGATTCCGTCTACCTCCTCCATGTTGATATCAAGAAACACTATGTCGTATTTCACCAGATTGTCCCTCTCTGAGAGGAAATCTTTTCCGGAGGAAAATAGATTGATGGAGGCGCCAAGTCTATGAGCCTTTAGATACTCTTGTACCAGGGCGTGGACTCGGCTTCTATAATACTTTTCATCGTCACAGATTGCAATCTTAAGCATCGTATCTTCCTTTTCATTCCTTTTGTGGGATATAATAATGCCATGCCTTTCCTAATCAAAAAGGCATGACAAATCTTTGCATATCATTTCATTTAATCCTTAATAAGCCTCCCCTTCTCCAAATTTGGGGAAATAAATCTCTGATACGCATACTCCCACAGAGTCTCAGAGCCTTCTGCCGTATTCTGATTGCGTGCCAAAACCTGGCTCAGGCGAATCCCATGCTCCATCCAGCTCTTGCCGTCCGTCGCCGCATTCAACATCAACGGCTGGATATGGTCCATCCCGTGGGCAAACTTCGCCTCCGCAGTCTCTCCTGCCTCGAACTCATCCCATAATTCCCTCAGCTTCTTTCCCTGATCCTCCGGAAGCAGCCCAAAGATCCGGTCTGCCGCCGCAACCTCCCGCGCCCGCTTGGTCTTTTTACCTTCTTCGTCATAAGCATAGGTATCACCGGCATCAATCTCAACCAAATCGTGAATCAAAAGCATAGTTACTGTTTTCAGCACATCAATCTTTTCATTGGAATACTCGCTCAAAAGGATTGTCATGATAGCCATATGCCACGCATGCTCAGCATCGTTCTCCTTTCTTACGCCATCGGTCAGATACGTCTGCCTTCCAATGAATTTCTCCTTATCAATCTCCCGAAAAAAATCAAACTGTTTATCTATCCTGTTTTCTTCCATCTTTTCCTCCAACTGCTCACTCTGCCTGCCGTTCTCCACCACGCAGGGAATCACCTCATTCTTTACCTGCTGTTCTCCACGGCACAGGAAATTGCCTCATTGTAGGTGGGATGAGCGCGCATGGCGTACATCAACTGGGCCGAGGTCAGCCCGTTGGCAATGGCCGTCGCCAATTCCCCAATCATATCCGTAGCACGGGGGCACATCAACTGGGCGCCCAGGATCACATCACTGTCAGCCGCAAATAAAATCTTGATGACTCCCCGTTCCTCCTTCGATATGATGGACTGGCCGTTCACATCCATCACATACCTGCCGCATCGAATCGGAACGCCCTTCTTCCTCGCTTCCTCCTCCGTAAGCCCCACTGACGCAATCTCCGGATCTGTATACAGACAGCTCGGCACAATAGAAATAGGCACAAACAGACAGCTCGGCACCATTTCAACAATAACGGAAGGAGGAACATCATTCATACGTTCCACCACATAAGTCGCCTGGGCAGAAGCTACATGGGCAAGCTGAATTCCGCCTATGACATCGCCTACCGCATAAACGCCGGAAATATTTGTCTCAAAGAAATCATCAACAACAATCCGTCCGTTTTCCATCCGAATCGGTACATCCGCGTCAAACAGCCCTTCCGTATTTGCCGTTCTTCCCACGGACACCAGCACAGCGTCCACCTGAGCCTCCTGGTTCTTTCCATGGCACACATAACGGCAGCTTAAGCCGTTTCCCTTTTTCGACACCTCCTCCAGGATACTCTCTTTATGGATGCCAATCCCTCTGTTCGCCAGGATTTCCTCCAACGTGTCTGAAAATTCTCTGTCCATATTAGGAAGCAGGCGGTCAGACACCTCCACGATGGTTACCTCCCCGCCAAGGGCATTGAATACCGTCGCCAGCTCAATTCCAATCACACCGCCGCCAAGAATCAACAGGCTGCGATACCTGCTTCTCTCTGCCGTCAGCAATTCCTCGCTGGTCATTACCCCAGGCAGGTCCATCCCCGGAATGTCTACCATCCGCGCCTTTGCCCCTGTGGCAATCAGGGTGTATTTTCCCGAAAAATATTCCGTCCCGCCGTCCGGCAGCGCCACCCGCACTCTCCTGTCACTCTGAACCGTCGCCGTTCCCTTTACAGACGTTATCCCAAGCTCAGAAAACTCCCGTTCAAGCTCGCATCGCATCTTTGCAATAGACAAGTCCTTATATTCGTAAATCTTCCGCAGGTCGAAGCCCACCTTCTCCGCAAATAATCCAAATTTCCCGCACTCCACCATATCGCGGTACAGTGTGGCCGTGTGAATCAACGCCTTCGTAGGAATGCACCCACGGTTAATACAGGTGCCTCCCACCTCTCCCTTATCAATGATGACAACAGACATCCCCAATTTTGCCGCCTTCTTCGCCGCCACGTATCCGCCCGGACCGGCGCCGATAATGATTAAATCATACTGTTTCCCCATTATTTGCCCTCCTACTAATAAGGTATTGCCTCCTCGCCCTTCTCCTACTCAATCTGCCAGTCCACTGGCTCTACTCCGTGGGCTTTCAGAAATTCATTTGTCTGGCTGAAGGGCCTGCTTCCAAAGAATCCCCTGTTAGCCGAAAAGGGACTTGGATGGGAAGCCTTCAAAACCAGATGCTTGGGGTTCGTCAGCATCTTCGCTTTTCGCTGTGCCGGCGCTCCCCAGAGAATAAACACAATCGGACGGTCCTGGCTGTTACATGCCTTAATCGCTGCGTCCGTGAATTCTTCCCATCCAAGCCCCTGATGGGAGTTGGCCTGATGCGCCCGCACCGTAAGCACCGTATTCAGCATCAAGACGCCCTGCTTAGCCCACTTCGTCAGACATCCGTGGTTTGGTATCGTACACCCTAAATCATCCTGCAATTCCTGGTAAATGTTTACAAGGGACGGCGGAACCGTCACCCCCTTCTGCACAGAAAAGCATAAGCCATGAGCCTGCCCGTGGTTATGATAAGGGTCCTGCCCTAAGATAACCACCTTTACTTTATGTAACGGAGTCAGATGAAATGCATTGAAAATATCATCCGCCGGCGGAAAAACTAATCTTGTCTTATACTCATTGTTTATGGTTTCAAATAATTGTTTATAGTAAGGCTTGCGAAACTCGTCTTTCAGCGCTTCCAGCCAGTCATTATCGATTGCTGCCATAGCTTTCCTACCCCATTCTTATCTTTATGGTAAATCCGTTACAGGCGTACTGCGACGTCCTTCCCCCGCAGATACTCCTTCACTTCCCGTATCTCCAACTCCTTATAATGAAACAGCGACGCCGCCAATGCCGCATCTGCCCTTCCTTTAGTCAGCGCTTCATAAAAATGCTCAAGCTTCCCCGCGCCGCCCGACGCAATCACAGGAATGGATACTGCCTCCGCAATCGCCCGTGTAAGCTCTAAATCATATCCCGCCTTTGTCCCGTCGCAGTCCATACTGGTGAGAAGAATCTCTCCGGCGCCTAACCTCTCCACCTTCACCGCCCACTCTAATGCGTCGATACCCACGTCAATGCGCCCGCCGTTCTTGTAAATGTTAAAGCCGCTGCCGTCCGCCCGACGCTTCGCGTCAATAGCCACCACCACGCACTGGCTGCCGAACTTGTCCGCCGCATTGCTGATTAACTCCGGCGTATTGATTGCAGAGGAATTGATGGAAATCTTGTCCGCCCCTTCTCTCAACAGAGCCTTAAAGTCGTCCACAGTCCGGATTCCCCCGCCTACCGTGAAGGGAATGAACACCGTCTCCGCCACCTTGCGCACCATGTCCACTACCGTCCCCCGCGCGTCGGAGGACGCGGTAATATCAAGAAACACAAGCTCGTCGGCGCCTGCCTTATCATACGCCCTTCCAATCTCCACCGGATCTCCCGCGTCCTTCAAGTCTACGAAGTTCACCCCTTTGACCACCCGTCCATTATTTACGTCCAGACAAGGAATAATTCTCTTTGTATGCATAACTTTTCCTCCATTTACCAACTATATGGATATAAAATTCCTGAGTATCTGAATTCCCACGTCGCTGCTCTTTTCCGGATGGAATTGGCAGGCAAACACATTATTGCACTCCACGGAAGCGTCAATCTGTGTGCCGTACTCCGTAACCGCTGTCACGATATTCTCGTCTGCCGCTTTCAGATAATAGGAGTGAACAAAATATACATAAGCCTCCTTTGGAAGCTTCCGAAACAGCCTTCCATCATTCCGAAACTCCAGTGAATTCCACCCCATATGGGGAATCTTAAGTCCCTGGCTTTCCGGAATACGCAGAATCTCGCCCTTCAATACTCCAAGTCCTTCTACGTCCGGCGCCTCGTCGCTTCGCTCAAATAGTAACTGAAGTCCTAAGCAGATGCCAAGAAATGGCGTTCCCTTATCCACCACCTCATGTATAACATCACAAAGTCCATACTGGCGCAGCTTCCCCATGGCATCCCCAAAAGAACCTACCCCTGGGAGAATGACCTTTTGGGCAGAAAGAATCGTCTCTTTATCCCTCGTAATCGCTACCTCCTGCCCCAATAGCTGCATCGCCTTCTCTACGCTCTTAATATTGCCGGCATCGTAATCTAGTATCGCTATCAATCTCACAAACCATCCTTCCTAAGTATATTCATTGCCATATATGATTATTGTACATCAAGTTCAAACCAGAATTCAACACCATTGTCATAATTATTTACACCATATTTCTGATGAAATGACTCCATGATTGCCTTCACAATGGACAGACCGATTCCGTTTCCCCCGTACTCGCGGCTGTGAGCCTTGTCCGCCTTATAAAATTTCTCCCAGATATGCTCTATATCCTCCTTTGCAATCGGCGTCCCTGTATTAAACACCGTCAGCCTTGCTTTTCCATCTTCTATCTGAAGCTTAATCTCTACCACCTTTTCCCTGCCTGCATGGTGAAATGCATTGCTTACGTAATTGCGGACCACCTGCTCTACCTTAAACTCATCCGCCCATACATAGACTGACTCCTCCTGCCGGAATATGACGTGGATTCCCTCCTGTTCAGACAGAATCTCCATACTCTGCAGGACTCCGTTTACAAGCGCCGTCAAATCAAACCGTTCAAACACAATATCCTCATCCCCGAACTCCAACTGGTTCAGCGCAAGCAGGTTCTTCACCATCTGGTTCATCTTCGCTGCCTCGTCCATGATAACGTCACAGTAAAACTCCCGGCTCTGGGCATCGTCGCTTATGCCCTCCTTAAGCCCCTCTGCATACCCTTGAATCAAAGCAATGGGAGTCTTAAGCTCATGGGAAACATTGCCCAGAAATTCATTGCGCATCTTCTCCAACTGCTCTTTCTGCTCAATATCCTCCTTTAACCGATTGTTGGCGCTCTTTAACTCAGAAATGGTACTCTCAAGCTTTTCCGACATCCGGTTAAAATTCGCCCCCAGTTCTCCAATCTCATTGCTGCCGCCGCTAGTATATTTCGCATTAAAATCCAAGTCCGCCATCTGGTCTGACAGCGCGGCAAGCTCTAATATAGGAGTCGTAAGCCGCCTGGAAAAATACCATGCAGAAGCAACCGTCAGCAGAATCAGAATACTTCCAATGGAGAGGAGAAAACGGTTTGAAATCTTCGCGCTCTCTTTAATCCCCTCAAGGGGGCTTCTGAGCAAGAACTGGCTTCCGTCCTCAAGCTCTCCCCACATCTCAATATATTCCGTCTGATTCCAGGGATTCCAGGACTGGTTAATCTGGTATTCCTCCGTATCCTCCAAAATCTTACTGTCCTTCTGGGCCTGGTTTAAAAGATAACCCAGGAGTTGGTTCTTAAGCTGCTCCTTATCATGCACATTGGTGAGATACCCGCTTCTGCCGTCCGCTACCAGAAATGAAATGTTGTTCTTCTCCGCATGAAATGCCAGCCTCCCCGCCGCCTCCTCGTCCGTCAGCATACCGTCCTTTAATATTCCGTCCTCTATTGCCTGGTTCAATTCCCCATACATATCAATAAACTGTGTCTTTTTATTCCCAATGTAATAAGGCTCAAGAAGACAGAGATTAATAAGGAAAAGCGCCGCCACAAAGCTCACCAAAAGGCCGAGAAAGACGGTAATCATCTGCCGCTTAATCGAATGCTTCATCATGATTCCACCTCGAACTTATAGCCCATTCCCCAAATCGTCTTGATGTAATTGCCCTTCCCGCCAAGCTTGTTTCTTAATTTTTTTACATGTGTGTCAATGGTTCTTGCGTCTCCGAAATAATCATAGTTCCACACATTGTTCAGAATCTTCTCCCTGGAAAGGGCAATCCCCTGATTCTCAACAAAATAAGACAGAAGCTCGAATTCCTTGTAGCTTAGCTCGATTTCTTTATTGTCAATCTTCACCTGATGGGCAGCCTTGTCAATACTGATTCCGCCGGCATCAATCGTCTGTCCGGCGTCAAGGGCGTTTACGCGCCTTAAGATGGCCGTGACCCTGGCTACCAGAATTTTCGGGCTGAAGGGCTTTGAAATGTATTCGTCCACGCCAAGCTCAAAGCCTTGCAGCTCGTCCCGTTCCTCTGAGCGTGCAGTCAGCATGATAATCGGCACCTTGGAGGTCTGGCGTACCTCGCGGCATACCTGCCATCCGTCCATATTTGGCATCATTACGTCTAAGATTAGGAGGGCAATGTCTTTGTCCTGGTAAAAAAGCTCCATTGCCTTGGCGCCGTCTGAGGCTTCCAGTACGCAAAAGCCTTCCCTTTCCAGGAAATCACGTACCAGCTTGCGCATCCTGCTTTCGTCGTCAACGACTAATATTTTGATTCTATCCATATGATGTAACCTCCGTGTGAGAATAGTAAAATTGGGTTAATTATATTAGTATAGCAGATAAATGTGGAGATTTTGTGAAGGTAAATGAAACTTTGTGACTCCATTTCTGCTTTTTGCAATAATATTTACTCCAATAATTCATATTCAAAGGAAGCCTTATCCGTCTCAACGGAAAACAAAACATGTTCTCCTTTCCGGAAGCAGTAAAATGCATGGCAAGCTGCACTTTCATGAATCGTTCTCGTCATGTCTCCATTGGCAGGCGCATTAAGAGGATGCCTAACCGCCTCCCGCAATCGGGCCTCTAACTCCAAATTCCCCTGCACGATCCGGAGTATCCCTTTCCGGGCCTGCCGCACTTTTGCCCCAAGGTATGTTGCCAGCCGGTATTCCCTGCCTTTCCATAATACAACGGCTATGATACCACGAAAATGAACCCCTGCAATCGGAACATCTGCCACAGACATCATCAGCGAGCCGCCTGAAAAACTACATTGTGTCCATGCATATTCTTTGGGAAACGAACGGCCCTCATCTCCTTCCCAATATCCAAATGCATTCTGAAACGAATATTCCCGTCCATTCACGTCCACCCTTCCATAGACAAAATGCCGCATGCTTCGTACACTATGCCTGCATTCCAGGAATGGGAATAAAGAAAAAGGCCCCATAATATCATATTTTAAGGGAGAAAGGGGGCCAAACCTCAATTTCCCGCTTATATCCACCTCTGGCGTATGTATTGCCAGAAGAATTCCCTTCTCTCCAAATTGATTCTTTCCTATCCAAATATCTCTTTCAATCCGATGAAATGCCTCAGCAGGATAATCCACGTTCCACACATGGTTCTCAGTAATAACCTGAACAGAACAAGATTTCTTGTGTTCTGAGCAGTGAACTGCAGGAATAATAGACAAAGTCTGAGTTTCGGACTGGCATTTAAAATACCATCCATAAAAAAAATTGTGCATAAATTCTGCCCTCCATAGAAAAATAAATTTATTTTCCCTCAAACGGCTTTCATTTATGCACAACATTTTTTACTGTGTAGACATACCACACCTTATATATAATGTTTTCAGTTCATAAATCTTCACAAAATATCGAGTTACCTGCGCTCAGCGCTCTCCACCAAATCTCCAAACACCGGTGTCGCAAGTCCGAACCCGCCTGCAACCGTCATAATCTGCCCCGTCGTAAACGCCGAATCATCACTTGCAAAATATACAACCGCCGCCGCAATCTCCTCCGGCAGACCCATTCTGCGAATCGGCGTATGCTTAAGGAACAAATCCCTAAAATTATCCGTCAGATTATTCTGAACCGCATCCGTCGCCGTCATTCCCGGCAGCACCGCATTACAGCGGATATTGTGGCGCGCCTCGTGAACCGCTGTCAGCTTCGTCATATAATTAATCGCCGCCTTGCTGGTCCCATAAGCAACCTGTGAGATATCCGGCACCTGTCCGCCTACGGAGGAAATATTGATAATGCTTCCGCCGCCTGTCTCTGCCATATGCTTAACCGCCGCCTGAGACGCAATAAATACACTCTTTAAATTAATATTTACCGTATTGATAAATACATTCACATCCGTATGTGCAAGATCCAGATCCTCCCTCGGATTAGAAGTACCGAAGTTATTAACCAGAACATCGATACGTCCCTCTTTTTCCACCACTTCCTCCACCATAGTAGAGAAGGTTTCTTCCTTTGTCGCATCGTTGTATACGTATTTTACGTTTCCGCCCTCCGCATTCAACTCGTCTGCAACTGATTTTGCAAGCTCAAGATTCCTTGCCGCCATGTAAACCGTTGCGCCTTCTTTCGCACATGCCTTCACCGTTGCAAGTCCAATTCCCCTGGTTGACGCTGTAATTAATACTACTTTACCTTTTAATCTCATACATGAACCTCCTGTAAACTTTTTTGCGGCTTCTAAGCCTTCTTCCGCACATCATCTTTTGACTTACTCCTATGTGGCAGCTATCCGCCCATCACCTCAGAGCTGTCCTGTTCATGTATATTCTATCCTCTTTCTCCAAATTAATCAATAATATTGGAACAAATGCAGGATTTTGCGGTAATTTGTCTGATAAACCTCAAGCAAATTTTCAACCTATCTTTTCATATCTCGGCAAATGGCGATAAGTCTTGGATTTTAAGGCTTTTTCGCCATTTGCCATATCGGGAGATGCATGGCATATCTTGGTGCTTCTCGGCATATTTTTGAATCCAAAAGTAGTACGGCGGTAGTAAAACCATCGATTCGGCTATGCCGCCAGACGCTCCATTTCTGCCTTTGCGGAATCGTAGGTCGCATGGGCGTAATAGTTCAGCGTCATCGTGACGTTGGCGTGTCCCATAATATACTGCAACGCCTTGGGATTCATGCCTGCGTTTGCTAACCGTATGCAGAACGTGTGTCTGAGGATGTGTGGCGTGATGTTCGGAAGCTGCTCTTTATTCTGCTTGTTGTATTTCTTCACAAGCCCTTTTAGCATACTGTCGTAGTTTGCTGATACCTTGGGCATCCCGTCATTTTTGAGGAACAGGAAATTTTTATAGCCCTCTACACTGAACGGGGCGGCGTTGCCACGATTCTTCAACACACGCTTCAACGCTTAATAGACTTCCTCGTTCATGGGAATCTGACGTATGCCGTTCTTGGTCTTTGGCGTTTCGATATAGTAGCCGATGTCGGCATCCCGCAAAAGCTGATGGTCTACATTGATTTGGCGTTTTTTGAAGTCCAAAGCCGTGGTGAGACCACAGAACTCGGAAATCCTAAGTCCAGTGCCGAGCAGGATACGGTATTTCCTATATACCGTATCCTGCTCCATGAATGCCAAAAGGCTTTCTTCCTGCTTCGGCGTTAATGCTGCCTTGCGCTCCCTGTCGTCCTCGATGACCGTATCAAGGGCAAAGTTAAAGGGATTCTTGCGGATGCAGTCGTCCTCGATGGCGGTGTAGAACGCCGCCTTGAGGGAACGTTTGAAATTGCTGATGGTCTGGAAAGTGAAGCCTTTCTCGCTCATCCGTATCACCCATTCCTTTGCGTCCGACTGCTTCACGGCATCAATGCTTTTCATTCCGATAGGGTCATCCTGCAACAAACTGATTATCGTGTACTCTTTCCAAACCGACACGGGAATTTATTTTGTATCGCTTCTCCAACGATATGGAACAGTTGCAAGTATTTAGCCGCTTGCAATCGCTGTTTTCGGAACTTACCCCCCCCCCCCCGATAACCAGGCTGTACAGGTCTTTTTTGTTTTCTTGTTTTGTTTGACCTTGTAAGTGTATTATATATTATGGGTACCCATATTTCAAGACATAATATTACACAAAATATAGGTGCCATAAACAAGCTTTTTTTGTGCACATTTATAGATACCACTATTTAATAATCATATGTTATACTATTATTAAGGTTAGGAGGTATAACTATGGCAGATGAAAAAAAACCCTATATAATAAATGGTAAGCATGTAACTTTAGAAGAATATCGAAAAACAAAATATGAAGATCTTAGAATCAGGGTTCCAAAAGGCAAAAAAGAAATAATTAAAAAGCATGTGGAATCTACTGGTGAAAGTCTAAATACATTTGTTAATATCGCAATAGATGAAAAAATGACACGAGACAAAAATATAAAAAATAATTAGTTCTTGATACAATCCTAATCATATGTTATATTAAATAAAAGAGGGAATCCAAAGAAGTGGCTACCCTCAAAATAATATTAGCAGTTATTTATAACCGCCGTCAACTACTGGGAATAGTTGGCGGCTATTTCTTTCCCTTGAAAATCTGATAACACAGACCAACAAGAGCAACAATAAATATACAGAACTGGAATAAATCCGAGTATGTAACATTCATCGGTATCCCTCCTTTCTTTCGTCCAGAGAGTTTCCCCTCCGAATATCAGAGGGTAAGCCGCCTTGTCTCTTTGTTTCCCTATTAATAATATAACATGATGCTGGGGTCAAAAGCCCAACTACCGAACCTTGAAAATTTAATATTTTACAGTAAATACAGACAATCCACCCTTTTGTGAATTATAATGGTAGTAGTTCTTGAAAGGTGGTATTTCTTATGGCATTTAAACCGAATGATTGTCAACAGTTGTCCTTTGACGACAGCTTTATAGCCCTAACGGAGCGTGAGAAAAAAGCTCTGGAAAAATCATGGGCAAAAATCTTTGCCGATGAGATTTTTCCGGTAATAGATGAAGAACGTTTTTCTGTCCTGTATAGTGATAAGGCATCCAGAACTAATACACCTGTTAATATAATCATCGGTGTGCTTATCATCAAAGAGCTTTTTGATTATTCGGATGATGAAATTGTTGAGAATCTAATGCTTGACCTTCATCTCCAGTACGCCCTGCATACCACGAGTTTTGCGGAACAGCCTATATCAGATAAAACCCTGAGCCGATTCCGTAAAAGATGTTATGATTATGAAACACTTCATGGGGTGGACTTATATCATGACTGTGTAAAAGATCTGAGTGGCAAAATAGCTAAAATCATGAAGCTAAACGGGCGCATCCGCCGTATGGATTCCCTTATGATAGAATTAAATATCCGTTTTCTGAGCCGTATGGAACTGATTTACACCTGCATATCAAAGCTGGTTGTTTATCTTACAAAAAAGCAGCCAGATATCATTTCGGAACAACTGAAACATTATGCCGACCCGAATGACTATAACCGCATGTTTTATCATCAGAGAAATGATGGCATGGAGGCCATTATCCACACACTTCTCACAGACAGCGACTGTTTGCTGCATCTGTGCAAAACAGATTTTGAAGATGTGACGGAGTACCAGCTTTTTATTAGATGCCTTTCTGACCAGACGGTTGTAGAAAACGGAAAACGCCGCATGAGGACAAAGCAGGACGGCACGATGAATTCGTCCGCACTCCAGAATCCTTCTGACCCTGATGCCACTTACAGAAATAAAGCGGGTAAGCAGTACAGGGGATATTCCGCAAACCTAGAGGAGACGGTCGGCAAAAATGGTTCTGTCGTGACAAATTATCATTATGATAAAAACACCCATACAGACAGCCAGTTTCTTCAGGAATCCCTTTCGGCAATGGAAAAATCCGAAGAAGAAACCATTCTGGTTACCGATGACGGTTATGACGGGCAGGACAACATTGCGCTTGCAAAAGAAAAGAATGTCCGCCTGATAACAACAGCTTTAATCGGCAAAGAAGCCCCTGATGTACTGGCAGATTTTGAATTTAATGAAGATGGCACGCGTCTGCTGAAATGCGCAGCCGGCCACGTTCCCATAAGTCAGAGCTATACAAAATCAACAAGACAATGCAGAGTATCATTTGACAGAAATCATTGTGCTGGTTGTCCTTATCAGGAGCAATGCCGACCGAAGATTTACAAAAAGGTTGCATCGTTTATCACTTCAAAGAATGCATCTAACAGGGCAAAAAGCCAGCGATATATGAAGAGTGAAGAATTTAGCAATCTGGCACGGTTAAGAAACGGCGTGGAAACAGCCCCCTCCAATCTCCGGAAAAATTACCATTTGGATAACCTTCCAAGAGGAAAGCAACGGGGGAAATTTTTCTTTGGAAGTAAAATAGCAGCTTTGAACTTTAGAAAGCTCTTTGGATTTCGAAAGGGACTGGGAAACTATGCCCAAAATCCTGTGTTAGTATAAAAAATACACTAAAGGTATGCCAGTGCATCCAGACAAAAGGAGTCTCTAACAACAAACCTACTGTGAAATATTAAATTTTCAAGGTTCTTACAAGGATTCAGCCATAGAAAACTTTATGTTTTGACCCCAACATCATAACATGTTTATTTTCTTCTGACAATTCTTTTCAAATAAATGGTACCCATATTTTTAAACAAATTTTTATCTTTTTTTACCTCTATATTTTAGTAAAAATTACACCTTGAACCATGGGTACCCATAACATATAATAATCTCAACACCAAAACAAAGCACCTCGACAATTCAATAAGACTTTACACCTTTCACTTAATCCGCTATAATAAGTATACAATATATAATAGTTGCTTTCATTAATAAAGGCGGTGAAAATATGGAGGTACTAGAAATAACCGAAAAGAAATGTTGCAAAAAAATGTTGAAGAATTTGAACGCTTACAAGACTATATGATATCTTGTGAAAAAGGATCGGAAGCATACAAAAAAATGAAAAGACGCTATACGGCATTGAAAGTCATACTAACGGCTTCCGGTATCAACCTTACTGAATTAGATATAATCAAAGAATAAAATCAACTTATTACCAAAGGGTGTAAAGTCTATTGAATTATCGAGGGCTTTGCACTCTTTTTATTTACAGGTTATGGAGGTTGAGATATGAATACTTATTTTAAGAACGTTCAGACATTGGATGAACTCAGGAAACAATGCAAGGACTTGCTCAAGAAATATCATCCTGATAATGGCGGCTCAGAAGATATTACTAAAACAATCAATGTCGAGTATGAAAAGTTATTCAAGATATTAAAGGACAGCCATTCAAGACAGGACACGGCAGACAGTAATACAGAAAACAAGTCTTCATCATACGATAATTCATATGACAACATGAAGTATGACTTTGCAGAAGATGAGCTATTGAGGGAAATGTTACAGAAAGTCATTTATTTCTCTGACATTACCATCGAAATTATCGGTGCATGGCTATGGATTTCGGGTAATACCTATCATCACAGGAAAGAATTGAAAGAACTTGGTTTCAAATACGCAAATCAGAAAAAGTGTTGGTTCTGGCACTCTCAGACATTCAGAAAGAAAAGCCATAGACACTTATCCATGGATGATATTCGTGGTTACTACGGCAGTACAGAAGTTGAAACTAATGGAAGAATATGATTAGAAGCATAAAGTCTTGAAGGGTGTAGTCATGGCTACACCCTCATAATATACAGACAAGGAGAATGAATGATATGAAAAAAAGGATTATGAATGTGGTACTGTCAATGATGTTAGTTGGTACGATGGGATGTAATACAAGTGTATCAGATACAAGCAAGACAGCAAGTAATAATATGATGAATGATAATGTTAGTATTGGTGTCATGCAAGTGGTAAAGGACAGCGTACATGTTCAGTACAGCAAAACAAAGGAAGATTTTGACAGGCTTACATCTGTTATTGAGAACCGAAATGGTAGAATTATTATTGAAATGATTGACGCAACTGTATTAGATGATGGTGATAACGGCTCTGATCCGTTTGGGTTCTATGTGAAGTATGATTCTGGACAATTTTCAAAAGGTGATAAAGTTAGAAGTGTTTTTGTGTATAATCCTAATACGAATTATTTTGATGATATTGTGTGCCGTGTGGATCAGTTGATTGAATGATTGGTGTCATGGTTGAATGGTTGAATAGTTGATATGATGAAAAAAGAGTCTGACAGATTTATTTTATGCGGTCTGACAGGCTCTTACTTTTTGTCCTATATGGTAGGTTTATTTCGCGTTTTAAGGGGCTATTTTCGGCTTGTAATGTGTAAGTATATTCTTCTTGGGTGAAGGTATTTTGAATCGAAATAAGGTCAATTTTTTACGTTTCAAGGGATAGATAGGGGCAGGAGGTTAATAGGTATATCGGGTGGGTTTACATTAATTGAGAGATATCCCGACGCACAAAACGGGATATGTATTCTATCCATACACCGACCTTAATTTATCAGACACACATTCCATATAATCTAAGTTTATTTTCTACATAGTGCCAAAGCCTATATCAACTTTATTTATTATTGCTAATAATTTATTCTCCATTAAATAAGTAAACAGTTATTTTCCCACTTAAGGTTCCAATAAGTAAAATAAAATATCTTAATAAAGAGAACTGATTAACATTTTTCACAGAAAAATACGTCAAATGGCCCGGGATACATTGTCCCATACTATAATATATGTGGAAATCATATGATATATGATGGAAAAGACAGATTCCCCCGGAAAGAAGCATCCCGGCGAGGCCCATATCCGGGAACCCCAGGAGGTGCAGCATGCAGAAGACCCACAGCTTCCAGCGGAAAGTGATTGGATATATACTC
>ERZ808044.47-NODE-47-length-164794-cov-12.206263_pt1 | contig 164794 bp, 139 predicted proteins | sample MGYA00380195_ERZ808044 | MGnify/ENA primary metagenome ERZ808044 (study PRJEB31490, sample SAMN06133423) | mouse gut metagenome | isolation source: Z7_2 | host: mice | place: China: Chengdu | collected 2015-05 ...
TTCCTTGTCTCTGATCTGCCCGTTAATCATTAAATCGCTAATTGTCTTGCACCCCCATCATAAAAATATAAATAAAATAAGTGAACAGCACCAAGACTATCCACTTTACATATCTGTATAACAGGCTTACAATATAAAAGTGACATCAGACACAATATCACTCTATAACCTCAATACTCAATATCAAACCAATAGTCACCCAATCGTGCTATGGTGAGAGTGGATACTCTACTTTGTTTTTTGCCTCACACAAATATTAATTTAACACATTTATCTCTTGATGTCAATACCATATCCTGCTTAAACCTCCGAAAAATTTCCGGGCAAAACCATATATTTCTGACAGTTTTTCTTGAAAAACTTGTCCTTTCATGTAATAATAGAGCAAGATCTGTTTTTTGGGAATGATAATTTATATTGAGGAGGATTTTACATGAAAGACAGAAGTAATTTTACCAACAAGCTCGGATTCGTCCTTGCAGCATCAGGATCGGCCGTAGGGCTTGGGAATATCTGGAGATTCCCTTATCTTGCCGCCCAGTACGGCGGCGGTACATTTCTGCTGATCTACCTGATCCTGGCAGTCACTTTCGGATTCACGCTGATGATCGCAGAGATCTCTCTTGGCCGCAAGACCGGCCTAAGCGCCATCGGCGCCTTCAAAGCGTTGGATAAGCGCTTTAATTTCTTAGGGATACTTGCCGTTATCGTCCCAGTCATCATCTTTCCTTACTACTCCGTTATCGGCGGATGGGTAGTAAAATATTTCACCGTATTTGTAAGCGGCGGGGTGAAATCTTCTGCCGGGGACACTTATTTTACAGACTTTATCGGCAGCACCTTCCAGCCCATCGGATGGTTCATGCTGTTCCTTGCATTTACCGCCATCGTAGTACTGTTCGGTGTCGAGAAGGGCATCGAAAAAGTGAGCAAGATCATGATGCCTATTCTTGTAGTACTTACGATTATTATCTCCGTATACGGACTGACTCTTGACGGCGCCACCGAAGGGCTGATCTATTATATCAAACCACATATGGCAGACGTATCCGCCAAGACGATCCTTGCCGCTATGGGACAGCTCTTCTACTCCATGTCTCTGGCAATGGGTATCATGATTACCTATGGTTCTTATATGAAGAAAAGCGATAATCTGGAAAGCTCTGTGCGCCAGATCGAATTGTTTGATACCGGTATCGCGTTTCTGGCCGGCCTCATGATCATCCCGGCAGTATTCGCATTCTCCGGCGGAGACCGTTCAGCCTTGAACGCAGGCCCGGGTCTTATGTTCATGACCCTTCCTAAGGTATTTGCAAGCATGAAGTTCGGCGGAGTGATCGGAACGATCTTCTTCCTGCTGGTATTCTTTGCTGCACTTACATCCGCAATCTCCCTGATGGAGACGATTGTATCTGTATTTATGGACAGATTCGGATGGAAACGCCGGTTTACAGGCATATTTGTTGCCATACTTGCCGCACTGATGGGGATCCCGTCTTCTCTGGGCTTTGGACCTTTAGGGTTCATCACCTGGAATAATATGTCCATCCTGGACATCATGGACTTCCTAAGCAACAGTGTACTGATGCCGATCGTCGCATTCTTTACCTGTATCTTTGTCGGATTCATCATTAAGCCCAAAGCGATTGCCGATGAAGTCAAATCATCCGACGGAAACTTCAAAGCCGAGGGAATGTTCAATGTTATGATCAAATGGATTGCACCCATCTTCCTGGTCATCATCCTTGCAAGCTCCGTCGCAAGCGGTCTTGGATGGTTTAAGCTCTGATATCAGGAGAAACAAGAATCATGGAACTGAGAAAATGGAAAGTATTTCTTGCAGTCGTAGATTATGGAAGTTACACAAAGGCCGGAGAAGGACTTGGTTACACCCAGTCTGGTATTACCCAGATGATGAAGTCACTGGAACGTGAGGTTGGTTTTCCTCTTTTTCACAAAGGCCCTCACGGGGTTTCTCTGACGAGGGAAGGAGAGATTCTCCTTCCCTCTGTCCGCAGCCTGTTCTCTGCGAACGAATCCCTGACCCAGGAGATTTCCTTTTTAAAGGGAGCAAAGAAAGGTACTCTTAAGATCGGCGCTTACACAAGCTGCTCGATCCACTGGATCCCTGAGATCATTCAAGCCTTCAAGAAAGATTACCCCGGTATTCTATTTGACATTGCCGAAGGGAATGAATTCGAGCTTTCCTGCTGGATTCGTGATCACAAGGTCGATATCGCATTTACCAGTTATCAGGATGAATCTTCCTATCATTTCATCCCTGTATACGATGATCCGATGTTTGCGGTTATGCCCAAAGGACATCCTTTTGCCAGGTACGATGAGGTTCCGATCGAACTCTACGCAGACGCGGCCTTTGTTGTCTCTGATTATACTTATCTGAATGATGTCCACCGGATCCTGAAAAGTGCGGGAGTGACGCCCGATATCAAATATACTACCCACAGCGATTACTCGATCCTGTCCATGGTAGAACATAATCTTGGAATCAGCATCCTCCCTTCTCTTGTTCTCCGCAACAAAACCGGGAACTTTGAAGCCCGACCGTTAAAACCATATGCCTTTCGCAGGCTTGGCATAGCAGTTGCCTCAGAGACAGACATGTCGCCTGCTATGAAATTATTCATTAAATATGCAAAAGACTATCTTCTGTCATGAAGATAGTCTTTTTACCTGAAACTATTATCTCTTCTCTCCCATACAGAATACGGCAACCACTCCCGGACCGGTATGGCTTCCAATTACGGTTCCGATATTATTGATCAGGATATTGTCAATTCCCATCTTCTCTCTCACCAATTCTGCCACATACTCTGCGTCTTCTATGCAATCTCCATGCGTAATCATAATGATATCATTCTCCCATCCCTTCGACTGCTCTGCCGCAGTCTCTACGATCTTCCCCAGGGCTTTCTTGCGTCCCCGCTCCTTACCGATCACCTGAAGCGCTCCTGCATCATCCATATGGATCATCGGCTTGATCTTTACCATGCCGCCAAGTACCGCTACCGTCTTAGAGATACGGCCGCCTCTGTGAAGATGCCCCAGATCATCGATCGTTACATTATGACACACATGCAGCTTATTCTCTTCCACCCACTTAGCCGTCTCTTCAATCGTTTTGCCCTCACTCTTACGCTTCAGTGCATAGTACAGAATCAAACCTTCCCCCAGACAGGCGCACAGCGTATCAATCACGATAATCTTCCTGTCCGGATACTCCTCCTTAAGCTCCTCGCCCGCGATCCTCATGCTGTTTAAAGTTCCGCTCAATGCGGAAGAAAAACCAAGATGCAGGATATCTTTCCCTTCCCTAAGATAAGGTTCCAGCGCCGCTTTTGCCTCATCCGGATTCACCTGAGAGGTCACCGCCATCTTTCCTTCTCTTAATTTCCTGAAAAATTCCCTGGAGGACAGCCCATTCATATCCTCATAAGTCTTCCCGTCTATCGTATATTTTAACGGAACCACCGGCACACCCCTCTCGCCCAGCCATTCCTTTGGAAGATCCACCGTACTGTTCACAGTTATTACATAATCACTCAATTGTCAAACTCCTTTCCATCATTGTCCATACTGCGAAGAACTCTTCGCATTGTAAATGCAAATAATATACATGTCGTTACCACAGAGATAATGTCCGCTACCGGTTCCGCCCTGTAGATTCCCATGACCCCCATAAACTTTGGAAAAATCACAGCCAACGGGATCAACAAAATCACTTTTCTAAGAAGCGCGATAAACAGAGACACCTTCGCCTGCCCAAGAGCCAGAAATGTAGACTGGCATGCCGACTGCAGGCCAAAAATAGTGATTCCAAGGAAGTATACCGGCATCACCCGACAGGTAAGACGAATCAGTTCTTCGTTATTCGTAAAAATACCCGCGTAGATCTCTGGAACAAGCACGGCCATTCCGCCAAGGATCAGCGTTCCCAGCAAACCGGAAATCAATAGCCTGATAAATGTTCCCTTTACCCGGTCCTTATCTCCCGCTCCGTAACTATAGCTGATGATTGGCTGAACTCCCTGAGAGATCCCCTGCACCGGAATCAGAATCAACTGCATGATACTGGTCATAATAGACATCGTTCCCACATACAAATCTCCTCCATAGCTCTGCAGCCCGGAATTCAGCGTAATTCCCACCATGCTCTCCGTACTCTGCATGATGAAGGGTGAGATGCCAAGGCTGCCGATCCTCTTTACAATATCGGCCCTAAGCTGCATATTCTCCCTCCTAAGCTTCATCACGCTTCTCCCGGAAGTCAGAAACCGGACCACCCACGCCGCACTGACTGCCTGGGAAATCACCGTTGCCAGGGCTGCACCTCTCACTCCCATGCCCAGAACAAAGATCAGAACCGGGTCCAGACAGATATTGAGCACGGCGCCGATCACAACCGACAGCATGGCAATCTTCGACTCTCCCTGTCCGCTGATAAATGTGTTTAATCCTATGGCTGTCTGCACAAATATCGTACCTGCCAGATAGATCCCAATGTAACTCTTTGCATACGGAATCGTAACATTACTTGCACCAAATGCATACAGCACCGGCGTTTTAAATATTGAAAAGCCAATCGTCAGTACGACAGAAAACAGAACTATCATTCCTGCCGAATTGCCAAGTATCAGCTCTGCCTTGCGGATATCCTTCTTCCCAAGTTCAATAGACGCAAGCGGCGCTCCTCCCATCCCCGCAAACGCGCTGAAGGCTGAGATCAGCATGATAATGGGGAATGTAACCCCAACCCCGGTAAGCGCAACATCTCCATAGTCCTTAATATGCCCAATATAGATTCTGTCTACTATATTATATAATACATTGATAAGCTGAGCTGCCACCGCCGGCACTGCCAAAGAAACCATCAGTCTTCCAAGCGGCGCATTTCCAAGCCTTTCTTCACTCATCTCCTTTTTCATACTTATAATCCTTTCTTTCATTTTGGTATTGCCACTGACTACTATCATATTGCATCAAAACATGAAAATCAATAAGCATATTGAATAAAATCATCAGGATCTTGTATCTTATGTATATTTTAAAAGAACTCAGGACAGGCTACATATCAAAGACGGTAAATGTACTATAATAGATATGCGGAGGAATAAGTATGTCAGATGTAAAAGAAACAAAAAAAGTAACTGCCTCAAGAGAAGAAAACACAACATATATAAATCAAGTGTTACCGGTACAGGAAAGCTTTGACATCATCAGACGTGATATCATGATCGGCGGCCGCAGCGCCACTTTTTATTTCATAGACGGATTCACAAAGGATGAATCTATGCTCAAGATCATGGACTCCTTCTTCGGCATTCAGAAAGAGGATATGCCATTAGATGCAACCGGGTTCTCAAGGGAATGTATCCCTTATGTAGAAGTTGACATCTTAGGAGATTTCGACCAGGTTCTTAAAAATCTGCTCTCAGGCGTCACCTGCCTTTTTATCGAAGGATATGAAGCCTGCATCGCCATTGACTGCAGAACCTACCCCGCAAGAAGTGTTGAAGAACCGGATAAAGATAAGTCCCTTAGAGGATCCAGAGACGGATTCGTGGAAACAATCGTATTCAACACGGCCCTTATGAGACGGAGAATCAGAGATCCGCATCTGGTCATGGAGATGGTCGAGATCGGAGACAGTTCCAGGACAGATGTTGCCATCTGCTACATGAATGACAGAGTAGACCAGGAGCTTTTGAAAAATGTATCCGGCCGGATCAAAAACATCCGCACGGATGCTCTTCGCATGAACCAGCAAAGTCTGGCGGAAGAACTGTATAAACGCAAATGGTATAATCCATTTCCAAAGTTTAAATTCACTGAAAGGCCGGACACGGCAACCGCATGCCTTTTGGAAGGAAAGATCGTCCTTCTGGTGGATAACTCTCCCTCTGCCATGATTCTTCCCACATCAATCTTCGATATGATCGAGGAAGCCAATGACTATTATTTCCCGACAATGACGAACATATATCTGAAGATTGCAAGAGGACTGATCACGATTATGACCGTTTTTCTGACTCCGGTATTCCTGCTCTTCATGCAGAACCTGAACTGGCTGCCGGAAGTATTCGCCTTTGTCGCAGTAAAAGACACGGTAAATATTCCTCTGATCTTCCAGCTGCTGATATTGGAGATCGCCATTGACGGACTGCGGCTGGCTGCACTAAATACACCAAGCATGCTAAGCACGCCCCTCAGCGTGATTGCCGGTCTGGTTATGGGGGAATTCTCGGTGCAGTCCGGATGGTTCAATGCCGAAGTCATGTTATATATGGCATTTGTATCCGTAGCCAATTATACGCAGCCAAACTTCGAGCTCGGCTATGCATTAAAATTCATGCGCCTGGAACTTCTGCTTCTGACAGCACTGTTCAACTGGTGGGGATTCCTGATCGGAACACTGATCATTATCTTAAGTATCTGCTTCAACAAGACGCTGTCCGGTAGAAATTACCTCAATGTCAAGCTAAACTGATCAGATACCGTATCCACACGTCAGCAGAATACAGCAGCATCTCTGGTGTGCTGCCCGCTTTACTTTCCGGCGGCACACTGGCACGTGGTACTCCCTAATCCGCCGTTACGTATCGCAGTTACATCATCATCCACGGTAATCCCGTATTCTACAAAAATACCCTGCATGAATCCCGTACCGGCTTCTATCCGTACCGGCTTTCCTTCTTTGCTGTCATTCGTAAGCTTAACAAAGATATGCCCTTCATTATCCGAATAAAAATAATCACTGTCAATAATCCCCACCGTGTTATCAAGCTGCAGCCGGTACTTAAATCCCAGCCCGCTTCTCGGATAACACATAAGCACCCAGCCTGCTTCCATCTCCACGCGGATTCCTGTCGGAATCTTTGTAGTCTCCCCCGGCTCTAACCTGACCTCTAACGGCGCATAAAAATCATACCCCGCGGAACCAGAGGTTGCCCGGCCAGGAAGCCGGATCCCGTCATAAACTCTTTGTATCTCCTCTGTTGTCCCTGTCCCATATACATCCAGATATCCTTCTTTGAACTGTTCCAAACTTACTTTATAAAATCTTGCAATCCTTTTCGCCATACTCGTTTCCTTCGCACTCTTTGCATCTTGATTTTAATCGTTAATTAATATAATTAATCTTCAAGTGTTTGCTGTAAATTATCAGCAACTTTCTGTAGTTTTTCTTTTTCTTTACCATCCGGTAAATTTTCCAGGACTTCTTTTATATCATCTAAAACAAATCTTATAAAGCCCGTGAACTGGCTATCTGTCATGCCCATACTTCCACCCACTTTCTTAATCGTTTACTTTAATACACTATCATTATATCAACCGGCAATTATGGTGTAAAGCTTTTATTTCGGGCACCATCTGTACGGTATATGGCAGTATCCTGCAAAATGATATCATGTTACAAAAAAACAGAGAAAGTCTCAAAACATTGCTATTTCAAGACTTTCCCTGATTTTTTCATATCATTAACTCCTATTTTGCATAATCCGTAACACGTGACTCACGGATTACATTAACCTTGATCTGCCCTGGATATTCTAATTCATATTCAATCTGTTTCGCTATATCCCTGGCCATCAATACCATATCAGCATCAGATACCTGCTCTGGAACTACCATAACTCGAATCTCTCTACCCGCTTGAATCGCAAAAGATTTGTCAACACCCTTGAATTGGTTGGTAATATCTTCTAATTGTTTTAACCTGTTTGTATATGTTTCTAATGTCTCTCTTCTGGCGCCCGGACGTGCAGCCGATATCGTATCAGCCGCCTGTACGACACAGGCAATCAGACTACCCGGTTCTACGTCACCATGATGAGCCTCAACCGCATTAATGACCGTCGCAGACTCCTTATACTTCCTGCAAAGATCCACGCCGATCTGGATATGTGATCCTTCCACATCATGATCGATGGATTTGCCCACATCGTGAAGAAGTCCGGCACGCTTGGCAATTCTGACATCCAGCCCGATCTCACCCGCCAGCAGCCCTGCCAGCTGAGCGACTTCTATGGAATGCTTCAATGCATTCTGACCATAACTGGTTCTGAATTTCATACGTCCAAGAAGCCTGATCAGTTCCGGATGGATACCGTGAACGCCCACTTCTAACGCCGCTGCCTCCCCTTCTTCCCGAATCATGGCATCTACTTCTTTCTGCGCTTTTTCTACCATCTCCTCAATTCTTGCCGGATGAATTCGTCCGTCAACAATCAATTTCTCCAGCGCAATCCGCGCGACTTCTCTTCGGATCGGATCAAATCCTGATAACACTACCGCTTCCGGAGTATCATCAATAATCAGTTCAACACCCGTCATTGTCTCCAATGTACGAATATTACGGCCTTCCCGCCCGATAATCCTTCCTTTCATCTCATCGCTTGGAAGCTGTACAACCGAAATCGTAGTTTCCGCAACATGATCTGCCGCACATCTCTGGATCGCGGTGACAACATATTCCTTTGCTTTCTTGTCCGCCTCTTCCTTCGCCTGCGCCTCTAATTCCTTGATCATCTTAGCGGTGTCATGCTTTACATCGTTTTCAACAGTTTTCAACAAATACTCTTTTGCTTGTTCGGAGGTAAGTCCTGAGATTCTTTCAAGTTCCTGCACTCTCTGCCTGCCCAGCTCTTCCACTTTCACTTCGCGCTGGCGCAGTTGTTCTTCCTTTGCCGCATATCCTGCTTCCCGCTTCTCGATCGCATCCGCTTTCTTATCTAAAGCCTCTTCTTTGGAAAGAACGCGCTTTTCGTAACGTTGTAACTCATTCCTGCGTTCCTTAGTCTCTTTCTCAAGTTCATTCTTGTTCTTAATAGACTCTTCTTTAATTTCCAAGAGAGACTCCTTCTTTTTTGCTTCAGCCGTCTTCACCGCATCGTCAATAATCTCCCTCGCTCTGCTTTCTGCATTCCCTATCTTGGAATCTGCATTCCGCTTCAGGTTGGAGACCGTCAGAAAATGACTAATGACTGCGGCAGCTGCAATCAGCAAAACTCCTACAGCAATTAATATTCCATTCGGCACAGGAGCACCTCCTTATTCAGTTTTCATTGTACAAATACAACACTTAAATTCTATACTGTTTTCACAAAGATGTCAAGCTAAAACGATTCTTCCATCCCAAGAACCTGCCGTATCTCGTCATACCCAAAGCCCTTACGCATCAAATATCCGGCCATCTTCTGTCTCTGTACATAGTCTGCCGTCTCCGGCTCAAACTTCTTCTTCCTGATAAGTGTCCGTATGGCCTCCTTCGAATCCTCCCCGTCATAATATTCTTCCAGTGCCTGCTTGGTCAATTCTCTTGCAATTCCTTTCTGGCAAAGGGCAGCATAGAGCTCCTTCCTGCTCTTGCGGTTCTTTCGTCCTGCAATAAAACTTCTGGCATATTCCAGATCATTGAGATAACCAAAGGACTTCACATACCTGATTGCTTCTTCTATGGCTCCCTCTGCGTAGCCTCCCTGCTTAAGCTTCGTCCGAAGCTGCGATTCCGTCCGTCCCATATCATTCAGCAGATGCAGCGCTCTGGCCTTCGCCCGCTTTAATATCACATTCCTGCAGATCTCTTCATAAGTTTCCCGGGACAGCTCCCCGTCTGCCGCAATATGATATCGGGACAGCTCCCCCTTATACAGGACAAACACAAACTGCCCGTCCACATACACCCGGAATCTGGTCTTGGTAACCGGTTCTATCTTCGTCACCGTCATGTCTATACTTCTCCTGATGCCTCATCAGCATCCCGTGCACTCTCCGAAGCATCCTCTGCCTGATCCGCTTCCTCGTCCTTCGTCTCCGCCTTAGCTGCCTGTGACTTCCTGCCTCCGCTCTTCTTGCCGTCTTTAGGCATCGGCTTCGCTCCCTTATCCTCTAACGGAGTATCTTCTCCGATATTATAATGGCTGCGGATCTTCGCCTCTAACTCCGCCATAACATCCGGATGCTCCGTCAGATATGTCTTGGCATTCTCACGTCCCTGTCCGATCTTGTCCCCGTTGTAGGCAAACCATGCCCCGCTCTTGCTAACCAGCTTACAGTCCACTGCAAGGTCCAGGATATCTCCCTCCCGCGAGATCCCCTTACCGAACATAATGTCGAATTCTGCCTCTTTAAAAGGCGGTGCAATCTTATTCTTCACAACCTTCACACGAGTTCTGTTCCCTACCATATCTCCGCTCTGCTTAAGCGTCTCTATCCTTCTGACATCCATACGGATCGATGCATAGAACTTAAGCGCTCTTCCTCCGGTCGTCGTCTCCGGATTGCCGAACATGACTCCCACCTTCTCGCGAAGCTGGTTGATGAAGATCACAACGCAATTGGACTTGCTGATCACAGGCGTAAGTTTCCTGAGAGCCTGGGACATTAATCTTGCCTGCAGCCCCACATGACTGTCCCCCATATCCCCTTCTATCTCCTGCTTTGGCACCAGCGCCGCAACAGAATCCACAACTATGATATCCATCGCCCCGGAACGCACCATAGTCTCTGTGATCTCCAGAGCCTGATCTCCACTGTCCGGCTGAGAGATATACAGCTCATCTATATCAACGCCGATATTCTTCGCATAGACCGGGTCCAGAGCATGCTCCGCATCGATAAATCCCGCTATGCCTCCCCGCTTCTGTACTTCCGCAATCATATGTAATGCAACCGTCGTCTTACCGCTGGACTCCGGCCCGTATACCTCCACGATCCTTCCCCTTGGGACTCCGCCAAGCCCCAGGGCAAGATCCAGGCTTAAAGATCCTGTAGGGATCGTCTCCACCGCCACCTGGGCCTTCGGATCTCCAAGCTTCATGACGGTTCCTTTTCCAAAATCCTTCTCCAGTTTCGCTATCGCAGCATCCAATGCCTTCTTCTTATCTTCACTTGCCATATCAAATCTCCTTCTCCAGAGCGAACGAATGTTCGTTATCTGGTTAATATACTATTATACTTGTTACAAAATGTCAACACCAAATTCGGGAAAATACACGAAAAGCTTTGAATTATCCAGATGTACCGCTTTAGATAGATAGAAATGTCCAACCCCTCAGGACTATTCTGACTGTGTTTAAAATACCACACTTCTCTTCTTCCGTCAACCGTCAGATGAAAATAATTCCAGGCCAATCAGCGTAGTGATTGGCTTGGGTCTGAACAGTAACCGCCATGCACCAAAGCGCACGGCTCTCTCACAGAAACACTGACCGAAGAATCCACAGGATTGCCCAGCCCAGATCTCTCTCCTCCACAGACTTTTGGGTTATCACATCGTAAGATGCAATCTCCTCCCCATTCAGAAAATACCGGATCTTGCCTGCTGCATCCCCCTCATGTACCGGAGCCGTTAAGCAGTCCTCCACTTCTGTACGTACTTCACACGCCTCATCTGCCCGCAGAAGCACCGGAATTTCTTCCTTTCCCTTTACAGAGAGCGGGATACGGATCTCGCTCTCATAAGGGTTTTCCTCTTCTATCCCTCCATCGACTTCCATTGCAGGAAGTTCCACATCTTCCCACACATTCCGGTATTCGTAGTTTGCGATTCCATATTCCATCAGCTTCCTGGTATCCGCCCACTTATACCCTTTATTATTCGGCCAGCCACATGCCAGAAGCGCTACGATAAACGTCCTGTCATCCCGCTTAAGCGCCCCCACGTAACAGTAGCCTGCTTCCGCAGTAAATCCCGTTTTGCCGCTTAATGCTCCTTCCATCATATCCAAAAAGGCATTATGGTTATTACAGGAAAAATTCCTGCTTTGGTCCACATTAGTAAATTGATAACTCTTAGTCCTGGTAATCTCAAGGAATTCTTCCCTGCATGGAGACTGCATAATACAGTAACGCATGACTGCTGCCAGGTCTCTGGCAGTGGTGGAATGAACTCCTCCCTCATCACTTGCGTCAAGTCCATTGGGCGTCACGAAATGGGTGTCGCTGCAGCCGAGTTCTTCCGCCTTCTGGTTCATGAGTTTTGCAAATTCCTCTACTGTTCCCGCGATTCCTTCCGCGATCACCACCGCGCTGTCATTATGAGATTCCAGCATCAACGAATACAGAAGATCCTTCAGATAAAACTGCTCCTGATCCAAAACCCCAAGCCTTACCTTGGGCTGCCCTGCCGCATGGGCCGAAGCCGTGACGATCTGATCCTCCTGCCCGTTCTCCAAAGCCAGGATACAGGTCATAATCTTGGTCGTACTCGCCATAGGCCGGATCTCTTGTTCTTCCTTTCCAAATAAAACACGCCCACTGTCAGCATCCATAAGTACCGCTGACCGGGCGTATAACTGCTCCGGCACGTTCGCTTCTTCCCCGGCACGGACCTTAACCGCTCCAAACCAGGAAATCAAAAAACAAACCATCATAATATATCCAACAATTTTCTTCTTCATCCGCCACACCATATCTCATCATGTTATTGCAATATATGTATGCGGCGGCTCCTCTATTCTTAAAAATAAACTTCTGTTTTCCTGCTATTTCATCAAGACAGATTCAACATCAGATATCCAGTTTCAGCTGGACTTCCTCCTCCGCCTCTTCCTTGAAGCTCTCCATCTGCTCCGGATTTAAGCTTGGAAGATCATCCACCGACTGAATGCCAAACCTCCTTAAGAATTCTTCCGTAGTTCCGAACAGAATCGGCCTGCCCGGTGCCTCAAGCCTTCCTCTTTCACATACCAGATTATATTCTACCAGCTTATTCACCGCATGATCGGACTTCACCCCGCGGATCTTCTCCACTTCCAGCTTCGTCACCGGCTGCTTATAGGCAATAATAGATAACGTCTCAAGAAGAACATCCGTCAGCACATATTTTTTCGGCTGCTTTGCAACGCGGATCAGATATTCATACATTTCTTTTTTGGTACACATCTGAAACGCATCCTCCAGTTCTATAATACGCACTCCCCGATCCTGCGCCTCATACTTATCCATCATCCTGTGAATAAGTTTTCTTGTCGTGTCCGTATCGTGCCCGATTGCCTCCGCGATCTTTGAAAGCTCCACGGATTCTCCCATAGTAAACAATATCGCCTCTATAACTCCCTCTAACCTGCTGATCTCCACTTCTTCCATGATTCCCTTCTCCATCCTCCCATATCACGCAAATGCCTTCGACGATATCATGATCTCGTCAAACGGCCTTTCCTGTTCAATGGTAATGATCCCTTCCTTCATCAGCTGCAAGACCGCAAGGAAGGTCACCACGATCTGTGTTTTTGACTTCTGCTTTTCCAGAAGATTCCGAAACCGGAACCTTCCATGAGCCTTTGCATATTCCGTAACATACAAAAGTTTATCCGAAAGTGTCACCTCTTCCTTCTCAATCTTCCCGAATTTGCTGCGGACAGGGTCTATCTTGTCCACCTGTCTCTTCATCACATCCCGGAACACCTTATTAAGCCTGACAAGAGTCAGATCTCCAAGCAGTGCATCCAGATCCACCGGTTCCACATACCCCAGCACTTCTTCTGGAATCGTCGGCTTCTTATACATGACCTGCTCTCCTTCCACCTGCCGGTCTCTTAATTCATAGGACATGTATTTGTACATCTTATACTCCAGCAGCTGTTCTACCAGTTCCCGGCGGGGATCCTCTTCTTCTCCCTCTTCATTGACTTCCTTTGGAAGCAGCATCCTGCATTTAATATCGAGCAGCGTTGCAGCCATCACCAGAAATTCACTCATGATGTTCAGATCCTCTTTTTCCATGGCTCTGATATACTCCATATACTGGTTTGTAATCTCTACGATCGGAATATCATAGATGTCGATCTTATTCTTATCTATCAAATGTAAAAGCAAATCCAACGGTCCTTCAAAGACCTGAAGCTTTACCGGAATTCCCATAGACTTCTCCCCAATGATTATTACAAAGACTGCACCTTTGCATACGACGGCTTCAGACCGCCGCAATTGTAAATTATACAAGATTTTCCATCATTTCTCAAGTGAGTATTTTTGATTTCCATTCAACTCTACAACTACCACTTCCGCCGAATTGAACAGACGGGCCGGCACTGAATGTACGCCAAGTCCCCTGCTTACTACCGCGCAGGCCCCATCCACCTGATAGCATCCTCCCGAGTACCTGGGAAACAGCGTAAAATCCGGTGCGATCACTCCTCCGACTCCCGGTATGCGTATGACGCCTCCATGATAATGGCCTGACAGGATCAGATCGGCTCCCCATTCCCGATAAACCTTCATATGCCCCGGATGGTGCGCCAGGAGAATCTCGTAAGCTTTGCCTGCATCCCCGATTCTTTCTTCCAGATCTTCTTTTTTGATCTTTCCCTTTGGGGCGTAATCATAGCCATGGATGGGAATCTCAAGCCCGGTTACTCTAATCCTTGCCCCCTCCCATTCGAATATCTCTGATTCATTCTCCAGAAAGCAAATTCCGGCCTTAAGGAGCCTGGCCTTATAATCCCGGTATGACTGCTTATACTTTCCCGGCCGTTCCTTCAGTTTCTGCTCATGATTCCCGTTGGCATAGTACACCGGGCAGATCCCGGGCAAACCGGAAAGAAACTCTGCCGTATGTTCATAGGTATATCCGTCCGACCGAATCAGCATATCCCCGCCGATCAGGATCAGGTCCGGCTGTTCCTTCTCTATCGCGGTATACAGCGCTTTATTCTTTTTCCCATATCTGTAATTATGAAGATCACTTAAAAACACGATCTTTCTGCTGCGACAAAGTCCGGCAAGCTTAGGCGAGCCGGCTGTATAATGCGTCACCTGAAAACAGCACAGCTCCCGAATGACCTCAAAAGCTATCATAAATAAGCATATCAGGAATAATATAATACACGGTTCCACTCTTCTTCTCCTTAACTCTTAACAGGATATTATCCCGATTAATTATATAATTATTCCTGTCAATTTGCAAATAGATATGCTAGAATAATTTATTAGACAGGACCTTGGCAGTTACCGTTCGCCGACAGAGCGTCGAACGGCAGCTCCTTACAAAACAAACGGGTCACAGAAGGAGGTTTCACATGACAATACCTGAAAGACTCTCCGCTCTGCGGGCTTTGATGGAGGACAGAGGATATGACGTATATCTGATTCCCTCAGATGACAGCCACCAGAGCGAATATGTGGGAGATCATTTCAAAGCAAGAGCATTTATCACAGGCTTCACAGGATCTGCCGGAACCGCAGTTGTCACCAGGACGGAAGCCGGACTTTTTACAGACAGCCGTTACTTCATCCAGGCTGCCCAGCAGTTGGAAGGAAGCGGCATTACACTTTTTAAGATGGGACAGCCCGACGTTCCGTCACTGACAGACTATATCGCGGCTGTAATGCCCGAGGGAGGCACACTCGGCTTCGACGGGCGCGTCGTGTCCGCAGGCAGAGGAAAGGATCTGGAAAAGGCTTTAGAGGAGAAGCATGCCCGGATCAACGATTCCGAGGATCTGATCGATCTGATCTGGAAGGACAGACCGGCTTTATCCACAAAACCGGCATTTGCACTTGGCATAGAATACGCCGGAGAAAGCACAGCAGATAAACTCGTCCGCATCCGCAAGGCTATGGAAGAAGCAAAGGCCGGCGTTCATGTACTGGCTTCTTTGGATGACATCTGCTGGATCACGAACCTGCGGGGAAATGACATTGATTTCTTCCCGCTCCTTCTCTCTTATGCGGTCATTACCATGGACGATATGCGGTTCTACGTGGACGAGAAGAAGCTGACAGATCAGATGAAAACAATGCTTGCGAAAGACCACATCAAGATCTGCCCGTATAACGGCATTTACGAAGACATCAAATGCCTTGGCACAGACAAAGCCGTGCTGATAGATCCGGACCGGCTTAACTACACACTCTACAACAGTATTCCTTCCGGGATCAAGATTATCGAAGAGATGAATCCGGAAGTTCTCATGAAGTCTATAAAGAATGAGACCGAGCTTAAGAATATTATCAATGCCCACATCAAGGACGGGACCGCCGTGACGAAGTTCATGTACTGGCTGAAGAAGAACATCGGAAAGATCGAGATCACCGAGATCAGCGCTGCCGAGAAATTAGAATCCTTCCGCAGAGAGCAGGAGGGCTATCTGTGGCAGAGCTTCGACCCGATCTGCGGTTCCGGTGCACATGGTGCGATTGTCCATTATGCTGCCACCCCCGAGACCAATATCCCGGTGACGACGGACGGACTGTTCCTTACAGACACCGGCGGCGGTTATATGGAAGGTTCCACCGATATCACAAGGACCTTTGCCTTTGGTAAACTCAGCGATCAGATGAAGGATGATTTCACCATTGTCCTCTTATGTAATCTGCATCTGGCGCGCGCCGTATTCCTGAAAGGAACTGCGGGCTACAACCTGGACGTACTGGCCAAACTCCCTGCATGGGAACGGGGGTTGGACTATGCCCACGGCACGGGACACGGCGTCGGTTATCTGATGAATATTCATGAAGCTCCCGCCGGTTTCCACTGTAAAGCTAACGGCAAAGATACGTCACCTTTGGAACCAGGCATGGTCGTTACCAATGAACCCGGCCTCTATATCGAAGGCTCACATGGTATCCGTACGGAGAATGAGATGGTGATAAGGGAAGGCCAGAAGACCAAATACGGACAGTTCCTTTATTTCGAACCGATCACCTATGTACCGATTGACCTGGATGCCATCAACCCCGACCTTATGAAGCAGGAAGACAAGGATCAGCTGAATGCATACCATGCCAAAGTATATGAACTGATCGCTCCGCGCCTGAATGAAGAAGAACGGGAGTGGCTGAAAGAATATACCAGGGCCATTTAATGCAATTGGGGACGTAGTAAAATTCAATTTTACTACGTCCCCAATTGTAAAATGTGGTGTACCCAAACATCATTGTTTTCTTCTGCGGCCTTCTTTGAACGCCATCATCATCTCATTGGTCAGGCTCACGTCATCTGGTGTTACCGGAATCTCCTCCCGTTCAAACCACTGGGCTAATGCCAGTTCCTCCTCATCAAGCGTAACATCTTCCTCACCGTCCAGCTCGCAGAAGAATCCCATCAGCAGCGTATCTGAGAACGACCAGGGCTGGCTCTTGTAGTATGTGATATTCTTCACCTTAAGCCCGACTTCCTCCATCACTTCCCGCTTTACCGTCTCCTCCACCGTCTCACCGATCTCCGTAAAACCGGCAAGCAATGCATACTTCTTATATTCTCTCCCGGCATACTTAGACATCAGCAGACGGTTTCCGTGGGTCACGGCGATGATCACCGCCGGACAGATCTTCGGGTATTCCATCGTCCGGCACTTCGGACAGAACAGCATCCGTTCTTTCGTATCCTTTTTCAATATCCCGCCGCACCGGCCGCAAAACCGATGGTTCTCATACCACCTATGTAACTGCCATCCCGTCACACCCGCAAAGCACAAGTATTTGGGGCCGGCCTCACGAAAGATCTGCCTGTCTTCCCATGTATAACTGTACTTCCCACCACATATCGGCCCGTCTTTTCCATTTCCCGCAGAAGACTCTGGCCAAAGGCCGCTGCCCAGATAGAACCTCATGCCGTCAATGGCGAACAGATACGTATAATCCCTATAGAGCCTGTCCGCATCAATGTACATTTCTGCCTCCCCAAATGTGGGAAATGCGATCATCCCGTCTGTTTCCCGGACTAATACCTTGTTCTCATGATAGCAAAGCAGAAAATCTTCCTTTTTCGGCGGCACGGGCCGGTATTCATTCCTGTACTGATATGGTGCTATATCTTGTATCATAACCGCTCCTTCTCTTATGTCCTCACTTTCGTTCCATTCCCGTCTCTTTTTGCCATCTTCAGGCGGTTCAGAGACACCTCCCGCTCTCCTGCGGTAACCTTCATCTCCGTTCCGTCGTCAAACAGATAGGCCTCTTCAACTTCATCATTCTTGCGAAGCTTGATCCCCCGCACGCCGATCGCTCCCTTTTTCTTCTCGGACACCTCTTCTGCCGAAAATTTAAGAAAATATCCATCCTTCGTCCGCAAGACCACATTCTGATTCTCACTGATTACCTGTACATTCACCACCATATCGTCGTTTTGCAGCTTCGTGGCCGCGATCGTCCGTTTTGCAACCTGGAACTCATTTCCCTCTACTTTCTTGACCATCCCCTGTTTCGTGGCAAAGAAAAGCTTCGCATAGCGCATCTGTTCAGAATCACAGATATAGACGATCTCCTCCTGTGTGCTGTCAAAATTACTGATATTATCAATCGGAAGTCCTTTATCCCGGAATTTGCCGCATGGCAGATCCAGGACCTTGATCTGATGCATCTTCCCGGTATTGGTGAAGATACAGAGTTTCCCTGTATTCATACAGGTAAGGATATATTTGTTCTCGGCGTCCGCGGCCTCTTTATTCCTTCCGTAGGTGTTGGTATCCACGGTCTTGGCATAGCCGAACCGGTCCATCAGGAATACCACTTCCTGCTCCTCCACCTTCTTCTCCTCATAGACCGCCTCCTCGGCATTCTCGATTACAGTCCTGCGCTTCCGCGCAAATTCCGCCTTAAGTCTGTCCATATCCTCTATAATGACATTCGCCATGGAATCATAATGATTCAGGATATCTTCATATCTTTCGATTTTTCGGATTGTCTCGTCATGCTCTTTCATCAGCGCCTCGATCTCCAGACCGATGAGCTTATAGAGACGCATCTCCAGAATTGCCGTCGCCTGACGCTCCGTAAATCGAAGCATGGACGCCATCTTCTTAGATATCTTGGACTTGAACTTGATATTCTCTGTCACACCGTTTACCAGACACGCCTTCGCATCCTTCACAGACTGACTGCCCCTTAATATCTCAATGATCAGGTCAATCACGTCACAGGCCTTAATCAGCCCCTCCTGAATCTCTTTTTTATCTCGTTCCTTATTCAGGAGGTTCTGGTATTTCCTGGTTGCCATCTCGAACTGAAAATCCACATGATGCTCTATGATCTTCTTAAGCCCCATAGTCTCCGGCCTGCCGTTTGCAACCGCAAGCATATTTACCCCAAAGGTATCTTCAAGGCGGGTTTTCTTATAGAGCATATTCGTCAGATTCTCGATGTCCGCACCGCGCTTAAGCTCGATAACGATCCGTATCCCTTCTTTGGACGACTGGTTGGATATATCTACAATATCGCTGGTCTTCTTGGTCTCCACAAGAGCACAGACGTCATTCAAGAACTTCCCGATCCCCGCTCCGATCATCGTATAAGGGATCTCAGTAATAACCAGGCGGCTCTTGCCGCCCTTCATCTCCTCAACCTCCACCTTCCCCCGAAGTTTGATCTTGCCGGTCCCGTTCTCATATATCTCAAGAAGGTCGTCTTTATTGACCACGATGCCTCCCGTAGGAAAATCCGGGCCCTTGATATAGCGCATCAATTGCCTGGTGCTGATCTCGTCATTCTTCATGTACGCCTTGACCGCATCGATCACCTCTCCCAGATTGTGAGTCGGAATGCTGGTCGCCATGCCGACTGCAATCCCTTCTGCACCATTGACCAGAAGGTTAGGCAGACGCACCGGAAGAACCGCCGGTTCCTTCTCCGTCTCGTCAAAATTCGGCACAAAGTCGACAATATCCTTATCCAAATCCGCCAGATAAGCCTCCTGGGTCACCTTCGCAAGGCGGGCCTCCGTGTAACGCATGGCCGCCGCGCCGTCGCCTTCGATGGAGCCAAAATTCCCGTGCCCGTCAACCAGAATCATACCCTTCTTAAATTCCTGGGCCATAACCACAAGCGCCTCATAGATAGAACTGTCGCCATGGGGATGGTACTTACCCATGGTATCCCCCACGATACGGGCGCATTTGCGGTATGGCCTGTCATACCGTATCCCCAGCTCATGCATATCATATAAAGTTCTTCGCTGTACCGGCTTTAATCCGTCACGGACATCCGGGAGCGCCCTTGCGATAATGACACTCATGGCGTAATCTATATAAGATTTCTTCATGACATCCGAGTATTCGGTTCTTATAATCTGTGAATCCTGCATCTTTTTCTCCTTATATATCTAACTCTGCCTCTGTGGCGTTCTCATAGATAAATGTCCGTCTTGGCGGCACCTCCGTCCCCATCAGCATCTCCGTCACACCGGATGCCATCCTGGCATCTTCGATCTCCACCAGCTTAAGAATCCGTGTCTCGGGGTTGAGAGTTGTCTCCCACAGCTGCTGCGCATCCATCTCACCCAGACCCTTATATCTCTGCAAAGTAAACGGACCGTCATGGGTCTTGCGGTAACGTTCCAGCGCCTTATCGTCGTAGAGATATTCCTCCTCTCCCTTCTTAGGCATCGCCTTATATAACGGCGGCATGGCGATATAGACATGTCCCTCATAGATCAGCTCTGGCATAAAGCGATAGAACAATGTCAGAAGCAGCGTAGAGATATGCGCCCCGTCCACATCTGCATCCGCCATAATTATAATCTTGTCATATCTGAGCCTGCTGATATCAAAATCATTGCCGTACCCTTCTGAGAACCCGCATCCGAACGCGTTGATCATCGTCTTGATCTCTGCATTGGCAAGGACTTTATCTATACTCGCCTTCTCCACATTAAGGATCTTCCCGCGGATCGGGAGAATCGCCTGATACATACGGTCCCTGGCAGTCTTGGCTGAGCCCCCGGCGGAATCTCCCTCCACGATAAAGATCTCGCATTTGCCTGCATCCCGGCTCTCACAGTTGGCAAGCTTTCCGTTGCTGTCAAAGGAATACTTCTGCTTCGTCAGAAGATTGGTCTTCGCTCTCTCTTCTGTTTTGCGTATCTTCGCCGCTTTCTCCGCACAGCCGATCACTTTCTTAAGATTCTCCAGATTCCGGTCAAAATACCGGATAATCTCATCGTTGGTCACCTTGCTGCAGGCTTTCGAAGCGTCCGGATTGTCGAGCTTCGTCTTGGTCTGCCCCTCGAATCTTGGATCCGGATGCTTGATGGATACGATAGCCGTCATTCCGTTTCTGACATCTGCCCCCGTAAAGTTCGTATCCTTTTCCTTCAAAATCCCAAGCTCCCTGGCATATTGATTGATGACCGTAGTAAAGGTTGTCTTAAATCCGGTCAGATGAGTTCCTCCTTCTGCGTTATAGATATTGTTACAGAAACCAAGAACATTCTCATGGAACTCATTCACATACTGGAACGCAGCTTCCACCTCAATCCCTTCTGCTTCTCCTTTAAAATAAACCGGTTCATGGACCGCTTCTTTCTTCGAATTCAACTCTCTGATAAATCCTAAGATTCCCTCTGGTTCCTGATAGACGATATGCTCCGGCTCCCCGCCGCGCTTATCGTCAAATATGATCGTAAGAGCCGGGTTCAGATAAGCCGTCTCATGCATCCGGCTCTTCACCTCATCCGCCCGGAACTTTGTCTTCTCAAATATCGTATCATCCGGCAGGAAATTCACCTTCGTACCGGTCTTCCTGGTCTTAGCGATCTTCGGAAGAAGCCCGTCCTCAAGCTCGATTACCGGTTTCCCTCTCTCATACCGGTCATGATGGACATAGCCCTCCCGGCTGATCTCCACATCCATGTAGACAGACAGCGCATTGACGACAGAAGAACCCACCCCATGAAGTCCTCCGCTGGTCTTATATGCCGTATCATCAAATTTACCGCCTGCGTGGAGAGTTGTATAGACGACACGCGCCGCCGAGACTCCCGTGGCATGAAGCCCTACCGGGACCCCTCTTCCGTTGTCAGTTACGGTAGCCGATCCGTCCTTCTCAAGCGTCACATGGATCTCTGAACAGAATCCTGCCAGATGCTCATCCACCGCATTGTCCACGATCTCATAGATCAGGTGGTTCAATCCCTTCGTTGACACACTCCCGATATACATGCCCGGCCGCTTGCGCACCGCTTCCAGCCCCTCCAATATGGCAATACTATCTGCATCATATGTATTCTTATTCGACATTCCTACTAGATCCCTTCTTCAAATTTTCCTGCCCGGCTCCTTGATGACCATTGCATAATCGCGGATTTCCCAGGCGGATTTTCCCATGCTTTCCATATCTTAGCACAAAATGTGGCGCAGTTCAAACATATTTTATTCGGTAAGCACCGTATTTAGTGTCTCTGCCAGAATTTCCATGGCATTGCGCATCTCTTCTACCGTGTTTGTCTGCGCCCCCGCCTCCACAAGCAGCGTTTTAGGCTTGAAATGCATGTTATACCGGTAGCCTCTCAGATAGATATGTCTGGTAAAACCCGGGAATTTATTCGCCGCCGCAATCTGGAGCTGAAGAGAAAAGGCAAGGTTGTCTTCTATATACGGATTGGGGAGGTACCCGATATTACCGTTTGCTTTCGTTCTGCTCAGCCCGTTAAAAAACATGATCTGGGCCGTAGGCTTTCCCCGGATCTCCGTTGCCAGATGTGTCCCTTCCGCCACCCCGTCCCTGTGGAGGTCAATAACAACCTCTATGCTCGGATTCTCCGCCAGTATCTTCTGGATCTGAGGTTCAGCCAGCTCATATGCCATACTGCGGTCAAGCTTGCCGTCCACCAGGTCGTAAACCCCTTCATGGTGGATGGTCTCGATCCCGTATGTATCGTTCAGAAGCTCCGTAAGATACGTCCCCATTCCCAGGATCGTTGTGCCGGCGTCTCCCGGCACGGAATCAATAAAGCCTTCCTGAGAATGCGTGTGATAGATCAGTACCTTAGGTCCCTTTGACCCGTCAAGCTTCATATTCTTGCCAAGCAGTTTCTCGGCATTGAGCAATTCCGGATCTGCCATAGTATTGGAATCAACCGTATAAAAATTCCCCAGCAGATATTCATAATTCATCAGTTTTTCCATAGAGGTATCGATCTGAGGCACCAGGGTCTCGGCCACCTCTTCCTCCTGTCCGTCTTTTGTCACAAGGTTCCCGTTTTCATCCACCATATTCTCGTCATTCGCCTGACTGGCAAGGATCATCTGATAAGTCTCCCGGTCCTCCACATCCGTATGAGAGCCTGCCTTTCCTTCTATATAAGTTCCAAGAGGTATCAGCTCCATCGCCGACTCTGTCACCCAGTCCAAAAATGATCCCCCGCCGCCATTCTCCACATAGGCAAATCCGGTCAGAAATGTCTCCACCCCCTGTGAAAGAAGAATCCGGTTTATCTTTGTCTGTATTCTCTGCTCCGGACTCTTGGGCAGGGACAGATTCATACAGGCATACACGATCAGAATGCCTGCGATGATCAATATCAGGATCCGGCTGATCCAAGGCTTTCGTTCCACATCACCACTCCATATTCACAGCATATTTTTCTACACCTGCGTCCCGATTCCGGGAAGCCTCCTGGCTCTCTAACACTATATGACGCCCATTTCCCGATTATGTGCATGTCCTTTTGAAAAGAGCATGTTCAGCGCCTCAGATATGGTATAGCTGATCCGCTTGACCGTCTCATCGATGTCCTTTGGCGTCACAAACAGACCATTCAGATGCGGGGATATCAGTTCCTTCACAAGCTCATACTTCTCCGCCGCATTATATCCCTGCATGACGACGCCCACTCCCCGCAGAGTTTCCGAACTCTCAAGGGCAAGGAGCAGATTCTCCATGGTATCATTGACGATGGTCGCCGCATCCACCACCGTAGGCACACCGATCGACAGCACCGGAATGCCTACCGTATCCTTCGTGATGGCATTGCGGTGATTCCCCACGCCGGACCCCGGATTAATCCCCGTGTCCGAGATCTGAATGGTCCGATTCAGTCTCTTAGAGCTCCTTGCCGCCAACGCATCCACCGCAATCATCATATCCGGCTTCGTCTCACGGACGATCCCCTTGATAATCTCTACCGTCTCCATCCCGGTCTGCGCCATAACTCCCGGCACGATGGCACTCACCAGGCGCACATTCTCCTCTCCCATGGCGTATTTCCCGTACTCCTTCACGATGTGCCTGGTAATGTTCAGATTATCCACCACATACGGCCCCAATGCATCCGGAGTCACCTTGCGGTTGCCAAGTCCTACCACCAGGATCGAATAATCTTCCTTATCCTTCCTGATAAAATGCGAAAGGAACTTCGCGAGCTCCCTGGATATCTCCTCATGATAATCCTCATCCGGGACCGCCATATTCGGCGCTTCCATGGTAATATAGGTGCCCACCGGTTTGCGCATCACCTTCGCGCCGTTCTCCGTTTCGATCTTTACCGTCGTTACCTTGATCTCCCGCTCCTCATCATAATCCTCGGTCAGAGACACGCCCTGCACTTCCACATTGTCCGATTCAAACCGCTCCTTGTCTTCAAGGGCAAGATCCGTCCTGATGCTATACTTTTCAATCATCCCTTACATCCTCGCTTTAAACTTATTTACCCGTTAGTTTTTACAATAATTTGAGAAATATGTATTGACAGAAACCATTCCTTGCCCTAAAATAGATTCGAATGTTTCGTTAGAACGTCCGTGTCCGGCTCTAACGAAGTCAGAATCGATACGAAAAAATCGAAATATAAGATATTGGAGGTGGACGAATTGGCTAATATCAAATCTGCTAAGAAGAGAATCCTGGTGAATGAAACAAAGGCTGCAAGGAATAAAGCAATCAAGTCTAAGGTTAAGACTTACGTGAAGAAAGTTGAAGCAGCTGTCGCTGACAAGGATGCAGAGGCCGCTGCTGCTGCTCTCAAGGCTGCAACCGTTGAGATCAACAAGGCAGGAAGCAAGGGCGTTTATCATAAGAATACCTGCTCCAGGAAGATATCCCGTCTGGCAAAAGCTGTTAACGGGATTGCTTAAGGTAAGCGATTGCGCGTATAGATAGAATATTGCACAGAAAAACAGCCATACCGTCAGTGGCTGTTTTTTTTATTCCTGTGAAGATCAAAGCACATACCCATTCAAAAAATCTATGATATTCACATGCCTGATCCCATTCCTTGAAAAATCTATCCTGTCCATTGTGATCACATATCTGGGGTAATAATCTCTGATGCATGCAAATGCCCCAAACTCTCTTTCTATCACTTTCTCATCCGCCAGTATATACGCTACCTGAATGTAAATGATATCCCGTTCTTTTCTTGCTATAAAATCAACCTCACCCTTTGCAGTCTTCCCTACATACACCTCATACCCTCTTGTAAGCAATTCGTTGTACACAACATTTTCGATAGCAAATGTCTGATTTATCTCAAAATTATGATTTTTAATCTGAGCAATTCCCAGGTCTGTCATATAATATTTATTCAGTGTTTTTAAAATTGCTTTCCCATGAATATCATATCGGTAAACCTTTTTTATAATCAGCGCTTTCGTCAAAGCATCCAGATACGTGTATATTGTTTTTGAAGACACCTCTCTTCCTTCCGCTTTCATATATGCAATAATATTCTTAGCAGAAAATTCTCTTCCTGTAGTATCAATAACATATTGAAGAATCAAGTTGAAAATTACCGTATCCTTAAGTCCAAGCCTTGCAACCACGTCTCTTAAGATGATCGAATCAAATACACTGTGCAGATAATCTTTAATATTATTTTCATCTGTAAATTGCGTCCGGTTAGGAAGCCCTCCCCATTTCACATAATCCCAAAAGCTTTCCTCTCCCGCCTCTTTTTTTGTCAACTGCAGATATTCCCTGTAATTCAGCGGATAAATCTGGAAAGACACATACCTGCCCGAAAGGACTGTTGATAACTCGTCGGATAAAAGCTTACTGTTAGAGCCTGTCATAAATATGCTCAGATTATCACACGACGCCCTGAGTGAATTAATTACTTTCTCAAAGGAATTCACATTTTGAATCTCATCAAAAAAGAGGTAATACATCCCTTCTCCTAAGACATGTTCCTTCACATATTGATTTAATCTTCGGTAATCCTGCAATTCTTCAAATTCAATGTACTCAAAATTAATGTATAATATATTCTCCTTCGCGACTCCCCGCCCTCTTAACTCCTCCATAATCTGTGCTAAAATTACGGATTTCCCGCAGCGGCGAATCCCCACCAGTATCTTCACAAGATCACTGTCATAAAAACCTCTGATTCTTGACAAATATAGTTCCCTTTTCAGCATATTCTTTTACCCCTGACTAAATTAACAGCTGTTTTTTAACACTTATTTTATATATTATAACCAAATCTTCTTTATTTGTAAAGTTATTTTCTATCAGGAAAATATTCTATGACACGCTGATCTGGCACAATACCTCCGTGCCTTCCCCGGCAGATGAGCTGAACCGAAGCTTCCAGCCATGTGCTCTGGCAATCTCCTGACATACCTGGATTCCGTATCCATGCCTGCCCGTTCGGCTTGCAGGCAAATTCTGCCCTTTATTGATGTCCCTTAACAGCTTCTCGTCCATAGGCTCCCCATCGTTCCAGATACGGATTCCCTCCTCACTCGCCGTGATTCTTACCCGGCTGCCGGCCCTGACCGCATTGGCCGTCAGATTATCCAGCAGGCACATTACCAGCGTTTTATCGCCGTTCAAGAAATCTAACCGGCAATCGGCTTCAATACCCGGATACTTTTCTTCCAATTTAAGAAACATCCGTCTGACGTCGATTCTTTCAACCCGGATCGCACCTTCCCGCACATTTCCCATGATCAAAAGCTTCTCCGTAATATCCTCCAGATTCTTCGCACTCTCCACGATCTGACTGGCCGCAAAAAAGAGGTCTTCCTCCGTGAGCTTCCCCATCATCAGATATTCTGCATATCCCCGGATTCCTGTGAGAGGGGTGCGAAGTTCATGGGCAATCTGATTCACCGGACGGTTGATCCGACGCATGGTATAGTATAAAAATAAACCCATGATTCCTGAAAATGTCAGTCCCGCTCCGCAGAAGATCCAAAGCCTCTTTGCCTGCATCCGCGACAAATCCTTAAGCTCTTCTGCATATTCCACCATAATCTCGTCTTCCCCCTCTGTCCCCGCTTCCTGTATGATCAGGCAGCGCTCGCCGCCAATCCTTCCGACTTCGATTAAGGGGGCGTTCGATCCCATATCCGGCGCTTTTTCTTCCGGGAAAAAATCTGCCATAACATGTTCGTTGATGCGTACCCGGATATGAATACCTGATTTCTCATATCTTCTGGCCGCATCATTCAGATTCATGGACATACGGCTGAATTCTTCCTCCTTAAGCCCGGCAGCCAGATAATAAATACTCCTCTCATTATTTCTCGCATGGTCGATCCACTGCCTGGTCTCATTCTGTGAGATATAGCCGTCCAAAAGAAACAGCCCCGCATAGACAACCGCCAGAAATATCCCGTATACCACCAGAAAATTCTTCTTCCATAGCTGCATCTTTCTCTCTCTCCCGTCATATCCATACAGTTTCTTTTCCATATAGTTTCTTTTCTATACAGTTTCTTTTCCATACAATTTCTTTTTCTCAGCAATTCAGATCTCCAGACGATATCCGTACCTGAATATCGTCTTAATCTCCTCTTTCAGCCCAAGCTTCTGCCGAAGCCTTCGGATATGCACGTCCACGGTACGGTCATCCCCGTAGAAATCCATCCCCCAGGCAAGCTCGAGAAGCCGTTCCCTGGAGAGCGCGATATTCTTATTGAGAAGGAGAACCTTAAGAAGCTCATATTCCCGATTCGTAAGCTCCACAGACGTCCCGGCCTTCTTCACGATACCGCCCGATAAGTCCACTTCCACATCACGGATACAGAAGACACTCTGCTCCTTATGAAAACGCCTAAGCACCACCTGGACTCTCGCAAGCAGCTCCTCCATGGCAAAAGGCTTCACGATATAGTCCTCCGCTCCGCCTTTTAACCCCTTCACCCGGTCCGGGATCTCATCTCTTGCAGTCACGCAGATGACCGGAATCCCTTTAAACTCTCTTGCAATCTGCCGCATCAGGGCAAACCCGGCCATATCCGGCAGACCGATATCCAACAGGATCAGATCGACCCTTCTTTCCTCCAGCACAGACAGGGCTTCCCGGCCCAAAAAAACCGGAAGCCCCTGATGTCCCGTCATAGTCAGTGTCCTACGGATGAGCTCGCTGATCCTCCTGTCATCCTCCACAATCAATATATCTGCCACAGTTCCCTACCCCTTTGGATGATCGGAGGTCTCATAAGCTTTCTCTCCGATCTCGATCAGTTGTTCCGTCGTCAAGTCCTGAATCACCGCCTTCTCCGGATCGATATCAAACCTGGCGCACATCTCTCTGACAACTTCCTCTCCGCCGTCAAAGGCGTATATTTCACCGATATACATCTCAAGGGAATCGAATGCCCCTTTTCCCCCTTCATGCCCCAGAAGCGGACAGCCGCCCATATCCTTAATGAGCCACAGAGCCTCCTCATAGTTGCGCATCTCGCGGGAGACATCCTTTGTCTTTACCGTGTCATAATCGAGATGATATTTGTCACACACTTCTTTTGCAACCTCTGCGTCCAAGACCGTATCCTTATAGAGACTGTCCTCATTCATCTGCGGCTGATATACCTTGCCGATCTCTTCCGGCTCCCCGGACTCAAGCGCTAATTCTCTCTGGGCAGCCGCCACTTGAGTCCTCTCTGCCTGCCCCCTCGACCAGTAGATTCCCATCCCCAGTCCTGCCGTCATACAGATTGCCATCCCGGCCGCCGTCAATACTACTCTGAATCTTTTTCCCGTTTTGTTCATAGTTCCTGCCCCTTTCTTCTCTTACAGCATTATGGCTGTTCTTGACCAAACCTTTATTAGGTTTACAGATTCATCATACACTGCAGTTATTGCGAAGTTATTACAGGAACAATACTGTTTTGCCAGAGCACAACCAATTAAATACCGCCAACCAAATATAATGGAATATTCACCATCCATTCCTGCTCCCTATAATCAGACATAGAAGTCCGTACCGCCGCGTCCGGATGATACTTATCACAGAATACCCTCAGGCTCTTCGCCTGCAGGTTCTCCTCTGCCTTCACCTCGATCGGCATTATTCCCTCTTCGTTCTGCAAAATAAAATCAATCTCTGCCGTTCCACTTTCAGAAGACCAGTAAAACAGATCATTTTCAGGATTCACAATCAATTGCTGCATCACATACTGCTCTGTTAAAGCACCTTTGAATTCTTCAAAAAGCCGGTTTTTCTCCAAAATTATCCTGGCGTTCAACCCGGACATTGCCCCCAATAATCCTATGTCTAATACGTACAGCTTGAACGCCTTGAAATCCTGATAAGCCCGAAGCGGATAACCCGGTTTATTCACACGGTTAATCTTGTAGACCAGACCACAATCCATCAACCACGTGATTGCTACCTCGTATTCTCTGGCCCTCGCCCCTTCCCGTATAAGCCCATAGATAAACTTTTTATTTTCTTTGGATAACTGTGCCGGAATAGAATTCCAGAGCATGCGTATCCGTGTGACGATCTCTTTTGGCGCATGCTTCGAGAAATCATTCTCATAGGCCGCAAGAAGGCGCTTCTGGACCTCTCGCGCCGCTCTCATATCTCCTTGCTCTGAAAAAATTAATACCGCTTCCGGCATTCCTCCGACATAATAATAATATTTTAAATAGTCTATATATTTATTCCTGAAACTGGTTATTAACCTGTAATCTCTCTTATCTAACAGGTCCGCCAACCCGTCTTCCTCACATGCCTTCAAGAACTCCCAATAATCCATAGGATATAGATCACAGAATTCCACCTTCCCCACCGGAAAAGATGTTCCCTCATGCAATGCTACTCCCAGCAGGGAACCTGCTGCAATCACATGATACTCCGGTGCATTCTCACAAAAATATTTCAATGCTTTTAATGCTCTTGGTATCTCCTGAATCTCGTCAAATATGATCAGCGTATTGCCCGGTTCTATCTGAAAGCCGGCAGCAATCTCAAGCGCCATGATAATTCTTGGGATGTCAAATGCGTCTCTGAATACATCCTCCATCACTTCATTCTCATCCATAGAAATATAGGCGCACTTTTCATAACAAGTGCGCCCAAATTCCTTCATAAGCCACGTCTTTCCAACCTGCCTTGCTCCCCGGATGATCATTGGCTTACGGTCTTTATTCATCTTCCATGCCTTTAGCTGCTCAATCAATCTGCGATACATAGTCCATCCTCCCGAGTTGTGTCTTCCTTGATTATATGTTATTATACACACTTTTTCAAGCTTTATTCACATTTTTCCAAGGACTTTTCAATACATCGCACACATTTTCCTAAGGACTTTTCAATGAATAAAACACATTTTCACAACCATTTGAATGTCTCCAATCAAATATACCAGACCGGTATCTGCAATATATTCTCTCTAAGCGCCCCGACATCCGGACAATTGCATACAACCGCTCCCATTCCCCTCTTCTTCCCGGGTATCTGATCCAATACAGTAAATGCCGACGTCATAGAAGCCTTCACCTGGGTATTTTTCTTGATCTCAACCGGATATAATGTTCCGTTCTCCTCGATGATCAGATCTATCTCTGACTCTAATTCCCTCAGTTCTCCGTCCTCTCTCTCTTTCTTCTTATCACGTCCGCGGTAATACGAAACAAAATAACGGTAATCCATGCCTTCATTTGCGAATGATTTCAAAATCTCAGATACAACATAAGTCTCAAATACCGGTCCGCTCATCGCGCCATAGGCGAGATTCTCCGGCGTCAGCCATCTCGTAAGATAACAAACCAACCCCGTATCCCTGAAATACAGCTTCGGAGATTTGATCGCCCTTTTCAGCACATTAGAAGTGTATGGTTCCAACAAATAGATGATTCCCGAAGCTTCTAAAATAGATATCCAGTTCTTGACAGTTCCCACATCTTTTCCAATCTCAGATGCGATTGTTGAATAGTTCAAGATTTCTCCCGTTCTCGCGGCAACGGCTATCATAAACTGTCTGAACATGTTCAGATCCTGCACGGCCGCCAATTCTCTTACATCCCTCTCCATATAAGTCTTTACATAATCAGCATAAAAGGCACTCCATTCTTTCTCTCTATCCTGCGCCTCCGGGTATCCGCCCCTGTGAATAATCTCCCAGATATTCTCCGGCCTGTGCAAGGTTCCTTTGCGCTCCATCACATATTCCAGCGTCGGAAGAAAATGCCCGTTAAACGGATCATTCATACATTCTCGCAGCGATAAGCCGGATAATTCAACAATTCCAATCCGCCCTGACAAAGATTCCGAGATGTTCTGCATCAAATGCAACGGCTGTGATCCAGACAGGCAGAATAACCCCTTTTCCTCGCTTTCATCGCATCTGATCTTAATATAGCGAAATAACTCTTTCGCCCTTTGTACCTCATCAATTGTCACAGGCGGAGAATTCAGCATCAGAAACATGCCGCCTTCTTCCTTCGCCTGCTGTTCCATAAAAGGATCATCCAGAGTGACATATTTCCTGTCAGGAAATACTTTCCTCAGCAGAGTGGATTTACCCACCTGACGCGCACCTGTCACCAGGATTGCTTTATATGTCTTTTCATACTTCTTAAGCCTGTCCTCCAACGCTCTTTTCAAATATTCCATAACTGCTTTTCTCCAAAAAAATACGATATATTTAGAATCAAAATCCAAATATATCGTATCATAAGATTTACAGCTTTTCAACATCTATTCTGTGCCTGCGCATTGCAGCACAAACTCCGTGTTATTATATCTTATTCACCGCCGCGCTCAGGTACTCATTGCTGACCTCGTGGAATCTCTCTTCCTCCACTGCCCCTGCAAGCCCTGCATCAACAGGCATCTTCCCTAGTACCGGAAGTCCAAGCTCCTCTGCCACCTGATCGATATGGCTTTCGCCGAATACAGATATCTTCTTCCCGCAGTCCGGACAAACCAGATAACTGTAGTTCTCAACGATCCCCAATACCGGGATGTTCATTGCATTCGCCATATTATAAGCCTTCTTCACGATCATCTGAACCAGCTCCTGCGGGGATGTCACGATCACGACACCGTCCACCGGAAGAGACTGGAACACCGTAAGCGGCACGTCTCCGGTTCCGGGCGGCATGTCCACGAACAGATAATCAAGGTCTCCCCACATCACATCTGTCCAGAACTGAGTCACCACGCCTGCAATCACCGGACCTCTCCAGATTACCGGGTCGGACTCATTCTCAAGAAGCAGGTTCACCGACATAATCTTCGTGCCGTCTTTCGCTTCGCACGGAAAGATTCCGGCCTCGTCTCCCTGAGCCTTATCATGGATTCCGTACATCTTGGGGATGGAAGGTCCTGTCACATCCGCATCCAGGATTCCGACAGCAAATCCCTGTTCACGCATCATTCTTGCAAGAGATGCCGTCACCATGGACTTACCTACCCCGCCTTTGCCGCTGACAACGGCGATCACCTTCTTAATATGGGAAAATGCATTCGCCGGCTTCCTCATATCTTCCGGCTTATTACTGCATGTCCCCGCATGTTCACATCCGGCGCAATCCGAAGATGTGCACCCATTCTGCTGTTCTTCTGCCATCATTCTTACCTCCAATCTTACTCGTTCACCGCAGCATTCTGTTCTGCCTCACTCTTACTCATTCACCGCAGCAATCAGTTCAACCTCGCACTTTACATTCTTAGGCAAAGTCTTTACCGCCACGCAGCTTCTCGCCGGCCTGGAGGTAAAATACTTCGCATATACTTCATTGAATGCCGCAAAATCTCCCATATCCGCCAGGAAACAGGTGGTCTTAAGCACATTCTCAAAGGAAGTGCCTGCCGCTTCCAACACTGCGCCAAGATTCCTGCACACCTGGTCTGCCTGCTCCTCAATGGTCTCTGCCTCAACCGCATCCGTTGCCGGATTAATCGGAATCTGCCCTGCGGAATAAAAGATTCCGTTGTGTACATACCCCTGTGAATATGGTCCCAATGCCTTGGGCGCTTTTTCTGTCGCAACTACTTTCATAAACTTATCTCCTTTTCCTTAACATATTCTGAGATATATTGTACTACCTTCACCACCGTATTATCAACAGTTTTTTTCAGATAGCAAATTCCTTCTCTATTCTCCCAAGGAACCCTTCATCCAGATAGGCTTCTATCTTACGGAAGGTCTCCTCATTCCAGATCAGCCGTTTTGGGTCCTGATACTGAACCCAGGCCATAGCGCACCAGGTGATACCCCTGAGACAGGTGATCGGAATGAACAGCCGCAGCCTGTCTTCTATTCCCGCCGTATCATACCTGTCCGCCACATACATCTTGTATTGCCGGACAAAGTCATTCATCTCCTCTGGCCGAAGGATCACGTCTGTCTTCCAGAACGTCGTCGTAGGAGCCAGGAAATGCCCCAGATCCTGAACCGGATCTCCGTACAGCGGCTTCTCCCAGTCAACCAGATAGTTCTCCTTCTCTTCTCCGTTTATCAAAAAATTCCCGGAATTCAGCTCCGTATTGATACAGCACCTGTATCCCTCATACTCCGGCACATTCTCGAGCATCCTCTGTCCGTTCTTTAACATGCGCTCGATCATCCGTTTCTTATGGACATCCCCCAATGAAAAAGAATAGTAAGTCTCAACCATCTCATTACATTCATCAAGAATGGCCCGAAGCTGATTCTCCGGCATGATAAGGCCGCTGCGACCGTCTACCAGGACACTGTGGATATCCGCAAGACACTGCGCCGCACAGCTCATTTCCCGACGGTAATCAAGCGCATGCCCCTCAAGAAATTCCATTACCATAATACCGTATTCAAGCTGATTCTTACTTCCGTCGACATAGACGGCCCTCGGCGTTCTTCCTGAATCCTCCAACAGCTTCAGCGCATGATATTCATATTGGATCTGGTTATCAAGATGCATCTGACTGCCTGTATTTACCCTTAAGATCAGCCTCTTCTTTGAAACCGGGTGTACGAATACATAATTAATATTATACTCTCCCTGCGCCAGCAGTTTCATTTCGATCTGCTCCCCTCCGGGAATTTTAAGCGCCTCCTTAAATGCGTCTCTTTGAACGTACTTTCTCAATCCTGTAATCCTGTCCATGTCCTTTCACCATCCTTCCCAATCTGCGCAGCGGCTCCGTCAGCCTCCAACTGGAAGAGTCGGCATATTCGGCAATCAACTTCCTTAACTCCTGATTCTCCCTTTTCAGGCTTTCAATCCGCATCCTCTGTTTGGCGATCTTATTCTGCTGTGATTCACACTCCTTTTTCCCCCAGGGGTCCTGATAGATATGTATTTTGTTCATCTCATACAATTCAAAAATGCTCATACCGAAATGATCCCCAAGGACCTCATACGCTCCCGGAAGATTCAGTACTTGTTCCAGTCTGCTCATACCGATCGCTTCGGGATATTCCATCCCTGCACCGCGTTTCAACAGCAAAAAACATCTTTCAAACTCAATTTCCAGATGAGAGTTTGAATCCTGTTTTACAAAATCTTCTGCAAAATATTCCCTGACCTGTTCATCTGTAAGCCGATTCATCAAATCTCTGCCTATCAATACCTGCTCATTAAATGTACGTACCGCATGCTCCCTGGTGTCGCTGCTGACCTGCGTTTTGTCCTTAACATCCCACCGGAACCTCAATAACCTGTCTCTCATCACATGAATCGGAACCTGACTCACAATCCGAACCCACAATTCAAAATCTGCCATCTGGCAATACATCAGGTTGAATGCTCCAACCTTATCCAATACCTCTTTCCGTACAATTGCAGACGGATGGCACAGCGAATTCCCGTGCCGGAAGAAATACCGCAGACATTCCTTCTGAGACTCATACTGCTTCGCAAATACATCCCGCATCAACGGACACTCGTCCGTCACATCCTTTCTGTCACTGTCTATCAGATATGCGGCGGAAAAGCACGCTCCATAGTCCCGGTTCTCGTTAAGAAACGCAATCTGCCTCTCTAATTTCTCCGGAAGCCACTCATCGTCACTGTTCATAAAAGCGATATAATCTCCGCTGCAATGCCAAAGTCCCCAATTCGCCGCATGACAATAGAAGGAATTCTGTTCCTGCTTCAAATACTTTATCCTGGAATCCGTGTACGACCTTATCAGTTCCTCTGTCCCATCTGTAGAACCGTCATCCACAATAACAAACTCCAGATCCTCATATGTCTGACTCAAGACGCTTTCTATTGCCCGGGCCAGAAACTTTTCTCTATTATAAGTACACATTAATACACTGACCATGCTCATTTTCTCCTGCGCTATCGAATATCCCCATACTTTTTCGCAATCTCTTTTGCACTCATCCCCATCCTGTATTGAAACTGGAATTTCTGCATCTGCCACATCGTCCGCAGCATTCCACACTTCTTAAAGCGTCTGGAAGAGACCAGAATCGGACTGTCTATCCTGACAAGAGGAATCTTTTTCTTCCTCAGCCGGACAGAAAATTCATAATCCTCCATTAACGGTATATCCGGCATCTTTCCCATCTTCTCAAATAAATCCTTCTGAATCATCAGCCCCTGATCAGAAAATGCAATTTTGCGGAGCCTTGCTCTCACACCAGACATAAATCCACAGATCCTCATCAGAATGCGCCGGGAATCAAAAATAATCTTCAAATATCCTGCCGCCTTTCCCGTCCTGACATTCTCGGGAATCCTTAACAGCACATCCCGCTTCAAAAGTACATCACAGTGGATAAAGAACAGAATATCTCCCCTGGCTGCATCTGCTGCCATATTCATCTGGCGTCCGCGTCCCCGTGCTCCCGAAATCAGCCTGAACGGCGGCTTGATAAATTCTCTGGTCCTATCCGTACTGCCTCCGTCGCTGAAGATCACTTCATATTCTCCATCCAGTCTTTCCAGGTTTCTCTGGATACGCCTGATATATTTTTCTTCATTTAATACCGGAATAATGATTGATACCATCCTGTTTCTGTCCTCACACCCCATACTTACCATGCATCTTCCTGACATAATCCCATGTATGAATCATGCTCTGTTTTCTGTCAGAATATTCATTACGATACGCCTCTATATCCGCCGGCTCATCGATATCAATCAATACAGGCAGCTCACCATAGGTGCACCCGCATCTTTTCATCTTCTCAACAGTATCCAGGTATACACTTCCTTTTCCGTATACCTGATCCTCGAATATCTCCCTGTGCAGCTCTTTCATGCCAATCAGATAATACCCGCCGTCCCTTGTGGGGGCTATTACCGCCTGCTCTCTCTCAAGGATCCGGAATGCATGGCGTATCAGCATACGGTCGATTACCGGAATGTCTGTCCCTATCAGCACACAGGCATCGTATCCTTCCTCCAATACCCTGCCGATACATCCGCTCATGCGCGCCCCGAATTCCACTTCGTCCTGAGCGCGGTAAGCATATGCCCCCGGCAGCAGCTTCCTTATCTTCTCTTTCCCTTTGGCCGGGGTATAATACACGAATGTATCCCATTCTTCTTGGCCCGACAATTCTTCCAGATCTCTAAGCATTGCCTCCTGCATCCCGGCACATTCTTCATTGGACAGTCTGGCACTTAGACGGGTCTTCGTCTTTCCTGGTTCCGGTACTCTTGTAAATATAATCAAAGCCTTTTTCAAGATTTCTTTCCTCTTTTCTACCTGTTCTGCCAAAACTTACTTTTTGCACGGTTCATCATGGACCTGGAAACATCCGGTTCCTCTCTGGTTTCCAGGATATCTGCAAGAATATGGTGAATCCCTTTCATGCCGTCTCTTGCAAATTTGCCTGCGCACGACCCGCAATACGTATAGATCTTCGGATATCCCGCCTTCTTTAACCGCTCCGTAAACCCTCCGGATATATCTGGTTCTTTTCCCCTTGCGCATCCGCCCAGACCGCAGCACTGGATATCTTCAATCATATGGACCGTACTGTCAAGAAAGCTTTCGATCTGCGACATCCACAGCTTCTCCTTCTTATCCGGACAGGGTATGAAAATATCTGTCTGCCCTGCTATCTTCCCGCCTGTTCCCAACCGCTTCAGGACCTCATAGATTCCGCTTACCCGGACATCCAGCCTGTCCTTCAGGAAATAATAGCAATTGGGGCACAGCATAATAACCTCCTTAACTCCCGCTTCCTTAAACCGCATATTGATCCGGTTTATAATCTTCTCCTCCTGGCTTTCTAACCCAAGCTCTGCAACCGGTTTTCCGCAGCAGTCATAGACCGTCCCGATTCCCGCTTCTTTTCTCAGAAGCCCGGACAATTTCTTCGTTGTCTCCGGATAAAAAGACGGAAAATTACAGCCCGGGAACAAGACACTTCCTTCTGTAATATTTCTGTAATTACGGAATATATAATTTTGCTTCTCCGCAATCAGCATCTCATATCCCTCTGCCGCCACTTTTCCGTTATTCTTTTGGACCTGTCTCCTGCGTATCCCAAGAAATTCTTCTCTCCCGTCAATCCCGGCCGGACAAACTTCCGTACATTTTCCGCATAAGAAACAATGGTATGCGAGCTCTTCCATCTTCTTTCGGTTACCCAGGTCGATTCCATATTTCCCTAAAAAATCACAGCTCCTTGTGCATGCGCCGCAGTGAATACACCGGTCTGTAAGAATATCACCGTTCATTCCCATCTGTCTCCATATCCTCCGCTTCTCTTGTGACGTACTTCTTCTTAAGCCAATATCCAAAACCAAATAAAAAAACCGCAAGCATCAAAACAATCTTAAGATATAATCCTCTGTTCTGACCGGAAACGATCCCCGCGGTACCAACAGTGAACAGCGCCGTACCGGGAATCATAAACAGAAAGGAATACACGGTATAAGGCCAAAAGCGGATATCCGTAATCCCGTAGGCAAAATTCTGAAGATTATAAGGGAATATCGGGACCAGCCTCGTAATCATCAGGATAAATATCGCATTCTTTCCCGATTCGTCGAAGAGAAATTTCTTCAGATATCTGTTCTTCTCGATCACCGGCTTTAAGCTGTCCTTAAGGAAAAACCGCCCCACCAGGAAGGCAAGCGCCGCCCCCAGCGTCGTCGCCGCAGAGCAGAGAACCGTCCCGGTAACCGGACCGAATATCAAGCCGGCGGCTGCCGCAAATGTGACCCCCGGCAGCGCCAGCACGACACACCCAACCACCGTGGCCGCCACATAGATCATTCCTGCCAGTATGATATGATCCTGAACCAGTTCCTTTAAATATATAAGGTTTTTCATTTCCCCCAGATAATCCGACCATCCAAAAATCCTGTTTAAAACCAGTATCATTATTACAATTAACACAAATACCGTTGCTTTTCCATATTTACTCTTCATTTTTCTTCCGCTTTTCTACATATAACTGCCTCAGCAGTACAATAAGTGCCGACAAACCAAATAAAATAAATAACGCCGTTACAAACAGTTTTGCCCCTCCTGTCAGCATGCCTCCCACATAAGAGTATACTATGGTAGCCGGCAGCTGTCCAAGCCCTGTTGCAATCATGAAGCCTGGAAATGACATAGAAGTAAGGCCCGCGGCATAGCTCACAATATCAAAAGACATAAAAGGAAGCAGCCGGGCAATCAGAATACTCATTCTGCCGTGTTTCTCAAAAAAGGCGTCTATCTGCTGAAGTCCTGCCCTGCTGGTGAGCCTCTCTGCCACATCACGGCCTAAGATCCTCGCTACATAGAAACAGACGGCGGCTCCCGCCATCGCACTGGTCCATGACAGAATGGCGCCCTGCCACCAGCCAAACAGGTTCGCATTCGCAAATGTAATCAAAAACGCCGGCAGCGGCGCTGCCAGCGACTGCAGGATCATGAGTCCAAAAGAAACCGCCGCCGCATATACACCGTAGGATGCCACAAAATCCCTCACCACCGTAAAATCCCCGCTGGAAAACATCTTAAAGATATGATTCATTTTGCCGTTCACAGACGGAACAAAGAAATACGCCGCCAATGACACCGCAATCAGTGCAATGACCACGATCTTTTTTTTACTTTTCATACTTTTCTCCTATCCCTATATAACAAGCCTCCCGTACGAGATCGCTCTCCTACAGAAGGCCTGTTCTTTGTATCATCCCCGCTTTACTCTACTTCTCCCACGACTGCCCAGCGCCAGAAGGACTGGTCATAATTATAAGAATCTTCGAAACCGCACATCTCCAGCACAAGCTGCATATAGGCGGAACGGATTCCGCCCGTACAATAAGTAACGATTGCATTCTCCTTTTGAAGTCCCGCGTCCTCGAACATTTGAACCAGCTCCTTATTCGGTTTTAGCGTACCGTTCTCCTGGAACAGATCCGTATAGCGGATATGGACCGCACCCGGAAGATGGCCCCCTTTCGCCTCGTCATACAGAATCGCACCGTCATATTCTTCATCCGTACGGACATCGACGATCTTATAAGAATCATAATTATTCTGAAGCTCGGCGGTTGACATAACATGGGAATGGTCGATCTTGTCGATCACTACTTCCGAAGGCTTTGGTTTCGACGCAAAAAGCTGTGTCGCGGCACCCGCCTCCTTGATCGCACTGTATCCGCCGTCTACCATCTTTACATCCGTATATCCCGCAGCCAGAAGCTCCCACAAAAGCCTCGCGTCATCTCCCCAGCCGTCTAATGTCTCGCCCAGCAGAATGATCTCTTTGTCCTTCGTAATCCCAAGATTGCCAAGCGTTTGGGCCAGAATGGCCGGTTCCGGAATGCATCCCCAGGTCTCGTCGCCTGCCTTGCCGTCCTGGATTGACCAGTCCTGCCATACCGTCGCGACAGCGCCCTCTACGGTGCCAAGGATCGCCTGTTTCTCTCCCCGTCCGTCCACAAATATGGTATCCGGCGCTCCTACACGGCCCGCTGCATACGCGGCATCCACCACCCATTTGCCGTGGAATCTCCCGTCGTCGGGGATTTCTTCTTCCTCCGGAGTCTTCTCGGTCTGAGCCGCCTTGGGATCTTCCTCTTCTGTCACGGTCTCCCGGATCTCTTCTCTCTCTACCGGCTCTGCACTTCCTTTGCTGCATCCGCAGATAAAGACTCCTGCAATGACGGCCGCAAGTACCGCCAAAAGCCCCCTTTTTCCTCTCATATATTCTTCCTTCCTACAAGACCTCATCTAGGATCTCCAGCACCTCTTTTACCAGCACCGGGCAAAATGACATCATTCTTCCCGTTTCCAGCGCCTCCTTAAAGCCTTCCGGCGTAGACACATCATAGCCTAACAGCTCTTTACAGTTGCATGTCGTCCGCTTTTCATAAAACTTCTTTTTAAATTCCGCGCTCTTTGCCATCATCACGTCCTTCTGCGCCAGAAGCTGCTCTGGATCATAATGGCCGTATTTCAAGCCGATCACCATAAGCGCCCCTGTAAAAGCTCCGCATGTATCGGCCTGAAGCATTCCTCCGCCAAAACAGGCGGCAACTTTATTCGCTGTTTCCTCTGAAATCCCCATTGCCTGCGCATAATGTGCCACAACGACCTGCGAACAGTCATAACCCTTCATAAACTGCTCGCCGATTACTTTCTCTTCCATCTCTTTACTCCTATTCTGTTGCACCGCCGCAGCTTGACCCCTGACCGGCCGTACATCCGTAACAGTGTTTTCCAAAGCATATTTCTCTCTTTACATATGGCTTACCCTTCAGATCTCCGATACTCTCCTGCGTAAGTACGGGAAGCTCTGCCGCCTGGTTGAAATCACAGTCATACAGTCTCCCGTCCCATCCTACCGACAGCTGGTTTCTGCACATCATGGTCGGCAGGGTAGCCGCATTGAAGGCTCCGTACAATTTCTGCAAATACCCTTCCAGATTATTGGTTCTTTTCAGGAACGCTGCAAACCTTCCCGTCGGATTATTCAGGATCGTAAAAAGATTGTTAAACACGATGCCGAAATCCGCCATCAGACGCTGTTTATACTCCTTCTCCATAGCAGTCTGATCAGGCGTAAAAAATGCACCGTTCGGATTATACACCAGATTAAGAACGAGCCCGGGATTCTTGCCGTACCCAAGATCATTCAATATCTTAAGCACCCTGATCACCCCGTCGAACACCCCGTCTCCGCGCTGACGGTCCGTTTCCTTCGCACGGTAATACGGAAGCGAAGCTACGACCTCAACTTTATGATCCGCGAGGAACTGCGGGATGTGCGCATATTTCTCTTCCAACATGATCACCAGGTTCGAACGCACGATAATATGGCCGCACACCTTCGACATCTCGTCCACAAACCATTCAAAATCAGGATTCATCTCTGGCGCTCCGCCGGTGATATCAACCGTCTTGAATCCTCTCTCCTTACAGACCCGGATACAGTCTTCCATAACTTCCTTGGACATAACTTCCGTTCTTGCCGGTCCTGCCTCCATGTGGCAATGCTTACAGGCCAGGTTACACAGCCGGCCCACATTAATCTGTAGTATATCCAGAGAATCCAAAGTATATTTTACGGCTTCATCTTCAATACATTCCTGAAAATCCGGAACGCTTGTCGTCTCAGCCAAACGCATATTCTCACTCATCTTCTAAAACTCCAATTTCTTTACAATATTTTTCATCTGTACCCCATGTACCAGGCTCGCCCCTCCCCGGATCGCGCACGCGACATGGATTGCCTCCGTCATCTGTTCCTCATTCACGCCCTTATTCAGGCAGTCATTGGTATAGGAATCGATGCAGTACGGACATTGGATCGCCGAAGCAACCGCCAGCGCAATCAGAGATTTCTCCCTCGCAGTCAATGCTCCTTCCGCGAATACACTCCCGTAATAGTTCATGAATGCTTCCCACAGCTGCGGGGCTTCTTCTCCCATTGTGCCAAATTTTGCCAGATCTTCCGGATTATAATATGTATCCATTCTGTTACCTCCTCCATAATATAAAAATTAAATATTCAGAAGAGTTCTCCCGTTCAAAAAACTCTTCTGAATACCTAACCATATCTATACTAAGTATATTAAAAATATCCCGTCTTGCCAAATCGATTTTAACGATAATCTATATTATTTATTTGTTTTATCTATAAAACAGTTTTTCGGACCTGCTTTCTCCCTGTCCGTCTGATTTTCCAGATTCCAATCCCCCGTCATCTTGCCGCATTCAGATAATGGACCGCTAACTGTGTCCGGTCCCTGAGTCCCGTCTTATCCAGGATATTGCTGATATAATTGCGCACCGTCCCCTCGCTTAAGAACAGCTCCTTTGCAATCTCCTTATTGCTTAATCCCTCCGCCACCAGGGAGATCACCTTAAGCTCCTTCTCGCTGATCTCATATTCCGTCCAGTCAACCCTCTTCTCCTCCTTGAAAAGCCCCGGAATCCTGGATATGATCTCTGTCCCGAACACCGTCTGCCCCATACAGACTGCCTCAAGCGCCGGGAGAATACTGGTATAATCCTGCTTGAGGAGATATCCCTTCACGCCGTATTTCAGTGCCTTTACAATATATTCATCATCTGAAAATGTGGTCAGCAGCAGAATCTTCGCATCCGGATCTTCCTTCAGGATCTGCTGCGCCGCCTCAAGGCCGCTCACCTTCCGCATCCGGATATCCATCAACATGATATCCGGCCTATATTTCTGATACAGCTCTAACGCCTCGCCGCCGTCCTGTCCCACGCCGACAACCAAGACACCTTCTCCGGCTTCCAGGATCGTCTTAAGCGCACTGGCAACCAGTATATCATCATCTATAATCACAATCTTCATTCAATCTCCGCCTTTCTTCTTCCGCCAATCGCAATCCGTCTGCTTATAAAGACGGTTCTGCAGATATCTTCTCCTTCAGCTTTCTTCTGTCTTTGGAACCGTAATATAGATTCGCCACCCTTTGTCTGTACGGATTTCGATGTGTCCGCCAAATGCATCCACCCGCTCCTTCATATTGACGATTCCGATCCCGCTGCCTTCCCGGCGCTTCTCTGCCGGATCTTCTTTCCTTATCATTCCCCCACTGCCAACCGTCCCGTTATCTTCTACGATCAACTGATAGAATCCCGGGTGCTCCCTTGCAACAATCCTCACCTGTGTCGCATCACTGTGCCGCACCACATTATGGAGTGATTCCTTTACAATAGCAATAAAGCCATACCGAATCTCCCTTGGTACGTCATATCCCATATCATATTCCAAATGTACCTGGCAGAATGTATACTCTTTCACCAGTCCCTCTAAAACTTCTTTCATATTGACCGCATCATCGTGCAGGTCATGAACACTTTTGCGGATACTGGTCATTGCCGCATTCAGAGTCTCCTCTAACTGATTTAAAGAGCCCCTTAAGTTTCCCTCCCCATAAACCGCTTTCATCGCTCCCACCATCAAGATCGAGCGTGACAGCATATGCCCCACATTGTCATGGATCTCACGGGCAATCCGGTTCCGTTCCCGAAGGGTTGCCGTATAGACTTCATAATCCTGATTCTTAAGGATACTCTGATTCTTCTCCCGAAGCAGCAGATTCTTCTCCACACCGTCATCCCGGGTTCTCCGGTACTTTTCCTCAAGCAGAATATATTGCCCGGTCTGATACTGCATGATTGCCGCAATCAGAGACCCGACACCGATGAAGCATACAGCCGCCGGGCCTGACGCTGTATAATAAAATAGGCTTAATCCGCCTGACGCCGCCGCCAATATATAATTGCCGGTTTCCAATATACCATATAACACAACCGGCGTAAATAAAAGAAACCTCGGACAGAACGCAGCCACTATTAAAAAGCCCACTGCAATCCCCATCTTCTGCACGCATGTTGCTGCAAGACGGTTTCCGCATGCACAGAGAAGTGCTGTAAGCGCTGCCGCTACAAACGGAATATCTACCGGTATAAAGATCGCCGCCGTAAGGCAATATATCCATAATACGATCTGATCTGCTGCTCGTTTCATAATATTCTCCCGCTGTACTGCATTGTGGACAGAATTCACTGCTGTTTGCACGATGCCGTACCAAATAATTACATTTGTCATACTTTCTTCTGACACATGACACTACCATTATATACATCCGAACATTATACTACAAGTAGAAACATAAAGACTTTTCCATCATTTCAGGAGGCGATTCTATGAATTCAACAGATGTGATCCAGATAGAAAATCTGGTAAAAAGATATCAGGACTTAGTGGCGCTTGACCACCTGACCCTCAGTATAAGGGAGGGCGAGATCTTCGGGCTTCTCGGCCCTAACGGCTCCGGCAAGACCACTGCCATCAACTGTCTTTTGTCCCTTTTAAAATATGACAAGGGAACCATCACGATCTTCGGGCAGAACATGAGGCCCGACAGCTATGAGATCAAAAAGCAGATCGGGGTTGTCATGCAGAATGTTGCCGTATTTGAACAGATGTCGGTCTGGGAAAATATCGACTATTTCTGCGGCCTCTATATCAAGGATAAGACGACGCGGCATCAACTGGTGGAAGAGGCTGTCAGATTTACAGGCCTTGAAGATTTCCTGAAGATGCGCCCCAAAAAACTCTCCGGCGGACTCCTCCGAAGGCTGAATATCGCATGCGGCATCGTCCACAAGCCAAGGCTGATCATTATGGACGAACCCACCGTGGCCGTCGATCCCCAGAGCCGCAACAAAATCCTGGAAGGAATCCTCAAACTGAACCAACAGGGTTCCACCGTTATCTACACTTCCCATTATATGGAAGAAGTAGAACAGATCTGTTCCCGGATCGCCATCATCGACCATGGCCGTGTACTGGCAACGGGAACTACCGAAGAATTAAAGAAGATGATCAAGACTGGCGAAACGGTCACCATCGAATCCATCCTGCTTGACGACGCCCTGCTTGACGGAATCCGAAGTCTCCCTCATGTCTTCGATCTGAATTATGAAGACCAGACGCTTAAGATCCGGCTTGGCACTGCCAGACATAATCTGGTGCGCATCTTAAGCTTCCTTCAGGAGCACGATGTAAACTTCGGCCGGGTTTTCTCTGAATTGCCGACACTGAACGATGTCTTTCTTGAGATTACCGGCAAAGAATTAAGAGATTAGGGAAGGAGAGATCACATGTTACATCTGTTCAAATACCGTTTTATACAGACCATACGGAATTATCCCAACATGTTCTGGGCCCTTGTATTTCCCCTGATTCTCGGCACCTTCTTCTATCTGTCTTTCGGCCGTCTGGGACTTGAGAGCACCGGGGAATCAAACTGGGATGAGATCCGGGTCGCCGTAATCAAAGAAGATGCTTCCTCTGAAAATGCCCGCGCCTTTGATGCATTCCTTTCGATGATGGACGGGGAGATGCTTGACATTCAGGATATCTCCCGGGAATCCGAAGCTCTCGGCGCTCTGAATGAGGAGACCATACTTGGTATCTTCTACGTGAAAGAGACTCCGTCCCTGACCGTAGCCAAAAACGGAATCAGCGAAAGCATTCTGACCTCCATTCTGGAAAATTATAATCAGAATGCAGCCATGTTCAAAAAAATCGCCATGACCCACCCTGAGAACCTACCGAACGCAATCGCGGCCATGGAGAATTACCGCCAGACTACCACCGAAGTATCCCTGGGCGGAAAAGACTTAAATCCGAATATACAGTATTTCTTCGCACTGATTGCCTATGCCTGCCTCTCCGGAGCATTCTTAGGCATCCAGTCAAGCGTGGACGGACAGGCAAACCTAAGCGCCCTTGGCGCCAGAAGGAGCATCACACCGACTCATAAGCTCACACTGGTCCTGGTCGATATGGCGGTACTCTTCCTTATTCATTTCTTCAATATCCTGATCCTGTGCCTGTATGTCACCAAGGTACTGAAAATCAGCCTTGGAGATGACATCGGCGCCCTCCTTCTGGTCGATCTTATGGGCAGTATGATCGGAGTCTGTCTGGGAATTGCCATTGGATGCCTCGCACGGATGTCATTTGGCATGAAGATGGGGATCACCGTTTTGTGCACGCTGTTCCCAGGCTTCCTCGCGGGCCTGATGTTCGGGAATATGAAGAATATCATCGAACTTCACTGTCCTGTCATCAACCGGATCAATCCGGCTGCAGTCCTGAGCGATGCATTCTACTGCATGGGCATCTATAACGATATGGAACGATTCACCAGATGCCTTGTGATTCTTGCCGTTATGTGCGTGCTGCTTTTAACAGCCGCTTTCTTAGGCATAAGGAGGGAACGTTATGACAGTATTTAAAGGCTTTCTTATCATTACGAAACGGAACATCCATATGGTGTTCCTGTACATCGCAATCTTCCTAGGAATTGCGGTTGCCGCACAGAAGATTACCGATGACAATGGATCCGGTTATGAACAGGTCCGCCTTAACATCGCCGTGATCGATCATGACAACGGCAAACTGGCCCGAGGACTCGCTGATTATCTTGGACAGTACCACACACTTACAGAACTGCCCGACGACCCTTCGGTGATCCAGGATCGTATGTTCTACCGGGAGGTCTACTATGTCGTAACCATCCCGGAAGATTTTGAGGCACGCTGTCTGCACGGTGAAGAGCAGCTTCCCGTTACAAAGGTACCCGGAAGCAACAGCGGATTCTATGTAGACCAGCAGATCAATACCTTCTTAAATGATGTGCGCATCATGGCAGACAGCGGATTCTCATTGTCCGATGCCATCGCAAATGTAATAGGACATACTTCCGACAATGCCGGGGTAACTCTGCTTGATAAGAACGGATTCGGCGGCCGGCAGCCACTCCATGCTTTTATGTTCCAGTTTATTCCTTATATCCTGATCTCGATCCTCTGCTACTGCCTGAGCAGCATCATGATTGCTTTTCATAATCCGGATGTCAAAAGAAGGATGCTGTGCTCCGCGGTTCCTGCCCGAAGCCAGAACCTCCAGCTGGTACTGGGATATATTGTTATCGGCCTTGCCGTATGGGGAATCTGCTCTGTGATGCCCGTTCTGCTCTATCAGAAAACCTTCCTTAAGGATCCGAACATGCCCTATTACCTGCTGAACAGCTTCCTTATGACTCTGGTGGCCCTGTCGCTGGCATTTTTAATCGGCACACTGATCAAACGCGAAGAACTGGTAAGCGCCGTCGTCAATGTCGTCTCCCTTGGAATGTCTTTCCTGTGCGGAGTATTCGTCGACCTTGACATCATAAGCAAAGGAGTCCGGACATTTGCTCAATTCCTTCCTGTATACTGGTATGAGACGGCCAATAACCTTCTCGCCAATAACAGCAGCTTAAGCCGCTCACAGGCCATATCGCTTTATACGGATTACGGCCTGCAGCTTCTCTTCGCCGCCGCCATATTGGGAGTCGCACTGGTGATCCTGCGAAGCAGGCAGACCACTTAAAAAGTTTATAAGATACAATCACAGCAGGAGCAATGCTTCCTGCTGTGATTGATCACATAATATTTTATTGCATCACGAATCTCTCCCCCCTTCCCAAACCTTTTTATTGACTTTGATTTTGCTGCATGCTATTCTTGAATGAAAAAGGAGGACCATACCATGGCATTGGCACAGCAACTTACCTATACGATTGATGATATCTATGCTCTCCCGGAAGGACAGCGCGCAGAACTAATTGATGGACAGATTTATGATATGTCTCCGCCTGGTAAAACACATCAGACAATTTTCGGATGTTTATTTTCTGAAATACATCAATATATTCGAAAAAGGAAAGGAACTTGCCAGGTTTTTGCCGCCCCGTTTGCCGTATTTTTAAATGATGATGAGAGTAATTATGTAGAACCCGACATTTCCATCATCTGTGATCCTGAGAAATTAGATGAAAAAGGATGCCATGGCGCTCCTGACTGGATCATTGAAATCCTTTCTTCCAGTACGATCCGTATAGACTGCGGAATCAAGCTTTTCAAATACCGTGCTGCCGGTGTGCGAGAATATTGGACGATAAACCCAAAACTTCGCACTGTCGATGTTTATGATTTTGAACACAATAAGAAAACTGATCAATACAGTTTCGACGATGAAATACCTGTGTGCATTTATGACGACCTATTGATACGTATTTCTGACTTACTGTAAATGGACAGCTACTTCTAAAAGGGGATTCTTTTGGATCCCCTTTCCTTCTTCAGCGTTTTTATCAGCTTTTGATATTGCCTCTTTCATTTCTGTTCAGATATTTTCTCACATTTGTCTGAATCTTCTTATAGTGGTCCCGGCAGTTGACCCAGTTCGGATCGATCAACTGCCGTTCCATCCTCTTGATCTCGCCGTAGTTGCGCAGATACAGCCACAGCATAATAAAATAATACGGTGACAGAAACCTTAGAAGCCTCACAAAATAATTCGGGATCGTCCTCACGTATGCCGATTTTTCCTGCCAGGAAATCATCATCCGGTGCCGGACCGACGGTTCCGCCGCCTTCGCGGCCCTGCATAATTTGGCGATCTCCCTGTTATGCAGAAGCCTGGTAGGGCTGTGAAAATTCGAGATCGAATGCTCCGAGATCCTGTATAGAACCATCGGACGGTTCACGTAACAGACGCGGATATCCTTATTCTCCTCCAGAATTTTCTGAAAACACGCCCTGTCGTTGACTGTCCGATAACGCAGGATAAAATCATAGACCTCTTTTGTCAGCAGAGACTTTCTGTACACTGCCGTCCCCATAACAGGACAGCCAAGTTTTACCGCCCGGTGCAGGCAATCCCTTGCGATAATCTCCTGCAGTACCACTTCCAGGTATGTATTATGTGAACAGATCATCTCCCCAAAACCGGTGAATTTGATAAATGCCGTACATACGATGTCATAATCTCTCAGTCTGTCCGTGATCTCGAACAGATTATCCGGGGCAAGCAGATCGTCCCCGTTCAGCACCACGAATCTCTCTCCCGCCGCATGCTTTAAGGCATCCACATAATTTTGGCATATCCCCATATTCTTTTCCCGGAAGATCTTGCCCGTCTTCACAAACAGCTCCTTGTTCACGCTCATCCACTGCCGGATCACCTCCTGGCTTTCGTCCGTCGAAGCATCGTCCGTCACGATCAGCTGGAACTTCTGATCCCCTCCGAATCTCTCGATCTGATACCGGATACTTTCCAAAGCTTCCAGAACCACATCCGCCTGATTATAACACGTCACTATAAATGTAAACATTTCCCTGTCCTCACATCTTTTTTCAATCATAATCCAAGTATATCATACGGCTTATACTGCCTTCAAGATATTGCATATTCTTACTTATTATACTATCATAAATGAGAAGAACACTTCTACACATTTATGATAGAAAGGACAAACCCTATGATCTCTGTTATTATCCCTGTTTATAATGCCGAAAACTACTTAAATCGCTGTATTGAGTCTGTCCTGGCCTCTACATACACAGACTTTGAACTTCTTTTAATCAATGACGGCTCTACCGACCATAGCCTTAATATCTGCCGCCGGTACAAGGAAAAAGACAGCCGCATCACAGTAATCAGCCAGGAGAATCAGGGCGTATCTGCCGCGCGGAACCTGGGGCTTCGCATCTGCAAGGGTGACTGGATCATCTTCATCGATTCCGACGATTATATTTCCGATGATTTTCTGGAGACGGTATCGCGAAATGAATACCAGGACAAGGATCTGATACTGTTCGATTTTGCACCAACGGGTCAGAACCATTCTGCAAAAGAGCAGGCTTTCACTGGCACGCGCACCAAAGACATCCAGACTCTGAATTTCAAGCAGGAAGATATGCCGAAGCTAATCCAAAGAATTCTGGTGCCGGAACCGCTCGCAAAATACGGCAACACAGATTTCCGTTCTCCCTGCGCAAGGGCCTACCGGAAATCTATCATAGACCGTTATTCCATCCGCTTCTCCCAGAGTATCACCATCGGTGAAGACCTGCTCTTTAATCTTGCGTATCAGTTAAGAGCCGGTTCCTGTGTATATATCCCAAAGCCTGTCTACTATTATGACATGCACACCGGCTCTTCATCACGCAGATTCAATCCGAAGCTCTGGGAAAACCATATGAGACTGCAGGGGAAGGTAAAGCATCTCCTTAAGATATGTTCCTCATTTTCTCTCTTTGAAAATGATTACTACTCCTATTCACTGGAGAACATGACCTACGTACTCATCCATGGAATCTTCTGCCCTCACAGTACCAGAACATACCGTGAGAACCGCAGATTATGCAGTAAAATGCAAGAAAATAAAATATACCGTCAGGCAATGAAATACAACTTAAGAAGCGGAATCCTGCCGAGAAGAATACTGGTATTCTTCTTTAGATTCAAGTGTTATCCTGCCGTGTGCCTGATCAGTAAAATCAGTTACCGCTATCTTTTGAAGAAAGAGACGAACCGCTGATACACCGGATAGATATTCTCCTCCACCCATCCGTTTACAAAATACAGCCAGATGATCTCTTTTAATGCTTCCGAGATTCGGAATCCGCCGTATTTGCGCAACAGGCGCAGCGAACGAAGCGCCTGCTTCCTGCGCCCGTACTTCAACGCAATCTTGTATCTCCGCCCCGCCTTCCAGCAGGCGATCCGCTTAAGAGACTGTCGGTCCCTGATCTCACAGATCTTCGCAATCTCATCTACCAGCTTCTCATAATCACTGTACTTCTTCTCTTCCTGCGCACGGGTCAGCGCCGTTCTTGAGTGGCTGCCGCTTCGGATGGCGACCCCGTAAAGTTCCTCCCGGATTGTTGGACACTCATGCCTGTACATGAAAGGAAGAAGCATCTGGAAATTCTGTCCCACACCGTACTCCGGAATCCGCCGATTCGGATAGATGTCAAAGAATTCTGCCGTCCGCAGCATGTAGCATCCGCAGCAGACGAAGGTCTTCGATTCCAGAATATCCCAGAACAAATCGGTCTTAGACAGATCCCCCCTCTGCTCATCCGCCTTCTTACTGCGCTCCTTCGTCTCGGCATCATAATAGTAGGACAAGGTTCTGACACACTGATATTCCGGGTGCGCGCACAGATACTCCACCCGTTTCCTTACGGATTCCGGCTCTAGCACGTCATCGCTGTCCGGCCAGATCAGATATTCTCCTGTCACATACAGAAGGCCCTGGTTGATGGCTGCGGAGGCATTCTTGTGCTTTGCCGATACTATCCGGTATTCATATCCTCTGTCGGCGAATTTCCCCCGGTAGCTCCCGGCAAGCATAAGCGTCCCATCCTCAGAGCCGTCATCTGCCAGAATCATCTCAATCTCGGGATAATCCTGTGCCAGCACAGAATCCAGCATCTCTGCCAGATGGGCTTCTCCGTTATAGACCGGCGTGACGATTGACACCCGGCCCTTTAAAAGCCTGTGATCTTCACAACTCATCCTTTCATCCTCCGTTACCTGTCCTCTTTTTTCCAAAATCACAATTATATCTGCACAGCTCCTTACCTTTTTGCACAAACAGAAATAGACGGTACTCTAATTTTATTGTATCAGAGCACCGCCCCTTTGTGAAGTATCATTTTTAATTTATCATGATAGCATATAATTGTAAATAAACTGTGTGGTTATATGATTATAGATTAAATAGATTCAAAAATTTTTAGGTGAATTTTACAGAATTGTCACCAGAAACCATGTTCACAGCCTCCCAAATTATTGACAAATCCATTTTTGCATGGTAATATAACGTAGACAAACGAAGTTTTGATGTTTTTTTCGAATAAAAAAGTGTAATGAAGTATGATGATTCATTACATTTTGGGAGAAAGTTGCTATCGTATATAAAAATGCCGGAGCCCCCGATTCTACAAGGGATTCCGGCATTTTCTTTATCTCTGTCTATTAAAAAAATATGTTTTAGTGATTTACTCTTTCTAAAAACTCTCCCGGGGTCATGATCTCTGGCATTTCAATCTCTACATCCAAAAAATCTTTGTCACCTGTAATAAAAATATCTATATTTTCAATAATGGCGGTATAAAGTACTGGATAATCATTTATATCTCTGATATCAAAAAGATTTCCCGGCATATGCCGGGGCGTGTAAACAAGCTCATATGACAAGTCCGATAAAAAGGACTCAACGGCATATCTCTTTTTTGGAAATTTTCGATCAACAACAGCCGTTAATTCGTCAACGATAAAAGAGGACAAAACCAGTTTATGATTTCTTGTGATATAATCCAAAATCTTCTTGAATTGTTCGTTTGGAAAGATCAACATTGAAATCAGGATATTTGTATCTAACATTATTCGCATTTATATTGTTCGCCTCTTTCTGCACGAATTTCCTTTACAAGTTTTATAACATCCTGCTCATTTTTAATACCTAATTCCTCTGCCGCACCTTGAAAAGTCTCCTGTGCTTTTAGCAAAGCATTTGTGGAAGCATTTGTTAAAATAACCCTGTCTCCTTCTTCCATAAAAAGAATTTTGTCTCCTTCTCGTATTCCAAGTGCATTTCTGATTGCGATAGGTATTGTGATCTGACCTTTCGACGTTACTTTTGCTAATTCCATATTTTATTTGTAATCTCCTTTCCGTATTCCTTACTTTCCTTACATTTTATTATATTTAATAACAGTAAAATGTCAACCTGTTTTATAAGCTTTGTTTTTCGGTAAGTTTCTCCCGGTCCGGATACGCCTCCTTGAGTACTCTCTGTATATCCGGGCTTGCTTCGATGAATCTGTAACGGAAGTGTATGGTTCCTCCAATCTGGCTGTTCTCTTTGCAGGCATTCATCTGATCTGCCAGCTCCTTCCCGCCGTACCACGGGCTGTCAGACTCTACACCTACAGTTTTATAATCTGCCAGTCCTATGAAGAGCTCCACATCGTCTCTGTCCGCATCCTTCATCACATCCGACCACCATTCAAGCAAGACCGTAAAATCCGATCCCGCATCTCCGGTCTCCCAGTATAACTGCGGCGCAATATAATCTACCCAGCCTTCTCTCACCCAGCCTCTGCTGTCCGCAAACAACACATAATAGGAGGAATAATCACTGGCAGTCGCACTGCCCTCCGGATCCATATAATCACTGGCCCATACTGCTGCCGGGCTGATGCCGAACTCAAGATCCGGATCGGCCTCATGAAGAGTCTCATCCAGAGTCCTGACCAGCGTATTGACATTGTCACGCCGCCAGTCCCCGATATCCGGAAAATCCTTTCCGTATTTTGCATAAGACTCTGCATCGTTAAAATCAGAACCAGGATAAAAATAATCATCCAGATGGATACCGTCCACCGCATAATTCTGAACAATCTCCAATGCACCGTCAATCACGAGCTGGCGTACCTCCGGGATTGCCGGGTCAAAATAGAATCCCGCCCCATACGCGATCACCCAGTCGGGATGCTGCCTTGCAGGGGAACTGTCCGCAAGACTCTCCCATTCTTCCAGATTCCTGGCAATCCGATACGGATTAAGCCACGCATGCAGCTCCAGCCCTCTCTCATGTGCCTTCTCCACCCAGTAATCCAGCGGATCGAACTCAGAATCCGGCGCTGCCCCCTGCTGTCCGGTCAAATATTTGCTCCATGGATAGAGTCCTGATTTGTAAAATGCATCCGAACAGGGGCGAACCTGGAGAAATACCGCATTGAATCCATTCTCCTCCACTTCCTCAAGGATCATATCCGCCTGTATTTTCAGTTCTTCCGCGGAAGTCGTCGGCGCAGCCGGATAGTCCAGATTCACCACTGTCGATACCCAGACCCCCCGCATCTCCTGATCCATCTCTCTCTTCGTCAATATCTTCTCTTCCTTAGGTATCCTTTCTGCCTGCAGATACAACCCCACAGTCAGGAAAAGCACCAGTGCAGAGCATATGATTCTTACTACCCATGACTTATCTAGTCTCTTCATCTTTTTGCGCACCCTTTCCATTCCTTATTTGACCTGTACGATCTTCTGATTCTCTATCTTGTACACCACATCACACTCATTTGCAAGACTCATATGATGCGTCACCATCAGCAGCGTCTTATTCCCCTTCACCTGCCGGATCGAGTCGATTACCGCCCTCTCTGTCTCCATATCAAGAGCCGCCGTCGCCTCATCCATGACCAGAAGTTCAAAATTCTTATACAGAGCTCTCGCAAGCGCAACCCTCTGCCGCTGTCCCCCCGAAATCGCTGTCCCGTTTTCCCCGATCAACGTATGGACTCCGTCCGGCATCTTTGCCACGTCCTCCCAGATCTGTGCACACCTTAAACATTCTTCCACACGTGCGTCATCGATCTGGTTCTCATCCTCAAAGAATGCCACATTGTTCTGGATGGTCTCTCCATTCAGATATACGGTCTGAGGTATGTAACAAACCAGATCTCCCATACTTGCCCTGCAGGGGCCGTCGGAATCCTGATGTGTTACGATATCATAATCATCATAGAACACATGGCCGCTCTGGGGCTTCAAAAGTCCCAGGATCAGATCAAGGAATGTAGTCTTTCCTGCCCCCGATGCTCCAATGACGGCAATAGAACAGCCCACCGGAATATCTATGGAAGCATCCTCGAAGATCTTTCTTCCCTCCACATATCCGAACGTCAGGCCTCTGACCGAGAGACCTTCCCGAAAGGTCAGCTTCTTCTTACGGATTCCTTCTTCTTTTCGTTCTTTTTCTTTGATTGCTTCATAGCTTTCAAGACTCTCTTTCAGGGATGCATAGGGTTTCTTGGCAAACTCCACATTGTTCATCCCGCTAAGTACGCTGTAAGCCATGGGAAGCATCCTTACCAGCGCCGTGATATACACGACCATCGGCGCCAGGATCGCCGCCAGATTCGAACCCACCAGAAGGATGATGGCAAGTACGGTGAACATCGCCGCCATAATAGAATTCTGCATGATAACACTGATACTGTCAAGCTTATACCGGTATTCTCCCTGTACCTGTGCATAACCGCTGCTTGCATCCTGGTATTTGGACAATACAAAGGCAGAACGGTCGTCCATCTTCATTTCCTTAAAAGAACCAAATGCAATCGTAATCTGTGAATTCGCCTTGATTGCGTATGCCCTGCTTTTCTCACCATATGCGATCATCTGCGCGCGGGTCTTAAGGAATACCATTGCCATGAGTGCTAACAGTGCCAGACTGCTTATCACTCCGATCCACTTTGACACGTAGATCAATACCACTGCATATCCCGCCATGGTAATCCCATTGACCCATATTCCGATGCAGTCCACGATGATCTGGATACAGCCCGTGGTATCGTTTCGCACCATGGTCAGCGCCTGCATCGCACTCTTCTGGTTATGCTCTGTCAGATCCTCCTTGATCAGCTGCTCATAGATCTTAAGCGACAGCTTCTGTGCGCCGTTATAGATAAACCGGTTTGATATCTTGCACTTATACAGTTCAAAAAGAGCCTTAAGGACAGACAGAAGTACCATAAAAAGTGTAAATGCAACCAATTTTGGTGACGCCTCATTTGCTTTCACCACAATGTTGATCACATAGATGATCACAGAAAAACTGAACACATCCACCACAGGACTTAAAAGCCCGGCAAACAGCAGCATCTTCCATGTACGCTGCTCCTTCTTCTCCAAAACTCCCGTCAGATATTTGAACATCTCTATCATATCCGCTGCTCCTTTGCCCGCCTTTTCTTTCTTTCATTATATAACTTCCATTCCAGCATCTGAAGTTTACTGACTATCTGCCGCATCCTCGAATCCTCCTTACGACCTCTTTGATCCCCGCACTGAACAGGAACAGCCTCGCAAGCAGGGAAAAAGGCAGAATCCTGTAACACCTCATAAAAAGTCCCCTGTTATCTGCGGCGGCAGTCGGCTCCAACAGGCGCGGCTGAAGCACATCCTCCCTCTCACAGATAAACCAGGATACCTCCTCTTTGACCGAGTCCCACACTTCTTTGCCTTTCTTTGTATGGACAATCACCATAGACGTCCCCATCCTGTCATCCATCTCAGGCTTCACATTTTCGATCCCCCAGAAATCACCGATTGTAAAATCACTGTCTCTTTCGGGTGTACAATATTTGCATCTATAACAGGACGGACGAATCGTATCATTGGCAAAATACATCCTGCAGTAAAGATTACGGTTTAACTCCTCCGCATATTCCTTCCCGTCTATCACATAGGAACAGACATGCCCATTGTCATGGTTTCGCTTGTCACGAAACGAGAAATCTGTCATCCTCCCCTTCTTCCTGTGCTCTAAAGTTTTCACATAAGATTTCCAGATACCGGGAGAGGGCACTCCGTAGCAGACCAGATCCACGGTAAGAAGCCTGTCATAGAACCTGCCAAGATACAGCCTTAAAGCCTGCACCTGGCAGGGAGTCCCTGTAAACAGCACCCATCGGTCTTTCTTAAGATATGCTTCGACCCTGCGGTATACACCTCTTAAATTACTCTGGACATATTTGGTCCGCTTAAGCCTCTCAAGCTCTGCCGCATTGTGCGCTTCCCTGTGTGCCACTCTCATCTTCTTATCGTACGCCGCCCCAAAGACTACGCCCTGCCGCTCAAAAACATAATTTGCCAGTATCGGGAACATCCCGCCGGAAGAGCTGGTATGCCGGACTGCATCTTCCTTCGCCTGCACGCCCAGATATAATTGCTCTTGTTCCTCACCGGTATCCTGCTTCAAGGGACAGACCTGTTCACATTTTTTGCAACCGATACATTTCTTATCATCTACTCTGGGGTATAAGAACCCTTCCCGATCCCATGCCATATAGATTGCATCCGCCGGACAGGCTGCCGCACACGCACCGCATCCACAGCACTCTTCTTTTTTTGTATATAATTCCATCTGCCGTCTCCTTTTATCTAAGAAACTGTCAGACGATATTCTCTGTCAGGAAATCTCCCGCAAGCTTCGTCTGCTCCTTCGTCCTCTTTTTTACTTCTTCCCAGTCTACAGGCTGCTCGATCCTGGTATCTTCCTCTTTATTATACAGTCTGCTCTTTAGGCCGTGAAGCTTCAGAATATTCTTGACCCTTGCTCCCAGATTGCTGTGGGTGAACGCCAGAAACTGCTTCTGATAGATAATGCAAAATGCCACCGCATGGAAGGAATTGGATACCACATATTCTGCTTTATCGATGTAGCCTAAGAATTCCGACGGCCCTGCACCGTGATCCACTTCAAATTCCGCATCTGCACCGACCATCGTAGCCCGCACCTCTACCACCGGAAGATGCGTATCCCGGGACAGCTTCTTCGCATAATCTACCATCTCTTCATTCTTCTCCGTAATATACAGGAAGATGAATCTCTCCCTCTTTGGCGCCGTTTCCACCTTCTGCCATGCTTCCTTCGGCAGGAAGAATACCGGATCCAATACCGCGATAACCTCTCTGCCGCAAAGTCTGCTGACATAAGGTATAGCCGCCTCTTCTCTGACGGAGATTACATCCACATTCTCGATCAGCTTGGCGAACTCTTTATCATACTTCGGATCCAACGCCGATCCTCCAAAGCTTGCCGCATAGGAGATCACCTTTTTCTTCCGGCTGTTTCCAAACGCCCCGAAATACGCTTTCTTAAGGCCGCAGGTAATATCCGGATTCCAGATCTGGTCGCTCCCCACCACATAGCACCGGTAAGGCAGTCTTTTAAGCCCTCCTTCAAAAAGTATCTTAGGCTTCCTCTTATCCACCAGATACCGGAACCGAAAACGATTCATATTCGTGCGCTGTCTGAAAAAATCCTCCTTCATACGCATATGTGTAAGAAATCCGTTCCACATATTCATGATTCCCCAGATCCTTCCCTTAAGGCCCCTGACAGGAGAATAAGGAATCCACCAGTGTCTCCCCGTCATATACACCGGCTCATAGCGGACAATATCTGTCCGTATCTTTCTGCTTTGCAGGAACTGCTTTAGCCCGTATGCCTGCAGCATGGCTCCGTAATTATTCGAACAATGGAATGTCAGTATCCCTACTGCGGCTTCTTTCTTCTTCATCCTTTTCTCTCCTTTCCGTCCAATGCACACCTGATCTGTCCTTTCCGCCATTTGGCAAAAAACGTCTCTCAGGCACGCCGCGGACACAATATGAAAATCATTTTGTAATATTGACACTATCCCGCTTAAAAGTCTATACAGGGGATAGCAGCTAAAACAAGAGACAAACAAAATCTTATTGCTGAGATACATCCGTCCAAACATGGGGTGCTTTCTCTCTGCGGCGGCAATCCTCCGGATCTTTTTTATCCCTTCCTGATCCCGGTTCTTCCTCAGTGCTGTATAATTCTTTTCTGTCTGCCCTGTGGCAAGGATCTCCCAGGTCAATGCATAGTCAGGCTTTCCCCTCCTGTACTCACCGTCACGGATTCTCCTGCTGCTCTCATAATATCTCCCGCCCCGTACCATCTGAGCCGAATGCGTCACGCTCTCTTGATGCATCCTATAGTAATACCATCCTTGCGAAGAATAAGCTGCCCGTATCCCCTGACGGATCAAACAATACAGAAAATACGTGTCTTCGCCATTTATCAGATTCACGTCGAATCTCAATGTCCCGATTATCTTCCTGTCGATCATCTTTCCGCCGATTCCCGACATCTCGTTGATGTGTGTCCTGTGGAACCACTCATGTACTTCCTCCCCCTCTGCAATCTGCCACTTAAGAGAGCCGTTTCCTAAATCATCCGCCAAAGGCGATATCCACGTCGTGTATCCGCAGAACACCAACTCTGCATCCTTTGCATTTGCCTGACTAATCATTTCCTCAAATAAGCGGGGATGGACCGCATCGTCACTGTCCAGAAAAAATACATATTCTCCCAAAGCAAGATCAAGCCCTTTATTCCGGGCACAGGAAACTCCCATGTTTTCCTGCCTGTACAGGCGGATCCTGCTATCCTCCCGGCCCATCCTCTCGCAAATGACAGCTCCCTGATCCAAAGAACCGTCATCAATTACGACTACTTCCCATTCCGGGTACGTCTGCTCCGTCACAGAACGGATACACTGTCCGATAAAGGCCTCCGAATTATACATGGGAATGATCACTGATATCTTTTTCATAAGATTATTCCTTTCTAAAGACCGGTCAGAATTCCCTGGAAGGAATCCTTCATATATGCTATAATATCACAGAATAAAGTAAAGATGGGAAATCAAATAACATGAAGACAAAAAAACTATTCGCAGCCGTCCTCCTGGCAATATGTGCCATCTTAATCATGGTCGCTTATTTCCTGTATAAAAATATACGTTTTACTGACTATCAGCCAGCTGCCTGTAAAGAATCCACTGCCGAGATTGCCAATCCCTATATCGGATGGTACGAGATTCAAAATTATACCCTTTCTGACACCGAATCTTTTGACCTGTCCAAGGTTCACAATATGACGCATAGTTCCGGGCTGGTACTGTTAGAAATCAATCTGCAGAATTACGCGGCAAGCCCCATCAGCTCCTATGCTCTCCAGTCACTCGACGATCTGTTTTCTGCCTGGCAATCCACCGGAAGACAGTTGATCTTACGTTTCCTCTATGACTGGGAAGGAGATGCCAAAAGCCGGGAACCAGACAATCTGGAGCAGATCCTTACACATATGACCCAGACCGCCAGGATCGTAAATCGATATACTGACTGCATCTACATTCTCCAGGGCATCTTCATCGGCTCCTGGGGCGAGGTTCATAGCTCCAATTATAAAAGCGACGAACAGATGCTCACACTGATAAATCACCTGGATTCTGTCATTTCCGACGAAATCTTTCTGTCCGTACGGACACCGAAGCAATGGCGTACCCTTTCCGGTTCTTCAAAGCCTCTGACAGCCGCTTCGGCATTTAACGGTTCCCTGATGTCACGCCTTGGCCTTTTTAATGATGGGATGCTGGGGTCAGGTACAGATCTTGACACTTATTGGGATCCGAACGATCCTAACTCCGCTGCATTTACCGGCAAACGCACACGCGAAGAAGAACTCACTTTTCAGAATCTCTTATGCACTTATGTACCAAACGGCGGCGAAGTAGTCATCGACAACCCTTACAATGATTTTGACGCTGCCGTTAAAGATTTAAGGGCCATGCACGTCTCCTACTTAAACAGAGACTACGACCAGAGCGTATTATCCAAATGGCAGGCCAGTATCTGCATGGAAGATTCTCCTTATAACGGGATGAACGGCCTTGACTATATCGCCAGACATCTGGGCTACCGTTATGTCCTCAAAGCTTCTGACTTCTCTCATCCGAACCACTCCGATGAGAACGCCCGATTGTCCGTTACTCTGGAGAATACCGGATTCTCCAATTGCTACCGGTCCTTTGATGTCAGTGTGTTCTTGAATCATAGAGACAGCTACCGGACATACAAGATCCCGGTCCAGACAGATACTCGTCTCTATGACTCTGGAACAGAAGTGCGCCTTGATATTCCATTGAATATCCAAAACTATATTACAGGAACCTATGACATATACCTAAAGATCAGTGATCCTGTCACTGACTGCGAGATCCGCCTCGCAAATGAGACCGAATGGCATGAACAGTACGGCTGCCCTGTAGGAACCCTAGATCTCCGTATATTCCCTGTATTCTCCAAGTAAAACCTGTATCTGTGCCCCCTGATTGGCGAACTTAAGAACCCTCCCATCTGATCGCCGGGTAAGTCTAAGAAAGAAACACAAATTTCCCCCGCAGTCCTTTGGCCGGGGAAGCGGAACACTTAAATTTACCTTCTTCCGGCTCTTCCACTTTCTGGCATCCGTAAGGATTGGTCTTATGTCAACCTCTTCGCCGTCTTTCTCCGTCACCAGACAGCAGTCTGCTTCCTCACACAGACATGCAAACCCGCAGTTCTCCACCGTAATCTTAAGCTGTCCGCCCTTCTTCCTCACATCACGGACAATAAACCGATAGCCCAGATGGCGGCCGATATAATCATAACCGCTTACACCCCTCCAGCAGCTGTTATCCTCTATCGTCTCTTTCTTCCACACCCTCAGCCGGTCCTGATGATAGATGCTGTTCAGATAAGTCAGATGCATCCTTCTCATTCTCTCTGCCGCCTGCCTGTATCCGATTCTTTCACTTCCCATAAGCGCTTCTCCGCCGTTAGGCACGGAATCCACATACTTTTCCTGCCACAAAAGCTCCTCTTCTAACGTCCGCCTTCCCTCTGCATCCGGGCCGTCAGATGAACCGGCGCTGTATGTTCCAAGATCCGTTGCCGAACCAAAAATCCCGTCATTAAAAAGGGCCAGACGCTCTGCCAGTCCGCTCTTTGCCGCCTGTGAACCTCTGATTTTGCGCCACTGGGCAGGCAGGCGCACCGCCAGAAAACACCGTCCTTCTGTAACACGATACCAGGTATGCACCAGAGTGATCAGTGAATCTTCATCCAGAAACCTGGAACCGTGCATTTCCCCCCAGTTTCCCACCAGAACTCCCTGGACGACCAGGATCTCCTTCACAAATCTTAAAACCACACTTCCAAGCTGTTCTATATGCCGTTTTACCAGCGCAAGCACTGACGGCTCCCTCATCAGCCCCTCACCCTTGATATCATAAGCGAAACGAAGGATCATCTGTTTCTCTTCCTGCCGGAAGAACCGGAAGATCTCCTCGATATGGGACAAAGCCTCCTCTGGCAGCACATCCTTCCGATAGGAACCGATATCGATCAGCACCAGCGCGAGCCGTTCCGCCTTACATTCTTCATCCAGCCACGTCTCCTCACTGACCGGACGGCCGTCTGCGGGAGGTTCGGCCGCAAATGTATAGATATGATACCATCCGCAGCCCGGATTCGCTAATTCGGCGCTGCTCTCCTGATAATCTGCCCTGACAAATCTTCTGCCGTTCTTATATCTTGTCCGCACTCTTAAGTCCAACCTCCGCATCCATTTTCAGGACTTTAACCTGAAATAACACGATCAGAATACTATAACATACTCTGAGCATATACCACAAGGGCTTAAGCCCTGAATGCATACTCTTCCCCTCATGGCGCAGATGCATTACCGCCGGGATCTCAACCACCCGGAACTTGATCAGCATCATCAGGGTAAGCATATTCGCATCCGGATATTTATCGTCAAAATGATTGTATTTTGAATAGTAGAGAAATGCTTTGCGGTTCAATCCCTGCAGTCCGGTAGTCGGATCAAAGATAACATTGCCGGTAGTCTTACGGATCACAGCCCGAAACATTGAATAAACTATTTTCTTAAGCCGGGACACAGGAAATTCGACGCTGTCTTTCATGAATCTCGCTCCAAGCACGATATCCGGACAACGCCCGTTCGCATCCGGTTCTTTAAGCTTCTGATATATATTAGGGATATTGCGCACATCATGCTGTCCGTCCCCATCCATCTGGATCACATACTGGTAATTCCTCCGGATCGCCCATTTATACCCCGTCTGCAGAGCACAGCCATACCCCATGTTAAAGAGCTGGGAGATCATCGGATACTGCATCTCTTTTACGATCCAGTTCGTTGAATCTGTGGAAGCGTCATTAATGACCAGAATATCCGCCCAGTCGCTGAATTGTTTTAAGTCTGTAAGCACCTTCCGGATATTATTTCCTTCGTTATACGCCGGTATGATAATCAACAATTCTTTTTTATCCATATTATTACACCATCAAAAGCTCTAACAGCATCTTAAGTTCCTGTGTCTGCGCCGTATCTTTCTTTGCTGCTGCTCCCCCAAGCGCCTTTCTCTTCTCCTTGTCTTTTAATAATTCTATCGCACTGTCCGCAACAGCCTGCGGACTAAGCCTGCACAATATTCCGTCTTCTCCGTTTATGATCTGCTCCCTGTTGCCGTTACAATCCGAAGCAATCACCGCGCACCCCAGTGTCTGCGCTTCCTGAATGGCAATACTCTTCCCCTCATATCTGGTTGCATGTATATAGATATCTGCCTGTACATAATAAGGATAAGGATTCGTCACCGCTCCCAGAAGCACGAAATCCTCCCGAAGCCCAAGAGATGCGATCTTCTTCTCTAACTGCCTTCTCTGACCGCCTTCTCCAAGCACATACCAGCGTGCAGAATATCCGGCATCCTTAATGATCTTCATCGCCTCTATGGCAATATCATAAGCCTTCTGATAACTAAGCCTTCCGACCGTCAGCAGGCGTATCCCGTCATAGGCATCCGCAAATCCTCCTCTTTCCCTGGCCTTCTTACGGATCAGTTCCTGATTGACCATATTATGGAAGACGCCGACTTTATCCGCATACTCCGGATAAACCGCCAGAAAATGTTCCTTCACCTCATCGGAAACCCCGAAAATCCGGTCAAACCGCTCCCAGCAGCCCCTATCCATCTTCCTGGTATATCCGGCACTCTTATAATCAATATGGACAAATCCGGCTTTTCGCCGCGCCCTCACATGATCTGCAACATAGTAAGCGGAAGCCCCCTCCAGATATGCTACTGCCAGATCATAGGTTTCACTGAAACGATGCGCGCCGTCGGACATCATCCTCCACAGAAGCTTTTCGATCTGAATCTTTCCCTGCTTCCTCATCTCTTTCATATTTCCGGCTATACCGCCTATTTTCTGAAGGTATCCGCCGTTACGAAAGAAGGCCCGGCAGATATTTTGGACCATAGACAGTTTTCCTCGTCCTGTCAGTACAGACTGGCCGCTGACGCTTGGGTTCAGAAGCTTCACATGTGCCGGAATCTGCCCGATCATCTCCCCCTGACCCATGATAATGTAGAGAGACAGTACATACTTCGGGTCATCCAGAACTCTCAGCAGCTCCAGCAATGCCGTCTCCGCACCGGCACGTCCCATCGTATTAACGACAAACAGGATCTTCTTCATCGGCATCCTCCTGATTCTCGCGGAATCTCTCCAGTTCTTTTACGATAAATTCATTCTCCTGGTTCAGCAGTGACACCTGCATGGCCAGTTCACGATTCTTAAGCATCAACTGAGAGAGGATCACACTGGTTCTGACCTCCTCAAACAGAAAGATCGCGCCCACACAAAAGACTGCCAGACTCGTACCGGTCCCAACCCGTTTCGTCCATTCGGAGAGCACCGGCAGTACTCCGATCAAGAAAAGCACAAATCCCAAAAGCTCCCACACCACGGCAAAATTAACGGTAATCTTCTGATGAGAGTTCATCCAGAAGCTTACTGCCATGAGTACAAGTCCTATCGTGACAATCCCAACCCTTATGAACATGCTTCCCATACCCGTTCCTCCTCATAATGTACATAATTACATCTGTTTCGCATTCGCCTCTGCATCCGTTTTTCTCCTGTCAAACACCTGCCCCGGCGGCTGTGTGCCCATTCCGGGCTTGAGCAGGGAACCTTTGCAGAATATATGGATATCCAGATTCCTTTCCATACAGCGCAGCCGCAGATAGGCAATAGTCCAGCCGGTAAAAGCCCCTGCCGCCACGCCGATCCCATACCACAGCTCCGGCAGGCCCTTTGCAATCATACTCCCGATAAAGGTCACCAGACAAAAAGCCACAGATGTCAGCGCGGCGCCGGTCAGGTCATCGTAGTAATACAAGAAGATGATCGCGGAATACATCAGGAACAGGATAAAATATCCCGCTGCCAGACAAGGATAGATCCGGATGGTAAGCCTTGAGAAGCCAAATCTTGGAAGCAGTATCATACACATAAGATATATGACCGTCGAAATGATAAACTGAATACGCACCAGACTCATCAGCTCATTAGACAGCTGCCGGAACATCTCCTTCTTGGCAATGTCGATGTCCGCTCCTTTCCCGCCGATCACCGCCTCGGAATAGTTCTTGTATTTGTCATGAAAATACATCTCCACACGCACAATAAAGATTACCGTCGCAGAGATATTGGTAAACATTGCAAGACATGTCGCCATATCATAGGGCTGGTTACAGACAAACGTCTTCACCAGCACCATCCTTTCTTCCGCCGTCCAGAACACAAAATTATGGACATACAATCCCAGGATATAGAAGAAGTTCGAAACCACCAGTTTCCAGTATTTCTTAAAATACCGAAGCACGGATTTATAACGGTTGCTGTTCTTTGTAAAATACCTCTTCACAGTTGCCATCTCCAGAACCGCCGTGAGGAAGAATCCCGTCATAAGGGCGAACAGCATACTCTCCCGTATTCCCCAGTGTAAGACATACCTAAGAACCAAAGACAACAGAAACGACTCGACCATCCCTGCCGAGAAGTACAGCGCGATCTTCTCATATGCCTTCGCGATGGAGAGATAGATCATAGAATAGAACACCAGCACGAGGGCAATATAACCGCAGTAGCCTGTAAACACATAGAAGACATCCACCTCTCCCGCAAAATGCTCCCACAGACAGAACGGAATTCCAACCAGGCAGCTCAGCGTAATGTTCATCAGCAGGCCTATATTATAACAGGCGCGGATGTCCTCATAACGCTCCTCAAAGATCACGTCCGACACATATTTGGACAGGACAGAGTTAAAAGGCGCCGCAGTCAGCAGTGAGAAGATGAAGATGTACAGCATCGTACAGGAGAATAACTCCCTCTCCACAAAACCAAGCTCACTGAACTTCAAAAAATACTGCATCAGTACAACATTCAGTATCACCACACACATAGGTGTCACCGTTGACACTGCACTGTATCCGAATCCAACCAGAAATGTTGAAAGCGTATTTTTTTCAAATATATGGGTTAATTTTTCTCCGATACCAGCCATTTTTCTGTCCTTTCCTAACATATCTCCGGCTTTTTGCTAATCGTCCCCGTCTATGGACAATCCCATACTGTTCCCGAAGTCCTGATAAATCCTCTGATAAGTCTCTCTCATATGTTCGATCCGATAACCGGCCATCACTCTCTTATAGCCATTCTCTCCCATCTGAAGACGCATGGGCTCATTGCGCGCCATATCCACCATAGCCTGCGCGATCTCCTCCACATTCATGATATGGGTAAGGATTCCCGCCGCGCCGAAATCATCGTTTTCACCAAAGATCAGGCCATAGCAGTTTCCCACATCCGTGGCGATCACCGGTTTGTGCGCCGCATAGCTCTCAAGGATCGTCAGCGGCTGCCCCTCGCTTATGCTGGTCAGGATCGTCGCATCCATCCTGCCAAGATAATCCCTGATATTGATTCTTCCGGTGAATTCCACATCTTCAAGTCCCAATGCCTCCACCTGCTCCAGGCACTCCTTCGCATATTCCGCATCCTCGTCGCAGGGGCCCATGATCCACAATTTCAGCCGCGGTTCTCTCTCCTTGGCGAAGCTGAACGCCTGGATCATCGTCTTCACATCCTTGATGGGCGTTACACGAAGAACCGCTCCGATATTAATCTTCCCTTCGTCTTCCTCCGTCTTTCCCGGAATCCCCTGAAGATGTTCCGTAGACACCCCGTTTGGCGTCACCATGGTCTTTTCTGCGGCACATCCAAGCTCGATCTGAAGCTCCCTTGCGTATTCATACAGGCTTGTAACGAGATCCGCCCTGTCATACGCCAGTTTCGACATCTTCCGAAACTGCTCGATCCAGATATTCTTATAGACTCCTTTGACCCACTCTGCCCGAAGCAGCTCTTCTTCACGCTCCCGTGTGTAGATCCCATGCTCTGAGATCAGAAGCCGGCTGCCGTAGAGAATCTTCGCCATACTGCCCAGAAGCCCCGAATAACCGGTCGCCACGCAGTGGTACAGATCCGCCCTTGGCAGCTTCATCTTCATCGCAAAAAACATCGGGAGATACACGGAACGTATCGTCCACAGGAAATCCGAGAAGACAAGCTGACTGTAGTTCATGTCATAATATTCCCGGACGATCTTCATAAAATCACTGCCCATTAACAGCTTATCCAGGGAAATGCTTTTCTCCTGGAACATACGGAACAAAAGCTCCCACTCCACCCGCTGATTCAGCACCAGGCTGCGCAGGGCCCTGTATTCATCCTTGTTAAGCCGCGCTTTCCGAAAGCCCTTCCGGTTCCAGTCAACATCCTCAAGATACAGCTCATGCACCTCCGTCACATTCTCCGGAAGCTCATAAGTGAATTTCCCGCTCATGGAACGATTGCTGATGATCGCCATTATCACAAACTCCAGATTGGGAAAGGACTTGATCAGGCCGTGCACCCAGCTTGATACACCGCCTGCCATATATGGATAGCAGCCTTCTACCACGATACAGACTCTCACTTGCTCTCTCCTTCCTGATCCCTTCTGCCTTTCGGCGCAGACTGTCCGAATATTCATCCCTGCAATCTGCACGTCCCGCATTACAGTACATACTCTACCTGTCTATATGCCCTGACGGCATCGTATAATATCTTTCATCCGCAGGCTTAAGCCAGATGACGGCGTCCTCTTCTCTGACCTCGATCAGATAGGCGCCTTCTTCCAGTTCCTTATAACTTCCGCCTTCCATCTCGTCCACCGCTTCGTTATGAGTCCTTAGGATGAACCATACGGTTCCTCCTGCTCCCTCTGTCTTTAGGCGGATCATATCACCTGTGCGGCTGTCCGTATAATCCAGCGCAAGGAAACGGCGTATATGCGTATCGCTTTCCGTCAGGGTCGTCTTTGCAAAACCGTCAAAAACCGGTCCGTAAGAGTCCACTGTCCTGGCATAATCCTTCGAAAGCCTCTCCCAGGAATCCCGGCGGTCCGCCGGATACGCGACACGCGACATATCATAAGAGATACTGGCATATCCCAGCGCAGTCTCTACGCTCTTCAGCAGGAAATCTCCCCTGTACGTATAATTCAGGCCGTCTGTCAATATCCTCTGTTCCGTTACATTTTCCGACAGGAAATCAACAACCTGCACGTCTTCCTCCTTCGAATCCCTTGCCACTGTCATAACCGACGACAAGAGCTCCGTCTTAAGGGCCCTGCCTACCTCTTCATCAGAGAGGCCGCCCCCATAAAAAGAGGTAAAGTCATAACCGCCCACGGCATCCTGGACAAACACCTGATCCTTTGCGAACTTCTCCGTCACAGACAGATTGGACACATTTGCGGCAGTAAGGCCCGTCTCCACTGCCTGCTCATGAAACATCTTCAGATAATATTCGAACTGATCCCCATCCGGTTCATTCTGATCCTGGTAGTCGTACTGCGGAGTCATCATGCAGGTAATCCCAAACTGGTAATCCTGCAGGGACATACTGACATACGGCCAGATGATTTCCTGAAATACCTGATTCAGGGACCTGCTGTAAAGCCGGTCCATCTTCTCCTGATTCTCATCCGCAAAACTTGGATATCCTGCAAATATCATATTCTGCGCGTTGACGGCAGGATAGATCTCATAAGAGTACATCTCTGCCGACATCGCGGACAAAAGCCCCACCCCTGTAATCCCTTCCATATATCCGCCGTTCACGGCAAATACATATGCAGAGCCAGAGCTTTTGCGCCAGATGACAACCGGATAGTCCTCTGTCTGTACAGACTCGTCTTTGGGAATGCCTTTCATATATACTTTCGTACCGGCCGAAAGCTGATACCAGGGAAACCGAAGCTCCATATCCTGATAGGCCGCATCCCCCTTTTCTGTCGCCTGATAGTAGGTCTCTCCTCCAAGCAGGAAGCCTCCGTAGAGATGAATGCCGTCTGCCTCCGTCTCCTCTTCTCTGACATCCAGGATGCCGAGAAGCTCTCTTACCTCTTTGTTTTTCCTGATGACAGATACCTCCGGAAGATTACAGAACACAAGATGTGTTCCCTGATCGACACATTTCTTCAAAAACTTAACATCGTCCGTCTTCTTCCAGTCAATGTGCCCGGAATCGATCAAAAGCATCTCCGGGAGCTCTTCATCCTCAGACTTCTTCTGATAGGATGCCAAAGATTCATACAGGCTGACATCACGCTTCGTATAGGAAGCCCACATGACCGCCGTCTTCATAATCGTCCCTTTTGTCTCGCCGATACCGATCACCTTCCCGCGTGTGGAAACGCCTGCCGGCTTTTCCTGGTCTCCTGCCGCCTTCCAAACGGCCTTCTTCCCGGCAGCCTCACCGATCCGTATACTTTCCGGCACATAGATATGTACCTTTGAAGGGTAGTCCCTGGCAGTACCGGCATAAGGATTTTCCTTATAATCATTCCAGGTATCCTTGAGGGTGTTGATCGACATACACAGGAATAATACGACGATCATCAATATTGTAATTGTGAGATAATTCCGACGCGATACCATACCATCATCTCCTAGTCATTTCCGTTATACCCATAATCGATCGCAAAATTATACAGGCTGTACCCATTCTGCTTCACCCGGTAACAGACAAAGCGGTCCGTCTCATAATATACTTCCATCTCGTTGGGATACAATTCCCTGAATGCCTGTGCCCAGTAATACATATGGGACATCGTCACCCACCTGGCATCCTCGATATACGGCAGAATCCCCCCTTTGTCCGACAAGGGTTCCCTTGCACCTTCCAAAGATACCTTCTTATCCGGTATCTCAGAATTAATATAATCCCGGTACAATAACGGAACTTTCTCAATAAAGAAATACACCGTATCCGTAGGAATTGTGACAGAAGCATCCTCATCTGCAGACTGCATCCTCCTGAGGAATGTAATCATCTCATAGTGATACCCCTTATCCTCTATCATCTGGCGCTCATCATTGGCAGAACAGATCGTCCATGAGACGTTATCCCGGTTCTCATGGAGGATGTCCGTCAGACAGGTAACCGCCTCATTCGACTCATAGGCACTGATATAACGCGGCTCCCTGATTCCCGTCTGTGACAGCAGAACACAAGACGCCGCCAACGCCGCCGCGGAGGCGATATTCATCGCCTTCGGCCATTTGCACAGGATACAGATCACCGCGTCCAGACACAGACTCAACAGCGCCGCGATCCCATATACCAGATAGACCGGATACCTGGTGACTTCGATCAGCTGCGGCAGTCCAAGCACCTCGGACACCTGAAGCATCGCAAGCAGTGCGGTAAATACACTTAAGGAGACCAGCACCGCCCCATACTCTGCCTGCCGGAAGATTATCCACAGGATTCCCAGAAGAAACAGCACTGCAATACTTCCAAGCATCAGCTTAACTGCCATGACATTGTCATTCATGACATAATAATCTATCCGCTCAAGGATTCGCTCTGATTTCTCCCCGGTAAACAATCCTTCTATCCTGGAAACGATCCCCCGGGATTCATCGTCTTTAGAAGCTTCTTTCTTCTTATCATCGGAATTCTTACTGTCATTTCCCGTATCTGCATCCTTGCTGTCGGAGGTGAGCATCGCCATTCCCCAGTTCAGAGATCCCTGCAGGGGCGTTCCCGTGGCATACGCCGCTGCCATGGGCAGGATTGCGATCAGAATACCTGCAATCCCCGCCGCCGCGATCCTTTTGAGATACCGCCAGCGAAAACACCGAAAGCAGAAGCCCACAGCGATCCCCACACAGAACAATCCGGCGGCAATCGTATCATAAAAATGCGCCGCTAATGTCATAGAGATACTGACAGCAAACAGCACAAGATACAGATTCACCACCTTGATCCCTTTCTCCTTTTCTCCGGCAACGGCCGCAAAATTCCGTTCCTTTAGAAATGCGATCGCAAAGAAAGCACTCGGCAGGATGAACAACATCCCAAATTCCTGGGGCAGGGACGCATAATACCTGTAATAAGCATACTGATAAAAGACATCCGAGAGCACATAGACGATCACCCCGATATACGGCGTATACTTTGCCCTGCATATCGCTTTTAAGAATGCCAGCAGCACCAGATGGATCATCACCGTCTGTACTATGTAAAAGACCCTGAGCACTACATAGACGGGTATAGAAAACACCGCATGCAGATAATAGATCACACAATGAAACCCGAAAGGATATACCCCGTCTACGAAGATATTATTGTGCCCCATCTCATTAATCCAGAGATTATGAAGCACCAGGTCAGATGCACAATAGCCGTAGACATTCACGGCGTTGAGCCCGTACATATACAGCACCAGGCCAATAATCCCTCCCGTCAGCAGAATATCCGGCCAGTGTCCGCTCAATCTCTTCCCCGGCCCGCCGGACGAATGGTCCTGCATCTTTTTCCCGATCTTAAGCAGGAAGGTTTTCCTCCCGATCTCCCTGCCTGCAAGCCGGTCAAAGATATCAAGCACCCGTTCCAGATATACCCGGAGAGAGTTCTTATATTTGATGACAAACTCTGCAAGAAACGGCATCAAGGTTCCGATGATCAGAGTCAGACGAAATGACAGATGCAAAATCTGAAGCAGAAACACCAGGTTCATCACATAAAAATTCCCCGCCATAAAATATATCATAAACCTGGTTGGAATATCTGCAAAGCCGTCCAGCTTCTTGCGCAAAAAGAGCCATGGCAATACCAATGCTGTGCACAAATATGCCGCCGATACTCCTATGATCTGCAAAACAGTAAGCATTGTCATTGACATTGTTATTGCCTCCTTGCGCTAAAGATTCGAATCAATTCTAACGTCTCATTGTTAATCACCACGTCAGATTTCTTGAGAGCTTCCATCGTCAGGGAAAAAGCCTCCCGATCCTGCATTGCAAAATAAAGCTTCAGTCTGCAGGTGTACGCTTTCAGCTCATCCGGATACTGCTCCTCCATCCTCATACACCATTTCCTGGCATTCTCGTAATCCTTCATCTCCAGTATCCGCTGACAGACCGCCTCATATCCATCCAGCGTCAGCCGTGAAGGATCCTTTCCATAGAGCGACTCTGCCGTCTCATCCATGGTACCGACAAATTTGCGCTGTTCATGGGCAGAGAAGACATGCTGCTTTAAGATATGATCCATATAGACAAGGAGCATCTCCTCGCACTCCGTCTGATCTTGATCCTCCTCCCCGATCTGCCGCCGCATCTTCTGCACATAGATCCTGAATTTATTCAGCTCATCCGACAGAACAGCCGCCGCGTAATGAGCCGTCTCCGAATCCTCACTTTCCAGGGCCAATGTGATTGCGGACAGTGAATCCTTGATATCCTTACGCATGATATTCATCATCACCATACGCAGGTTCTTCTTCTCATTGACTAAAATTGCTTCTTCAAGAGGAATGATGTCCCGTTCTACCTCTTCATCTGCCCGGATGTTTGTCTTTACACGTTCCTTGCTGAATATCACATCTGTCAGGTCTGTGTTCCTCCAGAACGCAATCAGGTAAAGAAGATGGCTGACGCCGAAAAACAGCGCCGCGATGACCGGGCATAACAGCATAATGACAAACCGGATCAGGTAGGTCCTTCTGTTATCATACACGATCTCCGTATCTTTTTCGGCAGCCAGCGAACGGGCAGGCACCACAAGAAATATCCCTGCAAGCAGATAGAGAACCGATATGACCAGATTCACAAGCAGAATGATCAGAAAGATATACTCATCCGACACCAGTCTCATAGTACCGCCTCCTCATCGACCCGGCATCCGTACCCGAGACTTTCAAAACGTTCTATCACTCCGCCGACATTATCCTTATTCGTGTTGGCAAGAAGCACATACAGCCTCCCTCCCCTTAAGATTCCCAGATAATCGGTCTGACGTATGGCATTGCCGAGAACCTTGCCGACATGCTCATAGTCCTCGCCTTCTGCCAGGATCTCTAAGAGCATATATTCTGTCAGCCCCTTGTCCTTCGCATCAGAATATGCCTTCGCCAGATGCGTAAATGCTTCCTCATCCAGCACATTCGTGCCCTCTACATAACGCTGGTTCTGCAGAGCTTCCAGGTAACGGTTTGCGCGTACGACCGCATTCTGAATCAGATACCCTACAATCGTAAGCCTGTTCGCCTCCCCCAGTGTCATGCGCTCCCAGGGGATCCCCCACAGCATCAGTATCAGCTGCATGTCTTCCTCGGAATAAACGGCACTGGCCATCATAGGCATCTTCTCTGCCATATTCCGGTTGATATAGACACGGCGTTCCTTAAGCTCCCCGTACATAGCCTCCATGTCCGTATACTTGATGGAATTCCCAAGCTTACGCGCTTCTGAAGAAGTGGCGGAAAACAACCGGGCATAATCACCGTTGGCCACCGTGTACACAGCCACATCCTCACAATCCATCAGCCTTCCCAGCACCTGCGCCGCATAGAACAATACCTCCTCCTGTCCGTACTGTTCAAGGCTTGAAGAGACATCATAGATCTTGCCAAGGCTTTCCTTATGATTGACGATCTGTGCTTCGAAATTATGCTTCATCCTGACATTACTGTCATTGATATCTTCAATATCCTTGAGCTGGCCGTTCAGATAGCGGACCCGGGATTCATTCTCATTCCTCATAAAGCAAAGCTGATCCTTCATATATCCCACTACCAGCCCGACGATGAACAGCTGTATCATCCAGACATATGTATTGTAATCCAGCAGTATCTCAAACCCACTCTGTTCATGCATCCTGGTAACGCAGTATCCCACTATCGACAATAAGGCCGTAAAAACCGCCTGCTGCTGTCCGTAGATCACTGCAAACAACAATACATAGAGCAGGAAAAAATCCAGACGCGCAAAAAAAGCACTGTCTCTTGCTGCATTATTCAGCATATAAACCGGAATAAAGCACAGCAGTGCCTCCACAAACGGGATCAACGCCTTAAAAATCCTTCTGGCACGGTTCCACGTCTTGACAGCCAGTCCTCCTCCATAATCCTCATCTGTCAAAAAAGACGCACTGTACCGCTTCATAAAACGGACCACCAGCCTGATTCCCTTCTCATATCCGCAAAAGATCTCGTAAGAAAATTCATCCTTGTATCTGCTGCAGTCCAGAACAAGCCTGTTGCTCATCCCCACCGTATTATCGGCCACTGCAATATCCGATCCCATCTCTTCGCTGATCTTCTTCGCAAGCGTAAGCTCCCCTACTTCCTCCATAGTAGAGATATGGTAGACCGAATGCTTAAGCTCTTCTGCACAGATCACCCGATAGGCCAGTTCCACCGCGTCATTGAGATAGATCATAGAAAATGCCCATCTGTCATTCGCCGAGATCCTTGCGGTCTTCAATCCTTCCAGTATCATACGAAAACAGGGTGCATTCTCCTGCTCCCCCTTCTCCGGAACCCAGTACATATGGTCAAACCGCAGAATCACCGTATCCATACCCTGCGTCCTCAGGTAATTGGCACAGACCTCTTCTCCCTGCGTCAGCGCCAGAGCCTTAAATCCCTTTGGGGATACCGGTTCATCCTCTGCAATATCGTCAATATGGGCATCCCCAAACACTTCCTCCGAAGAAAAATAAACCATCCGGCCGTTCTTGATCATACTGAACGCGGACAGAATGTTCATAATTCCTGCCACATAGCGCACCGATTCCTGCCTCGCCGAATTCTCCCAGTCAAAATTCGTATCATAAGCACCCATAAACACCGTCACATCCGGACGGATACTCTCGAAAATATCCTTGATGCTCTCACTCTCATAGGGGAACTGATACTTTTCAAATACCCGGTTATAAGAGAAACGGTTGTCCCTCTGTCCTGTCAGCAGATATACCCGATGTCCGTTCTTATTCAGTTTGTCAATCATAGCGTTCATCAGCACACTGCCGCCGCCTATCAATAATATAACCATTATTTCCTCCGCAGAGATGACCCTGCACATTACAGGCAGAACAATCCCATCTTTTACCGATAGTTTAACAAATAGAAGCGTACCGTTAAGCATACCTTTCACGGCTATTTTGTTTTTTTAATAAAATTTAACTAAAATTAAAAAGCCTCTGATGAACTTAATCATCAAAGGCTCCTTTCATCTTATCCATAAACCCTTTCTTCCGTTTACCGCTCTTTGGCTCTTTCTCTCCCGCCGCCGACTGAAGCGTATTGCCTGTCAGTTCATCGAACCTGCGCAGTGCTTCTTTCGCTTCAAAGCTCAGATGTTCCGGTGTCTGAATCACCAATGTCACATAATGATCTCCCCGCACCTGTGAATTCCGAATCGACGGAACTCCTTTGCCTTTCAGGCGCACCTTGGTATCTGTCTTAGTCCCTGGTTTTACCGTATAGATCACTTCTCCGTCAACCGTCTTCACACGGATATCCGCCCCTAACGCAGCCTGGGCAAATGAGATCGGAACCGTGGAGAAAATATGCATATCCTGTCTCTGGAAGATCGGATGTCTGGACACCACCACTTCTACCAGAAGATCCCCTCTCGGACCGCCGTTCACGCCTGGTTCTCCCTTCTCACGGATTCGTACGCTCTGGCCATTGTCAATCCCTGCCGGAATCGTTACCGCGATCTTCTTGCGGTTGGACGCATAGCCCGTGCCGCCGCAATCCGGACACTTTTCACGGATAATCTTGCCGGTTCCGTTACAATCCGGACAAGTCTGAACATTCTGCACCATTCCGAAGAAAGACTGCTGCGTATAGACAACCTGACCCTTGCCCTGACACTTCGGACAAGTCTCGGGAGACGTCCCCGGTTTTGCTCCAGTACCATTACATTTCGGGCATGGATCCTTAAGAACCATATCCAGCTCTTTTTCACATCCAAATACTGCCTCTTCAAATGTAATCCTGACACTCTTTCGGATATTCATTCCTTTCATCGGTCCCTGACTTGCGCGGCCTCTCCTGCTTCCGCCAAACAGATCACCAAAGATATCGCCAAAGATATCGCTAAAATCCGCGCCGCTGAAGTCAAAACCACCAAAGCCGCCTCCGCCTGCGCCGCCTTCGAACGCTGCATGACCAAACTGGTCATATTGGCGACGTTTCTCCGGATCACTCAATACTGCATAGGCCTCAGAAGCTTCTTTGAATTTCTTCTCAGCTTCCGCATCGCCGGGATTCATATCAGGGTGGTACTTCTTGGCAACCTGTCTGTATGCCTTCTTCAAAGTGGAATCATCTGCATCCTTGCTGACGCCCAACACTTCATAATAATCTCTCTTTGATTCTGCCATTGCTATTCCCTTTCTTTCTTCATTCAAAGCTCCCTGCATACTTTGGTTTGTTTTGTCTGCATGCAAAAGTAGAACGTCATATACAGACAATTATGAGGAATCCCTCCCTCATAATTGTCTGTCCGTAGAATTATACCTCTTTGTAATCTCCGTCTACGACATCATCGCCCTGGAATCCCTCCGGTGCCGGACCCGCTCCCGGATTCGGGCCTGCTCCCATATCCGGACCTGCTCCTGCACCCTGAGCAGCGGCGCCTGCCTGCTCATACATCTTGGTAAATACCTTTTGAGCACTCTCCATCAGTTTATCCTTCGCCGCTTTCATCTCGGCAACCTGTGCATCAGAGATATCCTCCATATTCACCTTATCAAGGATCTCCTTAAGAGCCTTGCAGTCAGCTTCTACTGCAGACTTATCTGCCGCATCGATCTTATCGCCGACCTCTCCAAGGGCCTTCTCTGTCTGGAAAAGCAGTGAATCGGCCTCATTCTTGGCATCAATACCTTCCTTACGCTTCTTATCCTGGGCTTCAAAAGCTGCTGCTTCCTTCACCGCCTTATCGATATCCTCGTCAGACATATTAGAACCTGCCGTAATCGTAATATGCTGCTCCTTACCGGTTCCAAGATCCTTCGCTGATACATTCACGATACCATTGGCATCGATATCGAAAGTAACTTCAATCTGCGGTACTCCGCGCGGAGCCGGTGCGATTCCATCCAGCCTGAACTGTCCAAGTGACTTGTTGTCCCTTGCGAACTGCCGCTCGCCCTGTACCACATTGATATCAACAGCCGTCTGGTTATCTGCAGCGGTTGAGAATATCTGGCTCTTCTTGGTCGGGATAGTCGTATTTCTCTCAATCAACCTTGTAGCCACACCACCCATGGTCTCAATAGACAGTGACAACGGAGTAACATCCAGAAGAAGAATGTCTCCTGCACCTGCGTCTCCTGCAAGCTTACCACCCTGGACAGATGCACCAAGTGCAACACACTCATCCGGATTCAGAGATTTGCTTGGCTCCTTACCTGTCAGACGCTTCACTTCTTCCTGTACGGCCGGAATACGTGTAGAACCGCCTACCAGCAATACCTGGCCAAGCTCAGACGCATTGATTCCCGCATCCGAGAGCGCCCTCTTCACTGGTTCAGAAGTTTTCTCTACCAGATCATGTGTCAGCTCATCGAATTTGGCTCTTGTCAGATTCATATCAAAATGCTTTGGTCCTTCTGCTGTTGCAGTGATAAACGGCAGGTTGATATTTGTCGTTGTTGCAGAAGACAACTCTTTTTTCGCCTTCTCTGCTGCTTCCTTTAATCTCTGGAGCGCCATCTTATCTGTAGATAAGTCCACGCCCTCCTGTTTCTTGAATTCTGCGATCATATAATCTGTAATCTTCTGGTCAAAATCATCCCCGCCAAGACGGTTATTTCCTGCCGTAGATAATACCTCGATAACTCCGTCGCCGATTTCGATGATGGATACATCAAAAGTACCGCCGCCTAAGTCATATACCATGATCTTCTGTTCTTTCTCATTGTCAAGACCATATGCAAGCGCTGCCGCTGTAGGCTCATTGATGATACGTTTTACATCAAGGCCCGCGATCTTACCTGCATCCTTGGTCGCCTGACGCTGTGCGTCATTGAAATATGCCGGTACAGTGATCACTGCTTCCGTTACCTTCTCTCCCAGGTATCCTTCCGCATCCGCTTTCAGCTTCTGAAGAATCATAGCTGAGATCTCCTGAGGAGAATACTTCTTCTCATCGATTGTTACTCTGTAATCACTTCCCATCTCTCTTTTGATCGAAGAGATCGTCCGCTCTGCGTTGGTAACCGCCTGACGCTTTGCCGGCTCACCTACCAGACGCTCGCCCGTCTTGGAAAAGGCCACTACAGACGGTGTAGTTCTTGCGCCTTCTGTATTGGCGATAACCGTCGGCTGGCCGCCTTCCATAACTGCTACACAACTGTTCGTTGTACCCAAGTCAATACCTATAATCTTGCCCATTGTCATTTCCTCCTGATTTGCCTTTATGATTGTTCCATAATTGAACGATACTTCCTACATTTCTCAACGTGATTCTTGTTCGATTCGCTAAGCTCGAAAATACCTCGCTAATTAGCTACTTTAACCATGCTGTGTCTGACTACTGAATCGCGGTACATGTAACCTTTTTGAAATTCTTCGGCTATGATATTCTCTCCGAAGTTCTCATCTTCCACATGCATCACTGCGTTGTGGAAATCCGGATTAAACTCTTTACCAACCGCTTCGATCGGTTTCACTTCCACACTCTCCAGCATGGTCATCAATTGCTTATATACCTTCTCCATTCCCTGGATGAATGGATTCTCCTTCTCCTCTTCCCTGACTGCTCCAAGTCCGCGTTCGAAATTGTCAACCACAGGAAGGATCTTATCTATGATATCTTTCGCACCTATCTCGTACATCTGGGACTTTTCCTTCTCCGTACGTTTGCGGAAGTTATCAAACTCTGCCATCTGACGGGTAAGTCTGTCTGTCAGTTCCTCAATCTTTTCATCTTTCTTATCCTTCTTATTTTTCTTACCAAACAGTTTCTTACCGGATTTTTTATCATCCTCTTTGCTGTCAGCGTCACCGGCTTCAACTTCTTCTGTCTCCGCATCTGCTTCGCAATCTTCTGCTGCTTCGGCACCGCCGTCCGCCGCTTCATCCGGCATATCGGTTTCTTCTTCCGCTTTGGAATCCTGTTCCTCTGCCGCCTTCTTTGCCTCTTCCACAGCCTCTCTTACCATCTCTTCCTGGCTTTTCTCCTCATGATTCCCCAAGGGTAATTCCACCTTTCTTTATTCTTTTTTATGAAACATCTGATCCAACTCATTCTGAAGCCGTTTCATTGACTTTAACACATGTTCATAATCCATTCTCTTTGGTCCGATAATACCTATCGTTCCCTTCATACCGTCACCTAATTCATAAGTTGCAGTAACAACACTGCAATCTTTCATGGTCTGAACCGGAGTCTCATCTCCGATATATACCTGAATTCCGGTATTATCTTCTTTAGCCAGTGTCTGTGTCACCAGCTCTGTTAACTGCTGTTTTTCTTCAAATGCATTAATGATCTCCTGTGCACTTTGATTATCACTGAGTTCCGGATATTTGAAAATATTCGTTGCACCGCTTGTGTAGATCTGCATATCCTCTTCAATCTGAATCGCATCCGCTACCGCATCCAGAACATCGCTGACCACACTGCTGTGTATTCCTGCCTGCTCCTTAAGCCTTGCGATTAATCCAAGATTAATCTCTTCAATGGACATGCCGTTCAGCGTTGTATTCAACAGCATGTTTAGCTTCAGCAGATTCTCATTACTGAGGGATTCGCCTACATTAATAATCTTGTTCTTGATGACGTTTCCGCCAAGCACGATCACTGCGATCACCTGTTCTTCATCTACCATAGACAACTGTATAAACTTTATCTTATTAGAATTGTTCATCGGGGTGGAAACCATAGTCGCATAATTCGTGTTGCTGGCAAGAACTCTTGCTGCCTGCTTCAAGAGCTGCTCCATCTTGTCTGCCTTATCAAGCATCTGCTCCTGCATCTCACTTAATTCCTGTTCCTTCTCCTCCATCAGCATATCTACATAGAGTCTGTATCCCTTATCCGAAGGAATCCGTCCGGCCGATGTATGGGGCTGCAGAATATATCCCAACTCTTCCAAATCAGCCATCTCATTGCGGATCGTCGCAGAACTTAAGTGAAGATCTGTGTACTTGGAGATCGTCCTGGAGCCAACCGGCTCACCAGTCTCAAGATAATTCTTTATGACTGCATGCAGAATCTTCATCTTGCGGTCACTAAGCCCGTGTTCTGTTACCATCTATCCTCCTCCTTCTGGATTAGTTTGTTAGCACTCTATAATTCCGAGTGCTAACATCTTCGTTTACTAATTTATCACTACCCTTTTCTTTTGTCAACACTCTTTATATTTTTTTTATATATAAGTTTAGGACGCAGTAAAATTCGATTTTACCACGTCCTAAACTGTACTAGCTCAACTCTATCTTCGCTGCCTCTTCCGGCTTGAATTCATTCTCAAGGTCATAGATATTATGTCCTGTGGACTCTCCTAATACTCTTCCTTCCAGAGAATAGCAGCGGATGAATCTCTTTACGTCAATGCTGGACCAATGTTCTACATCCCAGCTCATGTAACCATCTGCATCCGACTTCTTTTCCTTCAGATAAAGATCCACCTGACGCCCATCCCGCATGATGTCGATCAGTCCTTTTGTCCCATTTACCTCTACCTCTTCTTTTTTTACCGAATCGTACACTTTCATATTAATATTCCCTCCTAATATATAATCTCTATATTTCGATTATAACGTCTCCAAAAAGAAAACTCAAGCCATTCTGGAAGTTTCTTCCCTCCAAAATAGCTTGAGCTGATTCTATACTTTTAGAATTTCTCCATGTGGATCTTCTCCGTCAAAAGCTCCTCCAAAGAATGAGCTTTTGGATGTTCTTTCGCTATTCCAAGCGACAGGATTGCCTCCAGGGCGTATTTTTCCGGAATATCAAGCAGCTCCCTGACATATTCTTCCGTGGTCCTTCCGTCAGAAGCCTCCCGAAGCCTTCCCTGCACCCAGCAGCTTCCCACGCCAAGGCAATCCGCCATCAGATGCATATGTGCCATCGCGACCGAACAGTCTTCTGCCCACACATCCGTCTTCTCGGTATCTCCCACAACAACAATCGCACATTTTGCATGTTCAAGCATTGCACCTCCGGCCGCCCTGCTCTTAGACAGCTTCTCGAGAACCTCTCCATCCCGGACTACTATGAATTCCCACGGTTTCAGATTCTTCCCGGATTCGGCCAGTAATCCTGCCTTTAAGATCATGTCAAGCTTCTCTGCCGGGATCTCTTCTTCCGTATAATTCCTTACACTTCTGCGGTTCCTCATAACTTCCAACAAATCCATCTCTTTGCACCTCTTTCTATAACAATAATAAACCTATCATCTGCATCCCCGCCCGGCACTCGGCACAGGGATTATCTGTAATTATACCGTCCAAGGGATTTTTCGAGATGCTCTTTCATAGCATCCGACGCTCCTTTCGCATCCCTCGCCAGAATCAGTCCGTAGACCTTCTGATGCTCTTCATAGATATCCCGAAGCTGGTCCTCATCGACCATACCGCTGCCGCTGACATGCCGCATCAGATTGCTGATCGTCTGAATCATGCTGTAGATCACCTGATTGCCGGAGCACTTGGCAATACAGATATGGAATTCCAGATCTCCGTTCAGGAACTCTTTAAAATCCTTCTCTATATATGCCTTATGAAGCTTGTGGGAAATATCATACAGACTGTCCAGACTCTCCTTGTCCGTACACTCCGAAGCCAGGTAAGCCGCTTTCACCTCCAGAAGATTCCTCACTTCTATGATACTGTCAATCTGGCCTCCGTTTAAAAACAGAGACCACGACAAGGGAACGATAAAAAAGCTGGCCTCATGATTGCTGATATAAGTCCCCTGCCCGGGGCGGATGTCAATCATCCCCAGCACATCCAGAACCTTAAGCGCTTCCCGAATCGCAGAACGTCCCACATTAAGCTTTTGGGCCAGCACTCTGTCCGATTCGATCTTATCGCCCTTTTTCAGGCGTTTCTCAAATATCTGCTCTGCAAAATACATCGTAAGGCGGTTCACCAGATGGTTAATATTCCCTTTCTTCCCGCGGCCCTTCCCGGCCCCGTCGCCGTCCGTATCCCCCGGAAGGACCATATGGATTCTCTCCGCAAATTCTTCCGGCGGCATCGAGAACATCATGGAATCAATGCCAAGATTTTCCGACACCGCAAGGATCACTTCATTCATCCTTACGCCGTCCCTGGATTCCAGATTAGAAAACGTGGCGATACTCATAGCCGGCTTGCCTGCAGAAGACAGAAACCGTTCTATAAACCCCTTCTGCGTAAGCCCAAGCGCGTTTCTCAACAGGCGAAGATTCTCTTTTTTATTTATCGGGTTCATCTCTGACATATCTCTCTTCTCTCCGTTTCCAGGCTCCAGGCAGGTTCAACAGCAACAAGCGCCGGCAGATTAATTCTCCTTCGCAAGAAGCTCCTTTGCAAGGTCCGTCATGACGACAGATGCCTTGGCAATATCACTGTATTTTGTAAATTCTACCGGACAATGGCTTCTTCCTTCCTTACTTGGGGCAAATAACATAACCGCAGGAATCACCTGTCCGATCTCAAGGGCGTCGTGTCCCGCACCGCTTGGAAGCTTCTTATAACTATATCCTCTCGTCTTACAGCTCTCTTCCATAGTATTCAGCATAGCTTCCGATAACCATACCGGCGTGATCACAAGCTTGGTATCGATCTCATAGCTTCCACCCATCGCTTTTACTTCCCGGTCAAGAGCCGCGCGTATCCTGTTCGCGATATCATTAATATTATCATTATTCTTAGAACGGATGTCAACAGTAAATTCCACTTTCTCCGCAACAATATTCATTCCGCCCGGAATCGTGCGGATGAACCCTGTGGTCGCCACGGTTCCGTCCGCTTTCTCGCGTGCCCAGTCAGGAATCTTGGAGATTACCTTCGAGGCGGCGTCCACAGCGTCCATACGCATATCCATCGGAGTCGTACCTGCATGGTCCGCCCTTCCGTGAACCGTTACCATATAACGCTGGATACCGACGATGCAGTCCACAAGTCCAAGTTCAATATTCTCCGCGTCAAGAACCGGTCCCTGTTCAATATGCAGCTCAAGGAACTGTCCGATCCTGGAGATATCCCATTTGGCCTCTTCGATCTTCTCTGGATCAAGTCCGTATTCCTTCATCGCATCATAGATCGTAACACCGTCTGTGTCCGCAAAACTTTTGCAGTACTCAACATCCCTGTTGCCAAGCATCGCCCCGGACCCAAAATACCCTGTTCCAAAGCGCATTCCCTCCTCATCGCAGAATCCAACCGCAACAAAATCTCTCTTAGGCGTGATTCCGTCTTCTTTTAACTGTCTTGCCACCTCGACCGCACATACGGCACCTGCAATCCCGTCGAAATCGCCGCCATTGATTACCGAATCATAATGAGATCCCATCATGACACATGGCGCGTCCGGATCTGTTCCCTTTAACACTCCGATCACGTTGCCCGCAGCGTCTTCCCTTACTTCAAGCCCTGCTTCCTGCATGATCTGTCTTAAGTAGTTCACGGCTCCTCTCGCTTCCGGAGTAAATGGCAGTCTTGTACAGCCGTTTCCCGGCGTTGCCGTGAATTGCTTCAAACTCTCCAAATCCTTTGCTATTCTGCCTGTAATCTCTTCAATTGCCATAATGACTCTCCTTTCGTCTCATCTCTTAGGCTTTATTATAAATGTTTTAATAGGTGAATACAACATAGCGGCCACCATTATCACAAATCCCGCCAGGCAGATCCCGTCATTTGCACTGCCAAGTCCTGCCAGGATTACGGCAAATGCCGCCATAATAACGATAAATGCGATCGTAAGCCCGCCTTCCTTCGTGCTGAAAAAATTTTTCTTTTCCATAATCTATCCGACTCTCCTTCTTTCTTATCCCGCACATCAGAGCGCTATCAGCGCAAACAGAATCAAACCGATCACAATCGTCGTCGGTACCGTAAGCGCAAGAATGCGCTTTAAGACCTCTCCTTCTTTTCCAAGAATACTCGCCGTCGTCGTGCCAAGGATAATCTTGCTTGGACTCACCGCACTGCCGATCGCTCCGCCTGCCGACTGCGCCCCTAATATTGCCGGCGCGTCCACGCCCAGCAGATTCGCTGTCGTCATCTGGAACCCGCCGAACAAAATATTCGAACTCATATTGCTTCCCGTCATAAACGTCCCAAGAAGACCTACAAACGGCGCAAAGATCACATAGACCCGCCCAAGGACATTGGCAATTCCGTTTGCCAGAACTACAGTCTGCCCGGTACCGTCCATGATCTTTGACATGATCACCAGGCCGATAACCGCAATACCCGACGGCATCGTCATAGAAACCGACTTTACAAAGATCCTCTTTATTCCGCCTTCTCCTATGAAGCCGTGCTTCTTATAATAGAAGAGCCCAATGACCGCGGATATGAACAGGAACATACTGGCATGTGTAAACGGCGTAAACGGCGAAAAACTCTCCGACGCAGCATTCACATAACCATATCCTGTCGATGTCTCCGGGAACGACAGGCCAAATGATATCTGTCCCAGAAACGCATTGACCGGTTTTACCAGAAGGACGATCAATGTAAGCGCCGAGAGCAGGAAATACGGAACAAATGCCTGAACAAGAGTCATATCCGGCACCGGACCATCTGCTTTTTCTGCCGTCTCGCTTCCTCCCGCCTGCTCTTTGGATCCGCGGTTCATGATGGGGCTGTCCTCGATACTCCACTCTTCATTGTACATCCTTGTCCTTCCAAGCAGCAGGATCACGATCAGGGACACGCACGCCGGCACAAAACAGCAGATGGTTGTGTTCACCTGGCTCAAAAGCAGCTCTCCTCCGCCCTGGATCACTGCCATCAACGCAACCGCCGCAAATCCTTTCTTAAGTGCTTTAGCCTTACCATAGAACCAACAGGTCGCAAATCCTCCAATCGCGTTCCAGAACCATAAGAACGCCGACGTCCAGAGCGCTGTCACAAGATACTCTTTACTGCCCGCCGCAAGCCCTGCCGACATCGCCAGCGAATCCCACGCCGCACCCAGGGTTCCATAGGTATTGCCCCACGCCTGTCCAAGAAGCGGGATGATGACTGCCCACATCGGTTTCACGCCGATCCCGATAAGAAGCGGCGCCCCTACGGCGACCGGAACTCCAAAACCTGTGATTCCCTGAAGAAAACTTTCGAATATCCACCCCATCGCAAGCACCAGGAGCAGTTCGTTAGGCAGAAGCTTCCTCATGCCGTTTTTGATCACCAAAAACGCCTTCGCCTCGTCACCCACCTGGTACATCAGGATCGCCGTCCAGACTATGATCAGGATGATCAGGGCATTCCAGACTCCTTTGGCGCTTTCCGCCGCGATCAGCCTGATATTGGCCTTGAAGAACAAAAGTCCTGTGAAAATCGTAATCAAAAGCCCTACCGGTGCAGCCTCCGTTGCACCCCAGTTAAATTTTATCATCAAAATCAACAGTACGATAATCGGCAGAAATGCCATTATCCACATAAACAGATTAATTGGTATATTCATGTTTCCTCTCCTAAACTACCATAGATCGTATCACCAATTGCCGCAAAAGAAACGGCGTTTCAAGGCTGACCTCAAAACGCCTGTTTACCGGAATCGTTCTGTAATTATACGAATGCTATGTTTCTATCTATTCTTAATTGGAAGATTCGCCGCTCTGCTACATGATTAAGAGTGGATTACGGTTCCGGTTTCCCCGGCTATTCCGGCAGCCGCTTTATCAAGCAGCGTGATCAACGCATGTCTTCCTTCTCCAGACTGCGCAAAACGGATTGCCGCCTCTACTTTGGGAAGCATGGAGCCTTTTGCAAACTGTTCCTGCGCAATATATTCCTTTGCCTCATCTACCGTGAGATCCGATAACCATTCCTGGTTCTCTTTGCCCCAGTTGATGGCAACTTTCTCAACGGCAGTCAGGATAACCAGGTGGTCGGCGCCAAGCTGTGACGCGAGAAGGCTGCTGGCGTTGTCTTTATCGATTACCGCGTTAACCCCCACCAGACGCCCCTCTTTATCGCTGACTACCGGAATACCGCCGCCGCCGCAGGTAATCACGATATGTCCCGCGTCTACCAGCGTCTTAATGGTCTGGAGTTCACGGATTCTCTTCGGCATCGGGGAGGCTACGACGATGCGGTAGCCTCTGCCCGCGTCTTCCATACAGCGGATGCCGTTCGCCTCGTTCTCATCGGCCTCTTCCTTTGTAAGAAACCTTCCGATGGGCTTTGTCGGATTCTCGAAAGCCGGGTCATCCTTATCTACCTCCACCTGTGACAGGATGGTGGACACCTTGCCGTCAATATTACGGCTTAACAACTCATATTTAATCGCATTCTGCAGATCGATACCGATATAGCCCTGACTCATGGCCACACTGGTCGGGAGCGGCACCTGCTTGTAATTTTGCTGCATAACGATCAGATTATCCATCGCATTCTGGATCATGCCGACCTGCGGGCCGTTTCCGTGCGTAACGATAATATCCATCCCCTGCTCTGCCAGGTCAACGATCACTTTTGCGGTCTTTGCGACTGCTTCTTTCTGTTCTTCTATATCTTTGCCAAGGGCATTTCCGCCAAGGGCAATCACAACTTTTTTCTTTCCCATAATATGTCTCCTGTTCTGGATCTGTCGAATCATACACAGGCACACGCCTTATGCTTCGAACCCAAGCTTTTTCGCATAAGCTCTTACGGCCTTCTCGAAGCACTCGATCGGAGGATGAACCGTACCGGCGCCAATCTGACCTCTTCCGGCCACTTTATTGGCAATTCCCGTATTAATAACCGGTGTAATCCCCTTCTCAACCACAAGCCTTGCGTCAATTCCAAGACAGATTCCCTGGAAGTTCCATGTAGGAACGGTAAAATTAGGATTCCTGTCGATGCAGATCTCCGTCATCTCATTACTTGTACGGAGCGCATCCTCATAGCCGCCTGCACCTACGAATCTGGTAACAGCCGGAGCCGCGATCATTGCCATGCCGCCCACGCCAAATGTCTCTGTGATGGCGCTGTCACCCATATCCGGACATGCATCTTTTGCATCATAACCTGTGAAATAAAGTCCCTGCGGTGTGTTGACAGGACCTGTGAACCACTCATCACCCATGCCTGCAATACGGATACCGAATTCATATCCGTTCCGGCACATGGCAGTAACAATGGTCCCGTCTGTATCCTTACGCGCATCATCCATCACAGCCTTACCTGTAGCCATCATGATATTCAAGAAGAACTGATCCGTATCAGCCAGGAATTTGATTACATCGTAACGGTCCTTTTCATCCATATCCATTGCTGTGATGAGCGGAGCCATCTCCTTTAAGAATACAAGAGATGCCGCGATATTCCTCTGGTGGAACTCATCCCCCATGGCGACCGCCTTGGCAATTAACGGATTGATCGCAAGTCCGTTTTCCATAGAACGGATTGCCCTTCCAAGAGTCGGTCCAAGGACATCCCGCATCCAGCGCAGACGGTTTACCACTTCCTCATCATATGCGCCAAAACGCAGAACCTTGCCGATACCCTCGTTCATGGTACAATATGCCCTGTTGCCCCCGGTCTCATTTTCTACTACAAAGACGGCCATATTCGGAGATGTGATGCCGCCCATCGGTCCTACTGCGTTGCAGTGATGACACGGAATGAACTTGATCTCGCCGCCTTCTAACATCTTTCTTGCTTCTTCCTCTGTAGAAGCCCACTCTTCGAACATAACAGCCCCGACACAGGAACCCTGCATCGGATCCGGCATATTCTCATAAGCTACCGGCGGACCTGCATGAAGGATCACCTTACCGCCGTTTTCCGCGAACTGCGGTATCACTTCTTTTGCACGTACATTGTCCTTAAGAACCGGCTGGCTTGCAACAATCTTCGCAATCACTGCCCGATTCAGCTCGTCAATTCCTTCATAATTTCTCAGGAAGTTCAGCGTCTTGATAAGCTCCACATTTCCCCCTGCCGGCGGCTGCCAGTCATACTGTACGACTTCGCACCCAAACTCTTCTGCGACTTCTGCGAAGCTCTTAAGGCCGATATTAATAATATTCGGCTTATCAGAAAGCAGCGCGCGAAGGCTGTCGGACGGGGCTTCCTTTTTCACTTCCACAACCTTTTTTGCACGGATTTCTTTCACCGGCTCCTCAAAATCTCTTCCGATCGCACGAATTGCCGTACGGCACGCCAGCTTATTGTTCTCACATACAATGACCCCTGCATCCTTGAGCTTCTTCACGGCCTCGTCATACCCCTGGAAATCACTTCTTGTACCGCAGACCGTCGCGATGAAGAATACCTTTCTTCCCTGGCTTTCTGCTTTTTCTTTCAACGCGGTGATAGACGGGAGAAGGGCTCCTGCCATGTCTGCATGGGATCCGTAACCGAGCATGATATCGAGAAGAACCGCTCCTGTAGTCGGGTCATCCACTGCTTCCTGCATACATTCAATACGTTTAGCCGGATCAATCATTGGATGCGGTTTTCCCTGTGTATAGGCATCGTCTCCGAGATCAACCACCACATTGCCGTCTAATTGAAGCATGTACCCTTCTATATCCTCCGGCGGGACTTTACAGTCCATGGCATCCTTGATCAGCATGGCGGCTTCATTAGCAAGGGTTCCGCCTGAATAATAAGCCTTGATCGTCTTACCGTCCTCTGCTTTATAGAAACTGGACTCGTCAATATCAACCGTTGCCTCCGGAATTTCCACACCCCTCACCAGGCTTACTGCCTTGCGTGCAGCTTCATCCAGTGTATAACAGTGATAGAAGTTTTCCTCATGATATTCCGGTTTTTCCCCGACAAATAGAGTGACAACCGGTTTGCTGAAGTTCGAAAGCCTCGCAGAGATCTTGTCGCGCACTTCCTTTGCCGGCGGCTTGGATACAATCAAGAGCACTTTCACCGTATCGTCGTCTTCCATGGCGTCGATCATATCCATCATCGTAATTCCGCCGATCTTTGCGTTCAGGTCACGTCCGCCGATACCGATGGCATTGGTGACGCCTTCCCCTAATCTGTCAATAATCGTCGTAAGTTCCTGAATCCCTGTTCCGGACGCACCGATAATGCCGATGGATCCTTTTGCAACCTTGTTCGTAAACGCAATCGGGACGCCCTGGATAATACCCGTACCGCAGTCAGGGCCCATAACAGCCAGTCCTTTTGCATGAGCTTTCTCTTTCAGTGCTTTCTCGTCTTCCACAGTTACATTGTCAGAGAACATAAATACATTCAGCCCCTCATCAAGCGCACGGTCCGCTTCCAATGCTGCATACGCACCCGGAATGGAGATCACTGCGAGGTTCGCCTGCGTGGCTTTCTTAAGCGCCTTATCCCATGATTTCACGCTCTCAGCACCTTTTTTCCCCTCTGCTGCCGTAGACTGCTTCTTTAAAAACTCTTCTACTTTTTCAAGAACTATATCAAGAACAGCCTCTTCCTCGATATCCGCCACGACTACCATGTCGTTCGCAGTAGCCGCCATCAGCTCCTCTGTATCAAGCCCGCTCGTCTTGAAGATATCCTTGTTTGCAGGAGTCGCCATCATAACCTGGATCTTATTCACGCCTTCCACTGAAGATATCTCATTTGTAAGAAGCATCAGTACCACCGAATCCTGATAACTTCCCTTTTTCACAACTGTTTTTAACATGTTTTTTCCCTTTCTTAATAATTAATCCGCAAATCTGTTCTTGTGGTCATATCTGTCAAAATGAACCGCATCCCCTCTAAGATATTCCACAAGCTCATCAACCACCTCAATACCGCCGGATGCGTAAGCCTTATCTCTTCTCATAACGGCTCTCTCTCCCGGATAATATACCTTGCCGTACCCCGGAGCAGCCTTCATCTGTCCAAGCTCATCACAAGTTTTAGACATATTCTCCTTGAACTGCTCGGCGCCGCAGAATCTCTCCGGATCCATAACAATAATCATCTGTCCAAGTTCACGGCCCTTCGAACAGTCATGATACATGGAGCTTACATGCTTTCCGAACGGAACGCCAAGAAGCACGCCTGAGAATACATCCACCATCATCATGAGTCCGTATCCCTTCGCACCTGCGATCGGCGTAAGGGCATTTACCTTGTGCGGATCCGTAACCGGCTCTCCGTTCACATCCACTGCCCAGTCAGACGGGATCTCGGCTCCCTGGGAACGCTTGTCAAGAATCTTGCCCCACGCCTGGACAGTCGTCGCCATATCGAATACCACTCTTCGATCATCCGCCGTAGGAGCCGCAAAAGAGATGGGATTCGTCCCATAATAGGGCTCGGTTCCGCCGTAAGGCACTGCCATCGGATCTGACTGGCAGAACGTAATCGCCGCAAGTCCTTCCTTCGCGCACATCTCCGTATAGTACCCGATCGATCCTGTATGTGAGATATTGGCCATACCAACGACCGCAACGCCGTTCTCTTTTGCTATCTCGATGGCTTTCTCCGTCGCCTTGGTCGCCACCCAGTAGCCGATTCCGTTATCCCCGTCCATGATACCAGAACAGGGACCTGTCTGTTTCCATGTGATGTCGGGATCCCGAGTGATGCCTCCTTTGGCGATTCTCTCGCTGTAATACTCTACACGCACCGCACCGTGTGAAGCATATCCTCTCTCATGCGACCATGTAAGGATCTCTGCCGTCTGCTCCGCGTGTTCCTCTTTTAAGCCCGCCTGCATCATCTTGTTCTTCATCAGGCCTTTTAATTCATCCCTTGAAAGTTTCATTGCACCTTTACCATCCTTTTCTTATATTCCAATGCATCTGCCGCGGCTGCCTGTAATACTTCGGCCGCCGCACATCTTCTCCCATTCTTATAATGCAACGTCTCTGTTACAATCCTTGGAATAAATATATGTCAGAATCTCCTCGCGGCCTTCATCGCCGACTGCATAGCACGCCTGCGGGGTATACGCATCCATGAATACATAATCACCCTTCTTGAGCGGTACCCAATCCTCGCCTAATCTATACATTGCTTTTCCTGACAGGAATAACATGCCATGCTCCTGTACATGTGTCTCGATGTATCCGTGGGAAGCTCCGATATGGAACTTCAGAATGTGCATATTCATATCGAAACCAAAATCATCAGTAGGAAGGAAGTTCTGGATATAGCAATTCTCCATTCCTTCATAGGAAAGCCATTCCAGTTCATTGGCATTTCCAACGACTGTATAGGCGCTGTAGCCTTCTGCCTTCTCATATCTGCGTCTGTACAGATAGAGCTTCGCATCCGACCCGCTCTTGTTCTCGAAAGAAACCGGTTTATCTTCCGGCGAATAGATATAACCGCCCTGCGTAAGCTCAGCTTCTTTGTCCGCATTCTTCACTGTAACTGCGCCTTCAATCACATACAAAAATGTCTCAATACCGTCACCGCCGATTCCATCCTTCTTGCCGCCTGCATGTGCGGTTATCAGGTAATCGGCAAAAGATGCCCCCATGGCGGGAGAACCAAGGATCGTCACGTCACAGTTCTCATATCCCGGAATCGAATTCTTAACCAATCCGTCTGGTTCCAACAGTACCCAGTTCTCCTTTTTGATTACCGAACGGGTTTCAAGAAGTTCATCACGGTATCCAATTTGATTGTTCAAATAGCTCATTAGTAAATTCCTCTCTTTCTTATTTGATCAAAATGATTATTATGGTTATTGTGGTCAACCAGTTTTTATATTTTAATTATGACAACATCACCTCCCGAATTCAATTGACATTTTAGACAAATCTAATTAATATTTTTGTCTATTTTGTGCATATATTTAGAGTTCATTAATGCTTGACCCGATTTATTTTTGTGGTATAATAATATTTACACGCAATATTCAATGCTTCTATTAATTAAAATAAAACGCAAAAATTTATATTGTTTTTTCAACCACTTTTTAATATTACGAAAGGAGACTTTTCCATGTTACGAACCAGCGAAATACGGATCCCCAACGAATTATACGAAAAATATGCAACCATATATTATGATACCGCTCAAAAGACCAAAGCCTGCATTTTATATTTCCATGGCGGCGGGCTGCTGTACGGAACAAGGAATGATCTGCCGGAACTTCATCTGAAATCAATAACCGAAGCCGGTTACCGCATCATTGCCTTCGATTATCCTCTTGCTCCTGCCGCAAAACTCGATCTGATCTTTGAAGATATCTGTACATCCGTCAGATTCTACCTTGAGAATCCTTCGCTCTGCACGGAAGGCTCACCGGAAGCACCCCCCTACTTTCTATGGGGACGTTCTGCCGGCGCATACCTTTGCCTGCTTGCAGGTGCCTTGGGGAAATTTCCTCAAAAACCGGCAGGCATCCTCTCCTATTACGGGTACGGCTTCCTGTGCGACGGTTGGTTCCTGACGCCAAGCAGATATTACCTTACTCTTCCCGCAGTCCATGAAAGCGCCCTTCATGCCGTCCCGGACTATCTCCACACAAACGGAGATCTGAACACACATTACAGCGTCTATGTCTATGCCAGGCAGACCGGCAAATGGATCGACCTGATCTACACAGGGCGTCAGAAATTCTTTTATCTGGACTACACTCTGCGCACCTGTGAGAAGCTGCCATGTCCTCTCTTCTGTGCACACAGCACCGGCGATACGGACGTACCGTACTCCGAGTTTCTGGAACTATGCAGCAAATACCGGCCGCAGCGGTTTGTCGCATCCCACAACATGCATGATTTTGACCGGGATGAAACGAATCCGGTTACCATGCGGCTGCTGGAAGCAACCTTAAAATTCCTGGATCTGAAACTGGAGACAAACAAAAAACATATGTGATTACAGGGGACGGCATCTGTCGTCCCCTTTTCATATCACCATATCCGAAAATTCTCTGTTACCTTTCAAATATCGTTCCCTTGCAGAAGGGCTTAGACGCAGGCATCATCTTCATCAACAGATAGTAAGCGACACCTGTAGGAATCAGGCTTACATACCAGGACAGCTGCATAACGAGCAGTGAGCAGAGCGAACCAAAGATGATCGCAATAACTGCCGCCCAGTTAATTCCTTTAAAGCATCCCTGTTTGTCATACATATCGTTGATATCCAGTTTCTTCTTACGAAGGATAAAGTAATCTACTGCCATAACCGCGAAGATCGGTCCAAGGAACGCGGAATAGAACTGTGTAAACAGATTCAGCCCTGCCGCGGATTCATCCGTAACCAACTTCCACGGCATTACACATGCCGAGAGGATACCTACCAGTATGGTAGCGTGCGTCCATTTCATCTTGAAGGACTCCATCAATACGTATGCAGGCGGAACGATGTTATTCAATACATTTGTCGTAACCTGCGCAAATGCGATAAAGAGCAGCGTCACGATCGTGAGGAATTTACTTCCCATCGTGGTAGAGAATACAACTACCGGGTCACTGTTTCCTGTCGCGGCCGTTACAAGAAGTCCGATCAGGCCCATGAACAGCGTTACAGGAAGGATCGCTATGGTATAAATGCTCGCCGCTTTTACAGGCTTAATATCATCAGTCGCATTCCTGGAATAATCGGATGCATTGATGATCATGGTCGAATAGATTCCAAGGAAGGAAGTGGTTGCTGCCCAGAACGGCATTCCCCAGGTTCCCTTGATCCCTGAGAATACATCACCGATCTCTGATGAAAACTGCGTGTTTACCACGTACAGCATGTAGATCAGGATGGCAATAATAAATATACAGGAAATGTTCTCAAGCCACTTGATTCCCTCAAATCCCTTGATCGCAAGCGCTACCTGAAGAAGGGTAAACAATGCATATACAACCGGAAGATTGTTTACTCCAAACAGAATGTTCATACAGCTGTTGATTGCTCCCGCTCCTACCCAGCTCTGGAAACCAAACCACACGATGGCCGGAAGCCCGCGGAGAACGCCGGGGATCTTGACGCCGGTCGTACCAAAACTGCTTCTCAGCTGTACGGTAAACGGAATACCGTAGGTATGGCCGCAGTCACCGATAATTGCGAGAGCAATCGCAATGACCAGGCATCCGATTGTCATGGCAAGGATCGCCTGCGCAACGGTCAGAACACCGATCAGCCCTGCACCCATGGAGAAGGTTCCGATCGATACACAGCCTCCCATGAAGCTCGCCGCATAAGACAGGCTTCCCATGATACGTTTCTTCGTTGGCTGCAGATCCGGATCCACATTCTGAACCAGCTCCGGATTCAAATTTTTATTATCAACTATACTCATACTTTCTCTCTCCTTATTTTTCTCTCACTGTACATTTTGGCTGTACTATTTCAGTTTCTTTACCAGTTCGCCCACACCTTTTTCGCCAACGATCCTGCCGTCTTTGGCGATGATATTGCCCCGTACAAATGTCATAACCGGAAGTCCTTTCCCTTTCAGGCCGACAAATGCCGATATTTTATTCACATATAAGAGGGACTCCTCTGTGATCTCCCACTCTTTATCCGGGTCGACAATCAGAAGATCCGCATCAAATCCGGGCTTGATATCCCCTTTCTTGCCATAGATGCCGAATGCCTTCGCCGGCAGTACAGACATTGTATTGGCAAGAACGGTCGGGCATACGCCGCGCTTTATAACACCCTCACTGAAGGCTGCCTGGAAACCGCTCTGGATACCGGAACATCCTCCCCATACATCGAACACTGTCTCGATCTTATTTCCGAGGATCTCATTATATTTCTCGTCATAAGAGCACGGAGAATGGTCGGAAGCGATTCCGCTGAATACGCCTGCCTTCACATATTCCCACATCTCTTCAACGGCTTCTTTGGGCTGAAGGATCGGTGCGCATTTGTAGAGAGGCCCCTTTTCAATCACATCCTCATTGCTGAAGGTCAGATAATGTGTACAAGTCTCCGCCGTGATATCATATCCTTCATCCTGTGCCGCCTTGATCTTCTTTGCAACCGCCGGATGAGATACATGGCAGATATGTGCCTTGCACCCTGTCGCTTTTGCAATCTCTATGATCGCATCGGTAGCCACTATCTCAGCCACAACCGGACGGGATTCAAGAAATGCCTTCCAGTCATTGCGGCCGCATTCTTTCATCCTCTTCTCCTGATTCTTGATAATCGCATAGTCCTCACAGTGGAAGCCCGCACGTCCGTCAAACTCCTTGATAATGTCCATGGCTTCCAGGGCCTGGCCGTAATTCAGGGATTCATAGTCCGGAGACACCGGTCCGATGAAGGATTTGAAGGATACACATCCCTTCTCATCCAGCTCCTTAAGATCACCGAAATTATAACTGGTAAGCCCTCCCCAGAAACAATAATCAACATAAGCATTAGGGGAAACCTTGTTCTCTTTAAAATCAAACGCCTTCGCGTTGGTCATACATGGATCATTCTGGAGCGGCATGTCGATCACAGTGGTATATCCTCCCAGCGCTGCCGCCGCTGTTCCATGTTCATAATCTTCACGCCATTCGAAACCAGGGTCATTCAGGTGCGCATGTGTATCAATTGCACCCGGGAATACATACTTGCCTTCCGCATCTATCACTTTAGACGCCTCCGGCTCCTCGCCGGCCACAAGAACTGCGGCAATCTTTCCATCCTTGACTGCGATATTGCCCTCTCTTACTGCATCAGCCGTGACAATCCTTCCGTTTTTAATCAATATATCATACATAATTTACCTCCTGCTTTATAGGTCAACCACTTTTTAATAATCTGAAATTTATTTTAAATTATAATAAAACAAATAACAATATTGCAAAACAGAGAATATCATCCCTATTATTTATGCAATCTGCACAAATAATTCTCGTTTTAAATATTAAATTATTATCATTATGCACTAAAATTCTGAACCAGATTTTAAATGATTCTTATTGCTTTTTTCCTCATCCTCTGGTACTATGTATAAAATGCATTAAAATATAGAGGTTCTACCACAGGCAGTTTCCCCTCTTAAAATGCCGCTAAATATTCTTAAATGAAGGAGCATTCAACTATGAATTATCAAATAAAACAACTTTCCTCCTATGCCGAACAGATACTTTTACATCTCACGGACGGAACCGTTCATTCCGTATACCGGCACACCGTCAACCTTACGGACGGCAGACACATCCTTGCCATGCAGGCAGACGGTTCCCCTCTCTCGCCTATCAGCCTGATCCTTGAACTTTCCGGTGACGATATGGATTCTTTGTCCGTGAAGGCCGGTGATATTGTCTCCTTTGACAGGGACGGCTTCTGGATCCAAGGCGCCAAGTCCCCCTGTCACTTTACCTGTGCCAATGCCCGGCGGCATGATCTTAAATTGTCTGCCCCGATTGATTCGAAGTCCCGCCGGATTCTTGCCTCTGGTATCCGGGATGCAGTCTCCGTTGCCAGGACGAAAGGATTCTCTCTTCTGTTTGGCCAAAACAAGATATCAGAACCCGATCTGTCCCCTATGCTTCTGGCGGCAAGAGATCAAATCCTGCTAAGCAATGAACTCTGCCGCCAGAGAAATTTTGAGGAAGCCGCCCTTCATCTGTCCCGTCTTATAGGCCTGGGTATCGGCCTTACTCCAAGCGGAGACGATTTCTTATGCGGGGTAATGGCCGGCCTCCATTTCTCCGGAAAGCTTAAGCACCCTTTTGCCCTCCGCCTGCAGGCCGAGATCGGGCGCCGATTGTCTGACACCATCGATATCAGCGCCGCATTCTTATCCTGCGCCCTTGACCATCAATACAGTCTCCCGGTCAAACTTCTGTACGGATTACCGTCTTCTTTGGAGATTCTGACTGCTTTCGAACAGATCGGTCATTCCTCCGGGATCGATACTCTGTGCGGAATCCTCTGGAGCCTTACACACATCCTCTAAAGATTCAGATAACTCTCCAGAATTTCCCTTAAGTCGGCCGTAATCCCATAATCAGCAACACTAAAGATCGCAGCATCTTCATCTGTATTCACTGCCACGAACAACTTCGTATCCTTGATACCTTCCGTATGCTGGATCGCACCGGACACGCCAAAGGAGATGCATATCTTCGGACGGATCGTAAGACCGGTCTGTCCGATCTGATGATTAAAAGGAATCATCTCGGAATCTACCATCGGCCTTGTCCCGCCGATCGCCGCCCCAACTTTGTCGGCAAATTTTTCAAGCAAAGCAAAATTATCATCCTCGAGAACGCCTCTCCCACCGACTACCACAATCTCGGCTCCAAGGATACTCCCTGTCTCATTCTCTGCCTCTGCTTCCTCCATCACTTCAATCTTAGAATCACCGACTATGATATCTTCAAAATATTCGACCTTCGACCTTCCTTTCGCAGTCTCCTCCTGCGGAGTGTATACGCCCGGCCTTACCGTCATCATCTGCGGATAATATCCTTCTCTTGTGATGATCGTTACGAACACATTTTCTCCGAAAGACGGCTTGTTCTGTTTGATATAACAGGAGCCGTCCTCCCTGGTTCCCACCAGGACTTCTGTACAATCCGCTGTCATACCGCATCCTAACTTCATGGCCACTCTTGAGAAGATTGAACGCCCCTCAGAAGTTGCCGGAATCAGAACGCTGGAAGGATCGATTCTCTTAAGCATCCCGGTGATTGCCGCACTCACGGCGTCATCCTGCTGCGAGCAGTCACGACCTGCTTTGACAACATAGATCTCCTCGACTCCAAGCCTGTCAAGTTCCGACACGATACCATCGGTCTCTTTTGCAAGTACGATCGCCTGAATCTTCTCACCCGTTGTCTTCTTTATCTCCTTTGCCGCTGAAACCAGTTCTGCAGCTACCGGCTCTAATTTACCTTTATAACTTTCTGCATAAACACAAATTCCATTAGCCATAGGTCTACTTCCCTTTCTCCTCTTCAATCAGGTCATATAATTTCTTCGCAAGTTCTGCCGCTGTTCCCTCGAGCATAACCGCCTTTCTTCCCGCCTCAGGTGAGAAGGAATCCACAACCGTCGTCGGCGAGCCTGCAATGCCTACCTCATCAAGCGGAAGTTCAAGATCCGCATTGGTATAAGTCACAAGGGGCTTCGTCTTTGCCGCACGTTTGGAACGCAGTGTTGCAAGGCGCGGCTCGTTGCATCCGAAGTTAAATGATACCATTGCCGGAAGCGCGCACCGGATGCTCAGCTTCTTGTCGTGGAACTTTTTCACTGCCACAATCTGATCTGCCATATCTGTGTCGTACTTGATTCCCTGCACTTCTACCACATGAGGAATATCAAGGCACTCTGCCACCATCGCTCCCACCTGTCCGGTCGCGCCGTCCGCCGACAATGCGCCTCCTAAGATCAGGTCAAACTCTCCATACTTCCTGATCGCCGCTGCTAACACCCTGGCAGTGGCAACCGTATCTCCGCCTGCCAAAGCCCTGTCTGTTACCAGACAAGATTCGTCGCATCCAAGTGCCATGGCGTCTCTCAACGCCTTCTCGGCATCCGGCGGACCCATAGTGAACACGACAACCTTTGCGCCCGTCTGCTCCTTAAGAAGCATCGCCTCCTCGATGGCGTTTAAATCCGCCGGATTGATCATACCTTCCGAACTCGCCCGCACAAGCGCATGTGTATTTGGATCTACAGATACATCATTTGAAACCGGGACTTGTTTAATCAAAACTGCTATATTCATAATTTCCCCCTACAAAAGACGTTTGAATGCCCAGTTTTCCAGTAACGGCGTACTCTCCCCGCGCATAATCAGTTTTGCAAGATCACGCGTTGCCGCAGGCGCTTCGATCACACCGTTTCCGCCGTACCCTGTTGAAAGCATATAGCCTTCCACCGGCGTCTCTCCCAGGATCGGCCAGAAATCCTTCGGCTCCGCACGATAGGATAACCAGGAAGATACCAGCCCGCTGTCAACAATTCCGGGAACCTTCGCCTCTAACTGATCAAGCAGGAAATCAATGAAGTAGTCGTCTGTTCCGCCTGTTGCCGGCAGTTTGTCCGGATCCCACTGTCCCGCATGCATCGGGTTACTGAGGTCCATGGATAAGTGAGACTTACAGATAAAGATGTTATCTCCTGCGCGAAGTCCGTAGAATTCCGGGTACTTCAATACCGGGAATGTATAATTAAGCTTCTTTCCCGGAGGGCATAAGAAGAACGCTTCTGCCTTTGTATGCCAGATCGGCACGTCAAGGCCTACCATCTCACCCGTAAATTTGCTCCACGGCCCTGTACAGTCAACGACTACGTCAAACTCGTAATCCTGTCCGTCATCCGTCTTAAGCCCCTTAACCTTCTGATCTTCTACCACAACTTCCGTCACCTTTATGCCGGTCTTGACAACAACGCCGTTCTTCTGGGCCTTCTTGGCATATGTATTGGAGATCATAGTTCCGTCAAAATATCCGTCATCCGCGGTATAACCCGCTCCCAGAATATGATCAGTGGAGATGTCAGGCAGGATCTCCTTGATGCGGTCTTTGTCTGTAATATACTCACCCGTGTAACCTGCCGCTTTCGCAAGGGCAATACCGGTCTTAATAACCTTCTCAACTTCCTCATTGGTCGCCACAACCAGTGTGCCGGTCTTATCAAAACCCGCAGAACCCTTTTCTTCAGCTTCCATCTTCAGATAAGATTCAAAACCGTAAAGTCTTACATCCCAGTATCTGTTCTTCAGAGAATCGTCAAACAGACATACCGTACCTGCAGATTTTGCCGTGGACGCCCCGCCGATGGTATCCTTCTCGAATACAACCACCTCTGCTTCTCCGTCATAAAGGCTCAAATGATAAGCAAGTGCTGCCCCGGAGATACCCCCGCCGATGATACCAATTTTTTTCTTTGCCATAGTGTTTACCTTCTTTCCTTTGTTATTTCTTAACATGAACCAGTCATGTTATCTACGTTTTGAACGGTCCGAAGTAATACATTGCATCCGTTCTCTATATCCCCATCCTTCGTAAATTCATACCTTGAATGGCTGATTCCTTTCTCACTTGGTACAAAAATCATTCCCGTAGGGAACACGCCGGTCATAATCAGAGAATCATGAAACGCGCCGCTTGGAATCACGCTATAATCGAATCCAAGCTCCTCCACCGCCTGTTTCACACTGTCTTTCACCCAGTCTGACATCGGCGCCGGTTCGTGGAAAGATGTAGGGACGAATGTACAGGAAACTCCATATCTCTCACAGATCTCCTTAAGAGTTTCCCTAAGCTTCTGCTCCAGAAGAGTCATAGTCCCTGCATCCTGATCCCTGATCTCCAGACTGAAAGTACAGGTCCCCGGAATCACATTAACTGAATGAGGCGTCACCTTAATCGTACCAACCGTTGCAACAGTAAATTCGCTGCCATATTCCATCGTAATCTCCGGTACTTTATTGATAAACCCTGCCGCCGCCACAAGGGCATCCCTACGGTCTGCCATGGCCGTGCTTCCGGCATGGTTCGCTTCACCGGTTACCGTAATGTCGTAACGGTTTACACCTGCAATCGAAGACACCACCCCAATGGCCGTACCTGTCTTATATAATCTTGCACCCTGCTCTATATGAAGTTCGATAAAACAACAGACAGAAGAAGGATCTCTTTTCGCTCTGTACACATTTGCACTCGTAATCCCGTAGGACTGCATGACTGTTCCTCTTTCTTCCCCGTAGATATCCAACTCCGAATCCCTGATATCCGCATCCTGCCCGCAGATTGCGCTGCTTCCCGTAAGTCCTTTTCCAAAGCGGAAGCCTTCTTCATCCGTAAATACGATCACTTCCAGCGGATGCTTTGGGATATACCCTTCTTCCCGGAATGTCTCACAGACTTCAAGTGCACCGACACATCCAAGAGCTCCGTCATACCGTCCTCCGTCCGGCACGGTATCCAGATGGGAGCCCATCAGGATTGCCGGAAGGCTGTTATCCTGCCCCTCCATCCGGGCAATCAGATTACCGGCTTCGTCCATCCTGCATGTCATCCCCAATTTTTCCGCCCAGGAGGCAAAAAGTTTTCTTCCCTTTACATCTTCTGCGGAAAACGCCATTCTCGAAAAGGTTCCGTCTTCTTTTTTTCCGCACTGATATATCTCCTCCAGCCGGGAAACAACTCTTTTTCCATTTACTCTCATAGTTTCCGCTATTTCCTCCTTCCAAATCATCTTTTTCAGCATTTTTCACAAAATCATCTACACATCTATGGTCATAATGTATAGATGTATTCGATATAATACATAAAAATTGTCTATAGTTCACATTATAGATAAATAAATAACGAGATACATTGGAGAAAGGGGATAAAAAAAGAGATGTTCTTTATCCATTCTGGACAAAGAACATCTCTTTATCGTCTATCTTTCCATATTTTCTATCATCTTATATACAATCAATCCAATCCTCACAGCCAGAACTTCGTTAGGATTGTTAAAATCTATTCCTGTGATAGCGGCAATCCGATCGATTCGGTACGCCGCCGTTTTATAGTGGACGAAAAGCTCCTGAGCCGTTTTCGTAAGATTTTGATTCCGGTCGAGGTATGTACGCAGAGTCAGAAGCAATTCCTGACGCTGCTGCTTTTTATAGTGGAGCAGCTTCCAAAGGGTCTCCGGAATATACTCATAGAGTTCTTCCGGATTGTCCGCCTTACACAAGAGTTTGAATATCCCCATATCGGAGAAAAACGCAATATGTGGTCCGTGGATCTCACTCTGTCTGTCAAAAATACCGATAAACTCCAACGAATCTCTCGCCTCCTTAAAACTGCCCGAGATCCCTGCCACTCCTTCCACTTCTTTTCCCACGCCGGCATGCACCCTGAAATTCCTGCCTTTCTGGCTGATTCTCTTCTGAATGCGCTCTACCGTATCCTTTAATTCTTTCCGATAGTCCTCCTGCTTCTGTTCCGGTCTGATCTGCTGTATGACGATCACCTGATCCAGATCATTTCTTACCCTGACATCTTCAAACTCACTCACAACCGCATCCCGCAGAATACTGTCGTAATTAAACTGCTCATTCAGCTTTTCGAATTCTCCCGTGCTTTCGTTCCACAACTTAAATATCAGTACACGGTAATCCGCATCCAGCGGAATACCCAGATGTTTTACCTCCCGCTCCAGCTCCTGTTTAGAACAGGTCTTCCCGTTCAGGATCTGGGTAATGATATCATTCTGAAACTTTTCTTCTATTTCTTCCACAAGATGCTGACGGAACAGCTCCTGCTTAAGAGCCGTCACAGCATTTTCCACCGCGATATCATCCATATCTCCAAAAGGACTGTGAGATTCTGTAATAACAAGATATACATTCCGGTTATACATGACACGGCATCTTACAAGGTATTGCTCAAATTCCTGCTCTCCTTCCAAAAGAGCCGCTTTCTGTCTCAGATAAGTATAGTTAGAATAAAACTGCGGATGATATTCTTCTGTCTGGTCCGACAGCACAAGCTTCGGCGTACTGCCCTCTGTTCCTGCAAGATAATCCATATTCTGGTTATAAAGAGCAACCGGATTGCCAACCAGCTTCTCAAGCGCATCCAGAATCTTCTGGATGTTATCCTCCGCGGCTCCGTAAGTGAAAGACAATGCCGTAAAGTTATCATGTGTCGTCTTAAAATACTTAAGCTGCTTGACCTCCTCACTGAAAAGCTGCTCCAGGATCGGCTTTAAAATCTCCCGAAATGATAATTCAAAAGCAACCTCCAGAACCGGTACCGCAAATTCTTCTGCAAATTCCAGAATGAATTTTACTTTTTCGTCAATATCTTCTACATCATGTCCCCGTTTAATGACAATGGCGCTGACTTTCTTCACTGCCAGCTCCCGGAAATAACCGTCGAATTCCTCCATTGTACAGGATTGGAATGCATAAAACCTTGTAAGCAGAACCTCCCCGCCATTAATAAATTTTACAATATCGGGAGCTTCAATGATCGTCGCACCCTGAATCTCGTTATCAAGCCCTGCATCTCCGCCCAGGAACTTTGCCCCGTCAAAGATATCCAGTTTCAGCATATCTCTCACACGAAAACTCATATCTCTTTTCCTTCTTTCCCTTATCGGCAGACCCTTCTCTTCCCTGTGGCTGTCAAAGGATCCTCTGTTCTTCTTTCATGTTTCTTTATTCTCTGCGGATATACTCTATCCACTCCCGGATCTCCTTCTCATGTCCGTTCTCACCCGGTTCATAGAATCTGGCATCCTTGATTTCTTCCGGCAGATACTGCTGCTTTACATAATGCTTCGGATAGTCATGGGCATATTTGTATCCGACTCCATGCCCCAGATTCTGCGCTCCTTTGTAATGTGCATCCTGCAGATGTACCGGAACCGTCGTCTTACAGCTCTTCACGCTCTCCATCGCACTGAAAATCGCATTGCACGCCGAATTACTCTTCGGCGCAGTCGCCACATACAGCACTGCCTGAGACAAGATGATCTGCGCCTCCGGCATTCCGATCCGCTCTGCCGCCTGAGCTGCCGATACCGCGACAGTCAGCGCCATGGGATCCGCATTGCCCACATCCTCGGACGCGCAGATCATGATCCGGCGTGCAATAAACTTAATATCCTCACCTGCATACAGCATCTTCGCGAGATAGAAGACCGCCGCATCCGGGTCCGACCCCCGCATGCTCTTGATAAATGCAGAGATGGTATCATAGTGATTATCCCCCGTCTTGTCATATCGCACGACCCTCTTCTGGATACACTCCGAAGCCACATCAAGGGTAATATGAATCTTACCGTCAGCACTGCGCTCAGTCGTAAGAATTCCAAGCTCCACGGCATTCAGTGCATTCCTGGCATCTCCGCCCGAGATATCCGCCAGGAACTCAATGGCCTCATCGTCGATGACTGCCTGATAACTGCCCATACCTTTCTCCATATCGTAAACCGCCCGGTAAAGCAGCGTCTTGATATCCTCTTTATCCAATGGATGCAGTTCAAAGATACTGGACCTGGAGATCAGAGCCCCATTCACCTCAAAATACGGATTCTCCGTTGTCGCGCCGATCAGGGTAATCGTGCCGTCCTCCACAAAAGGCAGAAGATAATCCTGCTGCCCTTTATTGAACCGGTGAATCTCATCCACAAACAGAATCGTCTTCTTCTGATACATTCCCAGCGTCTCTTTCGCCTGATGCACCACTGCCTCCATATCCTTCTTCCCGGCCACCGTGGCGTTGATCTGGGTGAATTCTGCGCTGGTAGTGTTAGCAATCACCTTCGCCAGCGTCGTCTTTCCCGTTCCCGGCGGTCCGTAGAATATAACAGATCCTAGCTTGTCCGCCTTGATCGCACGGTATAAAAGCTTGTCCTTTCCGATAATGTGCTGCTGCCCTACCACCTCATCCAGCGTTGCAGGGCGAAGTCTCGATGCCAGCGGAGCCTCCCTGTCCATATTCTTCTCTCTCGCATATTCAAATAGATCCATTTCCTGGTATTACGCCTCCTTTTCTCGTTTCACTCCCTGCAGTTCCTAAGCCTTTCGTTTCTCAGACTCAGAGTATACCTGCAAGATCCCGCACTGCTTCTCCGGCAATCAAAAGCCCTGCCACCGGCGGAACGAAGGATATGCTTCCGGGTGTCGGCCGCCGGCCGCCATCTCCCCGAATACTGGTACTCACAGGTACTACGGCCGGCTTCTCCGTGGAATACAGAACCTTCAGGTGTTCAATCCCCCTGGCACGCAGCTCTTTTCTCATCACCTTGCACAGCGGGCAGACGCTGGTCTTGCTGATATCCGTGATCTCGAATAACTCCGCATGCAGCTTGTTGCCCGTTCCCATGCTGCTTATGATCGGGATTTTGTACTCTATTGCCTTCTCTGCAACAGCAAGCTTCGCCGTCACCGTATCAATCGCATCAATGATATAATCCGGCCTTGGGTCAAAGATATTCTCTATATTCTCAGGCAATATAAAAATCTTATGGGTGATCACCTCCGTCTGGGGACTGATATCTGCAATCCTTTCCTTCATCACATCCGTCTTATACCGTCCGACCGTACTGTGCAGCGCGATCGACTGCCGGTTGATATTGGTTGGCGATACCCTGTCATGATCTATAAGGATCAGCCTCCCCACTCCGCTTCTGGCCAGCGCCTCAATACAGTGGGAACCCACACCGCCCACGCCAAGCACCATGACGGTTGAGCGTCGAAGCCTTAAGACCCTGTCCTTTCCTATCAGTAATTCTGTTCTGGCAAATTCATCTTCCACTTCTTTCACCTCAATCCATAAGCAGTTCGTCTGCCGTCACAAATTCAAAACCTTTTTTCTGTAATATGTCGATGATCCGAAGTGCGGCATCCACACTGGAATCATAACAATCATGCAATAGAATAATATCATTTTCCCCGGCTTCCGTCACTACCTTATTGACAATTTCATCCACATTCTTTGTTGTCCAGTCCAACGGATCAATGCTCCACATAACCGGCATCACATTCAATTCCTGTTCCAATTCCTCCTGCCACAGGCCAAAAGGCGGACGCATGTATTCCACATGCTTCCCTGTGATCGCACAGATCGCCTCATCCGTATCCCTGATCTCTTTTTTCGCCTCATCATCCGATATCCTGGTGATCTCCACATGGTTATAGGTATGATTCCCGATCAGATGTCCTTCCTCATCCAGACGTTTCACAAGCTTTGGGTTCTCCGCCGCATTTTTGCCGATCAGGAAGAAAGTCGCCTTCACCCCTCTCTCCTTCAATCCGTCCAGAAGCCTGCCCGTACAATGGCTGCTCGGCCCGTCGTCAAACGTGATCGCAATCTTCGGCGCCTCTTTTGTCACGGAAGAAACATCCTCATCTACCGTCTCCTTTACTTCCTGTATCTTCTTCTCCTGACTCTGGCCGTCTGTCTGCCGGAAAGGAATCCCCCAGAACTGAAACAGACAAAACATATAGAACAGTCCACACAAAATTCTGATTCCATAATATTCTTTTTTCTTCATATCAGCATTACCTCGGATTCTATCTTCTTTCTACCCTTCTTTCATTTATATGTCACACCACAAATCCATATGTAACCCATTGCAATATAAATCCTTCAATGCTATAATTGCTTTTGCTGGAGGTAAACTTATGTCAGAACAACATACAAAAGAACCTGCCGCAGGCGGGAATAAGATGGGAACCATGCCGGTTCCGAAACTGCTGATCAGCATGTCCTTACCCATGATGATCTCCATGTTGGTACAGGCGCTGTACAATATCGTAGACAGCATGTTCGTCGCACAACTAAATGAAGACGCCCTGACTGCCGTGTCGCTTGCATTTCCTATCCAGACACTGATGATTGCAATCGCTTCCGGTACCGGGGTCGGCATCAACGCCCTGCTCTCAAGGAACCTGGGCGAGAAGAACTTCGAAGGCGCCAATTCCGCCGCTAAAAACGGTCTCTTCCTTGGTATCACAAGCTGCATCGTCTTCGCCGTGATCGGAGGCTTCGGATCGCACTTTTTCTTCGCGGCACAGACAGACAATCAGACCATTGTCACATACGGCACACAATATCTGACCATCATTACCGTGTGCTCGGCCGGTATCTTTCTCCAGATCACACTGGAAAGGCTGATGCAGTCTACCGGCAAGACGGTCTACAATATGATCACCCAGGGAACCGGAGCAATCATCAACATCATACTGGACCCGATCCTGATCTTCGGATTGTTCGGCCTGCCAAGGCTTGAGGTTGCCGGCGCCGCTATAGCTACCATCATCGGACAGGTAATCGCGGTGTTGATGTCATTTTACTTCAATCTCACCAGGAACAAAGAGATCAATATCAGCCTCAGGGGCTTTCGTCCCCATATGCGGACAATCGCCGTTATCTATGAAGTCGGCATCCCTTCTATTATCATGCAGGCTATCGGCTCGGTCATGACCTTTGGGATGAATAAGATCCTTCTGATCTTCTCATCCACTGCCGCTGCTGTATTCGGTGTATATTTCAAGCTGCAGAGCTTTATCTTCATGCCTGTTTTTGGATTAAATAATGGAATGATCCCGATCATCGCATTCAATTACGGCGCCAGGAATAAAGAACGGATCATACAGACCATAAAACTGAGTGTCGCGGTCGCCGTATCCATTATGCTGGCAGGCTTAGCCATCTTCCAGACCCTTCCGGGCTTTCTTCTTAAGAACCTGTTCGATGCCTCGGATAATATGCTTGAGATCGGGGTCCCGGCGCTTCGGATCATCAGCTTAAGCTTCTTGTTCGCCGGATACTGTATTATCGTCGGTTCCGTATTCCAGGCCCTTGGCAACGCTGTCTACAGCCTGATCGTATCCGCAGCAAGACAGCTGTTCGTGATACTTCCGGTTGCCTATGTATTCGCTAAGATGTTCGGCCTGTCTATGGTATGGTGGTCTATACCGATCGCGGAAATCGTGTCGGTTGTTATGTCAACGATACTGCTTCGGCGTATCTATCAGACTAAAATCAAACAATTGGAGGGGTAGAAAATCTACCCCTCCAAAAATTACTCTTTTATTATGTCAAGTTCCGTCAGATTAACACCTAAGCTTGAAAGTGTCACTTTTAATTCAATGTATCTCTTATGCATAGATTGATACGTCTCTGGATTCGTCTCCTTTACCGGTATCATCCAATCCTGTAATCTGGAAAATTCAGTGATATAGTCCTTAATTATATCTGCTGCAGATGGCATATCCTTCACCTACTTTCTATAAGCGCCGTTTACTTTGATACTTTTATTATATCAACTGGTGATTTATGTGTAAAGCCTTTATTCGATTGTCAAGATATGCCCATCATCCTGTAAAAATTTCTACAGGCTCTCCGCCGTCTTCACCACTTCCTCTGCGGTAAATCCAAAATACTCAAACAACTCCTTATACGGCCCGCTCGCACCGAATGACGTCATTCCGATCGACTTTCCGTTAAGGCCTACATACCGCTCCCATCCAAAGGTCGACAATGCCTCTACCGATACTCTCTTCACAACAGACTTCGGAAGAACCTGCTCTTTATACTCATCCGTCTGCTCCTCAAAGATATCCATACACGGCATAGATACCACCCGGACTTTTCTGCCCCTGCTCTCAAGAATATTCCTGGCTTCTACCGCTATCTCAACCTCAGAGCCGGTTGCAATAAGGATTATTTCTGGTGTTCCTTCGCAATCCTCCAATATATAAGCACCTTTAAGCGCCTCCCGACTGCTTCCCCGCATCGGGGAAAGGTTTTGCCTTGTCAGGATGATGGCCGTCGGCGTCTCCTTTGATGACAATGCGCTGTACCACGCAGCTTCTGTCTCTACCGCATCACAGGGCCTGAATACATGGAAGTTCGGCATCGCCCTTAACATTGCCAACTGTTCGATTGGTTCATGCGTCGGTCCGTCTTCTCCCACACCGATACTGTCATGAGAATAGACATACGTCATAGGAACCCTCATGATTGATGACAAACGTGCCATAGGCTTCAGATAATCACTGAATACGAAGAACGTAGCAACATAGCTGTGAATTCCGCCGTGCAGCATCATTCCGTTGCCGATCGCTCCCATCGCAAGCTCTCTGACTCCGAAGTGCAGATTCCTTCCCTTTGGATAATCCTTCGCGAAATCACCGGCTTCATTCATATAGGTCTTATTAGACGGTGCAAGATCCGCAGAGCCGCCCATAAGCCCCGGAAGCAGATCCTTCATGATATTAATCAGCCTTCCGGAAATATTTCTGGTCGCCTCAGGTTTTTCACCTCTCTTCCAGAAATCCTCGTTAAACTCCAATACCTTTCCGTAATCTTCCGCAAAATACTGATCCATCAATTCCTTCATTTCCGGATATTTCTCACAGTATTCTTCGTACATCTTCTCCCACGCCGCCTGCCTGCCTGACAGCGCTTCACGTAATTCCTTATAATGCACATATACTTCTTTTGGAACATAGAACGGCTCTTTTGAGGGCCAGCCTAACTCTTCCTTCAGGGCATCTACATTCTCCTCGCCCAACGGCTCCCCATGCGCACTGGCTTTTCCTTGTTTTGCAGGGCATCCATAGCCGATCTGTGTCCGTATCGTGATAAAGGACGGATGGTCTTTATCTGCTTTTGCCTCTTCTATTGCCTTTCCGATCGCTTCAAGATCATTTCCATCCTCCACGTCAAGCGTCTGGAATCCAAAGGCTTTCATCCGCATCGTGACATCCTCGGTAAATGCCAGATCTGTCGATCCTTCAATAGATATCTTATTGGAATCATATAATATGATTAATTTCGATAACCCAAGGGTTCCGGCAAGAGAGAAGGCCTCAGAAGAAATTCCTTCCATCATACATCCGTCGCCGCCAAGAGCGAAAGTATAGTGATCGATCACCGGATATCCGTCTTTATTCAATATGGATGCCAGATGCTTCTCCGCAATCGCCATCCCTACTGCCATGCCCATACCTGCACCGAGAGGTCCTGTTGTCGCCTCCACACCTATCGTGTGCCTGTACTCCGGATGCCCCGGTGTCTTTGAATTCAGCTGGCGGAATTGTTTCAGATCCTCAAGTGTCATATCTCCGTAGCCATACAGATACAATAAAGAATACAAAAGCATGGACCCGTGTCCGCCGGACAATATAAAGCGGTCTCTGTTAAGCCAGTTCGGATCCGCCGGATTATGGCTCATATGGCGTGCCCATAATTCATATGCGATAGAGGCACAGCCAAGCGGCAGCCCCGGATGTCCGGACTTCGCCTTCTGAATAGCATCTGCCGACAGTACCCTGATCGCATTTACTGATAATTTATCTATTTGATTCATTTTCTCCTACCTCCTTAACCTATTTGAGCCAATCTGTCAAACTGTCCCTTCAATGCCGGAACCATATCACAATATATCTGATACATCTCTTCATAGATTTCACGGTTCCCGGCATCCGGCAGATTCTCAGTCACCACCTTCATCGTCGCACACGCCTCGGCAAGATCCTTCCAGATACCTACGGCTACTCCGCCTGTAAGGCATGCCCCATATGCTCCGCCTTCCTTCGCGCCGCTTACCGTGTATACCGGAAGCATAAAGATATCACTCAAAATCTGCCTCCACAGATCGCTCCTGCTTCCTCCACCGGATACAATGATGCGGTCCATCTTCATCGGCTTCAAACCAGATATGGCGGCAGCAATCTGCTTCATCCCGTATCCGATTCCTTCCATTACAGAACGTGTGATATCGCCTTTGTTATGGCTTTGTGTCAGCCCGATGAAACTGCCCCTTAAGTTCGGGTCCGTATACGGGGCGCGCTCTCCTGACAAGTACGGCAAATAGATCAGCCCCTTCGCACCTGGCCTGGATTTTACGGCGCCCTGGTTCAACAGATCATACGGATCTTTCCCCTGAAGCTCTGCCTGTGCCATCTCGTCCCGGCATAAAGTGTTCCTGTACCACTGGTAGCTGCCACCGCAGGCCAGCATCACTCCCATAACATGGTAAAGATCCTTGGCATTATTACAGAAAAACTGGAGCGTCTGATCATGATTTTCCAGATACTGAGACATCCCCATCGCGACGATTCCGCCGGTTCCAAGGGTAAGGCCCAGGATTCCTTCCTTAATCAATCCCATGCCTGTCGTCTGGATCACACTGTCTCCGCCTCCTCCCGCAACAAATGTTCCTGGAAGAAGGCCTGTCAATTCCGCCGCCTCCTCCGTGATCTCCCCTGTAATCTCATCTGACTCTACCACCGGCGGGAACAGGTCTTTCGAAAGTTGAAGCCGGTCAAGAAGTTCCTGGCTGTATCTGCGGTTTTTCACATCGAATAAACCGGTACCTGACGCATCCGATACGTCTGTATAGTACTCGCCGGTCAGTTTATACCGCAGATAATCCTTGGGAAGAATTGCTTTCGCCATCCTCTCAAAATTCTCCGGCTCCATTTCTCTTAGCCAAAGAATCTTTCCGCCCTGATAGCCCGGGAGCATATTATTGTTCGTGTAACAGCGCAATTTCTCAAAACCGCCGAGATCTCTCAACACATCCTGGCATTGTTTCGCACAGCGCTGGTCATTCCACAGGAATGCCCGTCTTATGACCTTCCCGTCTTTATCCATCGCAACCAGTCCATGCATCTGTCCCGAAAAACTCAATATCTTAATGTCAGCCGGATTCACTTTGCTTTTATCAATCGCTTTATGGAGGCTTGTGTAAGCTCCCTTCCACCAATCCTCCGGGTCTTGTTCATTCCATCCGGGTTTCGGTGAGTACAAGGGATATTCCTCGATTACCGACGATACGACAACTCCTTCATCGTCTACAATAATGGATTTACATCCGCTTGTCCCTATATCCATTGCTGCAATATATTGTTTCATATTCATCCACCTTATCTATTCTTCATCGCCATCCACCAGACAAGTGTTCCATACGAACGCCAATGGCAGGATTCCTGTCTGGATCGTTGTATGATACTGTCCCGGCGGTACATAGCATGCGTCTCCCGCCTTCACCGGGAATCTGTCCTCTCCTACTACCATAATGCCTTCGCCTGAAAGGAAATAATAGATCTCTTCCATATCATCATGCGCATGACCGGTGGTTGTTCCTGTCGGATAAATAACCGTATATCCGCAGGTCAGACGTTTTGACGGTCCTTCTTTACGGTCAATCAGATAATATGTATCCCTCAGCACCTCTTTCTCTCTGGGCAGAACTCTTGCCCGAAGGCTTCTTGCATCGGTATCCGGTTCCCTTCCTGCTCCTACACTTACTACATGTTTCATAATCTGACACCTCTTTCTTTATATTTTAAATTTTTAAAACTCAATAACAACCTTTACTGCCGATTCATCCTCGGATGCGGCAAGAAAAGCCTTCTCTACTCCCTCAAGTGAAAATGGAATCCTGTGTGTAATCAGCGGCAGCAACTTTTCTTTATAATCTGCTACCAACTGAAGAGCCTTTGGATAAGTATTGGCATAACGGAAGGACGGCAGAATCGTAATCTCCTTGCAGACATAATCTACAATCGGCACCTTCTGGATCTCCGGCCCCATTCCGATCATTGCAAGGCGGCCTCCTGGTCTGATACATTTCGCGGCAAGGCTGTAACACGCATCCGCACCCGTCGCCTCATAACCAAAATCAAATGCGTTGTCCGGCAGGGAATCTCTCATCGTGTTGATCACCTGATCCGCTCCCACTTCCTTCGCCCATGCGAGACGGTCGTCACGAATATCCGCAACCGTGATATATTTACATCCTGCAGCTCTTGCGGCAATCAGACATGTAATTCCTATAATACCCGCTCCGAAGATCACCGCACGTTCGCCAAGCCTTGGCATAATTCTTTCGGTTGCAAATACCCCCACCGACATCGGTTCCGACATAGTAGCCAGTCCAAAATCCGAAATCTCATCCGGAATCTTAAAAACAAAATTTTCATCATATGCCATGCTTTCTATCAACACACCGTCATCCGGCGGCGTCGCAAAGAACACAATATTCTGACAGAGATTATATCGTCCCTCCAGACAATGCCGACATTTCATACAGGGAATACCGGGTTCCATCACCACCCTGTCACCTGCTGAGAATTTTGTCACCTTACTCCCGACCTCTGTCACGATTCCCGCGCTCTCATGTCCAAGGATCAGCGGTTCTTTCACAACAAACTGCCCGATCCGCCCGTTCTTCCAATAATGTACATCCGAACCACAGACTCCTACTGCTTTCATCTGTACAACGACCTGATATTCTTGGCACACGGGATCTGGTACTTCCCGTTCGGAAAATGTCCGAATCTTATCTAAATATATTGCTTTCATCTCTCTACTCCTTATTTGCAAGACGGATTCTGAATGAGTCAATCAATACTGCCAATAGAATAATCAGCCCCGTCGCTGCCTGAACATAATAGGAATCCATTCCGAATACCTGGAGACCGACCTGAACAAAATTCAGAAGCAGTACACCTCCTAATACTCCGGATACCTTTCCGATTCCACCGGACAGAGAAGTACCTCCGATTACTGCCGCGGCTATGATATCCATAGAATAGGATGATCCGAATACGCTGTTGATCGAACCCATTTTTGAAGAAAGCATCAAGCCCGCCAGACCGGCCATCACCCCGGAAATAGTAAATGCCGCGATACGGATTCGGTCTACGTTAATACCCGATACTCTTGCACATTCCGGATTACCGCCCACCGCAAAGAGGCTTCTGCCAAGAGGCGTCCTGTTCCATACAAAATACATCAATACATAGATAAGTATAAAGATAATAACCAGATACTGAATGGTATCCGCGATCTTCCCCTGTCCTACGACCGTATACGCCCTCTCATTGATCGTGATGGTCCGCCCTCTGGTAATTGCCAGCACAACGCCGGCCAGCGTCGTATTCATCGCCAGTGTCTCAATCAACGCCACTGTCTTTAGCTTTGCGATCAGCACACCGTTAATAAATCCTATAAAGCCTCCCATCAATATGATAATCAGCATCGCGATCACTACCGGCACATGGTTCTGTTTATACAGAAGAATTCCGGTTGCCGCAGATACCGCCATAATTCCCACACAGGAGAGATCGATATCCCCAAGCAGTATCGTACCTGCCAGACCAATCGTCATAACTCCCATTACAGACGCCTGCATCGGAATATTCAGATACAGGTTAAAATTCGTAAACGGATTAAAATACGCCGGCCTAAGTATGATAAACACAATGACACCGATCAGCAACAACACCCACACTATGTTATCAATCAAATTCTTTTTCAGATTTTCCATATTCAATTTTTTTGATTCTTTCATGTCTTACACTGCCCTCCGATCTCGAATATCAATTACCATATCAGGAGATAAATTCTCATTCTTCAGATCTCCCACTATCTTTCCCTCATTAAATATCACTACTCGGTCAACAATACGAAGAAGTTCATCAAAATCGTTGGTCAGATAAATCACGCTCATGCCTTCACTCGTAAGTTTCTTTATCAGGCCCATGATTTCTTCCCGGCTCTTAATATCGATACCTATCGTGGGCTCATCCAAAATTAGCAAGGCCCCATTCACTGCCAAAACTTTTGCCAATACTACTTTCTGCTGGTTTCCGCCTGACAGGCTTCCGCTCGGCGCATAGACAGACTGCGTCTTGATAGCGAGCTGCTTCACATAGTCCTCGGCTAATGCAATTTCCTTTTTCTTATCCAACAATCCGAATTTCCCTGACAAATTCGTTTTCAAACACGACAGGCCTATGTTCTCTTCCACGCTCATGATCGGAACGATCCCTTCCGCGTGCCTGTCATTCGGTACCAGGCAGATCTTATACTTCAGCGCATCTGTCGGACTCTTAATATCTGCTTCTTCCCCGCAGACAGTCACTTTACCGCTGTGCTTTTTCATCAGTCCATAAAGTGTCAGACATAACTCACGGGCACCTGAACCTGAAAAACCTACAAAACCTACAATCTCTCCCCGATGAATCTCAAAATCCGTCGGTTCAAGAAACTTTGTGCTAATCCCCTCACACTTAACTACTACTTCATTCCCAATTTTTTTATTTTCATCCCGGTAAGTCAGTTCTACATCCTCGCCCGCGATTAATTTGGCAAGTTCCATCTGATTGTCACTATCGGTACTGTTACCAATATTCCCCGGATACGCGCAGCCGTCACGTAAGACCGTAATCTCGTCTGATACCTGCAGGATCTCCTCCAGATAATGAGAGATCAGAATAAACGCAAGACCATTGGCCGCATGCATTTTCACAAAACGAAACAGATTATTCCTGTCTTCGATAGACAGCGAAGTTGTAGGCTCATCCAGAATAATCAGTTTGCCGCCGCCAAACAACGCACGGATAATATTCAGTTTTCTCTGTTCAACCGGCGTAAGCTTGCGTACAAGCTCATAAGGATCTACCTTTAATCCATATTCCTCCAGTATTTTCTGTGCATTTTCATGCATCTTTTTGCGGTCGATCAGCTTTACTTTATTCATAGGCCAAAGGCCAAGGAAAATATTCTCTGCCACATCCAGATCCAGCACAACGCTGGCATGCTGCGTTACCAGCCTGATCCCCATATCTTGTCTTTCCTTGAAGCTCTGACCGGCGATACTCTTCCCCTCAAAAATAATATCCCCGTTTGTCTGCTTATACACGCCCGCGATAATATTAACAATCGTGCTTTTTCCGGCGCCGTTTCTTCCAACAAGAGAATGTATGGATCCTCTTTTGATTGAAAAATTGATATCCTTCAAAGCACATGTGGCCCCAAAATTCTTGTTTATGTGCTCTACTTCCAATATTACGTCTTTTTCCATACGAAAGGATCTCCTTTCTTTTTGGTCCGGCGAAACAAATGCAACGCCGGACCGGTCATTTAATTTAGTTCTCTGTTGCGGACATATCGTATTCGATTCCAAGTTTTTCCTCTGCAACAATTCCCCAGTGACGCTCATCTGTACAGTTCTCAGGGTTAATTTCATAAGCCGGAACTTTTACATACGGGCCGGCGTCAGACTCGATGATCTCACATTTCTCCCAGTAGTAATCCTTATTCTCATAAGGTCCTAACGGAACGTCTTCACCCTTCATGGAATACTTTTCTAACATCTCTACCGCAATCTGTCCATAAGAATATCCATCCTGGGCGATCGAATAATCATAATATCCTTCTTCGATGAATTTGTTCGCGATCGGCTCTCCATCTATTGTAACTATGATAATATGACCGTCTTCATCACGTTTCTCCCACTTTTTCTCCATCTTCAGAGCTGCGACCATACCTTGTCCGGGGTTATCTGACGGCGTATGCAAAGCGTCGATCTCTACTCCCGATGCCAACTGATTCAAAACAGCGTCCTGCGTATTCGCGATCTCACCTTCTGCCGGTACTGCGATATAATTGATGTCCGGATAATCCTCGAATGTAGCCTCCATGCCTTCTTTTCTCAGTCTCCATGCTTCTGAACTCATAGCGCCGTAACAGTTTACAACCGTTCCTTTCGGCTCACCGTATTTATCCTCTAACGCCTTTACGATCGCTTCTGCTGCCAGTACTCCCGCATCATAATTATCAAACGCTACCGTTACGGCTACATCGCCGCCAGTAAGAGGTGTATCGACAATCGCTACCGGGATGCCCGCCGCAACTGCCTGATCAGCGGCGGCAATCAGACCTTCTGAATCGATGGAGTCTGCGATGATCGCTGCAGGCTTCTTGTTAATAAAATTTACAAACTGGTCAAACTGCTTTGCACTGTCAAGCTTCGCGTCGGAAGCTTCAAAAGACCATCCTCTGTCCACACATGCCTGCTCTGCGGATTTCTGGCACACTGTCCAGAAATAGTAATCCAGACCCTTATTGGCAAACGCTACAAAAGTGTCATCAGAGCTGCCGCCGTCACTTCCGCTGTCACTGCTTTCACTGCCGGAACTGCTGTCTGTTGATCCGCCGTCCGATTCGCTTCCGGAATCACTCTGGCTGCATGCAGCTAAAGAGAAAATCATTACAAAACCCAACAAAAGTCCTAACATCTTTTTCATTCTTTTCATTCCTTTACCTCCTTAATCATTGGTTATTTTTTATAAAAGATAATCGCTGGTATGGTTCAGGGCCGGCATTCTATAACCCTTCGCACACTGCCTCCTCATCCAGAGCGCTTCACTATTAGAACTAAGTCTGCTTACTATGCCTTCTTCATACCACAATTATGCTTTATTGTTTCAGGAACTGTGTGATCTGCAGTTCCTCAGCGAAGAAATCAATTCCTCCACCGCTTCTCTTTTTATATAAACGGTCGCCGACCCTCTAAGATTCACCTGCAGAAGCGATGCATCCTCCTGCACGGCCCGGAATATTATTTCCTGCTGGTAAGGCGCCGACAGCCTTTCTATCATGATGGTTCCTTCTACCGCCTCCTGTTGCTTTACTTCCACTCCTATATCCGTAATCCTGGTCTCTGAAAACCATTTTGCGAGAGAACGATATTCTGCCCCCGAGATCCCTGCTCCATCCAGAAAGAACCGCTGCCCTCTCTGATCTTCATCCTCATCCGCCCACCGGGCACTCAGCTCATATTGCTCCTCCTGCCACTTTACCGTGCACTTTTTTACGGACGGGACCTCATAATGGTACAAGACAGGATCTGCTATCTCTAAGGCCGTAGATTCCAATATCCGAAGTACAGACTGATCGATCAGATAGACATCCTTAAGATCGCTGGTTCTGCAGTATACATCATCCCCCGCCTTGTCTCCCAGATAGATCGTCCATTCACTATCGTTCTCATCATAAAACGTGATACAGGAGATCTGTCCTTCCTCTTTCTCAAGCCCGCATTCTGAAGGTTCCATCTTTTGGTTCGTTCTTTTCAGATATCCAATCTCTTTCATAGTCTGAATCATGTCATCCACAACTTCCGTATCCGCTGTCCAGACAAAAGGCTCGAATATGTTCCAGTAAAAATCCTCGTTCGCCCTTGGTGCTTCTGAACGGTTCATTAATATCAGGCCATTCTCTGGAGTATATAACCGAATTCCCCGAATCTCATCAAAATCTATATCCGATAATGTCACGTTATACAGAGAGGTGATCATATCTTCTATCTTTTCGGCTCTGATACTGTCCACCAGGTAGACATCCTCTTTTCCTTCCGGCGATACATACATTCCCACGCCTTCTATATAATCACCCAAGTGATAACAGAAGCTTTCCTTGTTCTCATATTTGAGGGTAACCGAATATTCCGACATCTGAAAATCCGGCATATTCACCTTCTTCACGGCCTTCATATAGCCAAGAGCAGCGATATAAGACGCAAGCTGATCATATTCATAGATACTCCCGTCGTTGCCCTCAAAGGATTCTTCTCCTTTGGAAAAAACGAACTCCCGTTCATCCGCGCTGTTTTCAACCGACAGAGACACCACTCTTTCCACACCTCTGTCGCAGAGCCATAAGGACTCTTCCCCTGCCTGCCCGTCCTCATCCATCAAGAGATAATATGTTCCTGCAATCAGAAGAAGCAGCAGTGCTCCCACACAGACAACCGTTTTTTTCTTTTGCTTCATTGCCGAAGCCTCCTTCTCCATACAAACGTGCCATATATAAGAAGCACGGCGGGCATTGCTACAATAACCAGAAACATTAACCGATAGCCTGTTGCCGTGCTCTGAATCTTAAGCGGCGCAGACACTAAAGATTTTGGTTTTATGACTACTGATTCCGGCTTTTCGGATGCCCATGCCACAGAATCCATAAAAAGCGCGATATTTCCCTCGAATTTCGCATTGTCTATAGTGGAAATGAAATCGCTGTTTCCAAGGAGAATCATCCGGGCTCCCGCTTTCTCCGTCACAGATGACGCACCTAAGATAAACGGTCCGTCCGTATCTCCTTCTTCCTTTTCCAATGTTTCTGTATAAGGATTGACTTTTCCATAACTTTTATCGGAACTGTATAAGAACGGTTCTGTTTTCACTCCCTCCTGCTCTGTATACAGAATTCCCCTGCATCGCGGCAGTACCAGGCCTACGCCGCTCTCCGTCACAGAAGCAAGCACAGGATGTGCCGTATCCATCTGAGGCCTTATCATAATCTGGCTATTCAGATAATTCTCACTGTCTGGTTCCACGACCAGATCATCCTCAAGCTTTAAGCCGCATCTGGCGAACAATTTATTAAAATTAGGCAGATCTCCCGCCAACGGGTTGATCAGATATACTGCTCTTCCCCCGCTTTCTACAAATGTCTGCATCACCTGATATTCTTCATCTGTCAAATCCGTAAGCGGTGACAGGAATAGCAGGCAATCCTCTGGCATAAGTTTTGTCTCATTGTAAATCAAATGATAAGTATCTACCCTGTAACCGTCGCTTTCCAATGTATCAGCCAGATAGTACTCCTCATTCACATCCATCTCCCCATGCCCGGTTACAAAATATGCCCTTGTCTGCCGTCCGCCTTCAATAGAAGAAAGTGCCGCCGTAATCCTCTGCTCCGCCACCATTCCAGTCGCATATAGCTGCTCTTCATCAAGCTGCCATTCATATAGATCCCTGGCACTGATTACTCTAAATTCTTCTCCATTCGTCTCTGTCACAATCACGGAAGAATCCTCGATCTTACCGTCATCTGTCTCATATTGCTGTGTAAAAAAGGGACTCTCAATCGGGTCAATATTTACAACTTCTATATGGCTGCTCTCTTCTTCATACCGCCTTAATATCTCCGATACCGTGCGGTCTTCATTTCCGGACTGATAGAGTGTATAGATCGTGATATCCTTACTCAAATCTTCGAGCACGCCTTTTGTTATCTCTCCGATGGAATAAACCTGTGTATCTGTCAGGTCCCATCTTAGATGTAACCGGGATTCCAGCTTCTCGGCCGCCAAAGTACATACCACCGCGCAGCCTGTAATCAAGGCCATATATCCTGCAAAGATCAGATTTCGAATTCCTTTTCTTCTGTATCCCATCACCGCGATACTAAGACACAGAAACACAAGAGAAAACAAAAGATAATAGATCACTGACGCGATACCGAACGTCCCATACTGGTATTGTTTGAATCTTTCAAATACGGAAAACCACCGAAGGAATGATGCCACTGCTCCTATATGAATCCTGGATATGACCAGATCCATACACAGGAACAAAAGCAGGATCCCATAAGTGCATATCGCAGAAGTCAGCTGACTCTCCGTAATGGATGAGGCAAACATTCCGACCGCAATGAATGACATTCCCAGAAAGAAGAATCCAATATAGCCGTTCACAATCAGAGGTGCCGAGACGGAACCATATATGCACAGAATCACCGGATAGACCAATGTACAGCCAAGTGTCACGGCAAAAACCGCCAACGCTGCTAAAAATTTACCGATCATAATCGATGAAAGCGGTGTATACACCGTCATAAGAAGCTGATCTCTTTTTGTCTTCTTTTCTTCTGACAATAACTTCATCGTCAGCAGAGGTGACGTAATCAGAAACACATAAATACAATCATTCAATGTCGTATTAAACTGTGCATCTAACGCATTGATATTATTTACAGAAAAAAACACACCGGCCAGAAAGAGAAAGGCACTAACAAACACATAGCCCAGCATCGTATTAAAATATTCCTCTAATTCCCTTACAAATGTCGCTCTCATAGGCTATCCTTCCTCTTTCTTAACATTGACCGCCGTCAGGTCAAGAAAAACATCCTCTATCTCATCTCTTGCCGGGAACATCTGCAGTAATTCCATATTGTTTTCCTTTACAATCCCAAACACGCGGCTTCGAATATCCTCCCGCACAGAATGCGCCTTAAGTTCCCAGTCGCTGCATCCTAGCTCACCCGTTCCTCTGTACTCATAACCGCAGTCTGGCAAATACGTGCGGATCAGTCTCTCAAAACTTTCTTTCTGACAATTAACCCGAATAAAGACGTGAGACTGATCGGATGCAGTCAGCTCAGAGATCTGACAATCCTTCATAAGCCTTCCTTCATTCAGGATCAGAATCCGTTCGCAGATCTCGGCAATCTCGGTCAATATATGTGAACTGATGATTACAATATGATCTCTTCCATACTCTCTTAACAGAGCTCGGATCTCCACTACCTGAGCAGGATCAAGTCCTACCGTCGGTTCATCTAAGACCAGAATCAACGGCTCATCCAGCATAGCCTGCGCGATTCCGACTCTTTGCTGATATCCCTTTGAGAGATTTCTGACCAATCGATTCTCTACCGCCTTGAGACCTGTTTTCTCAATCATCCGCTCCGCCTCCCGGCGGGCCCTGCCCGATGCGGCCCCTTTCAGTTTCGCCACATAATACAGATACTCCCGCACCGTCATAGCTTCATAGAGGGGCGGTTTTTCCGGAAGATAGCCTATCTTCTTTTTCACTTCTTTCGGCGACTCTTCCATTACCGTCCCATCTACGGTAACCATTCCCTTTGTTGCCGGCAGATATCCTGTTATAATATTCATAAGCGTGCTCTTCCCCGCTCCGTTTTTTCCGAGCAGCCCTACGATAGATCCCGTATCAATGGAAAAAGATACCTGATCCAAAGCAAGCTTATTTCCATAATATTTTTCAATATTCTGCAGTTCAATCATATATTTCTTCGTATTCCTTTACCAAATCGTATAACCGCCGTCGCATAATATAACAGAACCCGTCATATAGGTTGACGCATCGCTGGCCAAATACACGGCCAGAGGTCCTAATTCCTCCGGTCTTCCCGGACGCTTCATCGGTGTCAGAGAATTCCAGCGTCTTGCCCATGGACCATCTTCCACATAGGTCTTATGCACCAGATCCGTATCCATATAACCCGGCGCAATAGAATTTACACGAATTCCGTATTTTACCCACTCGGCAGCCAGTGATTTCGTCATATGGGCAACCCCCGCCTTAGATGTATTGTAAGACACCTGCCCCTGAGGGTCATTTACAATGAATCCTGACATAGAGGACACATTAATAATATTTCCCTTTTCCTGTCGAATCATAACTCTTCCGACAGCCTGGGACATATACCATACTCCATTCATATTAATATCAATCACCTTGTGCCAATTCTCAAGCGGTACATTCTCTGCATCTTCATTAATACAAATTCCGGCATTATTCAGCAGGATATCGATATGATCCCATTCTTTCATCACTGCATCTACTGCCGCCTGACAATTCTCTGCATCTGCTACATCCACCCGAAATGCCCTTGATTTTACTTTGTACTTTTCTTCTATATATCTGGCCGTTTCAGAAGCTTTATCTACATTCAAATCCAGAACTGCAATATCCGCCCCGCAGTCCGCCATCGCTTCTGCCATTGCCTTCCCTAAGCCCTGTGCCGCTCCGGTTACTACTGCCAGTTTACCATTCAGTTTAAACAAATCTAAAACATGCATATCTATTCCTCCTTTTCCTGCTTGCCCGCCGCCAGAATATCTTTTCCGCAATAAACGCCATTTCCCATCAAATGCAACGTCCGATATCCTTCGATCTTTGTAGTGATCACTTCCTGATCACTCTCCATCTCTCCCTTAGCCGCCCGATTTCCTACCTCTAAAGAAACAAGGAGCAGCTTCCTCCTATCCCAGTAGACACCCTCATACTCCTGATAAGGCACAAGTGTCGAGAAGCTCTCCTGCTGATCATACTTTTCTGGCAGCGCATCTTTCATAACCGCGCCAAGTTCACCATAATCGCAGGACTGAATCGTATAATCTGCCACCTCTCCTGACATGCCCTGCATAGATACAGTTACACTTCCCTGAGACTTTGCGTAATCCAGAATCGGATACAATCCACCTTCATCCAGCGCCTCTACGACAACCAGATCCCATTTCCTGTCTTTGATTGAATTTTCTAAAGTTTTCTGCTGTTCATAAACAGATGATAGTTTTGGAGCAACTATCTGTATAGAGACATTCTCTTTCCCCGCCCACTGTTCGGCCGCCGTTTTAAGCTCATCATAAGATGGATCTGCCTGACCTTTTAACAGTACCAGCACCTCCTGATCCTTCTGCCCGCAGCCGTTCCCCGCAAAAGCAAACAATAAGATTGCCGCAAACAACCAGACCCGCTGATATGGTTTTTTCATTGATATCGCCTCTTCCTTCGCAGTCGCATACTGCCCACTGATACAGTGGAACGGAGAGGAAAGATTATGTTAGAATTTATAGCATTGAAAACAGATATCCTGACATTATACCGTAATACATTCTACCCCAGCTTCAGTGATCACCCTTCTCCATGTCTCAGATAAATTATTATCTGTGACAATCTTATCAAAAATGCTGAATTCACAGATATAATTTTTATGGACCTGGCCAAACTTACTGGAATCAACGAGCAGTATCTTCTCTACACTTGCTTTGAGAATCTCTCTTTTACTTTCCAATTCGTAAGTGCTGGTACAGGTTACTCCCAGTGGATGATGTACTCCCGCTGCCGATACAAACACCTTTGTCGCTCTTGTGCGGCGGATTAATTCCAGACTTTCTTTACTTTCAAACATCAGTGTCTGCGGATGAAAATATCCGCCGCCAAAAATAAGTGAAATATTTGGTTTTTTGTACAGGTAGTTCAAAATATTGATATTATAGCATAAAACGGTGACATTAATGTCTTCCGGGAAATATGCTGCCAGTCTTTCTGTCGTCGTCCCATTGTCAATGATGACGATATCGCCCTCCTCGATCATCTTAGCCGCATAAGACCCAATCGCATCTTTTGTTCCCAGATTCTCGGCACTTGCATCATTCAGATCATAAATCTTCCCTTCCACGTCCAACTTATTCGCAAATACAATCCCCCTGACATTCTGGACAAATCCTTGCTGTTCCAGAACCTGGACATCCCGCCGTATTGTCAATTCTGCGACTTCAAACATCGCCGCCAATTCCTTAATCGAAATCCTTCCCTTGACATTGACAAGATTCAACAGACTATTCAGCCTCTCCTGCTTCTTACTCATAGTTCCTTAATCTCCTTTTTATATGATAAATCCGCTCTTACATCAAACCATCTTTCATTATCACACAAAAATTTGATTTAGCAAAGATATTATTCCCATAATTTCCAGCAATTACCCGTTTCCCCAGACTTTTTCTCTACCTCTTATCTGCAGTATTATTAACAGCATTTAAAAATCTGCGCTGATATGTAATAATCTGCGGCGATGACGTATATTGCGCAAAATAAATAGGTTCTGTTGTAATCACAATCTTATCCAGGACATCCTTAAATTCATCTTCTACCAGCAGCTTATCTAATTCCGGATACTCCCTTGTTCCTGCAATCGAGCAAATGATAAGCCTCGTATCCTCTAAGTTACTGTCGCGCAGCATCCTAAGATTATGGCGCACTCCGTCAAGTCCGTCAAACCCGCGTACATTATCAAAGTCTCTGTAAGTCAGTGTCTCGCGTGCAATCTTTTCAACTTCCGCCAGATCACATCCGCTTGCCGATTCCGGAAGGAAATCAACATCTACAAAATAACTTCTTAAGTTTTTAAGGAATTGAAGATCTCTGGTCGAATCAAACGCCGACAGCATTCCCTTCACATAGGTACTGGTAAGCATCCTCTTGTTGACAAAACTGTTGATAAAATACGGCTGTGCCTGCAGTGCCATACCTGTCTGCCATGGCTCAAACATCAAAGTATAATTCACCCTGAATCCATGTTCCTTTAATGCCAGCGCCAGGTTATGGCTGTAAAAATAATCTTTCGTCGTACCCGCGTTATGCGCAACCGGCAGTCTCTTACTTCCTTCCAGAAGGTGATGGGCATTTTCCGCATTCACCGCACCGGTATGCGGAACTTTGATAACAACTCTGTACTCGGAAAGCATTTCTTTAAAATGCTCCGCCTCTTCTAATAATTGGCTAAGATCTGCAAAGGGATCATTGAACTCTACACTGATATCACACCCAGGTCCAAGGATATTACCGATTTCCTCCATAACCTCATCACGGTTTTTGAACTTATTTCCCACATTTTCCTTTGGATCGTTGATAAAAAGATCATAGATAATGCCGGGATTACAGGTCAAATTCGCTATCATGTCTTTCATTGGAGCCAGTTCATATGGATTGGCAGTATCAGCTGAAAATAAGAATGGCGTCGCTCTTTTTACTCCGTTCTTCCCGCATGAAATATCTCGTTTCAGATCAATAAGAAGTTGCTTGTTCTCTACAAGATTGTATTCCACCCGGAATCCTGCCGGTGTCTCTCCTTCCGGAACCTTGAACAGGTCAATAACCTTCTTGAACTCCTGCGTGACACCTATTGTCTTAATTTCCCTGGATAAAAATTTATACTCTTCAAAATCCAGTTCCTGATTAATCGCACGTTTTACATATTTCTCATCGCCATTTGCACATTTTATCGTATCTCCCAAAAGCGAATTCAGATGATAGTGTACATTATACATAATAAGATTCCCCTCCTGTCCTTATTCTAATGTCTTCAGGTACTCTTCATACTGCTGCGTCAGAATGCCTGCACTTCTTGTTCCGCATAAAGATACTCCCATATGTTCAAACATATACAAAGTTGCAGGAAGGGCAAAAGTTCTTGGTACACCTGATACCTTGATCTTTGTGTTGCCTGACAGATTCTCCCGCATAATCTGAACATGTTTGATATCCGGAAATGCCTGTGTCCCTGTCGCCGTCTTTACATATGTAATGTCATGCGCACAACAGATCTTGGTCAATGTAGCAATTTCCTCATCACTCAAGAAACCAACCTCGAAAATCAATTTGCTGTCACAGTTTGCTCCGTTACACATATCTGCAAATGTCTTAACTTCCTCTTCTACCAGTTTCAGATTATTATCCTTAAGAGCACCTACGTTAATAACCATATCACATGCAGAGCAGCCTGCTTTTAACATTTCATCAACTTCCAAATACTTAACCTTGGAAATAGCCGTACCATAAGGAAATCCAATCACTGCACTGTGCCCTACTCCTGTCCCCGCCAACTCCCTGCGCGCCACATCGATCCAGCAGGAATTGACATTGACCGAATTAACCTGATATTTTGCTGCCGTTCGGCATGCCTCCACAACTGCCGCTTCCTGCACATTGGGAGCCAAAAGTGCTAAATCAAAATGTTTCGCAAACTCTCTTACCGTTAACATAATTACCCTCCTGTTTTTTGAATCAATTGTTTTTCTATGTTCATATATTATCATTTTATTCTTGTTTTGTCAATACTTTTTGAATATATATTATCATTTTAGTATCTAATTTTCATCTCAAAATTACTTTTATGATATTACATTATCATTTATCTGTATTTTCCAAGAATAAAATGTTAATATCTGAATTTCCAAACATATACTTACACCAAAACAAAGGACGCAGCAAAACCATGTTTTACTACGTCCCTATCCGCAACATATCTTTTATCATTATATCTCTTTACATCACCGCTTTTTCACACTCCACCCAAACTTCCCAAGTGTCTTCCCAAGCTCCAGGTACTCTCCATGGGAATAGGACAGAAGTCCGGTGGAATTCAATTCAAACTTCCCGTTCTTCTTCATATACCTCTCACTCACCTGAACCGCCGCTACCTCGGCGAGGAACATATGGTGAGATCCAAGCTCCTTCACCTCCGTCACCCTGCACTCAATATTGACCGGACTCTCCAGAATGACGGGTGCATACTTAAGTTTTTCGGCCTTACCTCTGGTGAGGTTCATCTCCTTCCACTTATCCACATCCCTGCCGGACTTCACACCGCACCAGTCCGTCGCATATGCAAGCTCCCTTGTCGTAAGATTGACCGCAAACTCCCCGGTTTCCCTGATCATATGGTAGGAATAACGCTCCCGCCTTACCGATATATACAGCATAGCCGGATCGGAGCAGACCGTTCCGGTCCATGCCACCGTCAGGATATTTGCGTTTCCTTCTTTATCCGCGGTGCTGACCATCACCGCCGGAAGCGGATAAAGCATATTCCCCGGTCTCCAGACCTGCCTGCCTTCTGATCTCCCTTCCTTATCTCTCTTCTGTCTGTTTTCCATCGTTCATCCTTCTTACTCCTGCTGCAGCACTCCGACCAGTGTCGGGATCAGCTGCTTCTTCCTGGATACCACGCCCTTTAATATGATCTTATCCGTATCTTCATTCAGATCAAAGGCATTAATAATATACTCCTTCGCGTTATTCCCGACACACAGAAGTTCGGTAGACTCACCCAGGATATCTGTCAGCATAAAGTAGATCATCTGCAAGTTGTTCTCCTTTAACACCTCCGGAAGATGCGGAATCAGCACTTCTTTAATCTCCTTTAACTCCTCTTTATTCATGGAATTGATCTGTCCCACGCCAAATACAATATCATTGACCGTAAACTGCTTGAAATCCTGGAAACAGATCTCCTGTGCACTCTTGCCCTTAAGGCTGCTTCCCGCCTTGAACATCTCCCCTGCCATCTGCTCTAAGTCGATCCCGGCGATCTTCGCCAGCTTCTTTGCAATCTTTTCATCCACCGGAGTACAGGTTGGGGAGCGGAACAACAGCGTATCGGAGACGATCGCCGAACACAGAAGCCCTGCGATCGTAGGCGTAATCTTCACCCCAGACTCCTCATACATCTGGTAAACGATCGTCGCCGTGCAGCCCACCGGCTGATTGCGGAAGAACACCGGCCCCATCGTCTCAATACTGCCAAGTCTGTGGTGGTCGATGATCTCCACGATCTCGGCCTCCTCAATGCCGTCCACCGCCTGGGATTTCTCATTATGATCCACCAGAATCACCTTCTTCTTGCTCACATCCAGGAAACGCCTTCTGGATATAAATCCCTTAAAACGTCCGTGCCTGTCAAGAATCGGAAAATCTCTGAACTTCTTCTTCGTCATCTCTTCCTTGATGTCATCCACATAGTCCGTCATGCGGAATGCAGTGAGAGGCGCCTGTGTCATAAAATGCTTCACCGGAATACTCTGATTGATCAGCCTGGCCACTGTAAATGCATCATGAGGCGTACTGATTACCACAATGCTCTGTTCCTCAGCCCTCCTGATCAGCCTCTTCGAGACCTCTGCTCCCTGACACACTACAAGACAGCTCGCATCGATGTCCATTGCACAAGATTGGGCTTCATAACGATTCCCCAGGATCACCAGATCATCTTTTTCAATAAATTCTTCCATCAGTTCCGGGCTTGAAGCCGCAATCGTCACCTTTCCCCTGGTAAAGTATCCATGCTCATTCCCGCAGATCAGCGTTCCGTCCAATGTCTTGACAATATTCCTGTACTGCGTCTTGGCATTTGACAGGATACAATTATCATAGACATCCATATAAGACATCGCAATGTCTCCTGTCGAGATGATACCCACCAGCTCCTCTTCCTTAAGGATCGGTATGGTTTTCACATTCTGTTCCTTCATCTTCTCCCAGGTATCTTTGATAGACACATTCGGCTCCACACCTTCTATCTTATGTATATCTATATCCTTCACCTGCAGCTTCACATTAGAGAGAAGCTCCGGTGCGGTTACTTTGAATCTGTTCAGGACATAGTGCGTCTCTTCATTGATCTGCCCCGCTCTTTTTGCCACATATTCATTACCTGTCAGCTGCTTCTTCAGACTCGCATACGCAATTGCGGAACAGATAGAATCCGTATCCGGATTCTTATGTCCTACCACATATACCTTTCCAGCCTTTTTTCCCATCTTATCACTTCCTCAAACCAGATTTTCCGGCAAAAATGTCATTTTTTATCCACGCCGGAATACTTTCCTACATAAGAGTGCCATCTTTTCTCACTTTCGTCAACTATATTTTTTGATAAATGAATATTTTCTTTGAACATTCTCCCTGTTTTGTGCTATACTTAGGATAGTATGTAAAAACGTACAAGTCAAGGTAGCGAAAGGGAATATTACTATGAGTGAAGAATTATTACAAGAAACTGCAGCAAAAGAAGCTGCCATCACTGACACGGAAGAGACTATGGCAGATCTGGAAGAACATTTTGATGATGCCAACCCCTGGAATCTTGTCGCTTCCTATAAGGAAAAAGGAACCGTCCTTCCCGTCAAAGTCGAGGGAATCGTGAATGGCGGAGCGATTGCCATGGTAGAAGGATTGCGCGGATTCATCCCGGCATCAAGGTTATCCCTGTCCTATATTGAAGATCTGGAGACATATCTGTTAAAGGATATTGAAGTGAAGGTCATCGATGTAGATCAGGCGAACGAGCGTCTGATACTGTCTGCCCGCGAGATCCTTAAGGAGAAAGAAAAGAAGGCGATGGAAGAAAAGATTGCCAACGTGAAGATCGGCAGCGTTGTCAACGGAACCGTTGAAAGCCTCCAGAATTACGGTGCATTCGTCCGTTTAGAGGACGGCCTGTCAGGTCTGGTACACGTTTCCCAGATCAGCCAGAAACGCGTGAAGTCTCCCAAAGACGTCCTGAAGGAAGGTGAAGAAGTAAAAGTCAAGATCATCGGACTTAAGGACGGCAAGATCAGCCTCAGCATGAAAGCCCTGGAAGAAGTGAAGGAAGAGCCTGTTGAGAAGGTGCACATTCCTAAGTCAGAGAGCATCGGAACCAGTCTGGGCGATCTGTTTAAAGGAATCAAGCTGGACTAGGAACTGTTCAGCATAAAAACAGGAGGAATCCCCTTTCGAAGGATACCTCCTCTTTTTATGTCCCAAAAACACTAGTACTAGCACTAGCACCCTTACTGCCGTCTCACCCTCCTGACACCCAAAACTGCCAGCATACTTGCCATAATTCCCGCGAGTACCCACACCCATACGGGTATATCGTAGATATTGCAGCACCGGACATTGATCCACATCTGGTTGATGGCTCTCGTCTGCTCTTCATCGAAGCACACCATGATCGAAGACCGGGAAATCGCCTCCTGCGTCGGATACCTGGCGAATAACTGCCGGTACACCTGGTCTGACGGCGCTGTGATCTTATATTCTCCCATGCCGTCCTCCGAGAAAAAATACCCCAGATCATATTCTGACACTTCTTCATCCTCATCCCCGGCGCCATAGCACCAGTCCGCATACTCAAAGATACGCCGATCCTTTCCGCCGGAAATCACCGAAGTATAGCCGACATAATACATGTTGCGGATCACATTATCTGCCCTGGAGTTAAAATTAATAAACGCCTCCGCCGCATGCTGCTTTGCCGCATCCTCTCCGATTCCGTTTTTCAGCATCACCCATCCGTCAAAATAGATATTCGTAGATTCCTTTGGGACAGCGAATGCCAGCGGAAAATCATCCTCGTCCGCCTGATCCATGGTATAGACTGCGTCTCCGGACCACTGCAGATTAGCCGCCACCTTCCCGGTAACCATATCCGCCTTTCCGGAATCCGTCTCAAAAGAGTAGGCATTGTTCTTCACATCCTGCAGATATTCCTGCACGGCAGCAACGGTCTCCTTCGAAGTGTCATTCATCTCTTCTTCCAGCCTCTTCTGATAGTCTGGCGCCCCAAGGAATTCCTCTGAAGTCAGAAGCTCTGACTTGACGGCTCCCACCGCCGCAAAATAAGAATCCCTCACATTATCCTTGATCGTAATCTGTCTGCGGTAAGCCGGGTCGTTTAAGATCTTCCAGCTTAATGCATCCTCCTCACTCACCAGTTTGGGGTTATACACAATCCCGGTGATCCCCCACATATATCCTGCCGCGTAATCTCCCCAGGATCTGCCGTTAATCTCATTGTTCTCGAAAATAGACCGGATATAAGGCGAAACTCCGTTGGTATAATAGTTGTTCCGGTCTGAGGTGTCAAAAAAATCCTCCGACAGCGGTACAAGCTGATCTTCGGTCAAAAGCTTCATAATCATATACTCCGACGGACACACCAGATCATAAGTATCTCCTAATGTCAGCATATTATAAAGATCCTCATTTGTCCCGAATGTAGAATACTCGACCTTCACCCGGATTCCATAATTCTCATAATACCATTCTTCAAAATCGTCGATCATGGAATTCTCCCCAATGATGTCGCCGCTCTCTAAATCTATGGTCTCCTCCTCATCCCAGCCACCCAGATCGATATACTCCTCCCAGTTGCACACCCGCAAAGTCACCTGTTCTTCTTTCTCTTTATCTCCTGCGGCCGCATCCGCCGTCACCGGACAGAGCAAAGCCAAAGAACATACCAGTCCGAATGAAAGCCCCATCGCCGCGGTTCTCTTATTTGCACGGATATTCATTACCGCTGTGAACACTGCCACCAGGAGAAAGATCACCGTCGATAACGCCCACAATGCCGTCTTGATCGTCGTCTGGGCACCCTTAGTCGCATTTACCACATAGGTGCTGATCGTATCAAAAGTTGCCGGCTTCGTGTATGTCGCCACAAAATAATCATCCAGCGACAGCGTGACCGCCATGGCAAATCCAGAAACAATTCCCTGAAAAATCTGGGGAATCACGATTCGAATCAGTGCAGTAAACGGTGTGGCTCCAAGATCCAGCGCCGCTTCATAGATGCTCGGGTCCATCTGCCTGAGCTTGGGGATCACGGCCAGGAACACGAAGGGCGCACACAAGGTCACATGCCCCGCCACAAGCGGGATATACGTATCCTTGCTGACCCCAAATACCACTACCAGCAGAATACAGATGGAAAATCCCGTCACCACGTCCGCATTCACCACCGGCACCTGGTTCATCGTAGTGATCGCCGAAGCCATTCCCTTTCTGGAATAAAAGGAGCCGATGGCCCCCATGGTCCCCAGGATCGTCGCGATCAATGCCGAGCCAAGCGCCAGAACCACCGTCCCTACAATCATACTCCGAAGCTCCGGCGTGGTAAAAAGCGTCACATAATTATGCACAGAAAATCCCCGGATCGCACCGATATTCGTGGCGTCCGTGAAGCTGTACACGGCCAGGACGAGAATCGGAAGATATAGAAAAAGGAGGATAAAGATAATCACCATCCATCTACAGGCCTTTCTTATCATAATAATGCCCCTCCCCTCGTGTTTTCCTCTTCCGTCCCGCCTGTAAGAAGCGTAAACAGGCAGATAATTCCAAGAAGGATCAGTGCGATCATCGAGCCGCCGTTCCAGTTGTAAGCGGCAAAATAACTTCCGATCAGGCTTCCCATAATGTAAGTACTGTTGTAAAGCATATCCAGCACCACATAATTTGTCATCGCCGGCAGAAATACCATGGACACACCGCTCATGATCCCGGGAAGGGATAAAGGCAGAGTCACCTTGAGGAAAGCCTTAAGCTCTCCGGCGCCCAGATCCCGTGCCGCCTCCAGAAGCGCACCGTCAAGCTTAGAGATGGTCGTATAGATCGGCAGGATCATGAACGGCAGAAAATCATAACTCATGCCAAGCACCGTATTCAGGAACGGATGATAGGCAAGATTCCCCTCAAGCCAGGTCAGGATCTCCTTAAGCGCCGTGATCCGCAGGGAGAAATTGATCCACATCGGCATGATAAAGATCAGTACGATGACGGATTTGCCTTTCAGCCTGCTGGTGGCAAGAATATAGGCCAGGGGATATGCAAGAAGCAGGCATACCGCCGTGGTAACAAATGCAATACCAAAGCTGTAGCAGAGGGTCCCCAATGTATTGGGATCAGAAAAGAATCCCGTCAGATTCTGAATGGTGAATTCTCCCTGACCGTCTGTAAACGCATAGTAGATCAGTACGACCAGCGGCGCCACAACAAAAAGCAGTAAAAATACTGCATACGGGATTCCCAGATATCTTCTGGAAAATGTACGTCTTCGCATTCGCCTTCCTCCTATTTCTTCACTGTGAAGATCATCTTCTCCACCGGCATGACAAGGCCGACCTGATCTTCCATGTTCCACAGGTATTCATCATTTACCACGAAATCCTGTTCCAAATCCGTGTGTATCACATAGCTGTAATGATCGCCTTTGTAGATCAGGTTGCTGATACGGCCGTTAACAAGCCCCTCCTCCTGATCGTCGGTCAGTTCGATATCCTGAGGCTTGATCGAGATCTTGACCCGGATCTTCTTCGGATCGATCTCAAGGCCCCTGGCATCCAGAAGCGTTCCGTCCTCCAACCTTGTGCTTCCCTTGATTACATCCGTAAGAGCGACCGGAAGAACCGTCCCGTTGTATTCCAGTTCGTAATTCTTATTGATCTCCGCCGCAAAGATATTGGTATGATCCTCCGCGATCATGATGTGGATATTATCCGGCTCTACCTCCACGCCGACCCGGTCTCCCACCTTGGCAGAATGCACGGACTGGGCGACGATCTCGTTCTTGCCGGATTCCACCGTGATCTCATAATGTATCCCCTTGAAGATCACCGAAGTCACGGTCCCCCGGATCGTACCGCGCTTTGGACTCGTCAGCGTCACATCCTCCGGGCGCACCACCGCCGTGATATGGGTACCCTCTTCCACGTCATCCACACAGGCGAATTCCCCGCCGCAGAAACGGGCTCTTCGCTTCCCCGTCATGATCCCGTTAAATATATTGCTGTCTCCGATAAAGTCCGCCACAAAAGCATTGATCGGCTCATTATAGATGTCCTCCGGCGTGCCGATCTGCTGCATCTTCCCTTCCGACATGACCACGATCTTATCCGACATGGTAAGGGCTTCCTCCTGGTCATGGGTCACATAGATAAATGTAATGCCGAGTTCCCGGTGCATCTCCTTGAGCTCCAGCTGCATCTCCTTTCGCATCTTCAAGTCCAGAGCGCCAAGCGGCTCGTCAAGCAGCAGGATCTGCGGCTCATTGACCACCGCCCGCGCAATGGCAACCCGCTGCTGCTGCCCGCCGGACAGGGTGTCAATCTTTCTGTTCTCGAATCCTTCCAGATCCACAAGCTCCAATACCTTCTTTACCTTCTTGGCGATCACCTTCTCCGGTGTCTTCTTCTGCCGCAGGCCAAAGGCGATATTCTCATAGATATTCATATGCGGAAACAATGCATACCGCTGAAATACCGTGTTGATCGGACGCTTGTTGGGCGGAAGGCTGGTGATCGGCCTGCCGTTCAGCAGTATCTCCCCTTCCGTTGGGATATCGAACCCGGCAATCATCCTGAGAGTCGTCGTCTTCCCACAGCCGGAAGGCCCCAGAAATGTGACGAATTCTCCCTGCTTCACTTCCAGGTTAAAATCCGATACCGCGCTGTAACCGTCCTCGTAGGTCTTCGTGATATGCTTTAACTCGATGATATTCGTTGTCTGTTCCATCTTCATCCCCCAAATACTAAAATGTAGGCGGTGTGCTGACCCAGATAAACTTGGCCGGCCTGCCGCCCGGATTCTCAATACGGTGCCGCCTCTTGGCCGGATAGTAGAAGCTCTCCCCGGCCTTCACCGTATAAACCTCGTCTCCCAGATAGAGCTTGAGCCTTCCGGAGATCAGATAACCGAACTCCTCCCCGTCATGGGGCTTATCCTCCTCAAGTCCCTGGTAAGGCTTAAGTACCACCAGAAGCGGTTCCATCTGATACTTCTGAGCCGTAGGCACGATCCACTGAATACTGTTGCCCGCCTCATCTACCTTCTCAAAGAAACCCTCTTCCGAGAATACGACATGCTCTTCCTCTGCCTCCTTGAAAAACTCGGAAGCAGTCGTCCCCAGACACTCGATCAGGTCCAGAAGCGTCACGATAGACGGCGACACCTGCCCTCTCTCCAGCTGAGAGATAAATCCCTTGGTAAGCTCCGTCCTGTCTGCAAGCTCCTGCTGCGTCAGCCCGTTCCGATTCCGCAGATCCTTGATCTTATTTCCGATATGTTCGTTCACATATTCCAGTTCCATACTGTTCCTGCTCCTCTTGCTTTTTCTCTGACACAATATTTCTAAACTAAAAATAAATTTTTGCTAAACTTTCACGCTGAATCTATTATACTCTTATTAAACTTTTTGTCAATTATCAATGTGATTATTATCTATTCTTTTTACCCCTTCCTCCGCCCCTGTTTCTTCTCTTTCATTCGACAAAATCTATCATTTTCAGACATAAGAAACGGTATCCGTTATTGCTTAACAGGTCCTTAGATTTTCTGTCATGATATACCTTCGTTTTACATATGTTATATGGATATAATAGAACAAAGACAGGAGACCCCAATGGCAATTGGTTATTTGCAGATACAGGTGCGGACAGCACATGAAGCCGTCCCTCTGAATAACGTACAGATACAGATACAGGCGGCGGCCGGGAATACGCTCTACAATCTGTGGACGGATGAGAACGGAGAAACCCCCGTCATATCTCTTGAGACCAAGGACCAGAGCTTTTCACAGAATCCTTATTACACGGGCACGCCATTTACCAGCTATCAGGTGCTGGCCGAAGCTTCCGGCTTCGACTCTCTGTCCGTCACCGATATTCCTATCTTCGACGGAGAGACTGCCGTTCTCCCCATCACACTGATCCCGATGCAGCAGATACAGCGGACACCCGTCACCAGGGAGATCTCCGTAGGCAAACCCGCCGTCGCGATGAATCATACTGCCGAGCAGAAAGGCACCGTGATTGATCCCCACACAGAGCCCTACGTGCTGCGGCAGGTTGTGATACCGGACCCCATCACGGTCCACCTTGGCACTCCCGGTTCATCCGCTTCCAATGTCCGGGTGTCCTTTCCCGATTATGTAAAAAATGTGGCAAGCAGCGAGATCTATCCTACCTGGCCTGCGGCCTCCCTGACCGCCAATATCTACGCCATCATCACTTTCGCGCTGAACCGTGTATATACGGAATGGTATAAGGCGCGCGGATATTCCTTTGATATCACAAACAGCACCGCCTACGACCAGTATTTCGTATACGGCCGTCCGATCTACGACTCCATCAGCCGAATCGTAGATGAGATCTTCAACCAGTATGTCAGAAGACAGGGACAGAACGCACCTTATTTTACCTCGTTCTGCAACGGCACCACCGCTACCTGCCAGGGCCTGTCCCAGTGGGGGACCGTGACACTGGCGAATCAGGGACTTACTCCCATACAGATCCTGCGCTCCTATTATCCCGACGATATCGAGATCGCCGAGACCAATATCATCACCGGGATCGTGAATTCCTACCCCGGTACCTCTCTAAGGGTCGGAAGCACCGGCCTCGACGTACAGACGATCCAGACCTATCTTGCCCGGATCCGCAGGAACTACCCTGCGATCCCCTCCATCACCGACGAAGCCGGCGTCTTTGGAGACAGCACGAAGGCAGCCGTCGTCAAGTTTCAAAGCATCTTCAACCTGACACCGGACGGGATCGTCGGGAGATCCACCTGGTATAAGATCTCAAGCCTCTACACGGCCATAGCCAGGCTGGCAGAATTGGACAGCGAAGGGGAAACACTGGGAATCGGAACCGTACCGCCCGGCAGCACCCTGCGCACCGGTTCCTCCGGCCCCGATGTCATCATCCTGCAGTACCTGTTAGATCTCATTTCCGAATACTATCCTGAAGTTCCCGCCCCCATCCAGGACGGAATATTCGGCAGCGGGACCAAACAGTCGGTCCTTGCTTTCCAGAAAGCCATGCAGCTTACCGCAGACGGGATCGTCGGAGCACGCACCTGGAAGGCCCTGTACGAAACCTACCGCGGCATCATGCAGAGCGTCCCGTCCCCCGGCCCCGGAACCGATACCTTCCAGTATACCGTACAGCCCGGAGACACCTTATGGCTCCTCTCCAGGAGATACGGCACCACCGTGGAGGCCATCATGCAGTTAAATGGACTGACCGGCGATATGCTGTATATCGGTCAGGTTCTTAAAATCCCTGCCCCGCCGACAGAAGCTTACATTGAATATACGGTGAAGTCGGGAGATACCCTCTGGCTTCTCTCGAGAAAATACAATACCACCGTCGACGCCATCAAGAGGCTCAACGGACTGACCGGCGACATCATTGACATCGGTCAGGTCCTTAAGATTCCCGTAGATTGAATTTCCGGAAAATAAAAATCAAAATTTTCTATGAGACATGAAAACACCCCTCAAGGAGTGCCGTCCAAGGCATCCTTAAGGGGTGTTATTTTCTTTATCGGCACACGCTCTTATGATCCTTAAGCCAGTTCGCCGCGCACACTCTCAAGATCCTTAAGCCAGTTCGCCGCGCACGCGTCGCTCGGCATCCTTAAGTCTCCTCTGGGAGACAATGCAACCGTTCCGACCTTCGGTCCGTCCGGCAGACAGGAACGCTTGAACTGCTGGGAGAAGAATCTCCTTAAGAATGTCTCAAGCCATCTGTAGATCGTATCATCCTCATACTCACCGGCGAACGCATACCGGGCAAGCCGGTAAATCTTCGCAGGTTCATATCCAAACCGCAGCAGATAATATAAGAAGAAGTCATGAAGCTCATACGGTCCTACCAGATCCTCCGTCTTCTGCGCGATCTCCCCGTCCTTCGGAGGAAGCAGCTCGGGGCTTACCGGCGTATCCAGCACATCGTAGAGCACGGATTTCAGCTCCTCGTCCCCACAGGTATCTGCATAGTAATGTACCAGATGGCGCACCAGAGTCTTCGGTACTGAAGCATTCACTCCGTACATGGACATATGGTCTCCGTTATAGGTCGCCCATCCAAGCGCCAGCTCAGACATATCCCCGGTACCGATCACCAGACCGCCGTTCTGGTTCGCCACATCCATCAGGACCTGGGTCCGCTCTCTTGCCTGGGCATTTTCAAAGGTCACACTATGATCCTCCATATCATGCCCGATATCCTCAAAATGCCGCTTCACCGATTCGGCAATCGGTATCTCTCTCAAGGAAGCGCCAAGCTTCACCGACATCTTACAGGCATTTTGATAGGTCCTGTCCGTCGTTCCGAAGCAAGGCATCGTCACCGCCGTGATCCCCTTCCTGTCAAGCCCAAGCAGATCGAACGCCTTCGCGGACACTAAAAGCGCCAGCGTGGAATCCAGGCCTCCCGAGATTCCCACCACCGCATTCTTCGCATGGGCATGGCTAAGCCGCTTCTTAAGCCCCATCGCCTGGATCGCAAGGATCTCCTCACAGCGCACGGCTCTCTCCTTCGCCTCCCCCGGCACAAAGGGCCTCGATGAAATGTCTCTGGTAAGCTTCGTCTTTTCTGTCTGAATGTCAAACGGAACACGGCAAAGCACCGGAGCTTTCGCGGCCTTAAATGTAGTATTCTTCCTTCTCTCACTTAACAGACGCTTTAGATCGATCTCCGAATAGATCACTCCGTTCACAAACCGTCTGCTTTCCTTCAATATCGTTCCGTTCTCCGCGATCAGGTTGTGGCCTCCGAACACCAGGTCCGTCGTGGATTCACCCTCGCCCGCATTGGCGTAAATATAGCCGCAGATCAGGCGGGCAGACTGGCCTTCGATCAGGCTTCTGCGATAGGAATCCTTCCCGATGGTCTCATCGCTTGCCGAACAATTAACGATCAGAGTCGCTCCCTCTCTTGCCGCCTCTATGCTTGGCGGAACCGGCGACCACACATCCTCACAGATCTCCGCAGACACTACCAGAGACTCCATAGACGCCGCCGCAAACAAAATCTGCGGCCCAAAGGGAATCCTCTCACCCTCAAAAAGAATCTCTCTTGCCTTCTCAGGGCCCGGGCAGAACTGACGCATCTCATAGAATTCTCCGTAATTCGGCAGGAATGTCTTAGTCGTAAGGCCCAATATCCTCCCGCCGTTTAACGCCGCCGCCGTATTATACAGCTCTCCGTCAATAAAAAGCGGTACCCCCACGAAGAATAAAGCATCCTTCCCCCTGGTATGCTTTGCAATCTTAAGAAGCGCGGCCCTCGCATCCCGAAGCAGAACATCCTGCGTAAAGAGATCCCCGCAGGTATATCCCGTCACGCACAGCTCCGGAAATACAACTACCTTCGCTTTCTCTTCTGCCGTCTCATCTATCAGCGCACATATCTGTTCTGTATTATAAGCCACGTCCGCAACCCGGATATCCGGCGTAGCCGCCGCCACCCTTATGAATCCGTCTCTCATTCTATCAATCTTCCCTTCCCGCTACTTACTCCGTTTTATAATTCTTTTCATGTCTTCCTCTATATATTGGTCTGCCGATCTTCCCTTTCTTCTACTTACTTCGTTTTATGATCTTTTTCAGGTCTTCCACCGTATATCGGTATGCCGTATTACAGAAATGACATTTTACCTCAATGTCTTCTCCGTCCTGAATCATCTCCTGAATCTCTTTTCTGCCGATACTTGCCACCGCATGTTCCACACGTTCTTTGGAACAGTTACAATAGAACTGTGTCGGCATTGTATCCGTAATCTCAAGTCCCAGATTCTCAAAGAGCACTTCCAACAACTGCTCGGGTGTGTATCCTCTGTTCAAGAGCGAAGTCACGGAAGAGACATTCTTAAGATTCTCCTCCAACTGACAGATCGTCTTCTCACCGGCAAAGGGCATCATCTGAATGATAAATCCCCCTGCACAGCGCACAGTATTATCCTTCTCCATCAGTACACCAAGCCCGACCGAAGAAGGTACCTGCTCCGAATTCGCAAAATAATAGGTCAGATCTTCTGCGATCTCACTGGATACCAGAATCGTCTGCCCTGAATACGGCTCTTTAAGCCCCATATCCTTAATGACGGTAAGAAGACCTACTCCAACGGCTCCTCCCACATCTAACTTCCCGTTCTTGGGCGGAAGCATCACGCCCGGATTCCCCGCATATCCCTTCACATTGGCATGGCTGTCCGCCGTGACGGTAAGCCCCTCTATGGGACCGCTCCCCTGAATCTTTAAGGTTAGCATGTCCGTGTCATTCTTCATCATGCTGCCCATCAGCGCTCCTGCCGTCAGAAGCCTCCCGAGCGCTGCCGTCGCCACCGGGCTGGTGTCATGGTGCTGCCTTGCCGTCTCCACCACCTGCCTTGTGGTCGCAGCAAATGCCCGTATCTGATTGTCTGCCGCCGTAGCCCTTACGATATAGTCTTCCATTCTTCCTGCCCTCTTTCCAAGTTACTATTGCTATTCATGATCTGACATCCAAGAATCCGATCCCGTTAGGAATTGTAGGTTCTACAGTTCCTTACTTCCCATACTCCTGAGCAATCACACAGATCCGCCCGCTCGTATACATGGGCGCCTTCTTCGTGTAAGCGTCATAAGCCGCAACATAACGAAGCCCGGCCTTCTCAATCAGCGTCTTGATCTTCTCAAGCGTGTACGCTCTCTGATAATGAACCTCCTGATATCTTCGATACAGATCCTTATCCTCCTCACTCTGCACAAACAAAGTCAGCTGATACTCATTCATCTTATCCTCCGGGTTATAGTAATTATCCCAGATAAAACTGCACTCTTCCCGCTCCTCCGCGATCACCCGGTCCCCGAGAAGCTCCCGATACTTATATTCCGTATTAAAGTCAAACACAAAGATGCCCCGGGGATCCAGATAATTATTCACAAGGCTGAATACTTCCTTCAAATCCTTCTCGTCCGTGACATAATTGATGGAATCGCAGACACTCACGATTCCTCCGACTGTACCGTATAATTCAAAAGCCTGCATATCCTGCAGAAGATACAGGATATCATGACCGCTCTTAAGCCTCTTCTCCATGGCGATCTCCAGCATGATCTCTGAATTGTCCACGCCGATCATATCATAACCCTTATCCGCAAGCAACTCTGTCATATTGCCTGTCCCACATCCAAGCTCTAATACCATATTATTAGGAATATGATATTCCTTTAGTATCTCATCCAGATAATCTGCCCATTCCTCATAAGGTATATTATCCATAAATATATCATATACCTCCGCAAAACTCGTATACGCCTGCATTTTGCACTCCTTTATCCTCAATATCATTATCAATCTATAAAAGACTCTGGCTCTATAAAACCGATGCATATATATAAATTCCATAAAAGTGCATCCCTGATACAGGGATACACTTTTTTATTATAGCATGGAATGAACTGTTTTTCAATTGCTGATCGTCGATTTAAATTTGAGAAAAAATCTTATCTGCCAGCCTGTCCGAACGCTTAATGATTTTCACAAGTTCCTGTCTTCTCCCGTTCCTAACTGCCCGGATAAATTCCTCCCGGATCTCCTCATTGGGAATAAAAACCTCCCCTTTATCACTGTCATACGCCAGATATCCCAGATGGACAAGCAAGGTAAACACATCATCCTTGCTGCACAGTGAAGTCATATCATTCTGAAAAGTTCCCGCATCAATTCTATAATGCCAGCCTCCCAGCATATCTACAAGTGCATCCTTTAATCCGTCAAAATTCAGGTCTATATATGTTCTCAGTGATTCATATGTCTCTGTCTGCGTCCAATAATTACTGAATTTCTGATTAATCACAGCTTCTATGATAGATTTCGGATTATAAATATGCCCGCTATTACTTAAATAATACCCATCGTACCATCTACGTGCCTCATCAAAATTGAGTCCATAATCTGCACACAAGGATATGACCTCTTCTTCTGTAAAACCCATAAACTCTGCTAACGGTCCCGGCTCCAGCATCGTAAATTCACAGAAATCAGTCAATGCCGACTGCGTCCCATACTTTTTAACAGGCAGAATACCCGTCATATACGCTCCGCTGACCATTTGCGACGTCTGACTGCTCTTAAACAAACTTCTAAGCAGCTTAATATATGCATGCTGAATCTCCTCATTATCTTTCGCTTCACGAAAAAGCGCGTCCCATTCATCGATGATAATAAAAAATTTCTTTCCTGTTTTGGCATGAATCTGCAAAAGCGCTTTCGCCAATGCTTTCACATCCTCACTGACACACCCGGGAAAAGCTTCCTTAAGTTCTTCGATCACATCCTTCTGTATATCATTGACCGTATCCCCAATATCTTCTGCCATCGAAATAAAAGACATAATATCCAAAAACAACACATCACATTGATTCAAATATTCCCGAAACTTTCCCTCTTCGTCGTGTGCAATCTTAAGACTGTCAAACAATGCTTCGGAATCAGCTTCTCTGGAATAATATGCGGAAAGCATTCTGGCCGAAAACGACTTTCCAAACCGCCTTGGACGGCTACAGCAAGTCAGCATCCGATCACTGTCCAACACACTGTTTGTATAGGCAATCAATTCTGATTTGTCTACGTACATCCCTCTTTTCAGGATCGCCCTAAATCCATCTGACGGCGGATTGAGATAAATACCCATTCACCAAACACTCCTTTTCAAGCAACATCTGTCCATCAAAATATTTTTAAACGCGGAACCGGTTTTTCACTCTCTTTGTTTCTCTTAAATTATACGCAGATATCTGTATAAATTCAACGACTCCATCTGATTTTCTTCTAAACTTTATGTTCAGAGCGAAAGGAGATGGTTATATGGCTGGCTCTACTACAAATATCAGCATCCGCATGGATTCGGATTTGAAAGCACAGGCCGATGCTCTGTTTGGAGAACTCGGTATGAACCTGTCCACAGCGTTCAATATCTTTGTCCGCCAGTCGCTCCGTGAGGGCAGGATTCCTTTTGACATTTCTTTGAATCAGCCCAACAAGGAAACGATTGCCGCCATGTTGGAAGCGGAAAGGATTGCGAAAGATCCTTCTGTGAAAGGATATGCCGATCTGGATGAGCTTTCGCAGACCTGAAAAATTGGGCTGTTAGATGATGTGGTTGCTTCTCTTGCAATAGGCGAACCGCTCCCGGAAAAGAACAAAGATCACGCCTTGTCCGGTAAGTAGCAAAGATTCTGGCCGCTGTATAGGAAGTTTTTTCGTGTCGCTTCAATGCTGTTCATCTACCACATGACCATCGCTTTTACATCATGCTGCGGCTCATCTGTCAGTCCGAGCCGCATCTGCCCTTCTTATATGACAAGTCCGGGCGTCAATCCTTCTTTCATTCTGGAATATCTGATATTCATTTCAAGCCTTCGGTTATAAGCTGCTTCCTCACTGCGCCTTAGATACTCCCTCTTTCGCGCTGCCTTTGCCTTATCCTCGGCCTTTATCTGCGCCTCAATCCTTGCCCTTACTTCTGGTTTCAGATCACCGCTGACATAATGTGTAATGGTACCGTCCGGATGGATTACGATACCGGAAGAATGAATCTCATGCCCCATAAGAGACAATTCCGCCTGACACCTCGGCAGCGAATCATAATAATATTGTATCTTCCCTTCATAATAAGCTGCTTTTTGCGGATCATCTGCCATCTGTTCCAGTATATTGGACGCAATCACCACATTCCCTGTTCCTGAGGTTGCTGCCCCGATACTGTCCACGCTTTTCTGGTCTTTTCCGACATTTTGAATCATCACATTGCCATATCTTCGCCTGAGGTACTCCTGATATATCTCTTTTTTTGAAATATTCCGTGCTTCCCCGGTTTTCTGTAACAAATTCATAAAACCCACTGTGCCGACATCTGTTCTCTGTAACAAATTCATAAAACCCACTGTGCCGACATCTGTTCCCGGCATTTTCCCGGCATATTGATACATACCTGCCAGCATATCCTGAATGCCTAAGACGCCCATCTGCGATCCTCTCCCTTCTGTCTCTTTATGCACATTCTCATAAGATACGACTCCCGTTCATTGATCCGCAAAACCAATCCTGCATAACAAGCTGACCGCACGTCTCCGTTTTCATCCAGATCAAATACATAGCTTTTCCCTGCCTGGTGCTCTGACACATTATAGCCATAAGATGCTGCCACTGTGTTATCCCAGCGATCGTAATCTTCTTTCCATTCCTGAAGCTTTGCTATAATCTGCCGGGCATAGGCCGGATCGGCATCCATTTTCTGCTGCAGGCTTTCCGGCACGAGAACCGCAATCCGCCCGGGGCCAATACTGCTGTAATTTCTCTGCAGATCACCGCGGGTCTGAGGCGGATTGGCTCCGACAGGCTTCCAGTCATTCAGCGCATCCGCACTCGTGTCCTTTCGGAAATATTTCCAAAAAGGAAAATCATTTCTCTGCCAATTAGAAGAGGATATATTGGCATTTCCCACATGGGTTATGACGTCATACTGTGAGAAAGCATCCGCAAAATTCGCTGCCCCTGTAATTCCATAAGCATATGCCCTGCTGAGCGCCGATATATAATCCTTGCCTCCTGCCATCTTCATTGCATAAGCTTTCTGGAACGCACTTGCCGCATTCTTATCTGTTATCTTGCTCAATCGCTCCTGATAAGACTCACCCATGTAATTTACGGCTTCTATCCCTCCTGCTCCGTCTATCCCTGGTCCGTCCGTCTGCCCTGCCTTCTGCCCGAATACCCTTGCCGCTGCAAGCTCTGCAAAGCTCATGCCTCTGATGATATCGGACATGCCTTTCTTCTGACACAGCCCTGCCAATTCATACCAGCCTAATTGATCTGTTACTCCAAAATCCATTCTCATCTTTCCTTTCATTTTCGCCCGATGAAGGCATTTATCTGATATATCGGCAGATTTTTCCTGTTTTTTGGGCAAATGGAACGAAAGGATATTTTTAGGGAACGAAAAGAAAATGCTGACATGTTTCATCGACCAATGCCAGCAGGATTTTTCTGCAGCTTTCAAATTCTTCCGCCAGCTGGGGTACAACCTGTGTACCTTTTTCAGCTACATTCTTGTTGACATTTTGTATTTTTTTCATATAATCAAACTATAAGGAGTGTAAACTTTTATTAAGAAAGGACGTGAATACATGCCATTACCTAAAGAACAAATTCATACATCAAAAGACTACTGGAATCTTCCAGAAGGGCAGCGCGCGGAACTGATCGACGGAAAGCTATATGCAATGGCTCCTCCAAGCTTTACACACCAAAAAATCAGTTTTTCTCTTGCCCGCAAAATTGCAGACTATATAGACTCCAAAAAAGGAAATTGTGAAGTTATTCCCGCCCCTTTCGCAGTCAATCTGAATGCTGATGATAATACATGGTTAGAACCCGATATTTCTATTATCTGCGATAAAACAAAAATATCAGAGAAGGGGTGCAATGGAGCACCGGACTGGATAATCGAAGTCGTCTCACCAAGTACCCAAAGCCGGGATTATTTAAAAAAACTATGGTTATATCAAAATTCCGGGGTTCGTGAATATTGGATCATAAACCCAATCATGAAAAATGTACAAGTTTATTCTTTTGATGACGAGGAAACTTCCAGTCAATTCTCCTTCAACGATGAAATAACCGGTCATGTATTCAACGATCTGATTATTAAGATTTCTAATTTACTATAATAATCCCTTTGCCCTTCTGTGAACGGTCCCCTAGTCAAAATTTTTAAATGCCATGCAATCGGCGAACCTTTTGCATGGCATTTTTATTTTTCCGTTTACCTGTATCAATAGATTCTATTTGACGCCTTCTGTCTCTATGATGAATTTGGTGCTTCCGTTCATTCCTTCCTTGATTCCAGCGAAGGACTTATACTTCTTGCCAAGCTCTGACATGGTATCAATCCTGGATTTCACAGACTGGATATCATTGTTGAATACATCCGTTAGTTTGTCAATCCCTGAGGTTTTGAATTCCGACATACCATCGGCAAGCTGCTGGTTACCGTCTGCCAGGGCTGACGCTCCATCAGCCAACTTCTGATTGCCGTCTGCCAGGGCTCCCGCTCCCTCCGCTAACTGCTGGCTGCCTGCGGCCAATGTCACTGTCCCGGCCGCTAACTGTTGATTTCCGGAAGCCAGGGCTCCCGCTCCCTCCGCCAGCTTCTGATTGCCGGAAGCCAACGCTGACGCTCCGTCGGCTAATTGCTGATTCCCTGCTAACAATGCATTGGCTCCGGTTGCCAGCTGCTGATTCCCTGCGGCCAGGGCTCCCGCACCGTTGGCCAGCTTTTGATTGCCTGCTAACAGTGCATTGGCTCCGGTTGCTAACTGCTGATTGCCATTGGCTAAATCGCTCGCTCCTGATGATACTTTCTTTGCCCCGTCAGCCAACTGACCTACACCTTCCGGTAATTTTTTGACATTCTCATTAAGTGCCTGCGTTACGGCAAGTACCTTGTCTCCTCCCTGTTTTAATTGATTCAATTGAGCTAACAATACATCCTTATCAGATGATAAAGAACCCATCTGTCCTGCTAATGAATCAACTTTCTCTATTAATTCTCCCAGTACAGCATCCATCGTTTCTATAGTTGCGCGTATGCTTTGCAACTCTCCATTCTGACTTGTTTGGCCTGATGTGCCATTTTCACTCGCAACTGCTATATGATTTCTCGCTTCTGCTACCGCATTGGATGCACTGACCACAGTTACATTTACGTCCTCTGAAGAACTCGTAACCTGAACCGGAGCCGCATACACATTATTTCCTATCGCTGCTGCTACTGTAGATGGGTCAATTTCCGGGTACGCATTCATAATATCCTGTACCGCGCTCTCTTTTCCTATAACTTCCGGCTGCTCCACGACTGTTTGTGAAGAAGCGTTCACACTTCCAAGAGCAGCTTCCGCCTCATTCAGACTTGCTGAGGCAGCATTGAGTTCACTCTCTGTTTCTCCACTCTCTACACTTGCCGTAGCTGGAATGGATTGTAAAATAGCTTCTGTTCCACTCTTCAACAGGTGTAACCCATTTGAAAGCTCCTGTACACTTCCTGCATTCTCTATTAATGGCCCAACCATTTCTAATAATTGATTTACCCCTTGATTGACCCCATTCGTATACTCTTGCACACCGCTTTCCAACGCAGCAACACCCGTTACTAACTGTCCGCTCTGGCTGCTTAGCTGATTCATACCGGCTTCCAGAGTCTTAGATCCTGCCGCCAGTTCCTTTGCTCCGCTCGCCGCAGTGCCAGCTCCGCTTGCAAGGGTTTTTGCCCCGTCAACGGCATCCTTCGTCCCGGCCGCCAGCTCATTCGCTCCGCTTGCCGCATCATTCGCCCCGCTTGCCAGTTCCTGCGCTCCTGCCGCCGCATCCTTCGTCCCGGCCGCCAATTCATTCGCTCCATTTGCCGCGTCTATCGATCCTACCGCCAACTCTTTTGCTCCGCTCGCCGCTTCGCTTGCTCCGTCCACCAGCTTCTTCACACCGCCGATTGCTTCTCTGGAACCGTCTGCCAGCTCTCTCGCTCCGCTTGCGGCTTCTTTAGAACCGTCCGCCAGCTCTTTTGCACCTTCGGCCGCATCCTTCGAACCGTCCTCCAGCTGTGCGGACGCATCCTCCAGCTCATTCAGGGAATCCTCAAGACTCTCGAAATCATTGACATCACTTAAGTCGAACTCATTCATCAACTCTGCGGAAACCATGGTGACTGTCGGCCCGACAGAAGCGTCTTCCACATCCGCCGTGATCGTCACGCTCTCAGGAATATCGATATCCAGCTCTTCAAGCTTCAGATTCTCAGTGAGTCCCGGGAAACCAAGCCCTACTACGATACTCTTATCCGCATCTGACATAATCTTTCCATTGTCAACCGTGACGTTCGTATACTCGTCGTTTGGAAGCATCATCGCGGTCACCATGGTAAATGGCGTGTACATCTCCACATTTTCTCCGTCGATCTCCACCGTCTCTTTTGCATGGTTCTCATAATCGATATGGATCTCCACTTTACCGTCTTTTCCTTCCAGGTCTTCTGCCTTGATCGCCTTGCCATTCAACTTATAGGAAATTGTCACATCCACCGGCAGTTTTTCATCGGATGTTCCCTGATAGTAGATATCATTCCCCTTGGATTGCCACTTTAAGTCTTTGCCGCTCCCTTTCGTGAACTCTTCTTCACCCTTGATGTTCCGGATATCCTTTAATCCGGAAGCATCTGTCAATTCTCCGTTTTCAGGATTCTTAAGCCACTCCGTAACGGTGGTGCTATTTACATTTCCCGCGGCATCCGCTTTCACATAGACGGATTCCTCCTTGAAGGTACCTCCCTCATCTTCGCTGTCTCCTGCCTCATCCCCGGCATCTTCGCTGTCGCTTACTTCCTGATTGGCCTGGGTATCCGCCTCTTCCTGACCCTTAACCGTCTCCGTGCCATCTTGGGCCTCAGTACCCTGCTTTCCTTCCAATATTTCACTGGCAGCCTGCTCAAGCATCTCCGTGGTCTCTTCCTCTGCCATCACCACCGTACCGGATGTCTGGTAACTATAAGCTCCTACTGTCCCCGTTGCCATCGCAACAACCATAGCCCTGGCTATCATTTTTCTATTTGCATTCATAAAAATACCTCCTAAATATTATATAACACGCTTAACATCTCAGCTATTTTATACCTTACTGCGGGCATTCTGTCATAGAATCCGTATGGTTCTTTTTCTTTTTATCCTGTACCTTTTTGGGCAGGAATCCTCTGCTCGTCTTCACGATCACTCTGTCAAATACCATGAACATCGACGGAAGAATCAGCACAACTACCACCATACTGATGATCGCACCTCTTGCCATCAGGATACATAAGGAGCTGATCATATCGATATTCGAATAAAGACCTACTCCAATCGTTGCTGCAAAGAAGCTCAACGCACTTACCATAATAGACTGTGCCGATGCCTGATGTGCGATCGTTACTGCGTCATACTTGCTCTTGCCCTCGCTCCTTTCCCTCTTGTATCTCGTTGTCATCAGGATCGCGTAATCTACTGTCGAACCAAGCTGTATTGTTCCGATTACAATAGATGCCACAAAAGGAAGGGTTGTTCCCGTATAGAACGGGATCCCCATATTGACAAATATCGCAAATTCAATCACACCTACCAGAATAAAAGGCAGCGATATAGACTGGAACAGAATTAAAATAATGATAAATATAATTCCAATAGATACTACACTCACAGTCCTGAAATCCTTATCCGTGATAGTAATAAGGTCTGCCGTCAGCGGGCCTTCTCCCACCAGCATAGCCTTCTCGTCATACCGATCCATGATCTCATTGATCTTAACAATCTGCTGATTTACCTCATCCGATGCCACCTTATATAAGGAATTCACCATTACCATCTGATACTTATCCGTTTTTAGCATGCCGGTAATAGATTCCGGAAGCATATCCGACGGAATTCCCGGTCCGACCAGTTTATCCAATCCAAGCGCCCATTTGACTCCGTCCACCTTCTCGATCTCTTTCAGCATCTTCCCCACATCAGAGGACGGCACGGAACTGTCCAGCAGAAGAATGTGGGTCGTATTCATCTCATAATCTTCCTTAAGCTTTTCATTTGCAATAATGCTGGGAAGATCTTTCGGAAGCGTCTCATCCAGATTGTAATAAACTCCTGTATGGTTGTTGCCGTACACTGCCGGGAACAACAGGATTAAAAATGCTGCTACATACCAGAGATAACGCTTCGTAACCTTCTCTGACAGTTTGCTGATATCCGGAAGCAGCGGCTTGTGCTTCGTCTTCTCAATCACCTTGTCACAGCACAGAATCATGGACGGAAGAACCGTAACACAGGCGATCACGCCAAAGACTACACCCTTCGCCATAACCACTCCGATATCCAGCCCCAAGGTAAAACTCATGAAACACAACGCGATAAATCCTGCGATCGTTGTCACCGAACTGCCTACCACCGAAGAGAATGTATGAGAGATCGCGTGCGCCATCGCCCGTTTCTTATCCCCGTCAAACCGTACCTGCTGCTCTTCGTAGCTGTGCATCAGGAAAATGGAATAATCCAATGTAACTCCAAGCTGAAGCACCGCCGCCAGAGCCTTCGTGATATAAGATATCTCTCCCAGGAAATAATTACTTCCCAGGTTATATAATATCGCCATGCCGATACTTAGAAGGAACAGAACCGGCACGAAGAAAGAATCCATCGTGATACCCAGTACCAGTACCGCCAGCGCTACCGCAATGAGCACATAAAGCGGGGTCTCCTTCTCGGCAAGATTCTTCGTATCCGTTACGATGGCCGACATGCCGCTCAGGAAACACTGCTTCCCTGCGACCCTTCTGATCTCTTCGATCGCATCCATCGTACCGTCCGAGGAAGTACCTTCGTCAAAGAAGATCGCCATCATCGTTCCCGTATCGGAATTGAATACTTCATAAAGTTCATCCGGGAGCATACTCTCCGGAACCGAGATATCCATCACGGAATCATACCAGAGAACATTCTCCACATGATCGATCTTCTCAATCTCTTTCTTTAACTTTACAATGTCCTTATTCTCCATGCCATCCACGATAAACATGGAGAACGCGCCTGTTCCGAAATCCTCCACCATAATATCCTGCCCCTTCATGGTCTCGATATCGTCCGGCAGATATGTCAGAACATCATAATTCACTCTGGTATTCACATATCCCAGCACAGAAGGAATCAGCAGCAATATACTGATGATCAATATCGGTATTCGAAACTTTACCACTTTTTTCCCAAACTGAACCATAATCACCTGCTCCTTTTCTTTTTCTGACCACTAGTCATTTCTTACAATATGCACTATACTACAAAAATGACTATCAGTCAATACTTTTTTCAAAAATTTTGACTTTTAGTCATTTTTTATTAAAAGCACTTGAAAATGCGCCTATTATCTGGTTATAATATGGTTAATACACACGTCAAAAGACATTTTGTCCGCCGGCTATTATGAAAGGATTGTGGATTATAATGGGGAAAGTCGATGAAAATAAGAAAAAGAAAAAAGAAACACTGTTCAACAGTGCCTATGAACTCTTTATTACGAAGGGAATCAATTCTACTGCCATCTCTGATATCGTAGAAAAGGCAGGGGTTGCAAAAGGCACCTTCTATCTGTATTTTAAGGACAAATATGATATCCGCAACAAGCTTATTGCCCACAAGACTCATGAACTGTTCCATGCGGCGAAGCTTGCCCTTGACCAGACAACAGAACCGGTAACCGGACTGGACGAACAACTGATCTTCATTATGAATCATATTATAGATACGCTGGTACTCAATGTTCCCCTGCTGAACTTCATTTCCAAAAATCTGGTCATGGGAGCCTTACGCTCCGTACTTCTGACCGGTGAGCGCACAGACAATGATTTCTATGAAATATTCCTGGAAATGGTGAGGCAGGACAAGTATGAATATCAGGATGTAGACGTGATGCTTTTTACCATCGTGGAGCTGGCAGGCTCCGCCGGATATAATTCTATCCTGTATCAGGAACCGCTTCCTATCGAACAGTATAAGCCCTTCCTGTACCGCTCTGTCCGGCTGATCATTGACAGCCATCGGATTAAGGAAACTCTCGAATAGAAAGGGTCATTACATGCAGCTACTATCGCCTACATTAAAAGAACTCAGCCTTCACGGCACCAAATCCTTTCCCTGCGCCATCTACCAGACCCGCTCACTTGGGAAAGGGCCGCTGGTCAAACACCACTGGCATGATGAAGTGGAGATCTTATACTTTTTCGGAGGGGATTTCCGCCTCGAAATCAATATGGAACAGTTTTTTGTACATTCAGAGGCACTGTATTTCATTAACCCCGGCGAATTGCACAGCATATTTACAGAGAAGGCCGGAAGCTCCGGAGAAGATGCCATTGTGTTCTCTCTTGGCGCTTTAAGTTTCGATTCCTATGATGCCGCGCAGATGCAGTTGATCCAGCCCATCCAGAACGGCAAACTGCTGTTCCCGCGCTGTATTCTGCCTGATCATCCCGGGTTTGCTCCCATCCGGGACGCATTCTCAGAGACCATGCATTCCTTTGGGCATCCGCTGGATGAAGAGACACCTCTTAAATACGGCGCCGTCACAGACGACCTGACCAACCAGCTGTTCATCAAATCCTACCTCCTGCGCATCCTTGCCGTTCTCTCTCACTACCGGCTCTTTACATCCACCGAGAAGAACCTGGATAAACGCGTAGAAAGCCTCAAAACAGTTCTGACTTATGTAAGGGATAATTATAAAGAGAAGATCTACATTCAGGATCTGGCAAACCAGGTACATATGAACGAACAGTATTTTTGCCGCTTTTTTAAGAAATCCATCGGACGTTCTCCCATGGAATATATCAATGAATACCGCATCAAGCAGGCGAAACGCCTGCTCGAAGAGACAGACCTGCCCGTTATGGAGGTCTGTTTGGAGTGCGGCTATAACAATCTGGGAAATTTCCTTCGTACATTCAGAAAATACACAGACACCACTCCGCTGAAATACCGGAATCAGTTTCAGAGATAGGTACTGTAAAAAGTCATAATTTCGTATTTTTTTATCAGATAAGCATAAGACAAAAGAGTGATATGCCATTATAATTAAGCCATAAAGAACAGATATTTTTAAATTTATTTATAAACAGCGGAGGTATTGATTATGATGAAAAAATGGTGGCACGATAAAGTGGCTTATCAGATTTATCCGAAAAGCTTCTACGATTCCAACGGGGACGGAATCGGCGATATTCCCGGTATTATCAGCAAGCTGGATTATTTGCAGGATCTGGGCGTGGACATTATCTGGCTCTCCCCCTGCTACCCTTCTCCACTTGCCGACGAAGGATATGATATTTCCGATTACTATGATATCGACCCGCGCTTTGGTACAATGGCCGACATGGAGCAGTTGATCGCAGAAGCTAAAAAAAGAAATATGTATATTCTGATGGATCTGGTGGTAAACCACTGTTCCGACGAACATGAATGGTTCCTGAAGGCATGCGAAGACCCCGACGGCAAGTACGGCAATTTCTTCTACCTGCGTGACAAAAAAGACGGGGAGCTTCCTACCAACTGGCGGTCTTACTTCGGCGGTCCCGTGTGGGAGGACCTGCCCGGAACAGATAAACAGTACCTGCATGTGTTCCATAAAAAACAGCCGGATCTTAATTGGGAGAATCCTAAACTTCGTGAAGAGGTCTACAAAAACATCAACTGGTGGCTCGACAAAGGACTCGGCGGTTTCCGCATCGATGCCATCATCAACATCAAGAAAGCAAGCCCTTTCAGGAACTACGAGCCTGACCGCCCGGACGGGCTGTGCAGCATCCAGTGCATGCTGAAAGAAGCCCATGGCATCGGAGAATTCCTTGGTGAGATGCAGGAACGCACCTTTAAGAAATACGACGCTTTCTCGGTCGGAGAAGTATTTAACGAAAAGCCGGAAGAGATTCCTGACTTCATCGGAGAGAACGGTTACTTCTCCAGTATGTTTGACTTTAACGAGACAATCTTTGGAACCAGCGAGAAGGGCTGGTATGACGCCACACCCATCACACCGGACGACTATAAGAGATGCTGCTTTGAGTCCCAGGCTAAGATCAAAGAGATCGGCTTCCTCTCCAACATTATCGAAAACCATGATGAACCCCGCGGCGTCAGCCGATACATCCCGGATGGCGACTGTAATGTACAGAGTAAGAAGATGCTTGCAGCGTTAAACTTCATGCTGCGGGGACTTCCTTTTATCTATCAGGGACAGGAACTTGGGATGGAGAATGTACCCTTCTCTTCCATCGACGAAATAGATGATATCTCCACGCTGGATGAATATCAGGTTGCCCTTGACGCGGGCCTGACACCGGAAGCTGCGCTTAAGGCCGTGGCAAAGTTCAGCCGTGATAATGCAAGGACACCGATGCAGTGGTCCGATGCTGCAAATGCCGGATTTACCACCGGAAAGCCCTGGCTAAAAGTGAATCCGAATTACACATCCATCAATGCCGCAAGCCAGATGGACGACTCAGACTCCGTGAGAAGCTTTTACAAGAAATTGATTGCTCTGCGCAAAGATCCGGAATACAGAGAGACAATCGTATACGGCGCATTGGAGCCGTATCTTGAGGAACAGCATAACCTGATGGCCTATTACCGCAAAGGTGACAAGACTCTGCTGGTAATGGGAAACTACCAGAATGAGGGGCAGACGGCCCTGCTTCCCTCCGGATATAAGAACGTACTGCTGAATAATTATCCGGATCTGGTTCAGGAAGAGACGGCGTTAAAGCTGCACGGCTATCAGGTTGTAATCTTAGAGATGTAGAGATGTTACTTTTCTGATACAAGCCTGCCCCAAAGCACTGCTTTATTAGCCCGGATCATTCTGTTATCCGATTAAACGGGCAGGCTTGTCCTCCTCTACGGTAACAGTTTGCGGACTAACCAACCGCAGACTGTCACGCAGAAAAGATCATGAAAAGTTAGTTATTGCTATAATCATAGAAAGGATGGAAAATTATGAATAAAACATGGTGGAAAGAGGCTGTGATCTATCAGATCTACCCTCGCAGCTTTATGGACGGCAACGGAGACGGTATCGGCGATCTGAAAGGAATCACCAGCCGCCTGGATTACTTAAAATATCTGGGGGTCGATGTGATCTGGCTCTCCCCTGTCTACAAATCTCCAAACGATGATAACGGCTATGATATCAGCGATTATCAGGCAATCATGGACGAATTCGGGACCATGGAGGACTTCGATGAGATGCTCGCTGAGGCCCACAAAAGAGGGATTCGTATCGTCATGGACCTGGTCGTAAACCACACCTCCGACGAGCACAGATGGTTTGTGGAGAGCCGCAAGTCAAAGGAGAACGACTACCGGGATTACTATATCTGGAGGGAGGGAAAGGATGCCCAGACACCGCCCAACAACTGGGGTTCCTGTTTTGGCGGTTCCGCCTGGCAGTACGATGAAGAGACGGCGATGTATTACCTGCATCTGTTTTCCAAGAAGCAGCCGGACCTGAACTGGGATAACCCAAAGGTCCGCAAAGAAGTCTTCGATATGATGACCTGGTGGTGCGAGAAAGGTATCGACGGATTCCGTATGGATGTGATCAGCATGATCTCCAAGACAGCGGAAATGCCGGACGGCGAGGTGACCGATTTCTACGGCGACTACAGTCCTTACTGCATACACGGCCCCAACGTTCACAAATACCTTCAGGAGATGAACGAAAAGGTATTATCCAAATACGACATCATGACGGTCGGAGAGACTCCCGGTGTCACCACGGAAGTGGCAAAGCAGTATGCAGGAGAAGATACCAGGGAGCTTAACATGGTATTCCAGTTTGAGCATGTAGATAATCATGGCAAATACGGCAAATGGGATGATCAGAAATGGCAGCTCACCAAATTAAAAGCAATTTTGAGCCGCTGGCAGATGGATCTGTACGGTAAGGCATGGAACAGTCTGTTCTGGGATAACCACGATCAGCCAAGGGCCGTCTCCCGTTTCGGCGATGACAGGCCCCAATACCGCGAAACTTCCGCCAAGATGCTTGCCACCTGCCTCCATATGATGCAGGGCTCTCCTTACATCTATCAGGGAGAGGAGCTTGGTATGACGAACTATCCGTTCCAGAGCCCCAAAGACTTCCGCGACATTGAAAGCATCAACGCCTACGAAGAATGGTGTGCAAGCGGTAAAGTATCTCATGAAGACTTCTGGCCATGCATTACCGCAAGGAGCCGTGATAATGCCCGGACGCCAATGCAGTGGGACGACAGCGAACAGGCCGGGTTCACAACCGGGACCCCGTGGATCGCAGTCAATCCGAACTACAAAGAGATCAACGCCAAGGCAGAGACGAAAGATCCAAATTCCGTGTTCCATTATTACAAGAAACTTATCGCCCTCAGAAAAGAGAATCCCATCATGGTGTACGGCAAATACGAACCCCTGATGGAGGACAGCGAAGAATTATTCGTATACACAAGAACACTGGATGATCAAAAACTGCTGGTAGTCTGCAATTTTACCGATCAGGATACCGCGTTTGCCATTCCGGCGGAATTCACCGGATGCTCCTGCCTGATTTCCAATATGGAAAATGATTACAGCGCACAAGAGATTACGGTAAAGCCCTACGAAGCTTTTGTGCTGAAGAAATAACTGATACATCTTGACAGGATGATTGGCAATAATGCCGACTTTCTTGCCCGTCGGTCTCGGAAACAAACCGTTTCCGGGCCTACGGGCAGTTTGCAGTACCCGTTCCAGGCTCCTTTTAAAGGCCGGGAATACTTGATATAACACACCTGTGTTTTTTCTGACTACGGCTTCTTACAGCGGCATTGTCTTTTGATGGGCAGTTCTGTTATACTTTCTCAATCGAGCAGGTGTGCTTACCCGTTTTCTCGTCGTAATTAATGCCGACGAGCAGAATATTACCGACAAACGGTTTCAATGCCGCAGTATATTTTTTATTCTTGATCTGCGCTATGGCACCGCCAGATGTCTTGTTCCATTTCAGCTCAATGACCATCGCCAAAAGCCCGGACAACGGAACCGGAATAAACACAACATCTGCGATTCCTCTGCCCGACGGCATCTCTTCTACCTTTACGTACTGCCCAAATGCAGCGATATACGCATACTTGACGACAGCTCTTAGCGCCTGCTCATCGTTGTAGTACTGCGGCGCATACTGCTCTCCTCTGATCTCCTCCAGGGCAGCAGCTACAGCGTCGCCATTGCCTGCAATCGTGTCACTCAAAAGCTTTCTTGAACGTCCGATCAACCGGATCCAATGCATGCTAAACTGATCATTGCCTAAAAAGTTCTTAAACTCATCACGCACTTCCTCATTGGGCACATAAACCGTACCGCGCATAGAGTCATAGGTCAGATACCCCAAATGGACCAGAAGTGTCAGCACATCATCCTTCGTTTGAAATCTTTCAAAATCATTCTGAAATTGTGATGTGTTAACAACCACTTCGGCACCGCCGATCAACCGGATCACGGTCTCCTGCAATCCGTCGAAATCCATATCGATATAGTCTGTCAATGCTTCCGAAGCGGAAGTCTTTCCCCAGAATGAACGGCAATTTTTCTCCCTGCAGGCGCTCATGACCGAATAAGGATTATAGATCCCATACTCTCCAGACAACTCATATCCGTCATACCAGGCTTTTATATCATCAAAACTCATCTTATTCTTCTTGCAGAGTCTCTTGACCTCTGTCTCAGAAAAACCTGTGAATTCTGCAAAATCTCCCGGATGTAGCATAGAAAACTCACGAAAATCAGAAATTGCCGACTGTCTCCCGTCCTTTTTGATCGGCAAGATTCCCGTCATGTAAGCGAAAGCCACGACCTTCGGTGTAAAGTTTCCGTTCTTGAACCACCCTCTAAGCAGATTCAGATATGCCTGCTGCGCATCCTCATCATCCTTCGCCTCACGAATCACCGCATCCCATTCGTCTATGATAAAAACGAACTGCCTCCCGCCAGGCCTCTCTGCACAATACAGCAATATATCATTTACCGTTCTTCGCTCCGGTAAATCAGGATACATCCGCTGCAAATCATCATAAACAGCTTCCAAAATCATCTCCGGAACTTCAATCAACGGCTTCCGTAATATTCTGGCTTCTGAAATAAAACTGGTGATCTCCAAATAGATTACGTTGTATTGATTCAGATGCATCAAATACGACTTTGAACGCGCAATGACCTTTTTATCGAACAATTCATGAGAATCGCAGGAACAGTCATAGTAGGCTGTCAGCATCTTTGCCGCATAAGATTTCCCGAAACGGCGCGGTCTGCTTACGCATACAAGGCTATCGTCTCCGCCAATTCTTTCATTTATCAGCCGAATCATACCCGTCTTATCGACATAATTCGGTCCGCTAATCCGCTTAAACGCTTGATTTCCGGGATTCACATAAGTGCCCATCTCAACGTCTCCTTTCAGAATCCTATCTCTCTACTTATTCGGACTTTTTAGAGCCTCTCTATCTTACAGGTATGCACCTTCGTCTTCTCATCATAATTAATTCCAACCAGCAAGATCCCTTTGTCATAATCCTTAATAATCTCCGGATATCCCTTATCCTTTATCTGGCTGACTGCTTTGCCGGATGTCCCGTTCCATTTTAACTCGACAATCATCGCAGGGAGATTGTACCGTCTCTTGGGAATAAATACGACGTCTGCTATCCCCTTTCCAGACGGCATTTCCTCGATCTTCATGTAGCAGCCAAATGTCACGATATATGCAAACTTGATCACTGATCTCAGTGACTGCTCGTTATTATAATACGTGGGCGCATACTGCTCTTTCCTAATTTCATCAATGGCATCTGCAACCGCTTCTTCATTCCCTGAAATTGTATCTTCCAAAAGCTTCTGTGAGCGGCGGATCAACTCCATCCATTTATGATTTACATCTTTTCTTTCCAGGATATTCTTAAATTCAGCACGGATTTCTTCATTGGGAATCCGTACAGTATGGTCAGACTTTTTATAGGTTAGGTATCCCAGATGAATAAGAAGTGTCAGAATATCATCTCTGCATCTAAACGTTTCAAAATCATTTTCAAAGCTCCCTGTGTATGTCTCAATCTCTTCCCCGATAATCAGGCGGGAAATGACCTCCTGCATACCTTCAAAGTCCATATTGATATAAGTCTTCAGAGATTCTGCCGCCGATGATTCTCTCCAGAAGGAACGGCACTCCTTCAACGCCATAGCCCGGATGACAGAAAATGGATTATAGAGTGATCCCACTTCTGAAAAACCGTATCCGTCATACCAAGCTTTCACTTCTTCAAAATTCATCCTTTTCTTCTTACAAAGTTTCCTGACTTCTCTCTCCGTAAATCCGGTAAACTCTGCAAACTGATCCGGATCAAGAATCGAATACTCCTGAAAATCTGAAATCGCAGACTGCGTCCCGTCCTTCTTAATGGGCAAAATACCTGTCATATATGCGGCAGCTACCACTTTGGAAGTGAAGTTATTGTTCTTAAACCATTCTCTAAGCAGGTTCAGGTAAGCTTTCTGTGCTATCTTGTCATTTGCCGCTTCGCGGATGACCGCATCCCATTCGTCAATGATGAAGACAAACTTCTTTCCATCCGGCTTCTCCACATGGCGAATCAGACAATCGGTGAGACTTTTCTCCGGCGGCAATTCAGGATCAAGCAGAAACAATTCGTCCCGGATTGCCTCGACGATAATATTCGGTACTTCCCTGAGAAAAATCCCCTGTCTCTGGGCTGCTGATATAAAACCGGTAATATCCAGATAGACTACATTATATTGATTTAAATGAACACCGTAAGCCTTCGTCCCGGCTATTTTCTTCTTCTCAAACAACTCCTGTGAATCGCAGGAACAATCATAATACGCACAAAGCATCTTTGCCGCATAAGATTTTCCGAAACGGCGGGGTCTGCTCACGCAAAGCAGGTTATCGGGCCCATTGATTCTCTGATTGACCAACTTGATAAGCCCTGTCTTATCGACATATTCACCCCTACATATCTGTGCAAACCCGCTGTTCCCGGGATTAAAGTAAATCCCCATTGGTGCGCCCCCCTTTTATATCTGGTACAGTATCGCATGAGTATAATGCAAAACCGGCAAAATTCATCTAATCGTCGCGATCCCGTTATAGCTTTACTATAACAAAAAACAGCAATACAAACAATGGGATAAATTCAATTCGGAGTATTTTTCGATTATCTTTCCCCTTTGTTGAAAATTTCCAGATGTCGTTATATTGATTTATATTGACTGTAAATCATAATTAAACTACAATATTTATAGATAATATTACTGGTTGTACTGTAATTAATAGAAAGGCTGTGATTGTAAAAATATGACAGAAATTGCCAGATTACTTTTAGGTTTGCGTGCTGCCGGATGGACAGAAAAGGAAATTAATGATTTTGTACTTTATATTGAATCAGGCGAAGAACAATATAAGCCTAAACCAAAAACAGAAAAGAAGAATAAGATATTGCTTAAAAAACAAGCCTTGAAGTGTAGGCTTGTTTTTTAAGTTGTAATATATGATATTAATGTTATCACAACTGATACTCCCTGTACATCTCCTCACGTAATTTCGTATCATTTGCCACTTTGATAATCACATCCTCTTTCCCTTCATTCGTAAGAGAAATGATCAAACGGCTGTATCTCTGTGCTTCTTCCTCTTTTCCCAATTCCACTAACATCTGTCCCAACTTCGTCACTCGGATTCCCTCCTTGATCTCTTCCATCTCCGCCTGGCTTAAAAATTTATCCGCCATAATAAACACCATCGCCTCAATCTTTGCTATATCTTCTGTACTAATTCCTTCTGCTTTCCCGGTAATGTCAAATGCCGACTTCACACGTTCCTTCTGAGGCATTGCACCACCCATCAACAGGCACATCGACAACGGAATCAAATCTTCCCTGGTCAATGATTCACATGACTCCACCTTCTGCTGCAGATCTGAGATCACCTGGTCCGCATTCTTATCCCGCATAATAATCGGAACAATCCGATATGTATTCACCCCTTCCCGCAATTCCGTCATAGGATTACGGATTCCTCCGGAAAATAATACATACGTCGTCACCGGTACCTTATACTGATAACTGATCAGCGCCTCGTAGCTTCGATACCGCCTAAGGCCTTCTGTCCCCTCATTCTTACTCTGGAATTCAAAATGCTTCCAGGAACCATTCTCCATTATCAGGTTAAAATCCTGCAAAAAGCGCTTTACCTCCAAATGCACTACCTCTGTCGGCGCGTATCCTACCACCTTTCCCTCAATGCCAAAATAAGGAAGCAGTTCATCTGCAAAAAAGCCGACTGCTACCTTAAGCGCCGCATCTTCATGCTGTTGTATGGAATGATTTTTACTCTGGTCCTTGTCTTTGTCTCTACTGCTTTTGCTATTTCTTTTCTTGCCCTTCCTTGAACTTTTCTCTCTTGTTCCCACCGAAGTCTCCAGTTTAGGTTTGCTCTTCTTCATATAGTCTCTCCTCTTCAAAATTTGATACAGAGAAACTATCCGTAAGAATACCTACTGAAGTTCACCTAATTGTAGTAATCTCGTTATAGCCTTACTATAACAAAAAACTGCAATACAGACAATACGGTAAACTCAATTCGTAGTATTTTTCGATTATTTTCATTCTACTTGATCGGTCATGGAATTCTCCCGGAAAATGGGTATGACTGTTTAGAAATTTAAGAAATATAAATCGACTTGAAAATGATAGATTAAATTTAGAATTATGACAGGTCCTCTGAAATATTTTCTGTGAGGTATAGTTTAAGACATAGGGTTGGGAATGTCAAGAAAAATTTCCTGACGCCTCAACCCGCATTTTCGTGATCCTTGAATTTTTCAGATTTCGCATATTTTCTCATCCATCGACAGACTGATTGCCTGAAGCAGTCCGACCGTATCTATTCCAGATAACACAAAACACCCCTTCTCCAGTGTCTCCGGTCTCTCCGTGCTGGTCCGTATGCAGATCGCCGGATTTAACCACTTTAAAATCTTTCAAATTACACGTCACCAGATAATCTGCATTTACAATTCTTGCACATTCATCCTTCAAGCAGTCCTCAAAATCTTTAAACTGTATATTTTCTATCGCCTATAAAACCTGCTCATGTGGAGCACCTGCTTCTTCAAATTCCCTCTGAGGCATTGCACCACCCATCAACAGACACAAAGACAATGTGCTATACTGACAACGTAGAAAACCAGAGAGCCCGGCGACATCCCCTCCAGACGCACACCATCTTCGAAGGAAGAAAATAGCCGCCATTACTGCCACAATGACGGCTGGCCTTGTAAAAGGCTAAAGTAACTTATTGTTGGAAGTAAGCCTCTTCTCTGGCTTTCTTTTAATATACCATATCCGCAAGGAAGAAACAAGAATTATCTTACTTGAATAAATTTCGCTGTAATCGATTTTTATAACTTATCAAGGATTTGTACCAGCTTTACCATCACATGGAACGCTCTACACGATAGTCCCTGCCGTGATCAGTCCTATGCATTGTATCTGTATACGCCTGTTCGAATTTTGAGGCGCATTTATCCCCAAAAACGCCGCAGACTATGAAAAGCTCTCAAAGGAATCTTTTCAACTCCTGCTTTCTCATAGTATTTACTAATCATGTTTGCAAAGCGTATTCCGTATACAACCATCTCCTTCATCAGGGTATTTGTTAAAAAGTTCAATCCAATGTTTTTTAACTCAAATGTCGGCGTATGGAATATTGAGGTCAACTATTATGAGCAGAAAGCATTCTGGTGCATATGCAGCTACATAGTCTGTAGCGGTAATGGGATCGAAATCTTAGTGAATCTGATTAATATTGCCTATTGTGCAATGGAGATATTTTCTCACCAGGAGGAATCCTTTTCAGCATACCACAGTGAAAGTGCATAGAAGTTTTTCTTTATGATCAGTGAACAAATCTGTCAACAGATATTTTATGCCCGTTTACTACAAAACATCGAAACCAATATAAAATCCAGTCTACTTATGAAAGCACTGAAACGGTGGATTCAGCAACAATACTTTCATTTACATAAGTTATAAAGTAATAGTACATTTAATAATTAAATGCGATAAATAGACCTGTAATAAAAACAACTATACCATAAATTTCTATTCCTTTGCAAAACCATTGTATCTGCAGCTTCTCATTTTGGCTTAAAGCTAACTGTACTTTGCCTTTCCTGCATCGATATATACCCCCAGCAAAAGCGACTAATAAAAAGCTCCCACACAGAACTGCTCCCTTTGCTGCATGTATCAGTCCAATGGAAGAATTCATCGTACTCAAAGCCAGATTTGCTGTTTGAAAAAAACAACTCAAATTGTTTACAACCTCAATAACTACAAAAAACAGCAGACCTAACACAATCGCTTTTTTAATCTTCCGATTACCAACATTTTCTAATGAAATCCCCGAAACAAGCAAAAAATAAAACAAATAGTGTGGCGAATATATAAAACATTCATTGTAACCATAAATGTAATGCAATACTAAATTTCCAACATAGGCGACAAGAAGAGCAATCATATATCCATCTTTTGCCATATTAAATCTTTTTAGTCGTTTTATCAGATAATAAATAATACATCCGACCAGCAATATATAAAAAACAAACAATAATAGTTTCATAAACGACGTATACTCATAAAAAAGCACTGGATGATAATCTTCTCCCGGATTCTGCAGACCCACATCTGATGATAGAAGAGGTGTAAAAGCTATTTGCTTAACCCACGCCATTGTTTTAGGAAAAGTAATCAACCAATTCATCCACATGACTTCATCATATCCCCGTCCACAAATTCCATCTATTATGCCAGTCCAAAAAAGCGGACAATCATTCCAAATAAATTGCTGAAACTTGCAGAGGATCACAACAAGAACAACATTTATTATATTAATATTAAAAAAGAATTTTACCCCCTTTTTTATATCGTATCGACATAGCAACAGATATATCAGGCCAACCATATAAAAAATATAATTTGTCAATGTAGTACCAAAACAAACAATACCAAAAAAAATCAACAAAAAACATTCTTTTTTTGTAAATTTATCATTAGAGCCTGAAATCAGACTAATAAAATACCAGAACCCAAGCAAGCCAACAGCCGAAAATATAAAAGATTCTGGAACTGTCGAAAATATCAGCATCGAAAAGCTGAAACCATAAATAAGCATAAAAAGTACTCTGATCAAATACTCGGTATTTGTTCTTTTCAAAATAGAATAAAAGAGACTGACTACTAGTGCGCCACAAAAGGACTCTATTAGAATTACAGACATTTCCGAACGGTTAACCATTCCATTTACAAACAATGTGATTGTTTCTGTCAACAACGGAAAAAGCGGATGAACTGTTGTCCGATAATGATTAACTTTAATACAAGTCAAATCTTCAAAAGCTCTTCTATTGTCCGCTCCAAAAAATATATTCGTATCAATCATCTTATAAGAGATACACAATCCTAAAAAGACATATATCACAAAAGCAACACCAAAAATCAATACTTCAATACTTATATTCTTCTTGCAGTATGTCCAAATCTCCCTAACTTTCATATCCCTCTGTGAATCACACCATTGAAATATTTTCCCCAATGTGCAGCGCTCCAGTCTCTGACGAAATAAATCAATCACTACTCCTACCATAAAAATCACCCCCGCTGTTTTTAAGATATGTAAAATTAAAAAAGGAGAATTCTGATATTCTGTGCATTTGAATACTTTATTCCATATCCAAGAAGACATAATACCATCGTGTAACAAATATATCCCAAGCGTTGTAGATGCAACAATATTAATAGGTAGATAATAAGGAGTTTTCAGATGAAGAAATAAACCAAAAACGCCGACACTCAATGAAATCATTGGCGCCGTATTTGGCGGCCAGAAAAAAGCCGGTTCATTTATTCCCAATGCAGCAAAAAAATCACTAAACTGATTAATGAGCAAGATAGAACTTAACAAAACAACAATTGACAAAACCGTAACTTTCACGGCAGATTTCTTTGTTCTTATAATCGAAATCCCATACTTCTGAATGTATGCTCCTAAGAAATAGACAACCACCATCCATATCATACGATTATAATATAGCATTGTTTCTGTTGATCCTAAAAACAAACCAAATGCTGTAGGAAGTACACAATATAAGCCTAAAACAGTAACAAGAAATTTCTGATAAGTTTTTTTATCCATCACATTTATTAAGATATTAAAATACGTACTCAAAATATAGACGATAATATATGCTGTAATAAACCAATAAGAATTTAGTGTGACCGGAAAAAATGATAAAAAAATATTCTTCAGCCCACTTAACTCATAGAACCCTAATTTGCAAGCCACAAAGATTGTGCCCCAATAATAAAATTGGACTTCTGCCAGTAATCGAATCAATTTTTTCCATTTAAATCCGCTATTCACCATAAAATAGCCAAAAATCAAGATAAAAAGATTAACTCCCAGTTCTCCAAACATATAAAAAGTTTTTACAAGTAGTTTATTCACACTAATACCAGGTTCAAAGCTGAATCCGCTTTTGAATACACAGTGAAAAATAATGATGAATAAAATACTAATAATTCGAAGTAATTCTATATTGGATTTTCTATGTTCCATATAGCCTATTCCTCACCATCACTATAGCTTAAAAGTAAATTTTTAATACTACCCCGCATTCATACAAATCCTACTAAACTCAAAAATAGAAAACAAAAAACATAATCAAAAAGAAAACAAGGCAAAGTATTAGAAGCATCCGGTCATGTAAAAGCACCTCCACCGGATCTCCATCGGATTCTCCTTCTACATCCATGCTATATTTCATCGTAATCAAAAGTACTATTGGGATGGTGAAAACCAGATTTCCTCCATAGCGCAGTGAAGTATTATCATCCATACACCAAAGCGCATAAAAAACATTAGCTAATGCCAAACACATATACATGTTTTTATCTAGAAAGTTAACCGAGTAATATTTTAATGATTTACGTGTATACCCCCCCCCCACCTGAATCCACATGTACTAATTCATTTCTTCGTTTCCCCATTGAGAAACAGAAAGCTAATGCAATAACTGTAAGATAAAGCCAATTTGAAATTTCGATACATGTAATTATTGATCCATAAATCATGCGAAATAAAAAACCTGCAGCCAAAATACTTACATCGACCAACGGAACATTTTTCAAGCCGAAACAGTATGCTAAATTTAAAATGAAATACAAAAACAACAGAACACTTGAAACAATATGAAATACCAAAAAATTACAAAAAAGCGAACTTATAAATAGTATTCCAGCCAAAATCCATGCATTCTTTTCCGAAATTTCACCAGATGCAATAGGGCGTTTACATTTTGTCGGATGAAGTCGATCTTTTTCTTTATCTTGAATATCATTGACAATATAAACAAAAGACGATATCATACAAAAAGCACTAAAACCTAAAAAAGCTGACATTAATTTATCTATATCAAATAACTGTCCACTACAAGCTAACGCAGCAAATACCAGCAAATTTTTAATGTAGTGATGTATCCTTATAAGTGTTACATACTTTTGTATATTTGCCATTCTTCCTCCTAATGAGACAATGTACTGCATGGGCTGTCGGAAGATATCTTTTAGGAACCCTAAAGTCGTATAATAGATACTCAATTAAGCAAAAAGTGGTCTCAAAGCCTGTATTTATGCGTAAATCGTTTTGA